>Ga0256837_1000140_pt1 | contig 66805 bp, 56 predicted proteins | sample 4562384metaG_FD_185976 | JGI IMG/M metagenome (GOLD analysis project Ga0256837, IMG submission 185976) | Hydrothermal vent microbial communities from Guaymas Basin, Mexico - 4561-384 | ecosystem: Environmental > Aquatic > Marine > Hydrothermal vents | place: Mexico: Guaymas Basin | collected... | reverse complement strand
GTGTAACAGCGATTGTTTCTGGGTCTATGAGGATTTCTCCCCTTCTTACAAGTTCTCTGTTGTATTTCTTCCAGTCTCTTTCCATGGCAGGATTATTTTAACCTACCTAATTTTTGGACACAGCAGAAACTTTCATTCAGAGACCTTGAACACTTGGCTGTTCAGACGTTTGGAAGAGAGAACGTTCCGGATTTCTCAACTTACTACTACCGCCTAAAACAACTTCCCCTGGTTCTCCTTATAGACTTCCTAAATTTCATCTCCAGCAGACTTTTGAGGAAATACCTTAGTCAAGTGAGGTTCCTGATAATAGACGGTAGTGGATTTAAGTACGATGATGCTGTGTCCAAAAATCCTCAAAATGGGATCCTGCCATGAGAAGGGACTGGAAGACATACAACAAGGAACTTGTGAAAAGAGGGGAAATCCTTATAGACCCCGAAACTACAGCCGTTAAACCTAAAGGAAGGAAAAAAAGAAGAGGAAGACCTTCTGTTTACCCAGAACAACTAATAATGCTACTGCTATTTCTGAAGTTTGCTTTGAGACTTCCGTATAGACAGACAGAAGGACTGGCAAAGAAAGTATTTGTAGGACTTGGAATAAAGATTCTGCTATGTCTAATAATGAGAGAGAGCTATATCGGCATAACCTTTGCACTACAAGGGCTACATTCATATATAGAGTAGTGATTTATTTACTATTTTTAAGCTTTTGTACTACTGTACTACAATGGCTTCCAGAATTTATTGGACACAGTGGAGTTAGAGGATCTGTGTAACTCTTCCTATTTACTAAGTGAAGTTAAGAAAATTCCGTGTTCAATACTCTCTCAAATTGAGAACAACCCAAATTGCTATGTACTAACGGGATGGCAGTTATATTAACACTTCAAGAAAACTTCTAACCTGCATCAGTAGGCGAATGGTAGATTAGTTATTAAGGGACAATTCTGTCTCTTTTAAGGTATTCGCGAAGGACTTCCGGAACTATAACACTACCGTCTTTCTGCTGGTACTGTTCAAGTATTGCTATTACCGTTCTACCAACGGCCAGTCCTGAGCCGTTGAGGGTATGCACTAAACGGGTTTTACCGTTCTTATCTCTAAAGCGTATTCTTGCCCTTCTTGCCTGGAAGTCTTCACAGTTTGAACAGGAGGAGATTTCCCTGTACCTGTTTTGAGATGGTATCCAGACCTCTATATCGTAGGTTTTTGCAGCTGAAAATCCAAGGTCTCCAGTGCACAGCTCCACTACTCTATAGTGGAGGCCGAGGAGCTGGAGGACCTTTTCCGCTTCCCTTACAAGCTTCTCAAGTTCTTCGTAAGACTTTTCGGGATGGACAATTTTTACCAGTTCAACTTTGTTAAACTGGTGAAGCCTCATTATCCCCCTTACATCCCTTCCGTGGGCTCCTGCTTCCCTTCTAAAGCAAGGGGTGTATGCGGTGTAGTACTTGGGGAGCCCCTTCTCAGGGATAATCTCATCAGCGTGGAGGTTTGTAAGTGGAACTTCTGCAGTTGGAATTAGCCAAAGGTCTTCATTTTCAATTTTATATAGGTCCTCTTCAAACTTCGGAAGCTGTCCCGTTCCCGTCATAGTCTTTGTGTTAACTAGGAATGGAGGAATTATCTCTTCGTATCCGTGTTCAGTTGTATGGAGGTCAAGCATGAAGTTTATGAGGGCTCTCTCTAATTTCGCTCCCCACTTCCTGTAGACTACGAACCTTGAACCGGCGAGTTTTGTAGCTCGCTTAAAATCAAGAATCTCCAGTTTTTCTGCTATCTCCCAGTGGGGTAGCGGTTCAAAGTCAAACTCCGGCTTCTCTCCCCAAACCCTTACTACTACGTTGTCCTCTTCATCTTCCCCGACTGGGACCGAAGGGTGGGGAGGGTTGGGAATTGAAAGAATTAGGTGGTTAAACCTCTCTTCAACCTCTTTTAGTTCCCTTTCTAGCCTTTTAACTCTCTCTGATATCTCCTCAACTTCTGTCTTTATTGATAGGGCTTCTTCTCTCTTTCCCTCTTTAAAGAGAGTTCCAATCTCCTTTGAGAGCTTATTCCTCTTTGCCTGAAGATTTTCTATCTTGGTTAAGAGCTCCCTCCTTTCCTTGTCAACAGTTAGCAGTTCATCAACCATTTCGGCGTAAACCTTATCGCGGCGGGCTAGGAGCTCCTTTATCCTTTCTGGTTCCCTTCTAAGAAGCTTTATATCAATCACTTTACTCCTCCCTTTCCTCTTCTTGGACTTTAGAAACTGAAACTACTACGTCATCTTCAGCAAGTTTTTGAATTCTCACTCCCCTTGTGTGTCTACCGTAGATTGGAATGTCTCCACTGTTTACCCTTATCAGTTTCCCCTTCTTTGATACGAGAATTATAGGCTCTTCATCCTTCAAAGTAAGGGCATCGGCGACTTTTCCGGTCTTATCTGAAATTTTTGTTGCAATTACACCCTTTCCACCTCTCCTCTGAAGGGGAAACTCTGAAATGAGAACCCTCTTACCGTAACCCTTCTCTAGGACAATCAGTAAGTACTTATCGTCCGGTTCTACCATTGTTGCAGAAACTACAGAGTCGTTTTCATCTAAAAGGATTCCCCTCACTCCTCTTGCACCCCTTCCCATCTGCCTTACGTCCTGAACGTGGAACCTTATTGCCCTTCCGTTCTTTGAGATGAGCATAACGTTATCCTTCTCTCCGGAAAGCCCTACGTAAACGAGCCTATCTCCAGGTTCTAAAGAGATTGCAGTTATTCCTGTTGACCTAGGATTGGAGAACTCTTTCAGAGGAGTCCTCTTAACGTAACCCTTCTGCGTAACGAAGAAGATATCCTTACTTTCTGAAAAGTCCTTAACAGGAATAATCCTTGAGACAACTTCGTTTCCTGACATTCCTGGAAGGAAGTTTCTTATAGACTGTCCCCTAGAACTACGTTCAGTTTTCGGTATTTCGTAAGCTTTAAGCCAGTAAACTTTACCCTGGTTTGTAAATATTAGGAGGTAGTCCTTTGAGGAGGCAGTTATGACGTCCTTTACAAAGTCTCCTTCCCTCGTCCTTATTCCTCTCACTCCCCTTCCGCTTCTACCCTGAGTTCTGTAGGTGCTTGCGGAAGTTCTGGCAACAAAACCTTTGTGGGTTAAGAAGATGACTACTTCTTCCTCCTCTATCATTGACTCTATGTCTATTTCACTCTCTTTTGAAACTATTGAAGTTCTCCTATCATCTCCAAACTTCTCCACTATCTCATCCATATCTTCCTTAATCAATCTCTTCTGCTCTTCGTAATCCTCAAGGAGGAATCTCAAGTACTCGGCCTCTTTAGTTAACTTCTCGTGTTCCTCTTTAAGCTTGTCCCTTTCAAGACCGGTTAGTCTCTGGAGTTTCATGTCAAGGATCGCCTTACCCTGACTCTCCGAAAGGCCAAACTCGGCAGATAGCTTCTCCATAGCCTCTTGAGGGCTCTGTGCACCTTTAACAATCGCAACTACCCTATCTATTTTCTCAAGTGCTTTAAGGAGGCCCTCAAGTATGTGAAGGCGCGCTTCTGTTTTCTTGAGCTGGTATGCAGCTTTCCTTAAGATCACTTCCCTTCTAAATTCAATGAACTCCTCTAGATACCTCTTTAAGTTGAGGAGCTTAGGTTCACCCTTTACTAAAGCAATGAAGTTAAAACCAAAATTTGTCTGAAGGGGAGTGAACTTGTAGAGTTTATTGAGGACTACTTGAGGAGTTGCATCTCTCTTAAGTTCAATTACTACCCTGATTCCTTCCCTGTCTGATTCGTCCCTTATGTCGGCTATTCCGTCAACTTTCTTCTCTTTAACAAGGTCGGCAATCTTCTTTATGAGGTCGGCTTTGTTTACCTGGTAGGGGAGCTCCGTTATTACTATTGCAGTTCTCCTTTTGAGTTCCTCTATCTTGTGCTTAGCCCTTATTGTTATGCTTCCCTTTCCGCTCTTGTATATCTTTGGAAGGGCTTCTGGGTTAATTATTTCTGCTCCCGTCGGGAAATCCGGACCTTTTATGAATTTAAGGAGTTCCTCTGTTGTAGCTTCAGGGTGGTCAACAAGGTACTTAACTGCTTGGCATACCTCTTTTATGTTGTGGGGAGGAACGTTCGTTGCCATTCCAACGGCAATTCCTGCTGCTCCATTAACTAAAAGATTTGGAAACCTTGCAGGGAGGACTTCTGGTTCCTCTAAACTTCCGTCAAAGTTAGGCCTAAAGTCAACTGTATCCTTCTCAATATCCTTTAGGAGTTCCACTGCAACTTTTGAAAGCCTTGCCTCCGTGTAGCGCATTGCAGCTGCTGAGTCGCCGTCTATTGAACCGAAGTTCCCCTGTCCCTCAATTAAGGGGTACCTCATTGAAAAGTCCTGAGCCATCCTTACCAGTGCATCGTAAACTGCAGTATCACCATGTGGGTGGAATTTACCAAGGCAGTTGTGGGAAACTATCCCGTTTGCTATGAATTCATGTTCTTCCTCTACCTGAATGTCGTAGGTAACTTCGGGAGGGAGCTCTCTAACTTCTTCAACCCTATCAAAAAACCAGTTAAGGTCTAATGTGTCTTTTAGGAATTCTTCAAACTCTGAACCTATTAACTCTGCCTTTTGCAGAATTCCCAGCTCCGTTATAGAGCTTCTGTAAAGTCTAAACTCTTCCTTCAACTTCTTGGAGTAGCGGAGTTTTGCCCCGTCCTTGTACTTGAGACCGTACCTAACCTTTTGACCTTTCCTTCCTAAGTACCAGCCTCCTCCAAGGTGTTTTTGAGAGAATTCCTCCAAGATAAGCTTTCCGACGAAGGGAACTTCTTCGCTGGAGCACCTTTTAAACTTTCCCAATTTAATGCCTTCAAACTTTAGAGCTTTAACGGGGGATTTGGAAAGCTCTTTTACGAAGTTGCCAGTAATTTCTAGCCTGTAGATCTGATGTTTCCCTACTGCTACTTTACCCTTTTTGGGCTGGCTGGTGTAAAGCCTTGAAGGTATTCCTATGGCGAAAAGGAGGATTTGGAGTTCTTCAGCAAGTTTCTTAGATGTTGTGGTTATAACTACTACGTTTCTATCTTTGTGAACGAAGCCATCGCTGTCTATTAAACCTGAAACAAAGGAGAGGATAACCTCCCTTTTTGAGAGGAAAAGCCACTGAGGTATTGACTTTGTGGTGGACGAAACCTCAGGAGTACATTCAAAAATTTCCATTAGTCTTTTCGTTCCCCTTGAAGAGACCCTGACTGTAGAGCCTGAACCTTTTGGTTCAATTCCTATTTTCTTTAGAGTTTTCCTTGCCCTCTCTACTGCTTCAGGAAGAGTTTTTATTGAAAGGCCAAAGCGGTGATAACCTCTTTTATCCTTCTCAATCCAGCCGTCTCCGATAAAAAGACCCGTTAAATAGGCAATTTCCTCATCAAGGATAACATTACCCAACCTTTTGTAAGGAAGGTTTTCTGGGTATGCAGATCGCAGTAGCAGTACATCGCCCTTTTGTAGTTTCCTAGCCTCTTTCCACTCTACCTTTCCCTTGGAAGTTAGAACTTTAAACATTTGTCCCGGTGTACACTTAACCGAAAGACCGTTTTTTAGCCTTATCTCCCTTAGAGGTTGGGGCGGCATTACGTAGAGTTCTTTTACCGTCTTGATGCCTTTTGAAGTGTAAACCTCGTCTCCAACCCTTAGATCCTCAATGTTTACCAGACCAGTAGGAGTGGAAACCTTCGTCCCTTTAACAAAGCATTCCCCGACTATTCTTGCGCTCTTCTTAAAGGGCTTATCGGGCATTAAACCAAGCTGGTACATTGAGTAGAGGATTCTCCTGTGGACCGGCTTTAAGCCGTCCCTAACGTCTGGAAGGGCCCTACCTACGATTACGCTCATGGCGTAGTCAAGGTAGGATTGTTTCATTTCGTCTTCTATGGGAACTTGAATTACTCTCTCCACTTTAGTTGACCTCCTCTTCTGTTTCTGTAACTTCCTCACCGAGGGAGTTAATTAGCTGATCGTAGTAGATCTCCTCCATTTCCTTCTCAGGGAAATGGGTTGGCGGTGGATAACTCTTCACAATATCCTCGTACGTTGGAGTGAACTTTCCACACCCGTACTTCTTACAGATTTCCATAGCAATTTTACCCCAAGGTGGAGCAGCGACACCTCCTCCTGTGGCACCTCTCCAAATAGTTTTATAGCTGTCCCTTCCAAACCATACGCTCATAACGAAGGAGGTTGTGAAACCAGTAAAGTAGGTATCCCTGTAGTCGTTCGTCGTTCCGGTTTTTCCAGCTACGTCAAAGTATTTTGTCAAGTAGGAAATACTTGCAGCAGTTCCTCTCTTAACTACATCTTCTAGGATTGAGCGGAGTATCTGGACGTTCTGGGGGTCTGCCACTTTCCTAAGTGTAGGGTAACCTCTGTAAACTGTCTTTCCTTTAAAGTTGACAACCCTTTTAATTACAAAGGGCTCTTTAAGTATCCCGTTGTCCTGAAGTCCTGAGTAAGCTCTGACAATCCTGTATAGGTTTGAGGGGAAGCTTCCTAAAACGTAGGAAAGGTTAAAAGAATCCTCTTTCTTTATCAGTCTAAATTTTATAAGGTTCCTCCTGACGTCCTGTGGGAAGTTCATTGCAAGATGGAGGGTTGCAACGTTTACAGAGTGCATGAGGGCTTCTCTTAAAGTCATAAAGGGAGAAAAGCGTTTTTCATAGTTCTCTGGCCTCCACCACACCCTCTCTCCAGTTTTAGGGTCAAATTTATCCATTGGCATCTCAATAGGTTGATTTGATATAAAGTCTAAAGGAGACCATCCCTTTTGAAAGGCAGTTAAGTAAGTAAAGGGTTTTGCCGTTGAACCGATAGGTCTTAAAGACTGGAAGGCCCTGTTTAATTTCGTTTTACTGTAGTCTGAGCCTCCTACTATGAAAAGGACTTCTCCCCTTTTGTTTATTGCCATTCCTGCACACTGAAGGTCGTCTAACTTCCTCAAGTTAGAGTACTTCTCCTGGTAATCTGAAAGTACCTTTTGGGCGTAGTTCTGAATATCTTCGTCAATCGTTGTCAGTACTTTGTATCCGCCGCTAAAGAGCTCCTTTGGAGTTAAAATCCCCTTCCTAAGGAGCTCAAACTTTACAAAGTCAAGTTCGTAACCGCCTGTTCTGGGTCTGTTCGGCCTTTTAAGAGGGGTTAAGGGTTCAGAAAGGGCCCCCTTTAGCTCATCCGCCGTTATGTAGCCGTTTTCATACATTCTCTTAAGAATGAAATTCCTCCTTGCCAAGGCCCTCTCTGGGTGTTTAAAAGGGTTGTAGTACTCCGGTCCCCTTATTATTCCGGCAAGTAGAGCACATTGGGCGGTTGTTAGCTCAGATAGGTCCTCTTTACCAAAGAGGACCCAGCTTGCTGCCTTTACGCCGTAAGCTCCGTTTGAGAGGTAGACGTAGTTTAGGTAGAGCTCCAAAATCTCCTGCTTCGTTAATTTCTCCTCAAGCCTTCTTGCCAGTGCTAACTCCTTTAACTTCCTCTCAAGGGTTCTCTCTGGAGAGAGGTAAACCATCTTTGCAAGCTGCTGAGTTATGGTACTTCCCCCTTGGACTATTTTCCCCGTTGTGATGTCTTTGATTGCAGCCCTTACTATTCCTAATGGGTCAATTCCCTTGTGTTTAAAGAACCTTTCGTCCTCTGCCGTTATTACAGCGTAAACGAGTTTTCTCGGAATTTCCCTGTAAGGTTCGTAGAGCCTGAACTCTTTCCTATAGAAGAACCCTATTACCTTCCCGTTTCTATCGTAAACTGTTGTTGCAAATGGCGGGAGGAGGGAGTCCTTGTAACTTTCAGAAGCCCTTCCGTTAACGTTCAGTAAAGTTAAAATAAGAAAGAGGGCACATAAGAGCCTTTTCACTCTCTTCTCTCCTATCTGTTTTTAAGGAGGTAATTTATACCCGATGCCGGGTTCGGTCTAAAGGGTTTTAAATCGGATAAAATTACCGGAGAAAAATTTAAAAGGAAGGAGTGGAGATGGAATTTGAAGCTGTAATCGGTCTTGAGGTTCACGCTCAGCTGCTTACCAAGACGAAGATTTTCTGCGGGTGTAAGAACGAATTTGGAGCTCCCCCAAATACTAACGTTTGTCCGGTATGTCTAGGAATGCCCGGTTCACTTCCCGTTCTTAACAAGAAGGCAGTTGAGTACGCGGTTAAGGCAGCCCTTGCGCTAAACTGCAAGATTAACCGCTACTCCGTCTTTGCCAGGAAACACTACTTCTACCCTGACCTTCCAAAGGCCTATCAGATAACCCAGTACGAGTTGCCATTTGCCGAGAACGGCTGGGTTGAAATAGAAAAGAGCGATGGAACGAAGAAGAAAATCAGGATAAGGCGTATTCACATGGAGGAAGATGCGGGAAAAACGATTCACGGCGAAGGGATGGACGAGAACTCCTACGTTGACCTTAACAGGGCTGGAACTCCTCTAATTGAGATAGTTTCTGAGCCTGACATATCAACTCCTGAAGAGGCCCGCCTCTACATGCAGAAGCTCCGGGATATACTGGTTTGGATTGGCGTTAACGATGGAAACCTTGAGGAAGGCTCTTTAAGGTGTGATGCAAACGTATCAATAAGGCCAAAGGGGAGTAAGGAGCTTGGAACAAGGACAGAGATAAAGAACGTAAACTCCTTTAGGTTTATCCAGAAGGCCCTTGAGTATGAGATAAAGAGGCAGATAGAGGTAGTAAAGGGCGGAGGAGAGGTTGTTCAGGAGACGAGGCTCTTTGACTCATCAAAGGGAATTACGAAGACGATGAGGACAAAGGAGGAGGCTGAGGACTACCGCTACTTTCCAGAGCCGGACCTTCCTCCCCTCATAATAGACGAGGAGTGGCTTGAAGCTATTAAGGAGAGCCTGCCTGAACTTCCCGATCAGGTTAAGGAGCGTTTCGTTTCCGAGTACGGTTTAACTCCCTACGATGCAAGCATTTTAGTTAGGAGTAGGGAACTTGCCTCCTTCTTTGAGGAGGCTGCAAAGGCCTACCCAGGTGAGCCTAAGAGGGTGGCAAACATTATCATTTCAGATATGCTGGGAATACTGAATGAGGAGAAGATGGAGCTCTCCCAGTCTCCTGTTAAACCGGAGCATATAGCTCAACTTCTAAAGCTCGTTGACGACGGGGTAATCTCAATAAGAGTTGCAAAGGAAGACGTCCTACCGGAGGTTGTTAAGGAAGGTAAGGAGCCAAAGGCTGTTGTAGAGGAAAAGGGGCTTGTTCAGATTTCAGATGAAAGTGCCCTCGTTGAGATTATAAAGAAAGTTATGGAGGCCAACGAGAAGGCTGTTAAGCAGTACAGGGAAGGAGATGAGAAGAAGAAGACGAAAGCCGTAAAGTTCCTCATCGGTCAAGTAATGAAGGAAACGAGGGGTAAGGCCAATCCAAAATTGCTTAACGAGTTAATTCCAAAAGTTCTAGAGGGAGAGGTTTAAACCTCTCCCTTTAACTTGATTGTTTCAAGGACTGCCTTCTTTAGCTCTTCCTTGGCTTTCTTTGAAAGTCCGTTTACAGCGTAGTAGTAAAAGAGGGAAATTACTGAAACTACAATTCCAAGGGCTGTTGCTTCAAGAGCAAACGCTATTCCCTTACTAACTGCAGCTATATCTGAAACTCCCCTTTCTGCCATTGTTGAGAAGGAGTTCATTATCCCTAAAACTGTTCCTAGGAGCCCCATGAGGGGAGACGCTGTAATAACGAACATTAAGACTCCTTTTCCCTTCTCTGTTTTTCCTGCGTAGGAGTGGTAGAGAACTTCGGCTGTGATTTCGTCCTGTTTTTCAACTTCCTTCTTTATTAACTTCTTTTCCGTTGGAAATGTAAAGAAGAAGTATAAAAGCCTCTCAATGAACACTGTAGTTGCGACAAATAGGAAGAGGAAGAGGATGTAGAAGACCAGTTTGTGGGCAATTTCTATGTTTAAAAACACGCCTCCTCCGGATATTTTGAGATTATAATTAATTTATATCAAACTGAGAGGAGTTTTGAAGTGTTTAAGTTTAGAGAGGATTCCTGCAGTGAAAAGCCTGAACTCATTATAGTTCCTATGGTTGACGTTATGCTCTTCCTCCTTGCCTTCTTCGTCCTGATTGCAGGTAGCATAATTCCAGGCCTTGCGGTTAAGACCAATCCGCCAAAGACCCTTCAAAAGAGCTCCTTCCATCCAAAAAGTAAAGTTATAACTATTACGGTTAAGAAGGACGGTTCTATCTATTACGGGAATAATCCTTTAACCTTTGACGAGCTTGTGAGGCTTTTAAAGGGCTTTAAGAGACAAAATCCAAACCTATCAGTGGCGATTGATGCGGATAGGGATGCCTCTGTTCAGTCGCTTGTTAGAGTCCTTGATGCTGTAAACAAAGTTGGAATTAACTCGGTTGGCCTCCTTGCAGAGGAGGAGAGGAAGGAGAATGGGAGCTCCCGTTAGGTACTTAATTGCACTTGTCCTTTCAGCTCTCCTTGAGTTTCTCCTCATAAAAGCACTTCCTCAAATTTTAACTCCCCCTCCAAAGGAGGTTAATAGGGTAATTGAGATCTCCCTAATTAAACCCCACAAAAGGAGTGTAGAGGTTAAAGTAGAGAGGAAAAAGGGTAGAAAGAGAGTAAAGGAAGAAAGGAGGAAGGTTAATAAGTTACCTCAGCCAAATGTTACGTCTAAGAAGCCCCTTAAGGGAGCTCCCAAGAAGGAAGTTAAGAGGGAGGTTGTTAAGGAGAAGGAGAGGGGTGGACTAAAGCCCCTTCATGGCAACCTTCCTGCAGACTACGTTGAGGCAGTAAGGAGGGCTATTGAAGAGAACATCTTCTACCCGTTAGAAGCCCTGGAGGAAGGAATAGAAGGACCGGTTATGGTTAGGTTTACTCTTGATAGGAGAGGTAAAGTGGTTGAGTGTAAACCCCTCTTCGGCCAGAGGATTTTAGAGGAGGCAACTTGCTTGGCCATAAGGCGTTCAACTTTCCCCCCTATCCCCAAATCTGTAAAAAACGACACCTTAACTTTTCAGCTTCAGGTTGAGTATAACCTTGAAGAAGCGTTAAAGTAAGTAGCAAAGCCTAAAGTCAACTTTGCCTTTTAACAGATAGGGCTACCTTTTCTCCTTCCTTAAGGCCTGAGACTATTTCGGTATACTTGTCATCGCTCCACCCTACTTTAACAGGAACTTCTACTACTTCCTTCCCGACGACTTTATAGACTATGAACTTTCCGCTCTTCCATTTAACAGCTTGGTTTGGGACTACAAGGACGTTCCTCTTAATACCTGCGATTATCTGGTTGTGGGTGGTCATTTCTGGTCTTAGGAGTTCAGCATTTTTGAAACCTCTAGCTACTACGATGTAGTAAACAACGTTGTTTAGGATCTTTGGCTTTGGGTAGATTTCAACGACTTTGGCCTTGAAGCTCCTATCCCTGTAAGCGTCAACCTTAAAGATAACGTCCATTCCTCTTTTAACTTTTCCTATTTCAGTCTCGTCAACGTAGATCCAGTTTTCAAGCTTCTTAGGGTCTAAAATCGTTACAAACTGGGGAGCGTTGAGTCCTGCAACAACCGTTTCGCCCTCTTGAGTTGATACGAAAGAGATTATTCCGCTTTTAGGCGCGTAGATGTAAGAGTATGAGTAGCGAACCTGGGCCGTTTTAAAGTCCGCTTCGGCTTTCTTAAGGTTCTCCTTAAACTCCACCTTTAACCTTTCAAGCTCCTCTTTGGCCGCCTTTAAGTTTAGTTCGGATCTCTTTAAGTTTTCCTTTGCACTTTTTAGGGAGCTCTCAGCCTGCTGAAGTTCCCTCTTTGCAGTTTTAAACTTCTCCTCAGTTGTGTAGCCGATTTTTAGGAGCTCCCTTTGTCTTTCAAATTGCCACTTTCTAAGTTTGTAGTTCTCCTCTTCGGCCTTTAGCTTTGCCTTAGCAGATTCAACCTCTGCCTGTGCAGATCTAACTTTCAGCTCCTGGACTTTTATTCTCTTTGGATAGGTTCTCTTTACCTCTTCAAGGTTAGCCTTTGCCCTTTTTAGGTTTTCCCTTAGTTCCCTGTTGTCAATGACTGCGATTAACTGACCTTTCTCAACGTAATCTCCAACTTTTACCCTCTCTTTAACAACGGTTCCGGAAATCCTCGCTCCCACCTTTATCTCAGCTCCCACTTGAGGCTTTATTATTCCTGTTGCATCAATTACTTTCTTTACCTCGCCCCTTTTAACCTGGATCACTTCTACAGGAACAATTTTCCCCTTCTTTTTACCCTTAACTATGAAGAAACCTAAGCTTACTGCCAAGAGAAGGAGTATAAGTGCTACTGCCTTTTTCACTTTTTAACCTCCGTTAAGAGCTCCCCAGTAGCTTTCTTCAGTGATAAGAGGGAAACGTTGTAGTTTAAGAGTGAGGAGACGTACCTATCCTGGGCCTCCTTAAGGTTGGTATAAGCTTGAAGGAGGGATACGATGTCGGAAACTCCCAACTTATACTCGTTTAAGGTCCTCTCGTAGGCCCTCTTTGAGAACTCAAGGAATGCTTCGGCTGACTTTAAGTTCTCATATCCAGACTCAACGTCGGCAACTGCATCAAGGACTTCCCTCTTTACTCTGTTTTTTACTTTCTTTAGGTTAATTAGAGAAATTTCCTTCTCTTTCTCTTGAGCCATCGTCCTGTAAGCTGTTAAGCCGCTGTCAAATATCGGAAAGCTCAAACTTACTCCTGCTGAGTAGTTCCTATCCTGAGGCCAGAATGACGTTCCGCTCCTGTTCCAAGAGAAACTTAGGTTTAACCTCGGAGATAGGGTTCTCTGGGTGTATTTTACTCTTAGAGAATTTTCCTTTACCTCCTCCTTAGCTTCTTTAACCTCAGGTCGCATCTCAAGTGCAGTCCTTAAAAGCTCTCTCTCTTCTACCTTAACCTTCTCTTTTAAAAATTCAAACTGGGGCTTTTCCTCTTCACTGAGGGAGAAGTTAAGGAGTTCGTTGAGCCTGTTAAAGCTCTGTCTGTACTGGGCTTTTAGTTTTGAGAGCTCCCCTTTAACGTTTTCAACCTGGGATTTTGCCTTTAAAACGTCGGTTATCATAACTAGGCCTTTTTTATACTTCTCTTGAGCTACTTTAAGTATCTCTTTGGCCGACCTTAGGGATTCCTCCTTAAAGAGTATTCTCTCCTGGTAAGCTTTTAAATTGTAGAGCTCCTTTAGGGCTAAAAAGAGCTGTTCAAGGAGGGTTTCTTTTAACTTCTCCTCTTTAGCTTTAATCCTGGTTAAGTCAATTTCTAGCTTTACGAACCTCTGGAAGTTAATGGGCTCAGCAGAAACAGTTGCTCCTAGGGAGTACTTCTGGTTCCAGCTTTCCTTGAAGTCCGGATAGAATTCAGAGAAGGAGGCCGAAAGGTTAATTTCTGGGAAGAACTCCCTTTCCGTTACCACTTTATTAATCCTTTCCTTCTCTACAGACTTTTTGGCCGTTTTTATGTCTAGAGAGTTATTTAAGAGGTATTTGACAACTTCCTCAGGAGTGACAGCGTAGGCAGAAAGTGGAATTAAGGTAAAGAGTGCGGCGGTTAGAAGCTTCACTTCTTTACTCCGTTTTGAGAGTTTGACTAATAATACAAAATAAGGGCCAAGGGCCCTACTTCTTCTGAAGGGCTCCTTTCTTCTCCTTGACCCTTTCCCTGAGGAAATCTACCCACTGGTCAATTCCTTCACCGGTTTTAGATGAAACCGTAAATACTTTAAGCTCCGGATTGAGGGATAGAGCTTCCTCCTTTACTTTCTCTACGTCAAAGTCAAAGTATGGAAGTAGGTCTGTTTTTGTGATTATAAATACCTGAGAAGTCTTAAAGGCCTTTGGATATTTGGCAGGCTTATCTGCTCCTTCTGGAACGGAAATTAAGACTACCCTTACGTCCTCTCCCAAGTAGAAAGAAGATGGGCATACGAGGTTTCCTACGTTTTCAATGAAGAGGATGTCGGGAGCTTCCCCCATCTGTTTTGTAAGGGCGTGGTATCCTTTGTGGACAAGGGGGGCCTCCAGGTGGCAAGCTCCACCGGTTGTTAGCTGAACAGCAGCGGCTCCTTTAGCCCTTACCCTCTCTGCATCCCTCTCAGTTTCAATGTCTCCCTCAAGGACTCCTATTTTGAACTCATCCTTTAGGGCTTCAATTGTCCTTTCAAGGAGGGTTGTTTTTCCTGAACCTGGTGAGCTGATTAGATTTATGACTAAAACCCCGTCTCTATCCCAGTGCTCCTTGTTGTGCATTGCAACCTGGTCATTTTTGCTCAGTAGATTCTTCTTGATTTCTACGTTCTTCCTTCCGGTTTCATCGGAGACTTTAAAGAGGTTTTCGCTTTCGTGGCTGTGTTCTCCGCAACCGCATACGTCACACATTTTATACCTCCCTTTTTATCCCAATTACTGTTGATGCTATTCCACCCATGAAGTTCTTCACCTCAACAACTTCAAAACCCTCTTCAAAGAGGAGCTCTTTAAACTCATTAACCGTCATAAACTTTTCTATTGATTCAAACAGGTAATCAATGGCTTTCCTGTTTTCCTTTGAGACGAACTTGTTTAGCTCCATAAAAGACTTAAAAATCGCTTCGTTTGCTGAAGTACAGAAGTTCTTCTCCTTTACCCTGAAGAAGTCAAGGACTGCCCAGATACCTCCTTTCTTTAGGCATCTCTTTGCCTCTCTTACCGTTAGCTCAATCTGTGGAGAGTTCCTTACGCAAAAGGAGGAAAATAGGATGTCTATGCTGTTTCCTTTTAGGGGAAAAAACCTGTTGTCTGAGCAAACGTTGTAGGCCCTACTTCCCACCCTTTCCTTTGCCATCTTAAGGAGCTTTAAACTTATGTCGCAGTTAATGAGTTTACACCCGGGAACTTCTTGGAGTAGGAACTCCCCTACGTTTCCGGCTCCTGAACAAAAGTCTACTACGACCTCAGGTTGAGGTTTAAGGGCTAGTGCCCCTCTTACCAAGCTCCTTCTCCACCTGTTAACGTATAGGGGACTGGAAAGCCTATTTATAACTTTCTCGTAGTAGCTTGCAAAACTTCCGTTGAATATGTCTTTAACTATCATACCTATACCTCTAACTCGGCGTTAACTACTTCAAGTTCCTCTCCTGATATGAGTTCCAGCTTTAAAGAGCCACACTTAGGACATTCGGGAAAGAAGACGCTTTCAGTTTGAAATGTATGGTTACAGTCCTTGCACCTATAGGTTATTGGGACTTCTTCAACTACAAGTTCTGTTTCTTTTAGCTTTTGGCTTTGTTCCTTTAGTGCGTTAAAGGCGAAAACGAAAGAGTCAACGACTATTCCCGATAGCTTCCCGATTTTAACTTTTACTTTAACTACTCTCTTTGCCTTTTCCCTCTCTGCCAGTTCTTCAAGGGAATTTAGAAGCCCCATGGCTATTGAGGTTTCATGCATTTAACCTTCCTCCTCAAGGGCTTCCAATACCTCATCCAACGCCTTCCATATCTCCTTAGCCTCTTCTTGGTCTATCTTTTCAATTGCGTTTCCCACGTGGACCATAACGTAATCTCCCTCTTTCACCTCTCCTTCGGGAAGGAGCATTAGGCTAATTGTTCTCCTTACTCCCTTTGCTTCGGCAACTGCCATTGGATAGTTGATTTCAACGATTTTCATCGGAACGCCTACACACATTTAAGCCTCCTTTACTTTCCTTTCCCACCAAATTTCCGGGTTTTCAGGTTTCTCCTTTAATTTTGGCCTTACTCCCCAATCGCTCAATACATTAATTACCATTTTTTCTACTTCAGCCAGTTTCTTTTCAAGTTCGGGAGTTAACTCTGTTCCGGTTTCAACGGACTTTGGAATTATCCCGATTAACTTAATTTCCTTTGGACAAGTTCCCTTTATCTCGTTTAAAAGTAAAACTTCCTGAAGGCCTAACTGGTGAGGAGAGAGCTTGAGAGGTAGTCTATCTATGAAGAAATCCTCTTTGTTGTATACCTTTATCTCTCCCGGCTTTCCTTCAGCCTTAACTACGTCAATAATTAAGAGTTTATCAAGGTAGTCAATTTCAGGGGAGAGGAAAATCCCTGCAGTTCCTCCATCAATAAGGATAACGTTTTCAGGAAACTCATACTTGGCTTTTAGTATGTAGAGGAGTTTAACTCCGAATCCTTCGTCCTTTAAAAGGACGTTTCCAACTCCCATTAGGCCGATTTTCTCCATCTTTCCTCCAAAATTAATAAAGGGGGAGATAAACTCCCCCTTTAGTTTTCTTCCTTAAGTTGTGTTTAACTTTCTTTCTTGTGGAACTTGTAGCCGTCAAAAATTGAAGAGATAAGTCCTTCGGGATTCTTTATGTCGTTCCAGATTACTATGTAGATGTGAACTAGGGCGAACCAAGCAAAGTACCAGTTGAGGATGTAGTGGATGAACCTTGCTTCCTGCTGTGTTCCAAACATTGCACTTCCAAGGGAGACGAAGAAGTTATTTTCAGGGTAGAGGAGGTAGAGGCCGGTGATGAACTGTATAACTGCAAGGATTAAGGTGAAAAAGTAAGCGGTTCCTGCTAGAGCGTTGTGGCCCAGTCTCTCCTCGTGATGGTCCGTAAGGTAAGCGTAGTAAAGGAGGGTTGAAAGGAGGTTCTTTATATTCCTACCGTTAATCGGTAAAAAGTCCCAAACTCTCTCGTACTTGTTCCCGAAGAACCAAAGGTAAAGCCTTGCTAAGACTGCACATGTAAAGAGCATACCAGCTATAAAGTGTATCCACCTCATAATGGCCATTGTGAACTGATGGCTACTTTCAAGCCAAGTGTTCGTCCAGGGCCAGTGTATGTAGAGGCCTGTAACTACAAGGGTAAATATTGATAGGGCAAAAGTCCAGTGGAAGAGCCTCAGAAGGATACTCCACACGTATTTCTTCTCGTAAGTTGCCATTTTTTCCCTCCTCATTGGCTTTAGGAGGGAGGGGAGCTCCCCTCCCCTCTTAAAGAGCCTTTACTTTAACTATTTCTTCACCTTCAGGGTCAATCATGTGAACCGCACATGCAATACATGGGTCAAATGAGTGAACAGTTCTGAGGACCTCAAGTGGCTTTTCTGGATCGGCAATTGGATTTCCTATCAGTGAAGCTTCATAGGGACCGTGCTGTCCTTTGTCGTCCATAGGTGAAGCGTTCCAGGTTGAAGGAACGACAGCCTGGTAGTTCTTAATCTTTCCGTTTTCAATGACGATCCAGTGGGATAGAGTTCCCCTTGGAGCTTCGTGGAAACCGCATCCCTTAACTTCTCCTTTGGGATAGGTTGGTGGGTTATAGATTTCAAGGTCTCCACGGCCAATGTTGTCAACGAGTTGCTCCCACTGTTTGAGGGCAAGGTCTGAGAGGACCTGAGCTCTAAGGGCCCTTGCAAGGTGTCTTCCTGGTGTTGATTGGAGGGCGTTGATGTCAACGCCGTCAGAGCTCTCACCAAGGAGTGATAGGACGCTCTTAAGCTGCTCAAGTGCACTATCAACGTACTTCCTTGTAAGCTTATGTCCGAGGGCGTAGCTTACAAGGACTTGTGCTAGTGGACCAACCTGCATTGGAATATAGTCGTTCCCTTGCCTAAACCTTGGAGCTTTTGCCCATGAGTATTTGCCCTGAGGATCAACGTAGCCCCCTGGCATGTCTGTGTACTCTGGAACGGTCTCCTCATCCCATGGATGTCTCGTCCAGCTACCTCTGTACCAAGAGTGAGTTATGTTCTCAACAACGTTATCTATGAAGTACCTGTCGTTAAAGCTCTTAATCGGTTTAACTGTTGATAGGTCTCCTCCTATTATGGTTCCACCGTAGATGTCAAAGGTTTCTCCCTTTGTGTCCTGTGGAAGGTCAGGAACTGCAAGGTAGTTGTCAACTCCCCTACCGTACTTGAGCCACTCTTTGTAGAAGGCGGCTATTGCGATAACGTCTGGTACGTAACAGTTGTGAACGAAGTCCCTAACTTCCTCAAGGAGTTGCTTGATGTAGTAAAGCCTTTCCATGTTGAGGGTTGCTTCGTTGTCAGGGTTAATTGCAGTTGAAACGCCACCTACTGCAAGGTTTTGGATGTGTGGGTTCTTTCCACCGAGGATTGCAATGGCTTGGTCTGCTTTCCTTTGGTAATCAAGGGCTTGGAGGTAGTGGGTTACGGCAATTAGGTTAACCTCTGGTGGTAGTTTCATTGCTGGGTGGCCCCAGTAACCATTAGCAAACGGGCCAAGCTGACCGCTCTCTACGAACTTCTTGAGTTTATCCTGAACAGCCTTAAATACTGCTGCACCGTTTAACTTCCAGTTTTGATAGCTTTCAGCAATCTTTGCAGCCTTGTGTGGGTCTGCCTTTAAAGCTGAAACAACGTCAACCCAGTCAAGGGCTGAAAGGTGGTAGAAGTGAACGATATGGTCGTGGAGGGCGTGGGCTGCGATGATGATGTTTCTAACCATCTGAGCGTTGTAGGGGACTTCAAGTTGTAGTGCGTTCTCCACAGACCTAACGGAAGCTATGGCGTGGACTGTTGTACAAACTCCACAGATCCTCTGTGTAAACATCCACGCGTCGTCTGGGTCCCTTCCTTGAAGGATAACTTCAATACCCCTCCACATCTGAGCGGAAGAGTAAGCGTCTTTTATAAAGCCGTTTTCTGGAACGACCTCTATCCTTAAATGACCCTCAATTCTCGTAATTGGGTCAACTACTACTCTGTTTGCCATCTTTTACCTCCCCACCGTGGGTTTAGTTATTACTCTTCAGACTTTGATCCGGTTGCTAGTCTTTTTGCTATTCCTACGCCAGCATGAATAGCTACTGCTGCGGCAGTTACGCCGAGAGCAGCCTTACCGATTTGTGTTGCACTTGTTTGGATACCTTTTCCACCAGGAATCTTAACGTTTGGAAGCCTCTTATGGAATGGAGTCATTGTATCCCAGAAGTTTGGCTCTGTACATCCGTAACATCCGTTTCCAACGGATACAGGCCATACCTCAACGTCGTTAAACCTAATTACTGGACAGTTGGAGTAAGTTTCTGGACCCTTACAGCCAACCTTGTAGAGACAGAATCCGAGCCTGTGACCAACGTCTCCAAACCTTTCTGCAAACCTTCCTTCGTCAAAGTGAGGCCTTCTTTCGCAGTGGTCGTGAACCTTCCTTCCGTAGGCAAACAGAGGCCTTCCAAACTTATCTGTTGGCGGAAGTTTCTTAAACGTTAAGAAGTAGAGAACCGTTGAAAGGAAGTTGTGTGGGTTTGGAGGACATCCAGGTACGTTAATTATAGGTTTATCTTTGATAATTTCGGAAACTCCAACGGCCCCTGTTGGGTTCGGCTTTGCAGCCTGAACTCCACCGTAAGCAGCACAGGTTCCGATTGCGATGATTGCCAGTGCCTTTTCAGATGCTTTCTTGAGAATCTCTACTGCCGTTTTTCCTGCAATTTTACAGTAAATTCCTCCGTCCTTAAGGGGAATTCCTCCTTCAACTACTAGGACGTAGTTACCCCTTTCAATTGCCCTTTCTAGGTTTTCTTCCATCTGCTTTCCTGCAGCAGCTGCAAGGGTTTCGTGGTAGTCAAGGGAAATGAGGTCAAGGATGAGAGTTGCTAAGTCTGGGTGGGATGCTCTTAAGAGGGACTCTGAGCAGCCAGTACACTCCTGAAAATGAAGCCAAACAACGCTAGGCCTTTTTGGGTCTGAGGCAGCTTCAGCTACCTTAGGAACCATTTCCATAGGTAAACCCATGGCTGCGGTAGCTATTGCACAGGCTCTCAGGAACCCTCTACGGGAGATCGTTTTGGGAATTCCCCCCAGGAAAAGACTTCTATTCATGGTGCCCTCCTCGTAAAGTGGGTTCTTGTCTTTTACACTAAATCATTTTAGACCAGGTCTAATCGGAAGTCAATATTATGCTAATTTTCTATTTTTAGAAGATAGTCAATTAATTGATGACACAAATAATATAAAAAATTCCTTATATTTGAGGTTTTACTCTTAGTTTTTCTGTCATTTGTTTTTTAGGGTAAACTTTGCACTAAATTCTCACCCTTCAAAGGGAAGACACAGCGCAAGCCGTTGTTTTAGATATAAAAAAACCTTAAAAGCTTTGGAAAAAGTGATGCTCTACGTTTATAGATTCGGGCTTTACTTAAATAAAATTTCCATAATTTCTTTAACGATTTCGCTGTTTACTCTATAGAGTACCTTCGTTCCCTCCTTTCTAAAGGTTAAAAGCCCTACTTCCTTCATGAGGCCAACGTGTTGGGACGCTTTTGGCTGCGAAATTCCTAAAGTTTCAACGATGTCCTTGACGCACATTTCTCCGTTGAGTGTTAGGAGAACTATTGCCAGTCTCTCAGGATGACCGAGAACTTTTAAAAGTTCGGCCTTCTCAAGGAGCTCCCTTTCAGATACTTCCTCGTAAGTAATCATTAGAACACCTCCTCTTCAAAGTTTCCTTCAATGCTGTTCCAGGCTCTGTAGAACTTCCTCAGTTTGTTATCGCTCCACTTTGGAGTAGGTAGGCCAAGTTCTACCCTTTCAAGGATGTCATTTATGTTAAGAAGGCTCTTATCCCTGAGGAGCGATACGAGCTCTTCTGTTTCTTCCTTTTCTGATACCCTCAGTTTAAGGTCTGCAGGGGCAATTTTTTGAACTTGGGCTATTGTGTACCAACCTCTTTCACTTCTAACTATGAAAAGGCCTTCGTTTGGCTCTTTTTTAGGAACGTACGTTATGTCCGTTCCCTTTGCTCCCATGTTTAGACAGTAACGACATGCAGTAAGGATGTACTTATGGTGGACGTTAACAGGAACAATAATCTCCCTATTACTTTCAAGCTGGTAAACGAGGTTTGCCCTGTCGTAGAAATACCTTTTGACTTTTTCCTTCTCTCCTGTTAAGTGAATTACCTCTAGCTGTCGGGAGTTTTCAGTTAGAGCTCCTGTGCAGAGGAGTCCTACTTTCAGAGCTACCGCAGTTTTTGTCCAGTTACTGCCTATTCCGAAGTACTGGGTTTTGTTAAGTCCATCAAAAACGCAAGGAGGAGCAAATACGGCAAGTTTGTTTAACCTGTACTTCTGAAGGGCCCTTTTTAAAAGGGTATTTATTCCAAAGTAGCTATTTAAAGGATTTACCTTCACTTGGTTGGCCTTCAGAAAGAGGGAAGGGGTGGCTTTACCCTTTTTCTCACTGCAGGTTAAAACTCCGTCAATTAAGCCGTTCTCAAGCATCAGTTTAAATAAGGTTTCTACCGGATTTCCCCGTTGACTCCTTACGAAGAAGACTTTCTTGTAGCTTCCTATTAAGAACTTCTCATTAAGGCTGAGCAACTTTACCTCTCTTAAGTATAAGTAGGTTGTGGATAAGGTTTAAAGCTCTGTGGACAGCTTGCAAGGCAAGAGCCACAGTGAACGCAAATTGATGGATTGAAAGAGGGTTTGGCACACTCTATTTTAAAGGAGATTGCCCTCGTTGGACACGCTGCTGAGCACGTTCCGCATCCTACGCACAACCCTTTATTAACTACTTCTGCTATTACGTCAAATCCGGAGGCCTTTTTTGATAGGGCCATAATTTCAAAAGGTTGAAGGAAGTCATCGTTAAGCTCAAGGAGAGCAAGGAGGAAGTTGTAAAGGAGTGAGGAGTTTGGAGGACATCCGGGAATTGCGTATTTAACCTTTCCTTTTAGGAGTTCTACTTCAGTTATAGGCACAAAGGACTGATGTTGAGGTTGAGGAGGTTGGTTTCCACATGAAAGCCTTCTAACTCCACCGAATGAAGAACACCCTCCTATTGCAACTATTATTCTGCTCTTTTCAGAGAGCTCCCTAATTAGGTTCAGATGGTGCTGATCTTCAAGACAAAGTGCTCCTTCAACGAAAGCAACGTCAAGGTAAGGAATTTCCTTCTGGCGGGTAAGCATGTTGGAGTAGACGAGCTTAACGGTATCAAGTATTTCAACTGCGGCTTCAAACATGTCTAAGAATGCTACCTGACATCCGGAACAACTGGAGAGGTGAAAGAAACCAATGCTGAGCTTAGGTTCTTCATCGTTTAGGATTTTATCCTTAAAAAACATCTACGTTCTCCCCTATTCAGTGAGAGGCACAGACGATGCATGGGTCGTAAGCCCTAACTATGAACTCGGCCCAGCTTGCCCTTTCTCCCTTTAAAGCCCTGCTAACTGCAAATAGGTTTATCTCAGTAGGTACTACAATTTTATAATATAATATTTTTCCTCGTTTATCAATTTTAACTGCATGAACGTTAGTTCCCCTTGGGGCTTCATGGACGCCTATTCCTAGAGTTTCCCCGTCTCCCGTAGGTGATTCTCTGTTCCAGAGCTCCCCATCAAACCTCTTCTTTTCCAGTATTTCTTTTATCCTCTGAAGGGCTTCTAGGTTCTCTTTTGCCCTTAGGATGTGAAGCTCCTTAACTCCCCCTTTCGGTTTATATCCGTCAAAAAGAACCTTTCTTGCCCTCGGTCCAGTCTCTACCGGCTTTCCCTTGTAGAGGGGAAAGAGGTTGGAAGCTCTCGTCTTTAGTTCTTCTGGCAAAATTTCCTGAGGCGTTAGAAAAGAAAAGTCGTCAATTTCAATCTTGCCGGAGTAAAACTTATCAGTTGCAAGGAAGTCTAAGTCGTGCTTCCCTAAGTCTTCCGGAAGACCTTCTCTTTTCCACATTTGGTTTATCGCTTTTTCAAATTCCCTATACAGGGATTGGAGCTCCTTAAAAACCTCATCAATCTGTGAAAGTATTCTTTCCTTTACGATTTCCTCTAGCGGTTCAGATATTCCTCCAACAACCACGTTTGGAGAGTGGATAATCTCTCCACCTATACTCTCAAGTACTTCCCCTATAAACTTTCTAACCCTTTGGACTTTACGTATAAAGTCAAGCTGCAGTATTTTCTCCGGGAATAGATCCTCAGATATGATTATCTGGTGGAGAAGGTTGTTGTACACCCTAACTGCCAAACCTAAGACTTCCCTCAGCTCTTCTGCCTCGGGGGGAACTTCTATTCCACAGGCCTTCTCTATTGCCCTTGAAGAGGCTATTGAGTGGGTAATTTGACATAGTCCACATATCCTGCTCGTTATTATTGGAGCCGATTTTGCATCTCTTCCAATGAGGAGGGTTTCAAACCCCCTTACCGGAACGAGGGCGTAGTAAAGCCCTTCTTCAATAACTCCATCTTCAACTTTTAAGAAGAGCCCGGAGTGTCCTTCGGTTAGAGGTATTCCTTCAATTTTAACTACTTTTTTCAACCAGTCCTCCGTAAACTGCTTGACCTAAAGATAAACCTCCATCGTTTGGAGGAACCAGTTGGTGAGTTAAGACTTTAAAACCTTCACCTTCAAGGGTTTCTGAGAGGGTTTCCGTTAAGAGCCTGTTCTGGAAGACTCCACCTGAAAGGGCTACCCTTTCTATCCCGTACTTTTCCCTGAGCTCTTTCACTCCTTCTACTGAGGCTTTAACCACCCAGTTGTGAAACATTCTCGCTATGTCCTCAGCGGGAACTCCCTTTTCTTTTAACCTAACAACTTCCCTAACCATCTCTCTCCAGTCAACTTTGCCCCCTTCAACCTTCACGGGTAAGCTCTCTTTAGTTGAGCTTTTAAGGGCGGCCTCCTCCAGGATAATTGCTCCTTGGGCTTGGTAAGAGACCTTCTCCTTAAGGCCCAAAATTGCCGAAATTCCGTCAAAGAGCCTTCCCATACTTGATGTAATTGGAGAGTTTATCCTTCTTTCAATCATTTGAGATACGAAGTTTACCTCTTTTCTTTCTCCTAAAATTTCACTAGGTTCTAACCCTGACAGCTTGAGAAGTGATACTGCCGTTCTGTAAGGTTCCTTAACTGCTCTCTCCCCACCGGGAAGGGGAAAGGGAAGGAGGGAGAGCTCCCTCTTAAACTCCGTGTAGGAGGCAATCAGAAACTCTCCTCCCCAAATAGTTCCGTCGGGACCGTAACCTGTCCCGTCAAAGGTAAGAGCGATAACTTCCTCATCAACTCCTAATCCGTTCTCTGCCATGACGGATACTGCGTGGGCGTGGTGGTGGTAAACCTGTACCAACTTCCTTCCAAACTCCTCCTTTCCCCACTTGGTTGTAAAGTAGCCGGGGTGGTAATCACAGACTACGACTTCAGGCTCAACCTCTAAGAGTTTAGTAAGGTCCCTAACCGTTTCCTTTAGGAACTCCTCTGCCTTAAGGTTGTCAACGTCACCTATGTGCTGGGATAGATATACCCTGTTCTCCCTTCCCAGAGCTACCGTAACTTTCATGTGGGGGCCAAGGGCTAAAACGCTCCTTTTAAGGTTAAAAGGAAGGAGAATGGGAAGAGGAGCAAATCCCCTAGAACGCCTTATTGGAACAATTTTACCTCCCATGACCCTTACGACGGAGTCGTCACACCTTCTGGCAATTTCCCTGTTGTGGAGGAGGGCTCCATCAACGAGTCTTCCAACTTCCCTTAAAACCTCTTCTTTGTCCTTCATAATTGGTTCGTCTGTTAGGTTACAGCTGGTTGCTACTATTGGCTTTCCTACTTCCCTTAGGAGTATGTGGTGAAGGGGAGTGTAGGGCAGAAAGGTCCCAACAGTCTGGGTATCTGGAGATACCTCTTTAGGGAGTTTTCCCTTACCCTTTAGAATGACTATTGGAGCTTCAACTCTCCTTAATGCAACTTCCTCAAGTGGGGAAACTTGGGCAAACTCCTTAACCTGTTCAATGTCTTTAAACATGACCGCAAAGGGTTTCTCCTCCCTCCTCTTCCTGAGGCGCAGTTCCCTTAAGGCTTCTTCGTTTGTCGCATCGCAGACAAGGTGAAAACCACCAAGTCCTTTTATGGCAACTATCTTTCCTTCCCTAATCCACTGGGCAACGCCTTTTATTGCCTCTTCCCTTTCGGCGACTCTCTTCCCTTGGCTATCAATAAGCCAAACGTGGGGACCGCAGACTGGACAGGCGTTTGGTTGGGCGTGAAACCTCCTGTTTAAAGGGTCATTGTACTCCCTTTCACACTCTGGGCACATTTTAAAGTCTTTCATAGTTGTGTTTTCCCTATCGTAAGGAAGTGAGAGGATTATCGTGTACCTTGGTCCGCAGTTGGTGCAGTTTATAAAGGGGTAGAGGTACCTTCGGTCTTTAGGGTCAAAGAGCTCCCTCAAACAGTCGTTACAGGTTGCAAGGTCTGGAAGAATAGAGACCTTTACTTCTCCTCCTTTCTGGCTCTTCCTGATTTCAAACTCTCTATACCCTACCTCTTCAAGGAACTGGGAGCTTATGCTGTAAATTGCTGCAGCCGGAGGTTTTTCCTCTTGAAGTCTTCTTAAAAATTCAATCAGTTTCTCCTTACTTCCCTCTACTTCAATCGTTACTCCAAGTTCGTTGTTCAGGACGAAACCCCTTAGGTTTAGCTCTCTTGCAAGCCTGTAGACGAAGGGTCTAAAACCTACCCCTTGAACAACTCCCGTTACATTTACCTTTAAACGCATCTCTTTCCCTTCCTTTATAATTTGGCTTAAAACTTCTAACTGTTACGGGGTTTAAGTTATGAAGGAGCTGATTAAAGAGAAAGTTAAAGAAGTTGTATCTGAAATATACGGTGATGACGCTCTGGAAGTCCTTGAGAGGGCTTCATTTGAAAAGCCAAAGAGGAAGGAGTTTGGGGACCTTGCTACTAACGTTGCTTTCCTCCTCTCAAAGGTCGTTAAACAGAGTCCAAGAGCAATTGCTGAGGAAGTGGTTAGGAAACTCTCAAAGTTTCCAGAGTTTGAGAAGGTTGAAGTTGCAGGGGCTGGATTTATTAACTTCACATTTAGCCAGGAGCTCTTTTCACAGATACTTAAGGAGGTCGTAGAGGAGGATTTTTACACTTCCAATATAGGTAAGGGAGAAAAGGTCCTCCTTGAGTACGTTTCTGCAAACCCTACAGGGCCTCTACACGTAGGGCACGGTAGGGGGGCCGTTGTCGGTGATGTCCTTTCGCGGATTATGAAGTTGTCCGGATTTGAGGTTGAGAGGGAATTCTACATAAACGATGCTGGAAGGCAGATTTACCTCCTTGGCCTTTCAATCTACCTAAGGGCAAAGGAGTTAAAGGGTGAGGAATTTGAGTTTCCGGAGGATGCGTACAGGGGCGAGTACATCCTTGAGGTTGCAAAGGAGCTCTTAAAGTTAAGGCCAGATTTCTTAGAGCTCCCCCAGGAAGAGGCAATAAAGGTTGCCTCAGAGTTTGGTAAAGAGTTCCTCCTTAAGAAAATCCAAGAAGACCTTAAAGAGCTGAGGGTTGAGTTTGATAACTGGTTTAGCGAAAAGAGTCTCTACGAGAGGGGAGAAGTTGAGGAAGTTTTGAGAATTTTAGAGGAGAGGGGGCTGATTTACGAGAAGGAGGGAGCACTCTGGCTTAAAACGACCCTGTTTGGAGATGATAAAGATAGGGTAGTTAGGCGTTCAAACGGTGAGTTTACCTACTTTGCCTCAGATATAGCTTACCACTGGGATAAAATTAAAAGGGGTTACGATAGGGCTATAGATATCTGGGGGGCTGACCATCACGGTTATATTCCCAGGGTTAAGGCTGCAATTGAGGCTTTAGGTAAAGATCCAGACTGGCTTGAAGTTATCTTGATACAGCTTGTTAAACTCTTTAAGGGCGGTCAAGAAGTAAAGATGTCAAAGAGGAAGGGGGATTTCGTTACCCTTAAGTGGCTTATGGATGAGGTTGGAGTCGATGCAGTTCGCTTCTTCTTCCTACTTAAGAGGCACGATACTCCCTTAGATTTTGATATTGACCTTGCACTGTCAACTAAGAGCGAAAACCCTGTTTACTACGTTCAGTATGCCCACGCTAGACTCTGTAGCGTTCTTGATAAGGCAAAGGAAGAAGGATTTAAACCGTCTTCCACTAACCTTAACCTCCTCTCCTCAGAGGAGGAAAGGGAGCTTATCTCAATGTGTTACCTTTTAAGGTATGAACTTCAGGCGGCTGCAGTGAAGAGGGAACCCCACAGGTTAACGTATTACCTCATTGATTTAGCTTCTACCCTTCACAGGTTCTACAATAAGCATAGGGTTGTGAATAGGGAGGATAGGGAACTTACTGAAGCAAGGTTATACTTAGTTGAGGGGGTAAGGAGGACGATTGAAATTGGTCTTGGGATACTAAACGTTAGAGCACCGAGGAGGATGTGATGGAGAGGGATAGGCGGTTAATGATTTTAGTATCTTTAGCAACTATTACTATTTTTTGTTTTTCCTACGCCGTTGGCTACTTTGTTGGAAAGCAGGCCGGTATAAAGGAGGAGAGGGCAAAGTGTGAGTTGGAAAAGAAGCAGATAGTTAAAACTTTTGCCCGTATAGCTCCCGTTTCAAGACCCCAGCCTCAGATAGAGGAAAGAGTAGTGGCTCCTAAACAAGAACAGACTGAGGAAAAGGAGAAGGCTGAGGAGAGTGGGAAGGTTAGTAAAGAGGAGGAACCGGTTGCTACTCCTTCCCAAACTAATCAAACAGAGGAGAGTGTAGAAGAAGTAGAGGAAAAAGAGGAAAAGGGAACTTCTCCTAACCCTCAAGGGACAGAGAGTTCAAAAGTTGAGTCATCCAGTGGTACTTTTAAAAAGGCTGAAAAGCTTTACTACCTTCAGGTTGGCGTCTTTAAGAACAGAGCAAATGCAGTTAGGCTTGCAAGTGAGTTAAAGAGTAAGGGCTTCAATGCAAAAACGGAGTTTTCAGGTGATTACGCAAAAGTTATCGTCGGCTATTTTAAGAGCTGGCAAGAAGCAAATGCCGTTAGGAAGGAGCTCCTAAACTCAGGTTACAAAAGCATACTCAAGTGGAGGAAGGATTGATAGACACCCACGCACACATACACTTTCCTCAGTTTGATGAGGACAGGGAAGAGGTAATCAAGGAGTGCGAAGAAAAGCTTGATGCTGTTATAACGGTTGGATGCGATCTTGAGGATAGCAAAAAGGCCATAGAGGTTGCTGGTCAAGGGAGGAATATTTATGCCTCTGTAGGTATTCATCCTCACGAGGCAAAGAACTACTCTGAGAAAGACTACGAGAGGTTGGTTGAGATTGTAAGGAGCTCTTCAAAGGTAGTTGCCCTCGGTGAGATGGGACTTGACTTCTATAGAAATATCTCTCCCAAGGAGAAGCAGTACGAAATCTTTAAGATGCAGGTTGAGGCAGCCAGGGAGCTAGACTTGCCCGTTATAATCCACACCAGAAACGCTGCTAAGGAGATGGCCGAATTTATTAAAAAGGAATTCAAAGGGGAATTAAAAGGAGTTATTCACTGCTTTAGCGGTGAAAAAGTTCTCCTTGAAGCAGCTCTTGATGAGGGACTCTACATTTCCTACGCCGGTCCCGTTACCTATCCTAGAAACGAAGAGTTGAGGGAAACTTTGAGGTACGTTCCCTCTTCGAGACTTTTAGTTGAAACCGATTCTCCTTACCTTGCACCTCAGCCGGTAAGGGGCAGGAAAAATAAACCAACCTACGTTGCTTATACCGCAAAGGTCATTTCTGAATATTTGAACCTCTCTTTCAGCGATATCGACAGGATAACTACCGTTAATGCTAAAAGGCTGTTTGGTATCCCTTTAACTGATGAAGAGAAGAGGGAAAGGCTTGTATATAAGGTAGGTAATCGGCTCTATATAAACCTTAGTACAAGATGTCCTTGTTCGTGTAAGTTCTGTTTTAGGGGAGTTGAGGATTACATACTTGGCTATAACTTAAACCTCAAAAGGGAGCCCATAGCTGAAGAGTACATGTATAGAATTAAGAATCCAAAAGTTTACGATGAGATAGTCTTCTGCGGTTACGGTGAACCCTTTGAAAGGGTTGATGACTTAACGAAAATAGCAAAGTGGATTAAAAAGTTCTCAAAGGATACTCCCATAAGGGTTGATACCTGCGGTCTTGGTTACCTCATAACCGGTAGGGAGGATTTACTAGATCACCTTAAAGGCCTTGTTGATTCTTTTAGCGTTAGCGTTAACGCTTCAAGTCCTGAAGAGTACTATAGAGTAGTAAGGCCATCCTTTGGAAAAGGAAGTTGGGAGAGTCTACTGAAGTTTATTAAAGATGCGGTTAGTAAAGGTTTTAAAGTTACAATTACGGCTGTTGATTATCCCGGTTTTAATAAAGACGACTTTAAGAAGTTGGCAGAGACTCTGGGAGTTCCCTATAGAATAAGACCATATAAGAGGTTTAGGAATTGGCAAAGTTAGTAAGGTTTGCAGTCTCTATTGATGAGAAGCTATTTAATAAGTTTGAAGAACTTATAGAGAAGAGAGGATACGTTAGCCGTTCTGAAGCTGTTAGGGACTTAATAAGGGCAGCTCTCATAGAGGAGGACTTGAAGGAGGATAAATTTGCCTTCGGAACAATTACTTTAGTTTACGACCATCATCAAAAGGAGCTTACCGAAAGGATTACAGATATTGAGCACAGTTACTTGGATAACATAATTTCAACGATGCACATCCACATAGACCACCACCACTGTCTTGAGGTAATAGCTGTAAAGGGGAAAGTTGGTGAGTTAAAGGAACTTTCAGATAGGCTTTTGACTCTTAAAGGGGTAAAGCACGGGAAGTTGGTATTTACCGGTATTGAGCCCTAAATTTTCTGGCCAAACAGATATAGGAGGTTAGAGGATGGCTGGACACTCCAAGTGGGCGAACATTCGTCATAGAAAGGCCGCTCAGGATGCCAAGAGGGGAAAGATATACACAAAGCTTGCCCGTGAGATTACCGTCGCTGCCAGAGAAGGGGGAGGAGATCCTGAGAAAAACCCCCGTTTAAGGGCAGCAATAGAGAAAGCCCGTAAGTTCAATATGCCAAAGGAGAATATTGAAAGGGCTATAAAGAGAGGAACTGGAGAGCTTAAGGGAGAGACTTACGAGGAGGTTACTTACGAAGGATACGGTCCAGGTGGAGTTGCGATAATTGTTAAGTGTCTTACCGACAACAGGAACAGGACCGCTTCAGAGGTAAGGCACGTCTTTTCAAAACATGGTGGAAACTTAGGAACTTCCGGTTGCGTTTCTTACCTTTTTGAGAGGAAGGGAGTAATTACTGTTTCGGCGGAGAAGTTTGACGAAGAGACTGTTATGATGGCTGCCATTGATGCTGGAGCTGAAGATGTAGTTAACGAAGATGGACGTTTTGTAATCTACACAGATCCTAGTGACCTTGAGGCTGTAAGGAAGGGACTAATTGATGCTGGGATAGAGGTTGAAGAGGCTAAACTTGACTTGATTCCTACGACAACGACGAGGGTTGAAGGGGAAAACGCCCAAAAGGTACTTAAACTCCTCATGGCCCTTGAAGAGCTTGATGACGTTCAAGAGGTCTATTCAAACTTTGATATGCCTGAAGAGGTTATAAATAATGCGTAAACTCCTCCCCCTTCTCCTTCTCTTTACGTTTTCTTCATCTTACGGGGAGGACTTAAAAGGGTTTGTTTTATCGGAGTCAACTGAGCTTTTAATGTGCTTTTCGGGGAAGAGGGAGTGCTCTTCCCTCCTCAATATTCCGTGGGATGAGCCCTACTTTCAGTTTTGGAGGTCGTACTACGAAAATAAGTGGAATAGGTTAAAGCTCTTTTCCCAGGTTGATAACTTTAAGGTTTACTATCCAATTGTTAAGAAAATACTAAGAGAAGAGGGATTGCCCGAAGACCTTGCCCTATTAGCAGTTATAGAGAGCAATGGAAAACCTTGGGCAGTTTCAAAGGCTGGAGCTGCCGGTTTGTGGCAGCTCATGCCTGGAACTGCAAGGAGGCTTGGCCTTAAAGTTAACTGGTTCATTGATGAAAGATTTGACGTTGAGAAGTCAACAAGGGCTGCTGCAAAGTACCTGAAGGAGCTCTACGAAGAGTTTGGCAGGTGGGACCTTGCCATTGCTGCCTATAATGCAGGTCCTGGGAGGATAAAGGAGAGGTTAAAGAAACTAGGAGCAGATGAGTTTTGGGATTTAACAAAACTTCCGGATGAGACTTTAAACTACGTTCCAAAGTTTTATGCAGTTCTCTCTTTGATCCACGAGAAAGGTTTTTTAAATAGGCCTACTAAGGAAAGGTTGATAAAAATAAAAGTTGCTTCAAGGACGAGTTTATACAGGATTTCACGTAAACTCAGAGTTCCCTTTAGAGAACTCTACAGGTTTAACAGACAGTTTAAGAGAAAAGTTGTACCTTCAGGTTACTACGTCTATGTTCCTGAGAGGAAAGTCGGTAATTTTGCAGTTCTAAAGTACTATAAAGATAAGAAAATTTTCCTCTATTCACCTAGAAGGTCTGAAAGGATTGCTAAGATTGCAAAGACCTTTGGAGTTTCCCCTTCATTAATAAGGAAACTGAACGGACTTAGGCGTAACGTAGTTTATAGAGGAGAGGCGATAATAATAGTTAAGGCGGAAAAGGGAGAGATAAACAGTAATGGATAGGGTGAAAGAGAGCGATACGGTAATCCTTTTTGATCCGGAAAAGGGGAAGAAGTACTTCCTTAACCTTTCCCTTACTAAGGGAGAGTTTAATACTGAAAAGGGAAAATTAGAACTCTCAACTCTTGTAGGCCTTCCTTACGGCTCAACCGTTAAGACCCATAAAGGGTTTGAGTATGTACTCCTTCCCTGTTCCCTCTACGAGTTTATTATGTATAAACTTAACCGTTTGACCCAGATAGTTTACCCAAAGGACGCAGCCTTCATTCTCCTAAGGCTTGATGTAAAGCCTGGAGACCTGGTTGTTGAGAGCGGAATTGGAAGTGGAGCTCTAACAGCAGTATTTGCCCAGGCGGTTGGACCAAACGGTAAAGTTGTAAGTTACGAAAAGAGGGAGGAGTTCATAAAGAATGCCCTTTCAAACCTGATGAAGTTGGGCCTAGATGGGAGAGTTGAAGTTAAGCACAGGGACGCTGGAGAGGGGTTTGACGAAAGGGACGCAGATGCAGTTTTCCTTGACCTAAGGGAACCCTGGCTTTACATTGATAAGGCTTATCAAGCTTTAAAGACTGGAAGGTTTTTAGGAATTTTAGTTCCAACTGCCAATCAGGTCATTGAAACTCTTAAAAAACTGAAGGAACTACCTTTTATGGACGTTGAGGTTTGCGAGATCCTTCTCAGGAAGTATAAGACTGTTCCTGAACGTTTCCGACCTGAAGATAGAATGCCTGCCCATACAGCCTACTTGATCTTTGCAAGGAAACTTCCAGAGGGGGTAAAGGTAGAGTGGTAGGAGTGGAAATCCTTCAGAAAGCAGGAGTTGTTGGGTACGTAATTTTATTCCTTTCCGTTATTTCAGTGGCAATAATAATTGAAAAGTTGCTAGTTCTGAGGTTGAGTAAGCTCCTTCCTAAAGAGGACTTAAGGCTTATCGTTGAATTCCTGAATCAAGGCAACATTCCAGATGCCGTTGAGCTCTGTAAGAAGAGGAGGAGCTTTTTAACAGAGGTTATCTACGAAGCAATTAAAAATATGGGGGTTCCTACTAGGGAAAACTTCTTAAGTTCCTTTGAGGTAAGTGCAAAGAGGAAATTAAGTGAGCTTGAAAGGGGGTTAACTCTCCTTGCAACGATTGCTGCCGTTTCTCCACTCCTTGGACTTCTAGGAACCGTTATAGGGATGGTAAAGATCTTTGGAGTTCTGAACGCTGGAGGAGGGGCAATAGGTAACCCTCAGGAGCTCTCCGCCGGCGTTGCTCAGGCCCTCTTAACAACAATTTTTGGCCTCGTTGTTGCAATTCCTGCAATAGTTATGTACAACATCTTTCAAAGGAAACTTGATAAGATTGCCACCGAGCTTGAGAGTGCAGGGATCTTAATTGCCAATAACTTTAAAGGTTTGAAGAAATAAGTAATGCTGAGAGTTGCCACCTGGAACGTAAATTCAATCAGGGTTAGGCGAGATCTGGTAATCAACTGGATTAAGTCTAAGGGAATAAACTGTGCAGAGTTTCAGGAAGTAAAAGTAGAGCCTTCACTCTACCCTTACCGTTCCTTCAAAGAGGTAGGTTACGGCTGTTACGTCCACTCTCAAAAGGCTTACAACGGAGTTGCAGTCTGTACAGAGATTGAACCTAAAGAGGTTATAAAGGGCTGGCCGGACGGAGAAGAGGATGAGAAGAGGATAATAACCGTTAAGTTTCCAAACTTCTCTCTGGTTAACGTTTACGTTCCAAGGGGTGGAGTTAAAGGAACTGAGAGGCACGCTTACAAGATCTACTTCCTTACGAAGTTAAAGCTCTTCCTGGAAGAGAACTTCTCTCCGGAGGATTTACTGATAGTTTTGGGGGACTTTAACGTAGCTTTGACTGAAATTGACGTTTACGACCCGGAAATCTGGAGGGGAAGAATAGGCTTCATGGAAGATGAGAGGGAGGCCTTAAAGGAGCTCCTATCTTTCGGGCTCTACGACCTATTTAGGAACTTTCATCCTAACGAGAGAAAGTATACCTGGTGGGACATAGAGACTGGGGCTTTTAGCAGGAATCAGGGCTTAAGGATTGACTATATTTTCGTGACAAAGCCTCTCCTTAAAAGGGCAGTTGAGTGTGACATTGATGTTGAACCAAGGAAGAGAAAGGGTAAAATCCTACCCTCAGACTACGCTCCAGTTTACGCTACATTTGATTTAAAGGGAGGTAGATGATGGAAGAGCTAAAGAGGATGATTGAGGAGGCCTGGGAAAACAGGGAGCTCTTAAAGGATGAGAAGTATAAAGAAGCTGTTAGAGAAGTGGTTGACCTTTTAGACAAGGGAAAGATTAGAGTGGCTGAGAAAATTAGTGTTGGAAACTGGAAAGTTAACGACTGGGTTAAGAAGGCCATTCTCCTCTTTTTCCCGATAAGCGATATGAAAGTAATGGAAGTTGGTCCCTTTGAGTACTACGATAAGATCCCACTGAAGAAGGGATGGGAGAAGTTGGGAGTTAGAGTAGTTCCTCCTGCGACAGCCAGGTACGGCTCTTACATTGAACCTGGAGCGATTTTAATGCCTTCCTACGTTAACATCGGTGCGTACGTCGGTTCTGGAACTATGGTTGATACCTGGGCCACGGTTGGCTCATGTGCTCAGATAGGGAAGAACGTTCACCTTTCCGGAGGAGTTGGAATTGGCGGTGTCCTTGAACCTCCAAATGCAAGGCCTGTAATTATTGAGGATAACTGTTTTATAGGTTCAAGGTGCATAATTGTTGAAGGTGCTGTAATTGAAGAGGAGGCAGTTTTAGGGGCAGGAGTTGTTATAACAGCTTCAACAAAGATAATAGACGTTACGGGAGATGAACCGGTTGAGTATAAGGGAAGGGTCCCTGCAAGGAGCGTTGTAATTCCCGGAACTAGGGTTAAGAAGTTCCCTGCAGGAGAGTATCAAATCCCATGTGCTCTTATTATTGGAAAGCGTAAAGAGTCAACGGATAAGAAGACTTCACTGAATGAAGTCTTGAGGGAGTTTAACGTTCCTGTTTAAGGAGGAGACTGTGGAGAAGTTCTACGTAACAACTCCAATTTACTACGTTAACGATAAACCGCACCTCGGACACGCCTATACAACTACTGCTGCAGACGTTGTAGCCCGCTTTAGCAGATTTCTAGGTAGGGACGTCTTTTTCTTAACTGGAACCGACGAACACGGCCAGAAGATTCAGCAGGCGGCAGAGAAGAGGGGGATGACCCCAAAAGAGTTTGTTGACTCCCTCGTTCCTGTTTTTAAGGAGCTCTGGAAGAAATTAAACATCTCTTACGATCACTTTATCAGAACTACCGACCCTGAACACGTTAAAGCCGTTCAGCACATATTCATGAAGTGCTACGAGAACGGGGATATCTACCTTGGAGAGTACGAAGGTTGGTACTGTATTCCCTGCGAGACCTATTACACTGAAAAGGACTTGATAGATGGGCGTCTATGCCCCATGTGTAAGAGGGAAGTTGTTAGGGTCAAGGAGGAAAGCTACTTCTTTAGGTTAAGTAAGTATCAGGATAGGCTCTTAGAGTTCTACGAAGAGAACCCGGACTTTATTGCTCCTGAGTTTAGGAGGAATGAGGTAGTTAACTTTGTAAAGCAGGGTTTGAAGGACCTTTCAATATCAAGGACGAGCTTTACCTGGGGAATTCCGGTTCCAGTTAACCCTAAACATGTAATTTACGTTTGGTTTGACGCTCTAACGAACTACTTAACGGCCGTTGGCTATCCAGACGATACCGAAAGGTTTAACCGTTACTGGCCGGCAGACCTTCACCTTGTAGGTAAGGACATCCTGCGCTTCCACGCTGTGTATTGGCCGGCATTCTTGATGTCGGCAGGCCTTCCTCTCCCTAAGAGGGTTTTTGCCCACGGCTGGTGGACTGTTGAAGGTGAGAAGATGAGTAAGTCAAAGGGGAACGTTGTGGATCCCTTTGATATAGTTGAGAAGTTTGGAGTTGACCAAGTTCGTTTCTTCCTATTTAGAGAAGTCTCTTTTGGTCTTGATGGTGATTTCTCCTATGAAAAGCTCGTTGCCAGAATTAACGGAGAGCTTGCCAACGACCTTGGGAACCTGTTTAACAGAACCCTTTCAATGCTCAAGAAGTACAGGAAGAGCGTTGTCCCTGAGCCGAAGGGAGATTTTGACGACCTTGATGTTAAGATTAAAAATAAGGCCTCTGCTACTTTAAAGGCAGTTACTCAGATGATACCGAAGGCTGAACTTTCAAAGGCTTTAGATGAGATATGGCAGTTTGTTGGATTTGTTAACTACTACATAGATAGGAGAGCTCCGTGGACCCTCAATAAGGAGGGAAAGGACCAGGAGCTTGATACCGTTCTTTACAACATGCTTGAATCCTTAAGGTTTATAACTGCCTTCCTCTATCCATACATGCCCTCTTCCGCCCAGAGGATGGCCGACCTTCTAAGGCTTGATAGGAAGGTTGAAGATCTGAGGGTTTCAGAGTTTGAAGAGTGGGGTGGAATGGAGCCTGGAAAGGAGGTAGAAAAGGGCGGCATTCTCTTCCCAAGGATTGACTACGACAAGGATACCGGTGAAGTTCGCATTGCAAAGACGAAGAAAGGTTAACTTGAGGGGCTTTAGCCCCTCCTTTTCATAATTTCAGCTACCAGTTTCAAAATCCCCTCAGCTACTCCTTCCTTACTTCCCCTTATCTCCGTGAAATTACCTTTACTACTAAGAACAAGAACTTCCGTTTCGGAGCTCCCGAACACTCCTTTCCTTACGTCATTTGCAACTATTAGATCAAGGTTCTTTTTCCTTAACTTCTCCTTTGCGTTCTTAACTAGGTTCCCCGTTTCAGCAGCAAATCCTACTACAACCTGGTCTTCTCTCTTCCTCTGGCCAATCAGTTTTAGTATATCGGTGGTCCTCTTTAGCCTTAGAACTAGCTCCCCTTCTCCTTTCTTTATCTTTTCATTACTCCTTTTAACGGGGGTGTAGTCTCCAACTGCGGCTGCCGATATGTAAACGTCGGCCTTCTCAAACTCCTTAAGGGCAGCTTCTTTCATCTGCTCAACTGTTTCAACGGTAATTCTCTTTACCCTGTAGGGAACGTCAAGGCATGTTTTCCCGCTTATCAGAGTAACCTCTGCACCCATTGCTGCAGCAACTTTTGCAATGGCGTAGCCCATCTTTCCACTTGAAGGGTTAGAGATGAACCTTACAGGGTCTATATACTCCCTAGTTGGCCCTGCAGTTACTACTACTTTTTTCCCGCTTAGAATTTTTGGGTAGAACCAGTACTCTACGGCCTCAACTATCTCCCTAACTTCTGCAAGCCTTCCTTTACCAGTCTCTCCGCAGGCAAGGTATCCGCTCTTGGGTTCAACTATCTCCCAACCTAAATCCCTTAACTTCTTTATGTTTTCTTGAGTGACTGGATTTTCGTACATCCTAACGTTCATTGCCGGAGCGACTATTCCTCTTCCAAAACAGAGGGCAAGCTCTGTAACGGATGTATCTGCTATTCCGCAGGCTATCTTTGCTAAGGTATTTGCGGTTGCAGGAGCTATGACTAGGAGTTCACCCCACTGGGCAAGTGAAGTGTGTCTTATTTCGGTTCCACTTTCAGGAATCACTCTATCGTAAACCGGATAACCTGTTAGGGCTTCAAGTGTTAACTTTCCGATGAAACTCTTTCCCGCCTCGGTAATGGCTGCCTTAACGGTAGCTTCCCTTTTCTGGAGCTCCCTCACCACTTCAATTCCCTTGTAGGCGGCTATACTTCCGGTTATTCCAACGACTATTTTCTTTCCTTTAACCTTCACCTCTTCCCTCTTTCCCTTTAGACATCGGTTTTAACCTTATCTCCTGCCCAAGGTAGAGGCTGAAACCAAAGCTTGTAGTATAGCTGGCTATTACTGCGGCTGTCATTGGAATTACGACGTCTGCATGGGTCATCTCCGTAATCATGACTATTGCTGCAAGGGGAGTTTTGGCTCCTGCAGCAAGGGCCGCTCCCATTCCTGCAAGGGTAAAGGTTACTATTTCTTCGGGAAAGAGATGCCCAAAGATATTGCCGACTGCTGCTCCAATCAGGAGGTTGGGAAGAACAAGTCCTCCCGGAATTCCAAAGGCAAGCGTAAAGCTGGTTACTAGTATTACGGCAACAACTATTAAGATATCCACGCCGATGGGAAATACGTTCTGTGCAAGTTTTGAGACTATTCCCATGTGGGCAGGGGCGGATAGGAGGTCTGTATCCTTTGTTGTTAGGTAAAGAATCAGCATTACTGGAATTGCAAGGGCCGTTCCAACGACGGGTCTACTTTTCGTATCAAAGAACTTACTTGAGCAGTTACACGTGTGGAAGATGAAAGTGTATACGTAGATTATAAGGCTAATTATAAGTCCCATAACTAATATGTAGGGTATAGTTCTGAGCTCCCATACCGGCTCTTTAGAGAGGTAGATAAAGGCACTTTCCCCTCTAAAGAAGGAAAATGTAAGGTAGCTGATTATTGAGGCAACAATCATCGGGACAAAGGGGCGATAATCAAGGTTGTACATCTCCTCAAGTTCCATTGCAAATATTGAACTTCCTAAAGGAGCTTTAAGGAGAGCTCCTGTAAAGGCTCCTCCCCCTATTAGGCCCAGCAAATTCTTATACTTCTTACCAATACCGTGGGCTTTCCCCAACCACTCCCCTATAGCAACGCCGATGAAGAAGGAAGGACCTTCCCTCCCTGCTATAAAACCTCCAGAAAGAACGAAGGTTGAGGTAATCAGCTTTAGTAGAACTGTTCTTAGAGGAATGTAGAGTTTGGTCTTTAGGTGCAGTATTGCGTAACCAATTCCCGGACCTCCTACTGCCGGGTCAACGGAGAGGGCAAATCCAGTAACTGAAGAGACTAAGAGGGGATAGAGCAGCAGAAGGGGAGGGTTTTGAGTCAGGAGTTTGTTAATTTCAACTATTAGAACGTCCATTAAAGAGGCAATAGCGCCGGTGGTAATCCCCACTGTGAAGGCAAAGGGAATCCACCGGCCGAAGAATATTGAAATTGAGGATAGGTCAAATCGGTATTTAAGGTTTGTCCTTGCGCATCCTTTTATGAAGGAAAGGAAGATGTTCCAATCTTCTTTTTGGGACAACCCTTTAGTATCTCCAGAAAGTTTCCCTTATTCTACCAAAAAGCTTTCTAGCAAGCTCTAAGAGCCTTGCAATTCTCTTTTCAGTTGGAGGGTGGGTTGAAAAGAGCTCCGCTATAAAGTCCCCTTTAAGGGGGTTAACTATAAAGAGGTGGCTTGTTGCAGGGTTAACCTCCTGTTTTACAAGTTCGGCAGGTATTCTCCTTGAGTAGTCTTCAAGCTTCTTAAGTGCGCTTGCAAGGGCTTCAGGCTTTCCAGAAATTATTCCTCCAGTCTCGTCTGCTTTGTACTCCCTTGCCCTTGAGATGGCCATCTGAATTATGGCTGCAGCAATTGGGGCAAGGATTACCATAAGGATTAGACCTATAGTTTCAATCCAGCCATTTCCCTCTTCTTCTTCTCTCGTTCCTCCAAACATTAAGAACCACTGGGCCATGTTTGCAAGCATTGTAATTGCACCGGCAATTGTTGCAGCAACTGCCTGAATCAGAGTATCCCTGTTTTTTATGTGGGAAATTTCATGGGCAAGGACTCCTTCAAGTTCATCCCTATCAAGAAGTTCCACTATTTTTGGAGTTACAACAACCACTCCGTGTTCCGGGTTCCTTCCAGTTGCAAAGGCGTTAGGGACGTCCATTGGTGCTATTCCGACTTTTGGTTTTGGAATTCCGGCGTTCTTTGCTAGCTTCTCAACAGTTTCGTGGAGCCAAGGTGCTTCTTCCTCGTCTAAAAGCCTTACTCCGTACATGGATAGGACTATCTTGTCTGAGAAGAACCAGCTTCCGAAGTTCATTAGTGCAGCCATGAAGAGGGCTACAACCATTCCGGCGTTTCCGCCTAGGAGCTTTCCAAACAGCAGTAAGAGTCCTGTTAGGAATCCCAGGAGTATTGCCGTTTTTAAACTGTTCCACATACGTTTCCTCCTTTAAGTTTTTTATGGTGTTAGATTAATAAAATAATATAGGATGTTCTTTAATGTTTTATTAACTTTTCGTAGAACTTCAGAGCTCCGTAAACGACGAATCCTGCTAAGATTCCGTTAGAGATACTGAAAGTAAAGGGAATTCCGATAAAAGTTATAAATGCCGGGAAGGATTCTGTAAACTTTTCCCATTCAATATTCTTTAGGCTCTGGGCCATGAAGAACCCAACGTAGATGAGAACTGGGGAGGTGGCAAAAGTAGGTACTACCTCAATTAAGGGATAGAGGAAGAGCGAAAGTAGAAAGAGACCTCCAACCGTTATAGCCGTTAAGCCGGTCTTTCCCCCTGCAGCTACTCCAGCAGCGCTTTCTACGTAAGTTGTCACCGTTGAAGTTCCAAGGAGGGCTCCTACTGTAGTTCCTGCCGCGTCGCACATTAGAGCTCTTTCAACTCTTTTGTCCGTTAGTGGTATTCCGAGTCTTGTGCAGAGGGCTGATAGGGTTCCTACAGTGTCAAAGACGTCAACAATTAAGAAGGCTAGGACAACGGGAAGAATTGAAACTGAGATTAAGTGTTGAAAGTCAATCTGCATTGCAGCTGTAGGTTTTGGAAGTCCGATGAGATGGCTGGGAAGGTGTGTCTCTCCAAAGGCTATTCCTAGAAGCGTTGAAACAATTATTCCAATTAGCAAACTTCCCGGAATTTTTTTATTTACCAGTAAAGCTATGAGGAGGAGCGTAAAGAGAGTTATAAGGGCTTCAGGGGAGGTAACGTTTCCAAGTTTTAAGATAGTTTCCTTTGAACCTTCAATAAGGTTTGCGTTTTTTAATCCGATTAGACTAATAAATAGACCTATTCCTCCCGATATTCCGTAGGCCATATTCTTTGGAATTAATTTTAAAATCGCTCTCCTTGCTCCAAAGAGAGCTCCAATTATAAATAGGATTCCTTCTATAAACACTGCACCAAGAGCAGTATTCCAGCTTACGCCCATCTGGCCACAGACCGTATAGGCAAAGTAGGCGTTAAGTCCCATTCCAGGGGCAAGGGCAAAGGGGAGTTTTGCGTAAGCTCCCATTAGAAACGTTGCAAAGGCTGAAGAGACTGCAGTTGCGAAGAGAACTCCATCCTTCGGCATTCCAGCGCTTGAGAGGATTGCCGGGTTAACAACCAGGATGTAGGACACTGTGAGGAAAGTTGTTATTCCTGCCAGGAGTTCTCTCTTCACCTTAACTTCCTTCCAATCTGACTGTAAATCTTCTTTTTGGGAATTTTATAGTAGATTGGCCTTCCGTGGGGGCAGGTTTCTCTGTTTTCACACTGGAGGAACTCCTTAAAGAGCTCTTTAAAGTCCTCCCAGTTTTCTATTCTGTAGCCTGCTTTGAGAGCTCTCTTACAGGCAACGTCTGAGACCGATTCACTTCCCCTTTCTCTAAGGAAAGAGAAGTCTTCCGGCTTAAGGATTTCGGGTATTTTATAGACAAAAATCCTGTTCCCTTCTCTGTAGTAGAGAGCTCCCAACTTCTCTACCTCTTCGGCCAGTTCTAGAGGAAGTTCTACTGGTGGGTGAACTTCTGTGAGGGGAATTTCTCCCTGTTTCAGCATTTTTAAGAGTCTTTCGTAGTTAACCCTTTCGTGAATTAAGTGCTGGTCAAAGAAGTAGTAGTTTTCTCTATCGTGGGCAATTATTACAGTTCCGTCTGAACCTATTGGCTCTGGAGGGACTTCATAGACTACCTTTGAACTGTCCCTTAATGCGTAAACTTTTGGCAGTGATAACTCTTCTTTTAAGAGTTCCTCAACTTCTCTAAAAATCGTTCTATCCTCAATTAGGACCCTTTCCTTCGTTGGAGTTACGTTGAAATCAACAGCTTCAGGGCTTATTTCAATAAATAGGATGTAAGACTTTAACCTCTTCTCGTCTAGGATTTTCTCAATCTCAGGAACCTTTACGGGCCTTTTGTTAACGAATACCTGTTTTATCCCTCTAACTTCCCTGTTGAAAAAGAGCTTCGTTCTACTTGAAGATACCTGCTGGAGTTGAATTCCTGTAACCCTGTAGAGCCTTTCAGGTAGGGAACTTCTGAAGAACCTTTGGGAGGATATCTTAAATTCAACCTCTGGATGGCACATCGCATAGACCTTTGCAGTTTTTAACATTAACCCTTTTTCTCCCTTTGAAGTTGCCCTTCTCCTTACAGGAGTATTAAAGAAGAGTTCCTTAACCTCTACGGATGTTCCTCCTTTGAATGGAAAGGGTCTGTATTCCTTAACTTCTCCCCCAACTACCCTTAGAATTCCTCCAACGGGCTCGTCCAGTTTCCTGCTCTTTATAGTAAGGTAAGATAGCTGGGAGATTGCGTGGAGAGCTTCTCCCCTGAAGCCGTAAGTCCTTAAGCTTTTTAAGTCTTCAAAATTCTCTATCTTGCTGGTTGCAAACCTCTCAACTGTTAGGGGGAGCTCCCTATAACCGATTCCCTCTCCGTTATCAACGACTTTAAAGGAAAAGGGGCTCTCAATTTCAACCTTTATAGAGGTAGCTCCCGAGTCAAGGGCGTTCTCAATAAGCTCCTTTAAAACCGACCTTGGGCTCTCTGCGATCTGCCCTGAGGCGATTTTCCTTATAAGTTCTTGAGGTAGTTTCCTAATCATTTAGACGATTCCCCTTTTAACTAGGTAACGGGCTATATCGGCCCTGGAAATTATTCCGACGAGTTCCATGCTGTCAAAGTCTTTAACGACTGGAGCCCTTCCGTAGCCTTCGCTTACGAACATTCTTATAACCTCAAGGAGGTTCCACTGTGGAAGGACACACCTTGGATTTGGGGTCATTATTTGACCTACCTTTGTTTCCTTCAACTCTTCAGGGGGAACCTTTAGGACGTCAGACGTGGTTATTATTCCTACCACTTTCTTTCCAACGGTTATTGGAATTCCGGCGATAAACTTCTCTGCCATTATCTTCCTTGCCTTTATTACAGGCTCATCAGGTGATAGAGTTATAACTTCTCTAGTCATTACCTCTTCAACCTTTGCAGATTTCAGGATAAAGGCTTTTAGTTCATCCTTGTGGATCGGTGAGTACAGCCTGTTTAGAACTTGGTACTGAAATATGGTTCTCTCTTTACCGGCTATGTTGTGGGCGATTGTAGTTGAAATTAGGGCGTAAGGAAGGATGTTGTACCCCTGAGTCATTTCGGATACGAGGATAAGGGTAGAAAGGGGAGCGCTTGCTGCTGCAGTAAAGACTGACATCATTCCAACGATGGTCATCGTTTCTACATCAAAGAAATTGGTTCCCAGCATTTGATTAAATGTGTAGGCTAAGCTTGTTCCTGTTAGTCCTCCAATGACGAGTGAGGGGCCAAATACACCTCCTGAACCGCCTGAACCTAACGTTATTGAAAGGGCTAGGATTACTAAAGGAATGCTTAATAGAATTTTTGAGAGCGATAGGTAGATTAAACCGTCTTTCATGAAGATTTGAATCCATCCGTAGGAGTTACCAACTGCAAGGGGAGTAACAAGGCCAATTAAACCTACGAGGAAGCCTCCGAAGGCGGGCTTTAAAATAGGGTGAAGTTTTAGTCTGTTGAAAATCTCTCTTACCTTATAGAAGGTATAGATGAGACACTTTGCAACGAGTGCAGAGATTATCCCTAAGACTATGTACCCTGCAATTTTCTCAGAGTTGAACTTTGGAAATGGAATTGACGTTGAAAATAGAGGTTTAAATCCTATAAAGCTTCCAGCCACCAAGTAAGCAACTATTGAGGCTACAAATCCTGGTATTAGAGCTTCAACTTCAAAGTCTTCCTTGTAGAAAACTTCAGCGCTTAAAATTCCACCGGCAAAGGGAGCTCTAAACACAGCTCCTATTCCAGCTCCCAGTCCAGCTGCTAGGAGGATGTTCTTTTCCCTACTATCAAGCTTTAGGACTTCGCCGAACCACCTTCCAATTCCGGCCCCAATTAATGCCATGGGGCCTTCCCTCCCTGAGGAACCTCCTGAACCTATTGTAATTGCTGATGTTATGAGTTTGAAAATGGACGTTTTTATGTCAATAGGGAGTTTGTAGTGGAATGCCTTAATAGCAACGTCGGTTCCGATGCCTGCTGATTCCGGTGAAAAGAGGTAAACTAGAGCTCCTGTAATAAGGCCTCCTAAGGCAGTAGTAAAAGGGAGGAGGTACTTATGTTCAATAAAGAAACTGTAAGTTCCGCTTCCTTCTTCTCCTGCCGGTTTTGGAGGAGTGTAACCTACAATTTCTCCAAGGAAGAGGTGGGTGCTGTAGTCTAGAGACTTAAGGAAAATTACGGCAAAAAGACCTATTATTACCCCAGTAATTGCAGATAGAAATAAGAGCTTCCTTATTTCGTAAATTTCCTTTATCATGCTTCTATGATAAACCCTTTCTCAACACCTTTCAACTCTTCTGTAGTTGACTTAAAAAGCCATTTGATATAACTTCAACTGTAGAAATAAAGATAGGAGGGAGAGAAATGGTAATTAGAAAAGAACATGCCCTTGCGCTTTTGAGAGTGAGGGAGGAGGAGAAAAATAAAGCTCCTACGTGTCAGCTCTTTATTAAGAGTGAGGAACCTCCCTACTTAGAACTTGAGAGGATGAACCTTTTAAGGTACGTTCGTCCCCTTGAGTATTCCCTTACTTACTGGGGAAGGGTTCTTGCAAACATCCTAGATGAAATGGTTGAGAAGGGGCTTATTCCCCATCCTTCAAAGTGGGATGACGATTTTAGGTGGCTAGGATCAGAAGTCCTTATGATGATTGAAACTGCCATTGAAAACAACGATATTCCGGGGCCTTTAACAGAGGAACAGCTTGAAAAGAGAGGTTTCATTGAAGAGAGAAAAGTAGAGAAGAAAGGGACTTTCAAGGCAGTTAACCAGTACGCTAAGGACGTTTACGAAGTCTTTAAAAACGCCCACCCCAGGTTAATTATTGATAGGGAACTGTGCCAGTACATTAAGGATATGCCTGCTGGGCCTGCAGAGTCTTCAATGCTTCCGGCAGGAGGAAGGTTCCCGATTTTGATGGGAGCTATGAGGCTTTTAGCCTTTTCAGTTCCAACTTCCGACGTTTACGCCCTTACTCCACTTGGTAGAGAGATAAAGGCAGCCTGTGAAACTATTGCACCGACCCTTGAAACGGTAATTTCTGAAGACATTATGGACTCACTTGAAAGGGCGGTCTACGAAGGGTTTGATTCTGTAACTGAAGAGGAGAAAGAGGTCCTCTTTGAGCTTGCTCTAATTGACGATGAAGGTAATCCCCTTCCAGCCGGAGAGCACCTCCTTGAAGCCTACAGGATTTGGAAGGAGAGGAGTTTCAGGCCGGTTAAGTCAATTAACGTTGAAATTCTAGATGCAGAGCTCCTTAGAGGAATTGAAGAGGTTTGGAAACACCACGAGCAGGATCCATCAACTCTTCCAACAGTTGATGAACTGGTTCACTACCTCTTCTATAAACCCCTCAAAGAGTACAAACACTTGATTGAGTACTACGGAAGAAGGCTTTACCAGGATTTAGGTTACCAGAAGAAGGAAGAGATCAGGAAGAAGTTTAGCGAGGTTAAGACTGTAGAGGAACTCTTTAAGTCCTTCTACGAGAAAGGGAATGAGTGGTACAAGAAGATGTACGACATAGTTCAGGAGTCCCTTTATACTCTAGAGTCCTTTAACCTGATTCGCTCTGAAAACTACGAAGGAAAGAAGGTTCACTACCTTACCGATTATGGTAAGAAGGTCCTTGAGGATATGAAAACTCGCGGTTTCAGGGAAATACCTGCCGTTGCAGTTAAGGCAATAACGATTACGAATAAGGAGTTTGCCGCTCCAAACGTTGACTGGTACAACAAGGGAGTTCAGTCTTACCTTATCGGTGGAGGAGAGGCTACCGAAGCAGGTAAGATGTACGCACAGATGGCCTATGAAATTAGGAGGCTTCCTCACATAACAAGGTTTGAACTTCAAGTTCTCCACAAGATACCTGAAAAGGGGTTCTTCGTTAAAGACGTTTACGATGCCTTTGATGAGACTTGGAAGGAAGAAGTTGAGTACGCCCTCAATAAGCTTGAGGCTAGGGGTTACATAGATATCCTTCAAAACGAGGCGATAATCCTTACTGAGGCTGGAAAGCTTATTAAGAAGGCGCTCTCTGGAACGCCTGAGGGCCTTGCTAACCCGATTACTCCTCTTGCAGTTAGGGTTTTAGAGGCTCTTAGGAAGGTCGGAACCCTTTACGTTAAGGAGAAGAAAGTTAGGGTCCTTCCGAAGAACGTTAAGGAAGCTATTAAGCTCTCCGGCCTTGACCCTGATACCTTTGAAGAGGAAATGGTTATTCTCAGGGCTTCAAACCTCGTCGGTAAGAGTTCAATTAACGAGGCAGGCCTTTTAATCCTTGAGGCCCTTGAAAAGCTTAATTAAAATTTAAAAAGGGAGGGGGATTTTCCCCCTTCCCAATAATAAACCAAGTTTAGTGGAGGGAGAGATGGCTGTAATCTACGGAAGGGTTGAAGGACCGGAGGACATTAGACGTATTAACTGCATAATCAGAGATGAGATGCTTGAAGTTGAAACGCCTGAACAGCTTACAGATTTAAAGAAGCGCTCTGATTACCTGTGTACTTTAACCTATTCTCCTTTCTGGAGGAAGAAGTTTGGCTCAATGGTTGAAGAGTTAAGGGAAGTTGCGTGTGAGGAAAACAGAGTAACTGTTAGACTTGCTAACTACGTTGCTAGATACAAGGGCTGGGATAAGGAGTACAGGCCTTGGGGAAGTGACAACCTGACTATAGAGGAGAGGCTAAAGGAAATTCCAGAGAAAGTAATGAAGGAAATCCTTGAGAGCGTAGTTGATCTAAAGCTCTCGCCGGAAATTCTTGAGGAGCTCCGCCGCAATTTCTGTGAAATCAGGAAAGCAATGGTGTTGGCAGATAGTGAAGAGACCCTTGAAAGGTTAAAGAAGCAGGGAGACCTAATCGTTGCTATTACTAAACTCCCCGATTTTAGAGAGAGGTTTTCAGATATCCTTGACAAGATAGACGAGCTTGTTGAAAAGGAGGAGAAGAGGAACGTTAAGCTTGCTAACATAGTTGCGGAAGTTAAAGGCTGGAAAGTTGAGTTTGAAGTCTGGACTGAAAACGAAGTAAGGGAAGATGAGACAATTGAGCAGTACGTCCAGAGGCTCCTAGAGGAAGAGGAGAAGGCTGAGAGGTACATTCCAACAGAAGCTAAGTATAAGGAAGGAAAGGTCTTATGGCTCGTTTATTTCCACAAGGGGAGGAACAGACATTACGCTAAGAGGCTCTACTTCCCCGGTAGTGCCAAAGATATTGAAATTGAAGGTCCGGGCGAGTTTGAGAATAAGTTCGGTAGGAAAGTTTGGGGAGTGAGAATTAAGTATAAAGCCAGGGTTGCTCCTGCAACGATAAGGATAGGAAAGAGGGTTCTCCACCTTCCAGAGAGGTGGGTTGAAAGGGTTAAGGTTGTTCCTCTTCCTAAGGAAGCCACTGAAGTCAAACTGGTTGAGGAAAGGCCGGAATTTGCATATCCTGTAGCTTAAAACTTGCTTGCTCCTGCCTCCTCGGTTATAGTTTTACCAAAACTTTTTAAGGGAGGCAGGAGTGAGCTTTAAACACAGAATCATCCTACTATCTCTGGTTTCTCTCTTCTCTATCTTTACTCTCTCTTACTTTCTCCTTACTGAGGCCCAGCATTCGTTAAAGAATGCCGAATCCCTTGAGAAGAGCGTTATTTTGTCAACCAAAATCTCTGAGCTCGTTCATGAACTTCAGAAGGAAAGGGGAAGAACTGCAGGATTTCTGGGAAGTGGAGGGAAGACTTTTAAGAAAGAGCTCCAGGAACAGAGGAAGCTCACAGACCTTAAGATTAAGGAGCTTGAGAAGTACTTGAACAAGGAGTACGTCTCATCTCTCTCAGGAGAGGCTCAAAAGCTCTTCTTATCGGTTATTTTGAACGGCCTTGATAACTTGAGCCAAGTGAGAGTAAAAGTTGACTCTCTCCAGATTTCCCTTGAGGATGCTATTAACTTCTACACAAAGCTTAACAGCGACCTTATTGACTCGGTAGCTCTTCTTGCTAAGAACTCTAAAAATGCTGAAATTGCTAACGAGCTTTTAGCTTACACTAACTTTATGTATGCAAAGGATAAAGCGGGCCTTGAAAGGGCCGTTCTTTCTGTGGCTTTTGCCAATAAAATGTTCCCAGATTCTAAGCTGTTTACTAAGTTCGTTGACCTTTTGGCTCAGCAAAAGGCATTTATAAAGTCCTTCTCCTTGGCTGCTCCAGAGAGAGTAATAGACTTTTATAAAAAGACGGTCGTTTCCTCTGGACCATCAGAGCAGGTTCTCAACTACGAAAGGCTTGCGCTTACATCTCCCTTTACAGAAGGAGCTCTCAACGTTGATCCTAATCAGTGGTTCAGGATAATTACTCAGAAGATAGACCTTATGCATAAGGTGGAGCTCTTTATAGCTAAGGACTTAATTGGAAAGATTAAAGAAGTTAAGCTTGAGGCAAAGAGTAGATTTAACGGCGTTCTTGTCGTGTCGGTTGTTGCTATTGCAGTTATTTTAATAGTTTCAATAGCATCCTTGAGGGTTAGGGGGGAGTAGTCCCCCTACCCTTTTAGGTTATATATAGGTTTTACGAACTTTTCAATCTCTACGCTCTTTGGGAGAAACTCCAGTATTTCTTCAGGGTCTTTGTAGGCAAAGGGGGCTTCATCAAGGGTTTCCTTTGAAACGGTAGAAGAGTAAACTCCCGCCTCTTCAACTGCCTTTCTAAAGTCTGAAACTGAAAAGAGCTCTTTTGCCTTCCTTCTACTTAATTTCCTTCCTGCACCGTGGGGGGCAGAACAGTTAAGCTCCTTAACGCCTTTACCTCTACCTATGATCAGCCCGGTTGTTAAGTTAAAGGGTATTACGACCCTTTCTCCTCTATGGGCTGAGATTGCCCCCTTCCTAACGCACATGTCCCTATCAAGGTCTATATAGTTATGAACGCTCTTAATTAACTTCTCCTCTTTAAACTCCTCTTTGAAGAACTCCTCTACGATTATCTTTAAAATCGTTCTTCTGTTTAGGTCTGCGTACCTTTGGGCAAGTCTCATCGCCCTTAAGTACTCTCTTCCTCCTTTATTTAGAGGTAAAAATGAGAGGTCGCTCGGAAGGTCAGGCATAATTTTCTGAGTATACTCCCTTGCTCTCCTCTGGAAGTGATTACAGACCCTTAATCCTAAGTTCCTTGAACCTGTGTGGACCGTAAGGTATAGTTTCCCTTCATCGCTAACTCCAAGCTCAAGGAAGTGGTTTCCACTTCCCAGCGTTCCGACCTGTAGCAAAGGATCATTTAGGTCAATTTTGTAGGTATTTATGAGAACTGAGCGAATCTCTGATAGGAGCTCTTTATCTTCCTTACTCAGAGGTAGTTTTTTGGCGTTTTTCTTACTTCTTGATGTTAACCCGGAGGGAATTTTCCCTTTAACGAAGGCATCAAACTTTGGCAAGTTTACGTTTACTTTTTTACCTAGAGGGTAAGTGTAGACGCCGCACCCTATGTCAACTCCAACTATGTTTGGTATTACGACCTCATCAAAGTAACCGGTAAAACCTATTACGCAGCCTTTGCCAGCATGGCAGTCTGGCATTATTACGATTTTATCCCTAAAGAATGGTAAATCCTTTAACCTCTCAATCTGAGCTCTAACTTCCGGTTCAATTTCCTTTGCATATACGTAAATCGGAACTCTTCCCTCAATAACCGTCGGTTCGATGGCCATACCCTCTCTCCTCTTTAGGTTTCCCTTAGAAAATTATGCCGCTCACTTTTCCTGAGTAGAAGTAGGGGGGTAAGCTGTAAAGGGTTTGAGGAATTTCAACTTCTCCTAAAGGATTCGGGCATGCTTGAAATTTTTACAAAATTTTTACATAATTTTTGCAAATAGATAACGTGCCTGAAACAGAATTTTTGAATAGGAGGAAAAATGGGACTGAACATCGTTCAAAAGATTATTAAGACTCACCTCGTTGAAGGGGACATGACCCCAGGAAAGCCCATAGCAATAAGGATTGACCAGACCCTCACTCAGGATGCTACCGGAACTATGGCCTACCTTCACTTTGAGGCTATGGGTCTTCCAAAGGTTCAAACTGAACTCTCAGTTTCTTACGTTGACCACAACACGCTCCAAGCTGGTGGTCCTGAAAACGCAAACGATCACCTTTTCCTCCAGACTGCCGCTGCTAAGTTCGGAGTCTACTTCAGTAAAGCCGGAAACGGTATCTGCCACCAAGTTCACCTTGAAAGGTTTGCAGTTCCTGGCAAAACACTTCTAGGTTCAGACTCCCACACTCCTACTGCTGGTGGCATCGGAATGCTTGCAATCGGTGCAGGTGGAATGGACGTTGCCCTTGCAATGGCTGGAGAGCCCTTCTACTTAACAATGCCAAAAGTTGTTAGGGTTAATCTCTACGGAAAGTTAAGGCCTTTCGTTTCTGCTAAAGACATAATCCTTGAACTCCTCCGCAGACTTACGGTTAAAGGAGGTCTTGGAAGGATTTTTGAGTACGGTGGTGAAGGAGTTAAATACCTTACTGTTCCTGAGAGGGCAACAATCACAAACATGGGTGCAGAACTTGGAGCTACAACTTCTATCTTCCCAAGTGACGAGCAGACTTACCTCTTCATGAAGGCTCAGGGAAGGGAAGCCCAGTGGAGACCCCTTCAGGCCGATCCTGATGCGACCTACGATGAAGTTATAGATATTGACCTTTCAGAGCTTGAGCCTTTAATTGCCTGCCCCCACATGCCTGATAACGTTAAGAAAGTTAAAGAGGTTGAAGGCCTAAGAGTTCATCAAGTTGCAATTGGTTCCTGTACGAACTCCTCCTACCGTGACCTTAAAACCGTTGGAGAGATGTTTAAGAGAACCGGAAAAATGGTTCATCCTATGGTTTCTGCGGCTATCTCTCCAGGCTCAAAGCAGGTTCTAAGAATGATGGACAGAGAAGGCTACTACGACGTTTTCTTAAGGGCAGGATTTAGGATCCTTGAAAACGCCTGTGGTCCGTGTATTGGAATGGGATTTGCTCCACCTTCAGGAGGGGTTTCTGTTAGGACCTTCAACAGGAACTTTTACGGCCGTTCAGGAACTAAGGACGCTCAAGTTTACCTTGCCTCTCCAGAAACGGCTGCTGCAACTGCAATGAAAGGTGTAATTACGGACCCTAGGGACCTTGGACTTGATGAGATTAAGGTATTCCTTCCGGAGAAGTTTGAGATTGACGATTCCATGATTTACGCACCTGCTGCTGATCCTGATGAGGTTGAAATCTATAAAGGTCCGACAATTAACTACGTTGGCTATAAGGAACCTCTTGGGGACAAGCTTGAAGGGGAAGTCCTCCTTAAGGTGGGAGACAACATTACTACAGACCACATTATCCCTGGAGGAGCTAAGATACTACCCCTTCGTTCAAACATACCTGCAATTTCTGAGTACGTTTACTCGGTAGTTGACGAAACCTTTGCCCAGAGAGCTAAGGAGAAAGGCGGTGGATTTATTGTAGGCGGTGAGAACTACGGACAAGGTTCTTCCCGTGAGCACGCTGCTATCGGTCCAATGTACCTTGGAATTAAGGCTGTAATTGCTAAGTCCTTTGCCCGTATCCACCACGCAAACCTTATTAACTTTGGAATTCTTCCCCTCGTTTTTGTTAACAAGGAGGATTACGACAAGATTGACCAGGGAGACTGGCTGGAGGTTGACCTTTCAAACTTTGCTCCCGGTGAGGACAACATCATTACCGTAATTAACAGGACAAAGGGAATCTCAATTCCTACAAAGCACGGGCTGAATAAGAGACAGGTTGAAATTATCAAGGCTGGTGGTGTCTTAGCCTACGTTAAGCAGAAGTTTGAAAAGAAGAATAACAGCTAAGAGTAATTTGGGGGGATACCCCCTTTTAACTGAAAACGATATTAGGAGGAGGATATGTCAAAGAGGCCAACTATCGTTTGGACTAAAGTTGATGAGGCTCCTGCACTTGCAACCTATTCACTTTATCCAATTATAAAGAACTTTGTTAAGCACGCTGGAGTTAACCTTGAGCAGAGGGATATTTCTCTAGCCGGAAGGATTCTAGCCCAGTTCGGTTATCAGCAGGACGACCTTGCTTACCTTGGTGAGCTTGTCTGGAAGCCTGAAGCTAATATTGTAAAGTTACCGAACATTTCAGCTTCGCTTCCTCAGCTCATTGAAGCTATTAAGGAGCTCCAAAAACAGGGATATGACCTTCCAGACTATCCAGAAAATCCCCAAACTGATGAGGAAAGGGAAATTAAAGCCAAGTATGGCAAGTGTGTTGGCTCAGTAGTCAACCCGGTTTTAAGGCAAGGTAACTCAGATAGACGCATTGCTCCACCTGTTAAGAACTACGCTAAGAAGCACCCTCACAAGATGAGGGACGTTTCTCCAAAGTCTGAGTCTTACGTTGCCTACATGAAGAGCGGAGACTTCTACGAGCACGAAAAGTCTGTAACGATAAAGAAGGACGGGAAAATCCGCTACGAGTTTGTTGACAAGGACGGAAACGTTCAGGTTCTAAAAGAGATTGAAGTTGGAATGGGTGACGTAGTTGACGGTACCTTTATGAACCGTAGGAAGTTGAGGGAGTTCTTTGAGGAAGTCATTAACGATGCTAAGGATAAGGACATTCTCTTCTCCCTCCACGTTAAAGCTACAATGATGAAGGTTTCAGACCCTGTTATCTTTGGAGATGCAATCAGGGTTTACTATAAAAAGCTCTTTGAGAAACACGGAAAGGAACTTGAGGAAATCGGGTTTGACCCTAATAAGGGTTTAATTGACCTTGAGAATAAGCTCTCAAAGCTTCCTCCTGAAAAGCAGGAGGAGATTAAGAAGACCCTTGAGGAGATTTACAAGGAGCAGCCAAGGCTCTACATGGTTGATTCAGATAGAGGAATTACAAACCTTCACAGGCCTAACGACGTAATTATTGATGCCTCAATTCCAGCCGTCATAAAGAACGGCCTTCAAGGGTGGGGGCCAAGTGGAGAGACCGACGACTGTGTAATTACAGTTCCAGACCGCTCCTACGCTACCATGTACTCTGAAATCGTTGAGGATGTTAAAGTTCGTGGTCAATTTGACCCTACCAAAGTTGGAACTGTTCAAAACATTGGTCTTATGGCAATGAAGGCTGAGGAGTACGGTTCCCACGATAAGACTTTCTTTGCTCCGGCTGACGGAAAAATCAGGATTGTAGATGAGGAAGGGAACGTTTTAATGGAGCACGAGGTAGAAGAAGGTGATATCTACCGTAGCTGCCACACTAAGGATATTGCAATTAGGGATTGGGTTAAGCTTGCGGTGAACAGGGCTAAGGAAACAGGCCTTCCTATAGTCTTCTGGCTTGACTCATTAAGGGCCCACGATAGGGAATTGATTGAAAAGGTTAAAGAAGAGCTCAATAAGTACGACCTTGAAGGGGTTGAGTACTACATTAAGCCTCCAAGGGAAGCGATGAAGTTTACTTTAGAGCGTTTCAGGAAGGGGCTTGACACTATTTCAGTTACAGGAAACGTTTTAAGGGACTATCTAACAGACCTATTCCCAATTATTGAGGTTGGAACGAGTGCAAGAGCTCTCTCTATCGTTCCACTCCTTGCCGGTGGTGGACTCTTTGAGACTGGAGCCGGTGGTTCAGCTCCAAAGCACGTTCAACAGTTTGTAAGAGAGGGCCACTTAAGGTGGGACAGTCTTGGAGAGTTCCTTGCCTTTGTAGAAGCTCTAAAGCTTGCATACAAACAATCTGGTAGTGATAACAAGAGAATTCTCACAATGGCAGATACTCTCTCTAAGGCCGTTGAGCGCTACCTTGATACAGATAAGACTCCAAAAAGGAAAGTTGGTCAGCTTGACACCCGTGGAAGCCACTACTGGCTTGCTCGCTACTGGGCTGAAGAACTAGCAGCTCAGACAGAAGACCCTGAGCTTGCAAAGATCTTTGAACCGGTTGCGGCTAAGCTTATTGAGAATGAAGAGAAAATCCTCTCAGAGATTGCTGCAACCGAAGGATTTCCGAAGGACATTGGTGGTTACTACCACCCTGACGATGAGAAGGCCACTGCTGCAATGAGGCCCTCAAGGACGTTTAACGAGATAATAGATAGTCTATAAATCTTGTTAAAATTGTGTAAAAAAAATGTAAAATTAGGGGGCAAATTTGCCCCCTTTTTTGTATGAAAGTAATTAAAGGAGGAGATAGATGGCTCAGAGAGGAATTAGGGAGTACGACGGCAAGAGGATTCTTGCCGAGCACTGGAACGAGTATTTTGCTCCTGAGTTTGAGTACGACTTTAAGTCTGTACTCGTAACTTCTGAAACGGACCTTGATAAGTTACCTCAGGAGTATCTTTGGCTACTTGAGATGCCTTTAGTTGCAAAACCCGACATGCTCTTTGGTAAGAGGGGTAAGCTCGGTCTCATTCTCTTTAAGAAGGAAAAACCCTGTGACGTTGATTATGAAACGGTGAAGAAGTGGATCAGGGAAAAGATGCAGGAAGAGGTTGAGATTAAAGGGAAAAAGGGAAAGTTGACTCACTTCCTCATTGAGCCTTGCGTTCCTCATGCTCCAGAGGATGAGTACTACGTTGCAATGACACTAGGGTATGACGGTGACCACATCTATATGTCCGCGTTTGGTGGAATTGACGTTGAGGAAAACTGGGACAAAGTAAAGGAAGTTGTTATTCCTCCCCTTGCAACGGAAGAAGAAATTGACAAACTCATTGAGGAAAACGTTCCTCCTGAGATAAAGGATAAAGAGAAGTATGCAGACTTCGTTAAGCGTCTCTATCGTTTCTTCAGGGATATGCACTTTGCTTACCTTGAGATTAACCCACTTGTAATGGTTGGTAATAAAGTTTATCCCCTTGACTTCGTTGGAAGGGTTGACGATACTGCCCAGTTCTTAGTTGGAAGGAAGTGGGGTGAGCTTGAGTTTCCAGCAGGTTTCGGTGGGGAACTCTCCCCTGAGGAGAAGTACATTAAGGAAATGGACGAAAAGTCAGGAGCATCACTAAAGCTTACAATCCTTAATCCTGAAGGCCGCATCTGGACTCTCGTTGCAGGTGGTGGAGCTTCAGTAGTTTACGCTGATACGGTTGCAGACCTTGGCTATGTTAAGGAGCTTGCAAACTACGGTGAGTACTCTGGTAACCCATCAAGGGCAGAGACGAGGGAGTACGTTAAGACTGTCCTTGACCTTATGACCAGGAAGAAAGACCCGCAGGGAAGGCCAAAAATCTTAATCATCGGTGGTGCTATCGCTAACTTTACAGACGTTGCGAAGACCTTTGACGGAATTATTGATGCCCTTAAAGAGTACGCAGATAAGTTGAAAGAGGTCGGTGTTAAGATTTACGTTCGCCGTGGTGGGCCTAACTACGAAGTTGGTCTTGCAAAGATTAAGAAGGCCGCAGAAGAGCTTGGCCTTCCAACAGAGGTTTACGGACCTGAGACTCACATGACAGAGATCGTTAAGAAAGCTCTTACAGAGAATCCATAAGAGGAGGGAAAAATGGCAAGGCCCGATTACGTTCTCTTTGATAGGAATACGAAGGCTATTTTCTGGAACCTAAATAGGAATGCTATTCAGCGTATGCTTGATTACGATTACTTAGTTGGACGTTCTCCTTCAATAGTTGCAATAGTTGCTCCAACTCAGAGTAGGAAGTTTGAAAAGTTCTTCTTCGGTACTGAAGAGATAATAATTCCTATTTACCGTTCAACTACGGAGGCTGCAGAGGCTCATCCAGATGCTGACGTTTTAGTTAACTTTGCTTCTTTTAGGACGGCTTACGATGTAACGAGGGAGGCTTTCAACATTCCAACTATTAGGACTATAGCTATCACTGCTGAAGGTATTCCTGAGAGGCTTGCCCGTGATATGGCTGCAAGGGCAAAGCAGGAAGGTAAGTGGATAATAGGTCCTGCTACCGTCGGTGGAATTACTGCTGGAGCCTTCAGGATTGGAAATGCTGGTGGAACACTTGAAAATATCGTTAAGTCAAAACTCCACAGGCCCGGCTCTGCAGGTCTTGTTACCCGTTCAGGTGGTCTTTTTAACGAGCTTTCAAACATAATTGCCCGTAACGCAGACGGTATAGTTGAGGGTATTGCTATAGGTGGTGACAGATTTCCAGGTTCGGACTTCCTTGACCACCTTTTAAGGTACCAGAAGAACCCTGCCGTAAAGTACATGATTATGCTCGGTGAAGTTGGAGGAGAGCTTGAATATAGGGTTGTTGAAGCCCTTGAAAAAGGACTTATTACTAAACCTCTAATTGCCTGGTGTATTGGAACTATAGCCAAACACTTTGGCGGAGAGGTTCAGTTTGGTCATGCTGGAGCAAAGGCAGGAGCAGATAGAGAAACTGCCGATGCAAAGAACAGGGCCCTTAAAGAGACGGGAGCTCTGGTTCCAGATTCCTTCAATGACATCCCTGAGCTGATAAGGAGCGTTTACGAAGACCTTAAGGCTAAGGGAGAGATTGGAGAGATTGAGGAGCCTGAAGTTCCGCCTATCCCTGAAGATTACGACAAGGCAAGGAAGGCCGGTAAGGTAAGAAGGCCTACCCACTTTATCTGTACAATCTCAGACGATAGAGGAGAGGAGGCTACTTACTGCGGTATTCCAATCTCAGAAGTTGTAGAGAAGGGATACTCAATCGCTGACGTTATTGGGCTTCTATGGTTCAAGAGGAAGTTTCCAAAGTGGGCTTCAGACTTTATTGACATGGTAATCAAAATCGTTGCAGACCACGGACCTGCAGTTTCAGGTGCCCATAACGCTAAAGTAACTGCAAGGGCTGGAAAGGACCTCATCTCCTCCCTCGTAACCGGTCTTCTTACAATCGGACCAAGGTTTGGCGGTGCTATTGACGGAGCTGCCAAGTACTTTAAGATGGCTAAAGAGAAGGGAATGGACCCCTTTGAGTTCGTTGACTACATGAAGAAGGTTGAAAAGAAACCTATTCCAGGAATTGGTCATAGGATTAAGTCAACAAAGAACCCTGATAAGAGGGTGGAGCTCCTTAAGAACTACGCAAAAGAGAACTTCCCATCAACAGAGCTCCTTGACTACGCCCTTGAGGTTGAGAAGGTTACAACCTCAAAGAAGGAGAACCTCATCCTTAACGTTGACGGAACAATTGGTGTTCTATTGGTTGATATGTTCAGAAACCTGGGCTTTAGTGAAGCTGAAATTGATGAGTTAATAGAAGCAGGAGCGTTTAACGCCTTCTTTGTCCTCGGCCGTTCTATCGGATTTATCGGCCACATCCTTGATGAGAAGCGCCTTGCCATGCCTCTCTACAGGCACCCATGGGACGACATTCTCTACAACGTTAAAAGGCCTGAAGAGGCTTAATTTTTGGGGGCTCTTAGCCCCCTTTTATTTCCCTCCACAGTTTTTCTACTTCCTCTTCAGTATGCTCTGAAGTAACGGTTATCCTTAATCTGCTCTCTTTAACGGTAGGTGGTCTGATAGCGGGAACCAGGAATCCTTTTTTTAGGAGTTTCTCTGAAAGTTTTAAGGCTTTCTCTTCATCCCCTACTATGTATGGAAAAATCGCGCTGGAGCTCCCTATTCCAGATAACTTCTTAAAGAAATTGATTAATTTGATTAATCTCTTTCTCCTTTCGGGAACTTTTTCAATGTTCTTTAGAGTTTGGCAAGCAATGAATGGAGGAAGTGCCGTTGTAAAGATAAAGCTCCGGCACTTGTTTATTAGGTATTCCCTTAAAACTTTACTTCCACAGACAAAAGCTCCAAAAGTTCCGAGCGCTTTGCCGAGAGTTCCAACTATAACTGTTCTTTTGTCCGGTTCAACGTTGAAAAGCTCTAAGGAACTCCACCCAACAATGCCTGTTGCGTGTGCATCGTCAATTACTAAAACTGCATCAAACTCATCCTTAACCTGAAAGAGCTCATTCAAAGGAGCTATGTCTCCATCCATGCTGAAGACTGAATCTGTGACTATTAAACACCTGTTAAACTCCTTTCTGTTCTTCTTTAAATAGTCCTTTACGAACTGCCAATCCCTGTGAGGGTAGATGACCTTTTCAGCCTTAGAGAGCCTTATACCGTCTATTATTGAGGCGTGATTAAGCCGGTCTGAGAGAATTAAATCGCCTTTTCCCGCAAGTGTTGAGATAACCCCTAGGTTTGTCATATATCCAGTTGAAAATAAAAGGCACTCTTCGGTTTTCTTTAGCTCTGCAAGTCTCCTCTCAAGTTCTCTGTGAACTTTAAAGTTCCCGCAAACTAACCTTGAAGCTCCGCTTCCTGCCCCCCACTTTTCTAGACATTCACAGTCAAACTCCTTTGCAAGGCCTAGATAATCGTTTGAGGAGAAGTTGAGGAACTCCCTTCCTTCAACAACCACTCTTTTACCTTGGGGAGTCTCAATTTCCCTCAGTCCCCTGTAGAGTTTTTTTCCTATTAGCTCTTCAATCTCTTTCCTCATAAAGTCCATACCTTGGTAACCTCCAGCCCTTTAAAATTGCCGTTAACCTTAAGGTTAGTATAGTTACAAAGGTAATTCCGGTTGATACTTCTGTAGAGAATTTCCCATACGTGATTAAGAATAGAATCCCTCCTATTAAAGAGCATGAGGCGTAGAAGTCCTCCTTCAAAACAGAAGGAACTTTACCTGTTAGTAGTTCACTTATAAGTCCCCCTCCGGTTCCGGTTATAACTCCTAAAAGGACTATTCCAAAGCCGTTTAGACCTGACTGGGCCCCCACTAAAAATCCAGTTACGGAGAACGCAGAGAGCCCAACTGCATCAATGATCTTTACAGGCTTAGTTCCCGTTATGTCCTTTCTAAAAACCTTGTAGAGTAAAAGTGCAAGGAAAATTCCAAGGGCTGTAGTTGTTATATCTGAGATTCCGGTTAGGGCTTTAGGAACTGAGTTAACAAGAATGTCTCTTACTATTCCTCCTCCTAATGCTGTAAGGAATCCTAGGACTGAGACTCCTAAAAGGTCTAGTTTTGCGTTTATACCCTTAAAGACTCCTGAAAGGGCGAAAGCTACAAGTCCAATACAGTTTGCCGCTTCTAAAACTTCACTGATGGAAGCCATACTTGTTAAGTTTTCTGTAGAGGTTTGATATGTCTATTTCCATGAAGGCTGCTGCTCTCTTTAAGTCTCCGTTAAACTTCTTTAGGATTTCCTTTATGTAGGCCTTCTCAAACTCCTCCTTTGCCCTCTTTAGGGGAAGGTTTGTAAGTTCTGAAACGGTCTTTTCATTCTCAAGTTTGACCTCTCTCTTAAGAGCTCCCTCAACGGCACTTAAGAACTTTTCATACTTTATCGGTTTCTCTATAAAGTCGTAGGCCTTTAACTTCATGGCTTTTACTGCAGTTTCCACCGTTCCGTGTCCAGACACTATAACTACCGGAATTTTTTCAGTTAGCCCTTCCTCGTTTAACTTTTTTAATACTTCCATTCCCGATATTCCTGGAAGGAACAGGTCTAAGATTATTAGGTTGGGCTGGAGCTCCTTTACTCTCTCAACAACTTTACTTCCAACTTCCTCTGTAAAGACCTGATACCCTTCTTCCTCTAAGATCTCCTTAAGGGTTTCCCTTATAGTTTTCTCATCATCAACTATTAGAACTTTCATCATCCTTAACCTTTACAAGTAGAACTTTTGCTTCAAGTTCTTTAACTAACTTACTTATAATCCGTTTTGACTCCTCTGACGGCTCTTTTCTCCTCTCGCTTTCTTTAGGTTCTTCTATTTTAACCGGTTTACCTATGGACTCTTCAAGTTCCTGCTCCCTCTCTTTCAAAATTCTATAGGCAAGCTTGCTTACTGGAAGGACTCTAACAAAATTTCCTTCATCAATCCTTTTCTCAATAAAGGCCTTTAAAGTCTCGTTTTTAGTTTTTTTTTTCCGCCTGTTTTCCTCCCTGTGTTGGAACTTCTATTTTTACTCCACCCTCTAAAAGTTCAGTTAACTTCTTGACCTCTTTAAAGTAGGAGAGCTTATAGAGGTAAAAGAGGAGGGCGGTGTAGGGATAGGGGTGTTTTGAGATTTCCCTATACCCTTGGGAGAGTATCTTATAGGCTGCAATGCTCTCTTCCTCTGTTAGTTCGGTTGGGTTCATAAATTCCTTTTCTGTTACTTCTAAAAGCTGTTTAACTACGAAAACGGGGTTATACCCTTCCTCCTCTAACTTCTTCAGTTTCTTAAAGAGCTCCGTCTTATCCCCTTTAAATCCTAACCTTAGAAGTTCTCTAACTTCCCTTCCCGTTAATATACCGAGGAACTCAGAGACTTTCTTAGTTTCAACTCTACCGTTTCCAAGGGCTATTGCCTGTTCAAGGAGGCTTTCTGCATCCCTAACGCAACCTTCACTTGAGAGGGCTATTAACCTTAAAGCTTCCTCTTCGTACTCAACCTTTTCCTTCTCACATATTTGGGATAGGGTTTTTACCATTAACTCTTCAGGAATCCTTCTAAATATGAACTTCTGACACCTTGAAAGAATCGTTGGAGGAATCTTGTCAATTTCCGTTGTAGCTAGGATAAACAGAGCGTGCTCAGGAGGTTCCTCTAGCGTCTTAAGAAGGGCATTAAAGGCCTCCTTCGTGAGCATGTGAAACTCATCAATTATGTAGACTTTTTTCTTTCCCCTTGCAGGGAGGTAGTGAACAGATTCCCTCAGTTCCCTTATCTGGTCAATACCCCTGTTACTTGCAGCGTCTACCTCAATAACGTCTGGGTGTGAACCTTTCGCTATCTCTGTGCACTGGGAACACTGATTACAGGGCTCTCCATCTATAAGGTTCTCACAGTTAACTGCCTTTGCAACTATCCTTGCAGTTGTCGTCTTTCCTACTCCCCTTGGGCCTGCAAAGATATAAGCGTGGGAGAGCCTACCACTCTTTATAGCGTTCTTTAATGTTTCGGTAATAAACTCCTGACCTACTACCTGACTGAAGGACTGAGGCCTATACTTCCTCGGAATTGCTCTATAGCTCATGAAGTTCTATCCGGGCAAAAAGATTTGAGACCTTAATTATATACCTTTTAAGCTGAGAATACCTTCCTGAGCAGTTTAAAGTGTCCGGGGGCAAACATGAACTTTTTCTCCTTATACATTTTCCAGACGAAGAGTTTAATGTAATCGTTTATTAAGGGCCAAGTTAAGGCGTATCCCCAGATAAAGAGTGCCCATCCCCAGCCAACAGGAGTTAGTAAGTTAAAGCCATAAACTCCGATTAACGTTCCTATTACCCTTGTAGAGTAAGTTGCAGCCCAGAGGATAGGAGAGGGCCAAGGCTTTTTCCAAAGGTGATCCATAATCCTTGCGTTGTAGAGAGTTCCGTGGCCTTTGACTGCGAGTTTTAAAAATACTATTGTCTGAATAACGTCTATGGGTAACTTCCAGTAATTTAAGAGTAGGAATAAGATTAGGAATGAAGAGATAACTCCTGCTGTTCCAAGATAAAATGACATAACGTTTATCTCATACATGTCCCATCTAACAGGTTTTGGAGAGGTTCTTACTCTATCGTAGGCAACTGAGAGTATGGGAATGTCGTTTAAGAGCGCTAGGATAATAATCATTATTGCAGTAACGGGGTATATCTGGAAGAAGATGATAGAAAGCCCCATGAAGCCTATAACTCTAATTGTTTCTGCAATTCTGTAAATGGTATAAGCCTGCATTCTTCCAAATATCTGCCTTGCAATTTGAAATCCGTCAACTATTACTTTTAAACCTGGTTTTAGGAGAACTAAATCTGCAGCAGCTCTTGCAGCGTCTGTTGCGTTGTGGACTGCAATTCCGCAGTCTGCTTTCCTTAGGGCGGGAGCGTCGTTTACTCCGTCTCCCGTCATTCCTACTATGTGGCCGGCCTTCTGAAGTTTGTCAACTATGAAGTACTTATCCTCTGGAAATACTTCTGCAAAACCGTTTGCCTCTTCAATAAGTTTTATTATTTCAGACTCGTGCCTCCTTACTGCTCCTTTTGGAAGAGGGAGGTTTTTCAGTTCTTTTTTAACAAGCTCTACTACCCTTTGAGCCTTTTCTTCAGCCTCCTTTTCGCTCTTTCCTTCAACTTCCATAATTGCTTTTGCAATTACTTGAGTAAGGATTAAGTATTCCTTGTAGCTCTCCTCCTCTCCTCTAAGTTCCCTTGCGCTTACTATTTTCTCGCCTATTCCAAGGAGTTTGGCTATGTACCTTGCTATTGCTATGTTGTCTCCGGTTACCATCTTAACTTCTACCCCAAGCTCCTTAGCCTTCTCTAGTGCTTCTCTTGAGTCTTCCCTTGGAGGGTCAAAGAGGGGGATTAGACCAACTACGTGGAACTTCTTCTCATCTGGCCTTTTAAATGCAACTGCTATTGTTCTAAATCCGTTTTCTGCAAACTCTTCAACTTTCCTAAAGTAATTCTTTCTCTCTTCTTTACTTAAGTCTGAGAGCTCTGCTATGACCTGGGGAGCTCCCTTAGTTATTACTAACCTCTCTCCGTTGCACTCAACCTCTGCTTCTGTCCTTTTCCTTACAGGGTCAAACGGAACGAACGAGAGCTGTCTGCACTCTTTTAATCTGCTGTACAACCCCTTTTTCCTTAGCCACTCAAATATTGGTATCTCAATCGGGTCCCTGTTTTCCTCTTTAGAGGCAAGTGCTGCGTAGAGCATTAAAGTTTCTACTTTAAAGTTTTCCAAAGTAAAAGGTTGAGATACTGTCATCTTATTTTTCGTTAGAGTTCCCGTCTTATCACTGCAGAGGACATCAACTCCGGCAAGTTCCTCAATTGCTGCTAGCCTACTTACAATTACCTGTTTCCTTGCTAAATTGAGAGCTCCTACTGCCATGGTTACTGTGAGAACGGCTGGAAGGGCAACCGGAATTGATGCTACTGTTAGAACGAGGGCAAAACGGAGGAGCTCTATTTTGTCTGCTCCCCTCATTAGTTCAACAATTACCATTACTGCCACAACTATTAAGGCGATTATTATCAGGAAGTTTCCAACCTTTATTACCATTTCTTGAAAGTGAGACCTCTGTTCCCTTTCAGCTTTTGCTACAAGCTGAACTGTCCTTCCAAAGTAAGTATTGAGCCCCGTTGCAACTACAACAGCTATAGTTTCTCCCCTTTTTACTACTGAATTGGCGTAGGCTACATCGCCCTTCTTTTTGGTTACCGGTAAAGACTCTCCCGTTAGGGCAGATTGGTCAAGGAGAATGAAACCTTCTCCGACCAGCTTTACGTCTGCAGGAACAATATCTCCAATTTTTAATTTGATTACGTCTCCGGGAACCAGGTATTTAACGTCTATCTCAATCCACTTTCCGTTTCTAAGGACAATGGCCTTTCTTGCCAGTTTCTGTTTAAGGACTTTTAGGGCAGATATTGCTTTGTGTTCCTGCCAAAAGTCAACTACTGCATTAACCAGCAAGAGGATAACTATTATTACAAAGTCTTCCCACTTTTTAACTAGTGCAGATAGAACTGCTGCAGTTTCAATCATCCAGGGGATTGGTCCCCAAAACCTCCTGAATACCCTATGCCAAAGAGGTTCCTCTTTTTCGGGAATTTCGTTGAAGCCGTACTTCTTAAGCCTTTTCTCAGCTTCTTCTTCCGTTAAGCCGGTTTCTAAGTTGGTTTCAAGTTCTCTTATAGTTTCCTCAACAGACTTATTCTTATACTCATCAATTATCGCCATTTCCCTTTCTCCTATTCTTGAACCAGTCGTAGGTTATGTAGCTTCCCGCTAAGAAAGCACCGATAATGTAGATGTAGCCTAGGTAGTAGAAGAACTTAAAAATTGGGTCGTTAGGAGTTGTCACCTTATCCCTCCTTTTTTTCCATTTTAGCACTAAAAAATAAAAAAGGGCGCCCGAAGGCGCCCCTCCATAGATATCTTAGCTTTGAGTTTTAGAACTCAGGCATTCCGCCGCCTGGAGTCTTCTCTTCTTTCTCAGGTATTTCAGTTACAGTAGCCTCTGTTGTGAGGAGTAGTCCTGCTGCAGATGCAGCGTTCTGGATAGCAATCCTTTCAACCTTAGCAGGGTCAATTACACCGGCCTCAACGAGGTTTTCAAATTCGCCCTTCCTTGCGTTGAAGCCCCACTCAACACCTTTTTCTTTGATGAGCTCTTTAACTTTCTCAACGATAACTTGGCCGGCGTATCCTGCGTTATCTGCAATTTGCCTTAGTGGAGCTTCAACTGCCTTCTTAACGATCTCAACACCGTGCTTCTTGTCAATTTCACCCTTCTCGTCAAGCTCTTTTGCAAGGTCGTCAAGCTTCATTGCAGCTGCAAGGAGGGCTGTTCCACCACCAGGAACGATTCCTTCCTCAACAGCCGCCCTTGTAGCGTGGAGGGCGTCCTCAACGCGAGCCTTCTTCTCCTTAAGCTCAGCCTCAGTAGCGGCACCTACTTTGATGATTGCTACACCACCGGCAAGCTTAGCAAGCCTTTCTTGCAGCTTCTCCTTATCATACTCAGATGTAGCCTTTTCAAGTTCAGCTTTGATCTGCTTGATCCTTGCTTCAATCTCTTCAGGCTTACCCTTACCGCCGATGATTGTTGTGTGCTCTTTATCAACAACTACCTTGTCAGCTTCACCGAGCATATCAAGTGTCACGTTCTCAAGCTTGATTCCAAGGTCTTCAAGGATTGCAGTTCCTCCTGTGAGGACTGCAATATCCTGGAGCATTGCTTTCCTTCTCTCACCAAATCCAGGCGCTTTAACAGCACATACTTGGAGAGTACCCCTTAGCTTGTTGACAACGAGGGTTGCAAGGGCTTCACCCTCTACATCTTCAGCGATGATGAGGAGTGGCCTTCCTTCCCTTGCTACCTGCTCAAGTACAGGTAGGAGCTCCCTAATGTTGCTGATTTTCTTTCCGTAGATTAGGATGTATGGCTTTTCAAGAACACACTCCATCTTCTCAGGATCGGTTACGAAGTATGGAGATAGGTAACCCCTATCAAACTGCATACCTTCAACAACTTCAAGGGTTGTCTCAAGACCTTTAGCCTCTTCAACTGTAATAACGCCCTCTTTTCCAACTTTGTCCATAGCCTCGGCGATGAGCTCACCGATTTCCCTATCGTAGTTTGCAGAGATTGTAGCTACCTGAGCAATTTGCTCCTTGGTCTCTACAGGCTTAGCAATCTTCTTGATTTCATCAACGATTACCTTAACAGCCTCGTCAATTCCCCTCTTAACTTCAATGGCGTTGTCGCCGGCTGTGATAAACTTGAGTCCGTCCCCGTAGATTGCCTGAGCGAGAACTGTAGCCGTTGTTGTTCCGTCACCAGCCTTGTCGGCGGTTTTCTGAGCAACCTCCTTAACGAGCTGAGCACCGAGGTTTTCAACAGGGTCTGTTAGTTCAATCTCTTTAGCAACGGTAACACCGTCCTTTGTTACTACGGGAGAACCAAACTTCCTCTCAAGGACAACGTTCCTACCACCAGGACCCATTGTAGCTTTAACTGCGTTTGCAAGTTTATCTACACCAGCCTTTATTTTCTGCCTTGCTTCATTTCCGAATACGATCTCTTTTCCAGCCATCCCTCACCTCCTTTAATTGGTTTTAATTACTCTTCAACGATTGCTAGGATGTCTTCTTCCCTTATTACGAGGAGCTCTTCACCGTCAATCTTAACTTCGTTTCCAGCGTACTTACTGAAGAGGACCTTATCTCCCTCTTTAACTTTGAGAGGTCTGATTTCTCCGTTCTCAAGGAGTCTTCCCTCTCCTACTGCAATAACTTCTCCAATTTGAGACTCTTCTTTAGCAGTATCTGGAAGGATGATTCCTCCTGCAGTCTTCTGCTCCATTTCAATCTTCTTTACAACTACCCTGTCATAAAGTGGCTTTAACTTCATCCCTCACCCTCCTTTATCTGGTTTTTAGCACTCACCTTAGGTGAGTGCTAATTGCTACTTATAAAATTAAGAAGTAGAGGGTCGGTGTCAAGGGGTATTGACCCTTTTGGCAGGGGTTTTTAACTTTTCTCGGGGAGGTGAAACTTGAGGCTAAAGAAGAGTTTGGGCCAGCACCTTTTGAAGGATAAGGGAGTTATAAAGAGGATAGTTGACGCCGGAGGTATAGGTCCCGAAGACAGGGTTGTTGAAATCGGGCCCGGCGGAGGGGCTCTAACTGAGGAGATTTTAAAGAGGAACCCTTCAGAGCTCTACCTTGTTGAGATTGACCCAGAATGGGCGGAGCACTTAAAGAGAAAGTTCGGTGATAGGGTTAAAGTCTTTAACGCCGATGCTACGACATTTGACTTTTCTTCCTTAGGGGAGAACCTAAAGTTCTTTGGAAATTTACCCTACAACGTTTCAACTAGGATAATCAGGAACCTTCTTGACCACAGGAAGGTAATGAAAAGAGGGGTTTTCATGGTTCAGGACGAGGTCGCAGACAGGTTAACTGCAACCTCCGGCAAGGAGTACGGCTACCTTCCGGCCCTCCTTCAGAACTTTTTTAGGATAAAGAAGCTCTTTAAAGTCCCTCCTAAGGCTTTTGTTCCTCCTCCAAAAGTTATGTCTGCTGTCTTTGAAATGGAGCCTACGGGCTTTGATATGGAGGAGGGGGAGCTCTTAGCATTTGAAAACTTCCTTAAAAAGGCCTTTTCAATGAGGAGGAAGAAACTAAAGAAGAACTTAGGAATAAAGAAATTTCCTCCTCCTTTTTCAGGGCTAGAAGAGAAGAGGGCTGAGGAAATTCCTCCAGGAACTTTTTTAGAACTCTTTAGGGCCCTCTACTGAGCCAGTGCTACCGTTCCGAAATCTTGGTTGTTTTTGTAGCCCAACCTAAGTTTTAGGGCCGCCTCTATTGTTTCCCTTTCTTCCTCAATCTCAAAAATTCCCTTCCATGCCTCAACTTACCTAAAGAAGGAGGGAGAATAGTTAAAAATCTTTAATAATCTCTATCTCCTAACCTGCCGTCTAACTGCAACAATTATTTGGTAAATCAGAAATGATGTTGTTATGAAATAAAGAGTTTCTATAAAAGCGTGATTTCCTTTGTCAATCGTTTCTGGTTTTAATCTGCTGTGTCCAATAAAATTTCTCTGCCGAACCGACCTATAACGAATAACCGCTTTGTTATGTTTTCTATCCCAAACTCATCGCCAGAAACATATTGACTATCGCAACCTTAAACACCAACTCC
>Ga0256837_1000139_pt1 | contig 66871 bp, 66 predicted proteins | sample 4562384metaG_FD_185976 | JGI IMG/M metagenome (GOLD analysis project Ga0256837, IMG submission 185976) | Hydrothermal vent microbial communities from Guaymas Basin, Mexico - 4561-384 | ecosystem: Environmental > Aquatic > Marine > Hydrothermal vents | place: Mexico: Guaymas Basin | collected... | reverse complement strand
TGGAGTGGTAACCTAAATTCATACTAAGAATTTAACGATTCTAAGTTAGAATAAAATGAATAAGGGAAATCATGAGAAACAGTAAATTTAGCAAAGAGTTTAGAGACTCAACAGTGCAATTAGTCCTTAACAATAATGAGAGTGTAGCAAAAGTTGCAGGAGACCTAGATATTAATCCAAAAACATTATACAACTGGATTAGTAGCTATAAAAAAGAACACCAGATAGCAACACGAAGTACACAAGCATCATTTTCAAGTGAAACACTAGATGAAGAGAATAAACGCCTTAGACGTGAGAATAAGCTACTAAAACAAGAGCGTGACATCTTAAAAAAGGCGACCGCATACTTTGCAAAAGAAACTCTATAAAGTATGCATGGATTTATAAATATAAAAAGAGTTTTAATATAAACCTGATGTGTAAAGTGTTTCAAGTAAATATATCATCTTACTATCATTGGATAAAAGCTGGTTGTATCATCAAAAAAGAAGATAAACAGCTTAATAATCTAATAGAAGCTATCTTTGTTCAAGGTCGAAAGAACTACGGAACAAGAAGGATACAGGACAAGTTAAAAGAATTGTATGGATTATTGGTATCTAGAAAACGGATTTCTAACATAATGAAGAGCCTCGGTCTAAGAGTAAACATGAAAAGAAGGTATAAAAATACTACAGATTCTAATCATAATTTACCAATCGCTCCAAATCTCCTAAATAGAGATTTTTATGCATCTGCACCAGATACTAAATATGTAGGCGATATTACCTACATCTCAACAGGTGAAGGTTGGTTATATCTTGCCACGGTAATAGACTTGTATTCAAGAAAGGTTGTTGGTTGGTCTATGGATGACACAATGAAAGTATCATTAGTAAATGATGCTTTAAATATGGCTATCAAGCAGAGAAGACCATCTTATGGTCTTCTCTGGCACACGGACAGAGGAAGTCAATATGCATCTTACTCACACAAAGATTTATTGCAAAAATATAATATAGTTCAAAGTATGAGTAGAAAAGGTAATTGTTGGGATAATGCAGTAGCAGAGAGCTTTTTTAAGACCTTAAAATCTGATTTAGTATATCAAACATATTTCTATACTAAATCACAAGCAAAAAGAGAGATATTTGAGTATATTGAGTTTCATTACAATAGAGTTAGAAGTCATAGCTATTTAGGAAACCTTTCACCTTCTAAATTTGAAAAAAATAATGTGGTGTTACAACTGGAAACAGCTGCTTAGAAATGTATTATAAAGAGTATGAATTTAAGTTACCACTCCAGATACATACATTGATGATTTTACTAAAGAGAGTTTTGAAGAAACAAAGTATATTTTAGATCAGCCTTATGAAGAGGGTCTATCACCTGATGTTTATAAAGAGTTCCATGATTTTATAATTTACTATATTATCTCAAATAATATGGACCTACGAAATAATAATCTTTTTTTGGATGATTATGTTATAAGCATTATGAGTGATAATATAGATAAAGTAATCAGCTACTTTGGTCCTACAGAAGATAAACAAAATGACCATTTAGATAATGTCATTACTAATATTGATACAGAAGAGTTGGTTCTCGTTACTGACATAGTTTTAAAAGAAGAAGAAATTGAACGGATAAAAAAGCTTTTGACCTAATTATTTTTGATACAATACGAAAAATATAAATTAATCAATCACTTTAAGTTTCAAAATTTTTGGTACCGTTTTTGGTGATGTTTTATTTTAGAGGGCTCTGAAATGCCCTATAGAAAGGGGTTCAGCATGACTTTGCGGGTTTATTATGAAGATACAGATACTGGTGGGGTGGTTTATCATTCTAACTATTTAAACTTTTGTGAAAGAGCTAGAAGTGAAGCTTTTTATGAAAGAGGAATGACTCCAGTATTAAAAAATGGTCATTTTGTTGCTCGTAAGATTATTGGGGAGTATATTTCAAGTGCAAAACTTGGTGATATCCTTGAGGTTACAACAGAACTTATAAAGATGAAAGCTGCATCTTTTCTACTCAAACAGTATGTATATAGAGGTGAAGAGAAAGTTTTCGAACTAGAGATACTTTTAGCATATATAACCTTTGAAGGGAAACCTCAAAAGATAGATATAGGGACGAAAGAGCTACTCCTCAGTCTCTTCTAAAAGAGTGATAGGTCGTGTGTATTTGACAAATTTAGAGCGAGCTGGTTGGAGAAGTTCTATCTTATAACTCATTTGGTTCTCTTTAAGTTGACTACGATAGATTCTATCTTCATCTGTAATAAGCGAGTAGAAAAAGTCTACCCCTACTGTAGTTGTATAATTTATCCAGTCATATACTATATCATTACCTAAAAGAGAGTTTGTCTCTATAAGTACATTATTATGTTCTGTAATAGAGTTAGCTACAATCATATCTTTTCTATCAATATACTGAGTCATTGAGAGTAGAAGAGGATCGTAGTTTATCTGTGTTGAGAGAATATTTGTAGTGTTTGTATCATAAAGTGTCAGTTGTGACATAATCATACCACTTTTAATGATAGGAGTATTAATGAAAAAGGAACCATCAACTATATTTTCATTCTCTTTAAGATAGTTTTCTAGATTTGTTGTTCTTCTCGAAACATAAAAATTAATGACTTCTTTTGGTTCTTTTTCAATTTCCACTTCTTCAGGAGTAGTTTCATAACTACTCTCTTCTTCTGCAAAAACACTAAAAGTATCACCAAAAAGAGAACTACTATTATTAGAAATATCTTCTAGTTTCTCAACTGGAGTTGGATTTAAAAACTCCTCTTTTTGATGGATTGCTAACTTTTTACCTGTTTGTGATTTATCTGAAAAAATTATAAGAGGAGAGACTGCTTCTTTAAGGAGTAAATCACTCTGTTTTGTATAGTCAATCGCTCCAAAAATTAAGAAAGGTGAGCTTGTGTTAACATCCTTTTTATTTATAGTTGGAAAGTAGATATGTGTAGCTGGATTAATCTCAATAATATTATCTGCACCTTGTGTAGTAACAGGAGCAATAACATACTCAAAACCATCTGCTTTTATCTGGTTTAGAGCAGAGGCAATGTCTTCACTACCTTCACTCTCTATTTTATAACTTTTCAACATAAAAGGGTGGCTTTTTGTCATTAGATATGCAAATGCTGCATTTGTTGTAGAAGCAGCATACTTTCCTATCCTTTTATATGGAAGAAGTAGGGCGATTTTAAGCTGCTCTCCATCATGAAATGCACCAAGGTTGAAGATAGAAACAAACATAACTCGTGCTTCGTTTTGGTTAATATTATCAAGTTTCGTATATGCATGCGAAAGAAAAGAAAATATCATACCATTATCAAGATACTCTTGAAGACACTCCTCGTCACACTCATAAGGATCAAGATCTTGTATATAAGTCTTTGGTAGAGGGATATTTGATATCATAAAACTTTGTGAAAATAGTATGACAGGTAGTAAGATAAGAAAAATATGTTTCATATAGTGCTCTTTATAATTTTTTAGTTTAGAGTAGGGACTTGTTTAGTCTGCTAATTATATCGGATTGAATTTAATGTGAGTATAAATAATTGGAACTATCCAAAAAGTCTTTAAATTACAGATATTTTGATAATGAAGAGCTCTTTAATATTTACTATATTAGAATGTGTTTAGATTCTAAGCATAAAGTGAACAAGGATATATTATGATCTTTTCAACAGATAAACAAGTTAGTGTCTCCGGAGATCATTGTTGTACAGCAAAGCCAAAAGGTAAAAGTGCATGTCCAGAGTGTAATGTAAGAGCAAAAGGTGTTTTAGGTAAAACAGTAGAAACTCTCTTGAGAGGTAAAAGTAAGTCTGATTTATCTTGTTTTGATGGTTTTTACTACTGTAAGACACCCTCTTGTAAGATTATTTATTTTAGAGAAGGTACAAGTCTAACTCAAAAAGATATAAATGTTATAGTAGGGCTAAAGAATGGAGCAAGTCCTGCAACAGTATGTTACTGTTTTGAATGGACAAAAGAAAAAATCAAATCTGAGTTAGAAAAAACAGGAAACACTATCGCATTAGAAGATATTAAGATAAAAATGAAAAATCCAGGATGTGCTTGTGAAGTGATGAACCCAAGTGGTAGTTGCTGTATAGGCGATATAACAAAGGCTATTAAAGAGATTAAGTCTGAACAAATAGAAGAAATTATTTCATGAAAATATTACATACATCAGATTGGCATTTAGGTCAGAGTTTTATGGGAAAAAGTCGTGAAGAAGAACATCAAGCATTTTTAAGTTGGCTTCTTAAAACCATAGAAGATGAGAAAATTAATGTACTTATTGTAGCTGGTGATATTTTTGACACAGGTACACCTCCTAACTATGCACTAGAACTCTATTACAATTTTCTTACAAAACTTTCTTTGTCTTCTTGTGAAAATATTATCATAACCGCTGGTAATCATGATTCTATCGCTACTTTAAAAGCTCCTAAGCAACTACTTCAAGCACTCAATATTCATGTCATAACAAGTGGTGATGAAAATGAAAATGAAGTTCTTGAAATTTTTAACAAAGATAAATTAGAGGGGATTATTTGTGCTGTTCCATTCTTACGAGACTATGTAGTTCGTCAATCCGTAAGTTCTCAAACTTTGAATGATAAAGAGACCTCACTTACAGAGGGAATAAAGGAGCACTATGAAAGTGTCTATAAACAGGCTTTAAAGCTTTCAAATGAGCAAGACATACCAATCATAGCTACTGGACATCTAACAACAGTAGGTAGTAAAACAAGTGAGTCCGAGAGAGAAATATATATAGGCGGTACACTAGATATAGATAGTGGTTTTTTAGGAAAATATTTTGATTATGTAGCTTTAGGTCATCTTCATATCAACCAAAAAGTTGGATCTGAACATGTACGATATTGTGGCTCTCCTATACCTCTTAGTTTTAGTGAATCTTCGTCACAAAAAAAAGTAAATATTGTAGAGTTTGAAAATGAAAATATGACAGTTACTGAGTTAGATATACCACTTCATAGACCTTTGTTAGTTCTTCGTGGAAATCTTAGTTCAATTTTAAAAGAGCTTGAAAATGTTCTAGATAAGAGTACCTGGATAGAAGTCCATCTTAATGATGAAAATCCTTTCCATGCAAATCAAGTCATTAGAGATAAAGCAGGGGAGTTAGAGTTGATACTCCTTGCTGTAAAGATAGATAGAGTTGAGAAAATACTTCAGGCAGAAGATTTTGATGTAATAAGTCTCGATGAGTTGAATCCTTTAGATGTATTTCAACGGCGTATAGAAAAAGATGCTTTGAAGGATGAAGCTTTTGTAAAAGAGCTTGTTGTTAACTTCAAGCAAGTCGTTAATGAGGTTCAAAACACATGAAAATACTCTCACTAAAATCTCTTAATATTAACTCCCTTAAAGGTAAAACGGAGATTAACTTTGCAGAGCTAACAAAAGATAGTGCACTTTTTGCCATAACAGGGCCAACAGGTTCGGGAAAAAGTACTATACTTGATATCATCTCTTGTGCTCTGTATGGCCGAACAGCAAGACTAAAAAATCCAAATGACTTAATGTCACGACATTCGGGTGAAGCTTACTGTGAAGTTGAGTTTGAGATAAGAGGTAAAGTATACCGTTCATCATGGACACAAAAAAGAGCACGAAAAAAACATGATGGTGCATTTCAGACAGCTAAAATGGAACTTATTGATTTAGAAGAAGATAAAATCTTACCTTTAAAATCAAGAGAAGTACCTAAAAAGATAGAAGAACTTTCAGGTTTGGACTTTGGTCGTTTTACTCAGTCTATGCTACTTGCACAAGGTGGCTTTGATGCCTTTTTAAAAGCTGATGAAAAAGAACGCTCAGTTCTGCTTGAGAAGATAACTGGAACACAGATTTATGCAGAGATATCAAAAGCTATCTTTGAAAAGCATCGTGATTATCAGCAAGAGATGGACTCAGACTTAAAAATCTTAGAGTCCATAGAACTTTTAGATGAAGAAACAGTTCAAATAAAACAAACAAAGCTTGAAGAGAATATACAGGAGAAACATAAAACAGATGAAGCACTTAAAAAATTAAACTTAGCCTTACAGTGGATACAAAAGCTTTCAGAACTTATACTAGAAAATAAAAAGTATGAAGAAAATTTTATCGATGCTAGTAAACTAAAAGAAGAGAAAAAAGAGTTTTTTATTAAGTTGTCTTTAGCTAACAAAGCTGTAAATATCTCTTCTCCTTTTACATCTTTTACTTTGCTTAAAGAGAGTCTTGAGGTCGATAGAACTACATCTAGTATACTTTCTAAAGAGATAGAGATTTTGGATGAAGATATAAAGAAAAAAGAGGAAGTCTATACTCTTGTGCAAAAAGAGTTGCAAAAAGAGACTCAAGAGTTTGATATACAAAAACAAAAACTCAAACTTGCTCGTGAGATTCAAACGCAAGAAAAGAGTACTGCTTTAGATATAACTAAAACACAAGTTTCATTAAAAAGTAAAAAGAAAAGTTTAGTAGAAATCTCAGAATCTTTAAATACTCTTCTTGGAACATATAGCCAAATACAAGAGGAGATAGAGACTAAAAAATCATACTTAAAAAATAATGCTAAAGATGAAAAACTAACCTCAACTCTTGGAATTATAGGAGAGAATATAAGTCGTTATAGGGATGAAGAACAAAACCTTAATGCGACTCAAAAAAAGCTTGCACTCTTAAGTAGTACACTTTTTGAAGAGGAAACAAAACATAAGACTCTCAAAGAAAAAACCGAGCAACTCTCCTTAGTACTTCAAGAAAAAGAACTTGAGTATAAAAAGCTTGATGAAGGGAGTTTAAATGATGTGAAAAAAGAAGAGAGTATTGGAAAAAGTTTACAAGATTTGGAACTACTTCGAAGAACACTAGATAGTTATTTCGTTGTTACAAAAAAAAGAGATGATGAACAAAAAGAGTATGAACTTTACCTTATAAATGAAAAGCTTCTACTTGAAACACAAGTGATACTGCAAGAACACATACAAGAGATAAAAAAACATATAGAGACACTAAGAGCAAAAAAAGAGAAAGAGCAACTTCTTAAAAAGTATGAAGAGGATAGAGTTAAACTCATAGATGGTGAAGCTTGTTCTCTTTGTGGTTCTACAACTCACCCATATGCTAGTGAGTCTTATGTGACTCATATAGATGAAACTGAAACTATGATAAACACTCAGTTACAAGAACTAGAAGAAAAAGAGAAGAACTTAAAAGAGTTAGTGTCTAGGCTAGTGACTGTGCAAACAAGGATAGAGACATCAAAACTAGAGCTTGAAAAGTTGAATATTGAGAAAGAAACCTTAGAATCTGTATTTACACAGCACTCTTTTGAACTCAGAGCCGATAGTAAACTTCAGCTTACAGAAAAACAAGAGGAACTCACTAAAGAACTGTATCTTTTCAAGCAGAAGCGTATCAAAAAAGATGAACTCCTAAAACAGAGAGATAACGCGAGAGAAGAGTTTCAAACACAAGAGAAATCATACACTGAGTTAAATACAAACATACAAAAAATGAGTGCTCAAAAAGAGCAAGCAGCTTCAACACTAGTTTCTCATGAATCCAAAACTAAAGAGTATCTAGAAAATCTAATCTCATATTTTAAAGAGTTTAATATTAATTTGGAAATGCAAAGTATAGAGACTCAGTTCTCAGAGCTTAGAAGAAGAAAAAACATATATACCAAGACACTAGAAGCTTTAAGAGTTTTAGAGTCAGAGTTAAACAGATGCGAAGTAGATAAAAAAGAGAGTCAGACTAAAGAAGTGGCGATAAATGCAGGAATAGAATCAGATCGTAAATATCTTACAGAGTTAGAAGAGAGTAGTAAAAAACTTTCAGCCTCTCGTATAGAGATACTAAATGTAGCCGACTTAGAGGCTCATGAAAAAGAGATAAATAATAGCTATGAAAAGATACAAAAAAAAGAGCAGGATTCAAAAGAGACACTTAACGAACTCATAACAAAAAGTGAAGAACGCTCTTCGTATAAAAAAGCACTAGATCTAAAAATAGTAGAGAATGAGACTAAGGTAAAAGAGTTAAGTACAAAACTAGAAGAGTTATATGCCCAAAATGATTTTAAAAATGAGCAAGAGTTTCAGGCTGCACTTCTTAGTAATGAGGAGAGAGAATCACTACTCACTTTTTGTAAGAGTATAGAAGATAAGTACACACAAACGCAAACGCTACAAGTGCAAAGTGCTTCAAGACTCAAAACTCATCAAGAAGAGCCACTTAGTGAGAGACCTAGTGAAGAGTTACAAACTATGCAAGTACTCTTAGAACAAAAAGTAAATGCACTTCAAGAGAGTATAGGGAGTGATAAAAAAGAACTAGAGATAAACAAGGACAATAGCGACAAACACAAAGAGAGAATCCTCTCACTACAAAAGAAAAAAGAAGCTTTTAAAGTATGGGTAAAACTAAACGAACTTGTAGGTTCAGCAGATGGAACAAAGTTTAAAAAGTTTGCACAAGGCATCACCCTCGACCAGCTCATAAACTTAGCAAACCAGCATCTAAGCATCTTAAGTTCTCGTTATACATTAACAAGAAGTGAGAACAAACTACTAGAACTTGAAGTCATCGATGCATACCAAGGTAATGTAGTCCGCCCTGTGAGCACTCTCTCAGGTGGAGAGAGCTTCATCGTGAGTCTAGCCCTAGCTCTTGGTCTCTCAGAACTAGCAAGTCAGAAAATAGCCATAGACTCCCTCTTTTTGGATGAAGGTTTTGGAACACTTGATGAAGAGAGTTTAGAAACTGCTCTTAATGCTCTAAACTTATTACAAAGTGGTGGGAAAATGGTCGGTGTCATTTCACATGTGGAGGCTCTTAAAGAGCGGATACCTTTACAGATAAAGGTAATACCTCGTGGAGATGGGACTAGTTTTGTTGAGGTTTAATTAGTCTCATAAATTAAAAAAAGAAGGATAGAAATGCAATTGACTGTGAAAAATCTCTTAAAAATGTTGTCTTAACTAATTAGGGTAGTATACTTCTTTGAAAATTATTATATCTAGTTGTAGTTAACGATAAGCTTCAAATGTGCTGTTATAGGGGTTGTTTGTGGGTGGTTATAGCTACTTGTAATTCTGTGCTAGAGGCAACTCTTTATAGTATTTAAATCATTTAATGTTGTTTTTTTAGACTCAGGGTTTCTGAGTAGAAAGCTTGGGTGATAGATAGGAATAAGTTTACTATCGTTAAATGCTATCACATGGCCACGTACATTTTCAAAGTTTCCTGTATCTCCACTCAGGTGTGAATAAGCCTCTTCTCCAAGAGTTATGATAACTTTTGGTTTTATAAAATCTATCTGAGAGAAAAGATACCCTTTACAAGAGTTAAACTCAGAGGGGGAAGGCTTGTTTGTACTGAGTGGTTTACATTTTATACAGTGTGTAAGAAAAATATCTGTTATATCTAGCTGAAGTACTTTCTCTATCATGTTCTTTAATGTTTCACCCGCTCTACCACTGTAGTATGAGTTTGTACTATCTTGGCTCTGTGAAACACTATAATCAACAATGAGTAGGTTTGCTTTTTCATTACCATAACCACTCATACTTTGTGTTCTTGATTTACTTAAATCACAAAGATAACATGAGTCTATATTTGATGATAACTCTTTTAAACTAATGGGAGTAGCATAACTTGTTTTTTCATTTATGTTAAAATGGTCAATATATTCAAAACCAATGGCTTTTAGCCGATATAAGTTTTGAAGTAAAACAAGGTTCTGGTATGACTTCATTTTAGCTACTACTCCTAAGTTATTTTAACTAGGAGTATATTTAAAAGGTGGTTAAAATATACTTTAGATTTAAAAATAAGGTGCAAAGATGTTAAAGAATAAACATGGACTAGAGATTAGTACATTTAAGATTCACTCTTCGAGTGAAGTATTATCTGTTGTGGCTCAATGTGCCCATATAAAGAGTGAACATATCATTATCCATATTGTCTCTTTTATTCATAACACTGTTCTTGTTCAAACACTTAAAAAAGAGTTAGAAAAGAAATTTATTACGGCAGAAATCGCCCTTTTAAAACATGATGATAAAGCACAAACTATACTAAATATATATACTCTTGAAGATGTGGAAGATGAAATCTCTCTTTCTGATCTCGTGATAAATGAGATACATTTAGATTTTTTAAGTAAAGATAGAAGCGAGAAGACTTTTAGAGAAAATCTTTTTAGCCGTTACTTTACAGATAACTTGACGAATCTTCCAAATATTTATCAGTTAAGAAAAGATTTACAAAATAGTGAAGAACATGGTCTTGTCCATGTAAAGATAGATAATTTTTCCACCATAAATAGTTTCTATGGATTTATAGTTGGAGATTTTGTAATAGAAGAGATTGCAAAGTATTTAAAAGATACTATAGATGAGAAAGTATATAGACTCTCAGGAGCAGAGTTTGCCTTTACACTAGAAAATTCAAAAAGTTTTTATGAGTTAAAAGAGTACTTACAAAATCTGTATGAAGAGATAAAATGCTACTCTGTATCGTATCAAAATAGTAAAATATTTGTTGATTTTACCTTTGCTTCAGCAGTAGGAGATAAAAATAAAAACATTTTTTCAAAGGTTTCTATGGCTCTTAGTTATGCACAAGAGATAGGTGTTCCTTTTTGGATTTATGAAGATAGAATGAATTTTGAGGATGACTATAAGCAGAACTTAAAACTCTCAGAAACTGTACGAGAAGCAGTAAATAAATCAAATATTGTTCCCTATTTTCAAGCTATAGTAGATAATATAAGTGGCAATATTGTTAAGTATGAGTGTCTAGCTCGTTTAATAGATAAAGAGGGAAATATTCTTTCTCCTGTACTTTTTATCCCTATCGCAAAAAAGATAAAAGTCTATACTCAAATTACAATTCAAATGATAGATAAATCATTTTTAGCTTTTGAAAATAGCCACTATAAATTTAATATAAATCTCTCTATCGAAGATATTATGAATAGTGAGATATTTCATTATATAATTGAAAAGTTGAAAAATTCTTCAGCTTCGGACCGTGTGACTTTTGAGATATTAGAGTCTGAGGCAATAGAGGATTTTGATAAAATAAAGAAGTTTATTTATGAGATAAAACGCTATGGTGCAGAGATAGCAATAGATGATTTTGGAAGTGGGTACTCAAACTTCTCTTATCTTATTAGGCTCAAGGCTAATTATATTAAGATAGATGGCTCTCTAATCAAAGATATAGATATAAATGAATCTTCACTTTTAGTCGTAGAGACTATAGTATCCTTTGCTAAAAAACTTGGAATGAAGACAGTTGCCGAGTATGTTCACTCTAGCGTTGTGATGAACAAAGTAAAAGAGCTTGGGATAGATTACTCACAAGGATTTTATATTGATGAGCCTACTATAAAAACAGATTTATAGTAGAGTTTACTTTGTATTCATTTTACAAATACCCCATGGTTGTTGATTGTTTATATGTACCATAAAGTACTTGGAGAGGGAATCATCGTACTCTTTGATGAGTTTATTAAAGAGTTCTTTTGCATGATTTAAATCGTTATTGATATATGAATCAAGTGCTTCATCATACATTATTTTAATCTTTTTTGTCTCTTCTGTTGTTGGCATTAACTCATAAATCAGAACAGCTTCATTTTTCCCTTTTACTGCAACTGGTTCAATTTTTCTATAGATAAACTCATGAGTGAGTTTTACAACTGTAAACTCAGTTATCAAAATATTTACACCATAGTTTTTAGTTAAGCCCTCTATTCGTGAACTTAAGTTTACTCCATCACCCATAATTGTGTAGTTAAAACGACTGTCTGAACCCATGTTTCCAACAACAACTTCGGCACTATTTATACCTATTCCAATGTTTATAGGAGGGGTACCTTCTTCTTTTAGCTGTTTATTTAAATTATTCAGTTTGTTAATCATATCTAGTGCTGTAAAGCAAGCCTGATCCGCATGATCTACTACATCAACAGGAGCATTAAAAAACGCCATGACTGCATCACCTATGTACTTATCTAACATACCTTTATGCTGCATTACAGACTGAGTCATGGGTGTAAAGTATCTGTTGAGTAGAGTAACAAGACTACTCGCATTCATAGACTCAGATATACTTGTAAATCCACGAATATCACTAAAGAGGATACTGAGTTCTTTATTTTCTCCACCGAGTGTTAAAGTCTTTGGATTTTTGATGAGTTGGTCAAGTAGGTCAGCCGAAAGATAAGCAGAAAAGGCATCTTTTATAAAACGGCTACTTTTTTCTTGTCTTCTAAACGCTATCCCTTCAATCACAATAATACTTAGGATGAGAGATGTAAGAGGATAAAAAAGATCTATATAAATCATTTGAGATATAAACAGATACCTTACAATAATATATATGAGTATATAAGTAGTTATATTTATAACTGTACGTATTTTAACTTCTTTAACGAAGAGGATAAGTAATAGAGGAAGTAAAACCATTAGAATTACTAAAAGAGTAGTAATGTTTTCATACTCAACTATAAGATGATTCTCTAAAAAGTTAGAGATAAATGTATAATGCAGAAGTGGACCATACATCATACCAACAGGAGTACTCACAACATCACCAGCCCCAACCTCTGTGATACCTAAAATAACTATTTTATTTTTAAATATATCTGGGGATATTTTTCCTTGCATAAGATCTAAAAATGAGATAATTTTATACTCTTTTCTATCATAAAAGTTTAGTCTAATAAAACCATTAGGATTAAGATGTATCTCTCTGTCTGCAAGTGAAACAGTATTAGCATTTACTCTTTGTACATCACTATCAAACTTGAGTCGTAGTCCTTGTACAGCAAGTGAAGGGTAGAGAAAGTTTTCATAGTAAACAGCAAGGGGGTATGAGCGCATTAAGCCATCATTTTCAGGAAGTGTAGTAAAACTTCCTGAAAGAGTACAGCTTTGAAGTATGGGAAGTATGTTTAACTCTGCAAAAGGGGAGGCAATAAATGATGGTTTTTTGTATTGTGCTACTTGAGATTGAAGTAGATCTAGTGCAGAGTCTTCTAATGTTTGTATCTCATCGGTAGTAATAGTCTGTGTAGATTTTTCTCTTAAAAAAAAGCCACAAACACTTGCATTAATATTTTCAAATGATTGAGAGAGAAGGGTATCTGCATATGTATTTGTAGGTTCTGAAAATATCATATCCATAAGTAGTATATCTGCTTGATCTAAAAGAGAGATACCTTCTGCAAGTATCTCTCTCTTCCAAGGCCATCTTCCATACTCATTGACACTTTTTTCATCTATGGCAAGAAAAACAATATCTTGGTTGATTCTTTTCTTTTGAAGATCAAAGTTAATATCATTAAAACGGAGTGAAAAACTCTCAAAAGGTTCTATATGCTTTATCTCGATGAAAAGCATAAGAACTAAGATAAAAAGAGTAGGGAATAGGTATAAAAGAAGTTTCTTCATCGGATACTACTTAGTCTTGGTTAAAAAGAGACTCAAAGTATGCAAAAGAGTTCTCTTCACTTGCATCAAATGACTTCTCTTTTACTTTATTTCCATTAAACCTAACACTATTTCCAGCTTGAAGATCGAACTCTTTAGTAATGATGGGAGTGATTTTTTCCTCTTTATCATCTGTGATTCCTAGTTTAAATTTTTCAAAATCACTAAGCTGCTGTTCTGTTCTCTTTTTTAGAGCTTTATCTTGGTCTGTTTTAAACTTATTAAACTCTTCATCTATTTTTTTTCTATAAAGCTCAAATTTAGCGTTAATACTTTCAATCCCTACAAGTCCCTCTTTTAAACTTACAGACTCTTCATCTTCTATAGCGTTTACAATAAAAGTAGTTCCTTTAATCCCAATAACGGCAAAAGGAGTTGTAACATGTAGAGAGTTTTTTGCATCTCTTGATGTGATTTTATACAGGACTTTTCCTGCGAGTTGTTTTGTATCTTTATATGATTCGAAATGTAGAGTAGAGAGTTCATCTAAAATAAGAACAGAATCATCTACAAGTTTTAACTTTACATGAGAATCTTTTGAACTACTTATAAGGTCACCACTATAAATAGTAAAATCAACAGTTACTTTCTGTTTTCTTATAGAACCGTCACTTTTAACTTTAACATTTCCATCAACAAGTGTTACACTCCCAACTACCTCTTTTGCACTCAAAAAAGTAGCTAAACTCAATAAAATAAATAAAAAATACTTCATCATAACTCCCCTAACAATATAGAGTTAAGTATAGCATTTAATCACATAAAATATGGTTATAAATATTAAAAAAAAGGAGGATTGAAAAATAAGAAGTGAGAATAGCTAAGAGAAATTTCTCTTAGCTAAGGGTGGAGAGAAAGAACTTACTGAGCTACTTCAACTACTACTGCAGTTGATTCCCAGATACCGTGTTTAGTACAGTACCCGTGTGCAACTAAGTTAAGTTTTTTACCCATTGGACGGATAGTAAAAGTCACTTCACAGTGAGATTTTTCATTTCCTAAAGTTCCTGGTACAAAAGTAGCCATTGCTAATTTAGTTTCACCATTGAAAAGAGTGATAGACTCGATATAGTGATCGAAATCATCTGGGTGAGTATACTCATTACCCATTTTAACATTAACTTTTAAAGTTTCGCCTTTTTTAGCTTCACCTTCAACTGTGATGAATGGTGAGTGACGGTCGATTAAATCTTTTTTAGCTTCACGCTCTACATTGTCGATATTTTCGTATACATTTACTTTTGGCATATTAAATCCTTATATTATTTTTTAATTTTGGTATTGTATCTTTAAAAACATTTACTCTACACTTAAATCAGAGTATATTTATCTTGTTTAAGATTTGTTTTATTTTCTTTATTTCATTTTAACTCATCTTTAACCATTAAGTAGGTAAAATCGCAATAATTATTAAATAAAAGAGATTAACTATGTTAAAACCACTACTAATTGAAATCGGTGTTGAAGAGCTTCCTGCGGTTCCACTTTTAAAAGAGTTGAAAAATATTGAAAAAAAATATGCAAATATTTTAGAAAAATATTCACTATTATGTGAGTTTGAATTTTACTACACACCAAGACGTTTAGTTATTTGGCATAGAGAGTTCAAAACTACTCAAGAAGATAGTATTGAAGAGTTTTTTGGTGCACCTTTAGTTGTTGCATATAAAGATGGTGAACCTACTCCCGCAGCTAATGGTTTTGCTAAAAAGTGTGGTGTTTCACTTGATGCACTCAGTTCAGCTCAGAAGGGTGGTAAAGAAGTTCTTTACTACAAAAAAGATGTAGCAGGAAAAGCAGCAACTGAGTTACTTCCTGAAATTATCACAACATGGATAAAATCTCTAGAGTTTGGAAAAACTATGCGATGGGGAAGTTCAAGCGAGAGTTTTATTCGTCCTATTCGATGGGTAAATGTTATGCTTGGTGATGTACTTGTACCGATGTCTCTTTTTGATGTGGCATCTAAAAAAGAGACTTTTGTACATCGTATCTCTAACTTTGATGCTTTAGAAATTACTGGTGCAAAAGATTACTTTGAAACTTTAAAATCAGGTGGAGTAACACTTTTTCCAGAGGAGAGAGCAGCGAAGATTCAAGCCGATTTTAAAGAGATAGAAAAAGAGAGTGGTTATACTATAGAAGTTGATGAAGAACTTTTTGAAGAAGTTGTAGCTATTACAGAGAATCCTACAGCACTTTTAGGCTCTTTTGATGAGGGATTTTTACGACTGCCTCCTGAGGTTATTGTTACTTCTATGAAAGAGCACCAGAGATACTTTCCTGTTTTTAAAGATGGAAAACTTGTCAATAAGTTTGTCGTTGTCTCAAATGCTCTCACAGATGATTTTAGTGAAGTAGTAGCAGGAAATGAAGTTGTTCTTCGTCCTCGTTTAGCTGATGGACTCTTCTTTTGGGACAATGATATAAAAGCGGGACTTAGTACAGAAGGCTTATCAAAGATTACTTTCTTTAAAGGTTTAGGTACAGTTACAGATAAAATAGCTAGAGAGGGTGTCATCGCGAATAAGCTCTTTGACCTCTTTGGTTTAGCTTGTAAGAAAGAGAACTTAAATCGTGCTGTAGAACTTGCAAAAGCTGACCTTATGAGTGAAATGGTATATGAGTTTACAGAACTTCAAGGTCTTATGGGCGCTTACTATGCAGCAGAGCAGGGTGAAAATGAGCAAGTAGTTACTGCAATAAAAGAGCAATACCTTCCAGATGGTGAAGATAGTGATCTACCTTCAACACCTCTTAGTGCAGTAGTCGCGATGAGTATAAAACTAGATACTCTTTTAGCTCTCTTCTCAGTAAACCAGATACCAACAGGCTCACGAGATCCTTTTGCACTGCGTCGTGCTGTAAATGGTATAGTGAAAATTGTGAATGCATTTGAGTTTAACTTTGATCTTGTCTCTACTATGAAAGAGTTATCAAAAAACTATGCAGAGATAGACTTAGAGAAGTTAGAAAACTTTATCTTAGAGCGTATTAAACGCTATTACGATGTAAACCCTTCTATAATAGAAGCAGTTTTAGCATCAGGAGAGAGAGATCTACTCGCTCTTGGCCGTAAGATAGAAGCCCTTAACACTCTTGTAAATGCTGAAGGTTTTGATGAAGTAAGTACAACTTTTAAACGTGTTGCAAACATCACAAAAGATTTAGATTTAAACAGTGTTGGTAGTGTAGATAGTGAACTCTTTGAAGAAGAGGTAGAGAAAGAACTTTATAGAAGATTTACAGAGGTAAATGAAGCTCTATATAGCTCTTATGAAGAGGAGTTAGATGCACTTTTAGGGCTTAAACCAGAGCTTGATACCTTCTTTACAAATGTCATGGTAAATGCAGATGACGAAGCTGTGAAGAACAATAGAAAAGCATTAGTTGCAAGTGTTTATAAAAGTATCTTAAAAATTGCAGATATTAAAGAGGTAAGTGTTTAATCATTAATGTATGATATAGCGGTTATTGGGGCAGGGATTAATGGTTCTTGTATCGCCTATGAGCTAACACAAGCGGGTAAAAAAGTCCTTCTCTTAGATAGTGAAGGCATCGCACATGGTGGCAGTGGTGCGGCCGGTGCTTTTATAAGTCCGAAGTTCTCTAAGAGCGGAGAACTTAAAGATATTCTCCACACAGCGTTTTCTTACTCTATGGCGTTTTATGAAAAGAACTTCCCTCAACTCCTTACAAAATCTCCCTTACTTCATATAGCTAAAAATGAAGAGGATGATGCTACGTTAAAGATCTATAAAGAAAAAACAGACTTAGAGCTTTTAGCATTAACTGCTCCTACTCGTGAATCTGTATCCATAAATGCAGGAATAGTAAATGCTAAACCTATGTGTGAAGCACTCGCTAAGTTCGCCACATTTAAAAAAACAAAAGTAGAAAGTTTGGAGTATAGTGATGGTGTTTGGGTAATTGATGAAATATATAGTGCCAAAGAGGTTGTTTTAGCAACTGGTGCATATAGACAACTTCTTAATGAGCCTTACATTAAACTTCGTGGTGTTTGGGGACACCGTATAGATATTAAAACTACAACAAACAATCCTCACTCCATTCATCAAGAGGTCTCTATCTCTCCAAGTAAAGATGGTGTTTTAGCGATAGGTGCTACACATAATGTTCACTATCATCCTGAGTCTTCACAAGAGCCGTACAGTTTTGAAGCGGGAAGAGTAGAGCTTTTACAAAAAGCTGCCAAAAGTATACACCTTGAAGATATAGAGATTATTAAAGACTATATAGGATTACGTTCAGGCTCTTTTGATTATATGCCGATGGTTGGTTCTTTAGTGCTCTCTCATGAAACTCTTCAAAATAAAAACATAAACTTTCATACAAAAAAGCCAGATTATAGTGCGTACAGTTACTACCCAAATCTTACTATGATAAATGGTAGTGGTGGGTATGGTTTTGTGTTAGCTCCATACTTAGCGAAGGTTTTAAGTGAGTATATACTGAGTGCAAAAGAGATAAGTCCAAGACTCTCTCCTTCACGTTTTTTTGCAAGGTGGGCAAAAAAACTATAGTCGTATTTTTACGACTTTATGTGGTGTCTCTTTAAAAACTTCTTTAAAAGCATTTGCACGAATCTCTTTCATCTTTCCAGTGGCAATAGGAAGTAAAAAATATGCTTGTTCTATCGCTTCATCAGCATCGTAATTATTGTCATGAAGAAAAACAACCTGTTTATCTAGTTTCGTTACCTGTTTGGCTAATGCTCTTGCATAAGAGATGATAGCTTTATGGTGTCTATCATACTTATGACCCATTCCTAGAAAAACAAACTTGCCACTAAGTCGGATGTTTGGAACATCTATGTAGTTAAGCTCTCTATCGTAGCGTGTAAACTGAGTTGAAGTAAGTTTATCTATGTCCGAGTCAAACTCCTCTATGATTGGAGTGGGTGCTATATTACTACGGTTATAATTAAAGAGATACTTTATCTCAACTAGCTTTCCAGGGTAGATATTTTTGAGTCCTGCATTTATGACATAACTCATTGGGTCTTCATTTAAAGGTACAAACTCATCATACTGCTCAAATCCCTCTTCTTTTAAAAATGGACTCAGAGAGTAACCTCTTGGGCTTAGTTCTGGATTGTAGAGGATGATAGTACCACAGACAGTTTTACGCTTTTTTTTAAGCATTCTCTCTATATCTTCTCCCGTTATAATATCTTCATCATTTTCATTGAAGTATATATAGTGACCATTAATATAATCCATATCAAAGTTCGTTGTAAATTTTCCAAATATTTGCATTTATTTAATTCCTCGCATTATTGATGAAATTATACTACAATTCTTGCCATGATTTATATGGCTTTTCTTTTTTTTACATTTTTGGTTTTACTACTTGCTTTTTACCATTGGCAGTTCTATATGGTCTTTACTCCTACTTTCCATAAAGAGCGAGAACTTGGAGTGAACTCTTCTCTTCTTTATATGCAGACAGAAGATGGGATAGAGCTTGAAGGTGTGATTTATGAGCCTCAAAATCCTAGAGCTACACTTTTAGTTTTTGTAGGTCGTTCTCATGATGCTGTTGCTCTTATAAATAAGCTTTCCCAGGCATATCCACACTCTCGAGTAGTGGCATTTAACTACCGCTCTTATGGGAAAAGTGGGGGAGTTATAAATGAGAAAAATCTTTTGAGTGATGGACTTAAAATAGCAAAACTAGTACAAAAAAACTATGGTGACTTCTATCTTTTAGGTTACTCACTGGGCTCTAATATGGCTGCTTATGTGGCAAGAAAGCAAACTGTTAAGGGACTCTTTTTGGTAGGTGCATTTGATTCTATCGCATCCTTGGCAAAGAGTAAGTTTGTTGATCGTAGCTTTTTCCCTATGGTAGACTTGTCAAAGATTTTCCGTTACAAACTTACAACAGGAGAGTATGTATCAACTGTAAATACGAAAACATATCTTTTTGTTAGTAAAGATGATGAAGTAACATACATAGAGAATGCAAGAGTACTTCAAAAAAAGGTCAAAAATTTAGACTATTATGTAGAGCTTGAAGGTCTTAACCATAAAGAGATACTTTGGGCGAGAGCAGTAACAGATAAAATAAATGAGGTGTTAAATAGTGAAACTACTACTAAGTGAGAATTTTTTTAGAATTTACTTTCTTTTTACATTAAGTGTTATTGAGTTTTTAGCAACGACTACTATACATATAGAAGCTATGGAGAGTATTTGGGATAAGGCAAATCATTTTAGTGCTTTTTTTGTACTCTACATACTACTGAGTTTTAGTTTTAGAGAGTTAAGTACATATGTAAAAGCTGCTATTTTACTGCTTTATGGTTTACAGATAGAAGTAGTACAGAGTTTTATTGATGGAAGATTTTTTTCACTTTTAGATGTTGTAGCTGATAGTATTGGGATTTTTATCGGTATAGTTGTATATGCGGCTCTGAGTTCTTACCTACAAAGAAGTAAAAACTCGGTCTAAGGAGTATCTAGAGAAGCTTCTTCATCAGTTCTATATGGTAAGACTCTTGGTAGTTTACAAAGTCAAAAAAGTTTGAGAGATCTTCATCTTTGATAGCATCGCTTAACTCTTTACACATGATTTTTGCAGCTTCCTCCTCCTCTATACCATCTTTTACAAACTGCTCTAAATCTTTAACAACATAGGTCATCTCATGAAGCATTCTTGGAAGTGTAAGAATCCCTAATTTTGCCATCATATTTCCAAAAGATTTAAGATGAAAGTGTGATTCATCTATGAGGTCTTGAAAAACATTAAAGTGCATAACATCTTTTGTTCTTGCTTGCATATAAGCATAGATAAGGATGAGTTCATACTCTTTGTAAGACTCTTCAAACAAAAAGAGTGTAAGGGCATCTATCTGATCTTGGGCAAGATTTTTATCTATCCACTCTCTCTTCATATTAAACGCTGTGATAGTTTGGTTGTTAAACTCACAAGAGAGAATCTCTTTAAGATACTCTAAGAGATAAACATCATCTGTTTTCATTCTCTCACCTAAGATATCTTTAGGGTAGTTTGCTATAGCATTTGTAACAGAACTCTCAAGTGCATGGATGATTTGAAAACTAGTATCGAGTTTTTGGAGTGTTAACTCTCTATCGTAGTTATAATCATCTCCTTTTTCTAAAATATCACTTCCTAACCATTTCATATGTCTAAACGCTATAAGTGAAAACTCATAGAGTCTTGACTTGATAGCTTCATCGCTAATTGCAAATGAGGCAAAGGTAATCTCTAACCAGAGTTCATGTTTTTGTTGGTAGAGTTTATTCATTACTATCTCCTTCTATAGGTGTCTCACAGCTCTCTTTCATTTTAAAGAGGTGTAACTCCTCTTCTAAACCATTTTGAAGATTCTCAAAGTTTTTAAGTGAGGCTATAAAGGCACTAAAGACGATGTCAGCACATACCTGTTGTTGGGGTGTCATATCTCCTAGTTTATCATTCATCTTAGCGATGGCCTTGTTTGCATACTCGATATTGTTGTTCATAATCATTTCAGTAAACATAGAACCAATTACTACAGTATCTTGACATCCATTTGTAGCGAACTTAACATCTATAATAATATCTCCATCAAGAAGTGTATAAAAGATGACATACTCTCGTGTTTTTTCATCAAGAGCAACTCCTACACCACTAGCATTATCTAGTTTTCCGTAGTTTTTAGGACTCATGAGGTGTTCTAAAACCTCAGGGTTCATTCCTTCTGGCATTTTTGTATCTTCAAACATATTTTCTCCTAGTATAAAATTTTAGCAAGATAGAGCCCATTTGCTGGAGCAGGGCGACAGTTATGGTTACTCGTGAGTGCGAGTTTCTCTTGTATTTGAGTGGCGTTTAAAGAGAGTAGTGCTCCTACCATAAGGCGTATCTGACTTCTTAAAAAACCATTGGCTACAAAGTGTAAAATGATGTAATCCTTATATCTATATGCAAAAGCTTTATAAATTTCTCGAACACTGCTTCCTGTATCACTTCCTGTTTTCATAAAGTGACTAAAGTCATGAACACCTTGAAAAAGTGAGATATTTGAGTTTATCTCTTTAAAGCAAACAGTTTTTAAAAAAGTGATGAATTCAGCTTCAAAAGGATTACTCTCTCCCTCTTTTAAGATGTAACGGTAACTCCGTTTTTTAGCACTGTATCGTGCATGAAACGCTATAGCAACTTGTGTAACATCTTTTACATAGATACTACTCTCAAGCATCTCGTTGAGAGTTTTTTTTAATTTTTTTGCATCACTCCAGTAGTGGGGTAGATCAACATGACATACCTGCCCTGTAGCATGAACTCCTTTGTCCGTTCGACCACTTGCAACTACTTTTGAGTCTATACCAAGTTTTTTTAGAACTCTCTCAAAAGTTCCTAGTACAGTATTACTTGTCTCAGTCTGAGTTTGTGAACCAAAGAAATGTGTACCGTTATAGGCCATAGTAATTTTAACTCGCATCTAAAACCGAACCAGAATTTTTCTTTTGTAGTAGGTATAGGTAAGGAGTGTCCAGAGTATAATAACAACAGGGATAGTGTAAAAACCAAGAAGTTTCTGTAGTCCCATAGTTGCACCATAAAAAAGAACAATACCTAAAAATAGAAAGAGATATATTTGAGACTTTTGATGTCTTGAGTGTACTATACCAATAGCTGCTGCTAAGAAGAGCCCCATTACTGGAAATAGACTTAATAAAAAGTCTGTGATAAACATCTTTTTCTTTACTTTGTGTCGTTCTGGTGAGAGCCAGTAATCGAGAGGTTCACGATAAACATCTAATTTTGTTTTCATAGTATCATTTAAGAGCATCATCTCAAAGTTTATCTGTGTAAATTTTTCCTTAGAGTAACTATAGCCTTGACCATTATAGAGTTTAAGTCGAAGAATACCAGAGTCATTGAGAAGTTTAGCTCGTTTTGCAGAGATAAGAATTTCCTCTTTATCATTTTTGTTAAATAAAAAGACCTTTGAGAAACTCCCATCATCATTTTTTTTACCAAGATAGAGTAACCAGTTTCCAAAACTATTTCCAAACTCACTTGCAGCAAGGTTAAACTGGGCTTCACTCTTCTTATAGGAGATAAAGTTACTGGATAAAATTTTAGAGTGTGGAAATATAATAAAAAAGTTAAAAAGCAAGATAACAGAGAGAAACATCGCTGGTTTTAGAAGTGTTTTTATAAGATATGAGGGTTTTATACCTAGTGAAAAAATGACAACTATCTCATTTTCATTAGAGAGTCTAAAGAGGGAGAGTGTTGCTGCTATAAAAAAGGTCACAGGAAGAGTATAAAAAAGTAGTTCAGGAACTCTAAAGAAATAGAGCTTAGTCATCTCCCATACTGTGAGTTGAATTACTGCTGTATATGTTGCTAGCTTGATAAGAAATATAACAGATGCAATAGCAAAAAGAGAAAGAAATATGGAGAAAAATATCGAAGATAAATTTGAGATAATATATTGACGAAGTTTATTCATACTAGTAGTTCGCCTCTATATAAGCAAGAATAGGTGATTCATAAATAAACACTATAAAAGTAGCAAGAGTTAAAAATGGGACAAAAGGAACTCTCTGCTCCTCTTTGGAAGCCTTTATAACAGCGAGCATTACGGGAAGTGCTAAAAGTGCTGAAAGAAAAACTGCTACAAGAGTGAGTTTTACCCCAAGAAGGGCCCCCATAGTTGCTGCAACCATAATATCACCTTCTCCCATAGCTTCTATAAAAGGTGTTCTATCATAGTGTTTATTCCAAGATGTTTTAGTTTTAAGACCTGCTCTATAGACGGAAGAGGTCATATAGTATGAGAGTGTAAAACGGAGTAGTGTAAAACCACCTGCAAAGAGTAGGGCATTTTGTAAGTTAAGTAAAAAGCCATCCGGAGTCCATGCTCCTAGAATTGCGAAAACAATAGCAAGTAGATTAAGTGAGTCAGGAACCATTTTATACTTAAAATCTATCATAGAGAGAGCCAGAAGCATTAAAAAACTAAGTGCTATAAAAAATGCTGGAATTGAAAGTCCATATTGATTTGCAATAGTTAAAAAAATGACTCCTGAAGTAAGCTCTATTAGTGGATACTGAATAGAAATTTTACTTTTACAAAAACTACACTTTCCCCGTAAAAAGAGCCATGAAAAGAGTGGAATGTTATGCCAAGGTTTAAGTTTACTACCACAAGAGTAACAGTATGAGCCTTCAAAAACAACACTTTCCTCTTTTGGAATACGTAAAATCACAACATTTAAGAAAGACCCGAACAGGAGACCAAAGATAAAAGAAAAACTAAGCTCCATCTATTTTAGCCCTCCAAAACGACGTTCTACTTTAGTGAACTTTTTAATAATTTTTTCTAAATCTTTTGGGGTAAAATCAGGCCAGAGAGTCTCTGTAAAAAAGAGTTCTGCATAGGCAGATTGCCATAATAAAAAATTTGAGAGACGATGATCACCGCCTGTTCTTATGAGTAAGTCTACAGCATGTTTACAGTCAAGTTGATTACTTAACATCTCTGTTGTAATATTCCCTTCAATATTTTTAAGTTTATTTACTGCTCGAATTATCTCATCTTGTGCCCCGTAGTTTAAAGCAAGGTACTGAACAAGACCATCACAGTGTGCAGTTTTTTCCTCTATCATTCGAATAGTTTTTTGGAGTGACTTACTAAATGCTCTAATATCCCCAACCGGTTCAAAACGAACATTTAGTTCTAGGTATGTTTGGAGCTCTTTTTTAAGATAGTTATCAAGAAGTTTCATTAAAAACTCCACTTCTAAACGTGGCCGTTTCCAGTTTTCTGTAGAAAAAGCATAGAGTGTTAAGTACTCTATCTCCTTAGAATGAGAGCAGTAAGTCGTAATTGCTTTAACGACTTTAGCTCCCTCTTCATGGCCTTTTACTCTTTTTTTACCTTGAAGTTCAGCCCATCGACCATTTCCATCCATAATAATTGCTATATGTTTTGCTTTATTCATTATAATTACCTATCTTTTACTCTTGTAAACTTTTTGCATTTTTTAGTATTGTAAATGCTACACTTAATTTATCTGATGTTGGTATAGAAACTTTCTTATCTTGAGTGATGAAATCTACACTGTTTGTATCACTTCCAAAGCTACTAGAGTTTTCTAAGATATTTAGACACACTGCATCTAGGTTTTTATTTTCTAACATCGCAGTAGCATTCGAGATGGCACTTGAAGCATCAAGTTCTGCTTTAAAGCCGACAATACTAATACCTTCTTTATCAATAGTAGCAAGTATATCACGGTTCTTTTTGAGTTTTAACTCCCAACTCTCTCCTAGCATCTCTTTTTTTAGTTTTCCCTCTTGTGCAAACTCAGGAACATAGTCACTCACAGCGGCAGCCATAAAAAGAAATGGTTTTTTTTGAATAAGATGAATCTGCTCATCACGAACCAATGTTGCTTTGGAAAGCTTGCCTTTTTTAGCAATACGAATAGAATCAATAAGATACTCATGCATCTCCTCACTATCTTCGACATCTAAAGTATACACGTCTTCGGGTAGATCTGTATCAAACTTTGTACTGATGAGATTTACATCTGCACCTTTACAGTAGAGAGCAGTTGCCATAGCAGATGCCATCTTTCCACTAGAAAAGTTAGATATATAGCGAACTTCATCTATCTTTTCTATTGTACCACCACCTGTTACAATGACTCTTCTGTCAGACCAAAATTCATCTTTTAGGAGTTCTCTAGCCGTCGCCCAAAAGATATTTTGAGGTTCTGCCATCGCACCATCTCCTGTAGTTTTACAAGCAAGTTCTTTTGTTTGAGTCTCTAATATTGTATAGTTTGCTATACCGAGCATTTTCAAGTTTGCTTGTGTCATAGGGTTTTGAAGCATATTTGTGTTTGCTGAAGGTGCGAGGATTTTCATCTTACTAAATGCTAAAGCACATTGAAGTAGCATTGTATCAGCAATAGCATTTGCAAGTTTTGCAATAGTATTTGCTGTAGCTGGTGCAATAACCAGAACATCTGCCCACTGTGTTGCTTTAATATGGTTATGATCATTTACCCATGATTCATTTGTATCATCAAGCACTTGCTTTGAAGTAAGTGTCTCATATGTTAGTGGTGTGATAAATTTCTTTGCCGCTTCACTCATCACTACTTTTACTTCGGCTCCTGCTTTGGTAAACATACGAGCGAGTTCAACTGTTTTATAGACAGCAATAGAGCCTGTAACAGCTAAAAGAATTTTTCTATTTTTTAGTAAATTATCTGGTATCGTCATTTATAAAATCTTTAATATTATTTTTAATTCTTAATATTCTACCAAATTAGACTTAGAGTTTATTTTAGAGTATATTTTATTAAATGGGTTTTGTGTAAAATTAACACATTTTTATCACAAGTTTTATAAAAAAAACTTATTCTATAGACTATCATGTGATATTATTGTAATATAAGTACAAATTATTTCATAAAGGTCCAAAATGAAACTATCTTTAATTGCATCAACTATTTTAATAACATCTATGACATTTCAAGGGTGTGGTAGTGACTCTAAAGAAGATACACCTCCACCTAAAAAAACTCTTGACCAAGTAATATTTGAAGAGTCAACAGATAGTCTATTAGATACTATAAAAGATATGTTTTCAAGTGACTCTGATGAGTCTGATAAAACATCTGAAGATAGAGCAGAAGAGTTAGATACAATGCTCTCAGATTTAGCTAATAATACAAGTAGTGTAGAAGAGTTTACTCAAAAGGCACTTGATGTTACTGTTCTATATGTTGTGAACGAGTACGCATTCTTTGATGTTGCAAAAGATTACTTATTAGATGATGATTGGGAGTATGAGAACAAAAGAAATTTAACACTCTCAGAGTATATCTATCTCTCAAGTGCTACGATTGTTGGATATATAGGTGATTATTATGAAGAAGCAACAAATGGCGGATTTTTTGCACCAGCAAGAGGAATTTTCTCTGATAGTACTTCTGATATTTTAGATAAAATTATCGATGAACTTTATAATATTCTATTAGAACTAGCAGGTGAGTACTCTTTTGAGTCACTTTGGGATAACCTTTTCCCTACACCAGATGTTATAGTACCTCCGGAAGATGGTACATATACAAAAATAGATCCAAATCAAGATTTTGAATTTACAGCAAATGATATTAACTCAAAAGCATATTTTGTAGCATCAGAACAGTATATGACTGTTACCTTTGAAAATGATGGCCTCCGTGGTTATGGAGATATTGGTTATGGTATTGGTGCTGATTTTACTAGTGATTTAAATAGTGATGGTACATTCTCTATAGTTATGAATGATGTAGAATATATTTTAACGATGAAGTATAGAGATCCTGATTACTGTACTGCTACAGAGATGTTAGACACTAAAAATGGTATTACTTATCCAGCATATTGGTTTACAAATGAGACAGTTTATGAAGAGGCATCAAATGTTACAACAGCTGAGTCTCTCTGTCATATCCACTCTACAGAGTATGAAGCAAAAGAGATTGCTAAAGATGGTGTCTTAGAAGCAATAGCAGATGAGAGAGAAGGACATTTCCCTGTAACAGGTTCTACATCTGAAATAGTCAATGCACTCGTTGATGGTGTAGATAACAGTTCTGATGTAACAGATGCAAAATATTTTGCTCGTAAGATGAGACATGGTGTTTTCTCTATCTACACAACAAATGGACAAACACATACACTTCAAGCAACTGAAAATGAAAAAATTACACGGGAGTTACTCCCTCTTGCTGCTTCAAGTGCTTTAGGTATGGAAAAGTTAATGAATGGAGCATATGATTCTTCAGTTGCATTTCAAGATGAAGTTAATCGTGATTTAAATAATTCAGTTACTGAGGTAAATGCACGTTTTGATGCACTTATAGTTGCAACTGATCAAGCAATGAATAGAACAACAAGTGAAACAAATTATCATGGTGTGTCTGATGTCACAGTTTACGGTGATATTGTTGATTTTGAAGCAAAAGATAAACAGATTAGCTTCTTTTCTAACACGGCTAAAGCAGAAGTAACTATTAAAATTTATAATGATCAAAATAATGGAATTAATGCTGATGTTGTCTTTCAAACTTTTGTAACTACTACATTAATTGGTGATTCAGATGTTAAATTTTCAGATATAGATGCAACTTCAGATACAAGTTACATATCTGGAAATGATTATAAGCTTAATATTAAAAGTTTTAATTATCATCGAGCAAATGGTCTTATGAGCATAACTGGAGATGGTTACCTTGGAAATGCATCTAGACTTACATTTGATGAGTATACGATTCTTGCAAACTTTGTAGAAGAACCTACTATAGAATTGAAAAAATTTAGTGCTACAATGAATGGTTCAATTAGAACAGCTCAAGGGAGAGTATTTGATGGTAAATTAGTATTCGATGGTGATAATACAGATAACTCTAAAATGGATGGAACTCTTATCGGTATTGATGATGAGCCTAAAATAGTAGGTGTTATTAGAACTTCACTCTCTTCAGAAGAGGTTACAGAATGGGTGGCAACTCATGATAGTGTATCGACAGAGGATGCAGGTGATTTAGACAATATAGGTGACCAGAGTTACTCTATGGATGTTTTAGTTAGTAAAGATGATAAAAGTGTAAGTGCCGATATGCTTGTAAAACGTGATACTAGTAAAGATACATGGACTTACTTGATGAAAGATTTAGCAGTAAGTGACAATAATGGAAATATGCTTGCTTCAAAAATTTATCTTATTCAAAAAGGGGCTAATACTTTAGCACAAACTCTTGAAAAAGTAGCGATGAATGGAACAACACTTGATTCAGATATGAATAGATTAATCAACCTTGGTTGGGATGTGGCAAGTGATTTTGATGAGATAGGTATTGAAGGATTAAAAATAACTATGAAACCAAATTCTGGTGATGTTATTATAAATAGTACGATTAATGTTTTAAACAATGGAACTGAGATGAGTGCAACAATGCAGAGTAGTTATGACTATGCAACAACTCATATTAATTTAGATGGTGATTTTTCAACTGTTGTAACAGAAGAGAGTGGTGAAAATATATATAGTAATACTTTTGAAATTGCAGGTTCAATAATTGTTGATAGTTTATTTGACTATAGTTATTCAGTTGACTATACAGATTCAGAACAACTTATACTGTTCACGCGTAAAGATAGTAACTATCAGATGGGATTTAAGTTAACACAAAATGCAGTTGTTGGTGGGGATTCATATGGTGTTCTCGCAGATTTTGTTATGAATGATGCGTATGATGTTCTTGAAGCTATGAAAGTAAAAGATAGTAGTGGTCGTACACTTGGTGACTATAATCGTACTGTAAATAGCCTACAGATAGAGTTTACAGATGATGTAAAAGAGTATATGTATTTATACTAAAAAGTCACTCTTCTCGACATTAGTAATAGTATATTTATACTGTTACTAAAATATACACTCTTTTCACTTCTTTTCAAAAAAACAATAATTACTCTTTTACCATTAATATTTCTTATAAAATAAAAGTAGATAGAATATAATAAAAGGTAACTGATATGACAAAAACACTTCTAGAAAATATTGAAACTGTTCCTGCTCTTCCTGAGACTGTACAAGCTGTAGAAAGAATTTACAATGATGAGAACTCTACTTTAGAGGAGATGCAAAAAGCGATAGAAAAAGATCCTCTTCTTACAGCAAATATATTAAAAATTGTAAACTCACCTATGTACGGTTTAAAAAATCAAGTAAGCACAATAAAACAGGCAATTTCCCTCTTAGGAAAAGATTCTGTTCGAATGTTTGTTTTAAGTAGTGTAACAAGCTCTTTTGAGATTGATCTCTCCCCATATGATATGACACAGGAGCAGTTCTCCTTAGCTTGTGATAGACAATTAGCACTTATGTTACATTGGTTGATTCGTAGAAAACCACAGCGTTTAGCACTCTTAGGACCTGCCTCATTTCTAGTAGATATTGGCCGTGTAATAATTGCAAAAACATTAATTGCAGATGGGAAAGAGGACATTATTAAAATAGCAACTCTTGCAGGAGAAGATATTGCACAAGCAGAAAAAACAGCTTGTGGTGCACAGACAACAGATGTAACGGCAACACTTTTTGCAAAATGGAATTTTAATCCGGATGTAGTTCATATTATTCGTTATAGTGATGATCCAGAAGGTACTGTCGAAGAGGATAGAGAGATGGCAGCAGAACTTAAAGTTGTTCGTGAAACGGTAATGCCAAATGGTGAGATAACAGAAGAGTCAATTGCAACAGCCAAAGAGACTATAGAGGAGTTTGGTCTTCATCTAGAGTCCTATGAAAAAGCTCTTGATAAAGTACTTAATAGTTAGAAAGTTATGACTTTTATATGTTCACTCTGTAGTGCCTGAGTGAGCATATCCCCTGTATGAATAAGTTCTACACCAAGAGCTTCTAACTCTTTTGAAATGCCATAATCATCTGTACAGACAACACAAGCATTAAATTTTACACCACTTCTCTTGACAACTTCAAACTGTTTTTGAATCTCTCTATCGCTTACTAAAAGTTTAGCAGAAGGTCCCCAAATCATTATGGTCGCTTTATCCCAGTATCCTCTATCTAGCATAACACTACCATAGAGAAGAATGAGCTTTTGTGCTACTTCTTTCTCTTGGCTGGACCAAATGATAAGAAGTTCATTTGGCATGTTATTTTTTTCCAAAGTGTTTATAGAAGTAATCTTTTATTGTTCGTAGTTTTGTTCTACTAAGTGCTAAGTTACCACTAGTAATAGTACCGCTTGGGATAGTACTTCCAGCAGCGATCATTACATCATTTTCTATGGTAACCGGAGCGATGAGTTGTGTATCACTTCCCACAAAAACATTTTTACCTATGATAGTCTTATATTTTTTAACACCATCATAGTTACAAGTAATAGTTCCTGCACCAATATTTGTTCCCTCATCAATCTGAGAATCACCTAAGTAGCTTAAGTGTCCCGCTTTAACACCTTTAAGGCTTGATTTTTTCACTTCAACAAAGTTACCAATATGTGTATCTTCTATATATGAAGCAGGGCGGAGATGGGCGAGTGGTCCAACATCGGAGTTTTTGACAATACTATCTTCTATAACACTTCCTGATTTTATATGAGACTCTTTTATGAGTGTCTCACCGCAGATACGACAGCCATTTTCAACTATACACTCTCCTTCAAACGCTACTGTAGACTCTATGTATATAGTAGAAGGAAGTTGCATAATTACACCTGCATTCATCCATCTCGTTTTAATTCTCTCTTGCATAATCTCTTCAGAGTCACTAAGATCTTTTTTAGAGTTTACCCCTTTAAAGTGCTCTTCATCTACTAAAAGTGGTGCTATTTTTAAGCCATCTGCTTTAGCCATTGCTATAACATCTGTTAAGTAGTACTCCTCTTGAGCATTATCATTACTTAAAAGTGGAATATACTTCTCGATAACTTCTTTAGAAAAAGAATAAATACCAGCATTAACAGTTGTAGTTTTTAACTCTACTTCATTCGCATCTTTCTGTTCTACTATATACTGTACTTGTTCATCTTTTATGATTACTCGACCGTAGCCACTTGGATCTTTCAAATCAAAAATAGACATAATAACATCAGCATCTGTATCTAAAAATCCTTGAAGAGCATCTGCTGTAATGAGAGGCATATCTCCATTTAGCACTAAAACTTTTTTATTTTTTGGTGCTACATTTTTCATAGCACCACCAGTTCCAGGAAAATTTTCAGCATCTTGGACTACAAAGTTTACATCTTCAAAGAGTGCAGACATCTGCTCTATAACTAGCTCTTTTTGATGTGCTACAACAACACTAATATCATTAGATATCTCTTGTGATGCTTTTATAATGTGATAAAGCATAGGTTTACCACTTATAGTGTGGAGCACTTTTGCCTTAGGTGATTTCATACGGCTACCTTTTCCAGCAGCTAAAATAATTATACTAATGTTCTCTTTATTCATACTATCCCTTTGTTTTTCGAAATGTAATTTTAACCAAAAATTGATTAGTTTTGTGGTACTATAAGTCAATTATAATTTTATGCAAGGTTTTTAAATGGATTTAGGTACGGTCATTGGTATTGTTTTAATTTTAGTGCTGCTTCTTGGGGCTATGACTATGGGTGTTGGTGTCGGCGCTTATATTGATATCCCTTCAGTTTTGATTGTTGTTGGTGGTAGTATCGGGGCACTAATGATCTCATTTAAACCAAATCAGATGAAAGCCTTTACAAAAATCTTTGGAAAAGCGATCAAGCCAGGGGAAGAAGATCCTCAGGAATTGATTAAAAAACTTGTTGAGTTCGCAACTAAGGCTAGAAAAGATGGTATCTTAGCCTTAGAAGGTGATGTAAATGATGAAGAGAATGAGTTTCTTAAAAAAGGACTCTCTATGGCGATTGATGGAAGTGAACCTGATACTATTCGTGATCTTTTAGAGATAGAGATGGAGCAGACGAGTACTCGTCATAAGATCCATGGTTCTATCTTTAATCAGTGGGCTGGTCTTGCTGGGGCTATGGGAATGGTTGGTACACTTATTGGACTTGTTGCGATGCTTCTAAATATGGCAGACCCCTCAGCTATTGGGCCATCAATGGCAGTTGCCCTTCTGACTACTATGTATGGTGCTATCATTGGAAATGTTTTTGGAACACCTATCTACAATATCCTAGCAATTAGAAATGATGAAGAGACTATTATTAGGGAGATGATTATCTCGGGGATAATGTCTATTCAATCTGGTGATGCTCCTCGTGTTCTTGAAGCGAAACTTCTCGCATATCTCGCACCTACTGACCGTGTCAGTCAGTTTGACTAGAGAGCTATAATGGGTAAGCAAAAATGTCCAGAGTGTGAAGAGTGTCTTCCTGCTTGGCTTGCAGCCTTTGGAGACCTTATGTCTCTTCTCTTATGTTTCTTTGTTTTACTTCTCTCTATGAGTAGTATGGATGCAAAGAAAATCTCAGAAGCGATTGGTTCACTTTCAGGTGCGATGAGTGTACTTGAGGGTGGAACAAAAACAGAAATCTCTAAACAACGTATTCAAGAGTCAACGCCTATTGAATCTCAAGATGAAACGAGTGAGATGGTCAACCGTGTGCAACAAGCAGCAAGTGATGCAAATGAGATGATGGAACAGTCAGAAGGACCAACTATTACAGTGGAAGAAGCACAAGAGGGTTTTGTGATTGAACTGCCAGCTGCTCTTTTATTTAAGGCAGGAAGTGCAACAATAGAGAATCAGGATGCACTCCTTTTCTTAAAAAGAATGGCATTAATAATAGAAGAATTACCTAATGATATGGAAGTAAGTGTGCAGGGTCATACTGATGAAGGAAGACCAGGAGCAACAAGCCCCTTTAAAGATAACTGGGAGCTCTCAACTGCTCGTGCTATTTCAGTACTGCATGAACTTCTTTTAGATGGAGTAGAAGCTTCGCGGGTAAGTGCTTCTGGTTATGCTGAGTTTAGACCAGTTGCAACAAATGCTACGGCAAGTGGAAGAGAAAAAAATCGTCGAGTTGAACTTCATTTCTATGGAAAGAAAAATGAGAAAGATGCAAAAGCTGATCTCTCCGTTTTAGATAAGGCAGTTAGTAAGTAATGTTGAGAGTACTCTTTCTGACATTCGCTTTTTTCTCTTACTCATTTGGAGCAGAGAGTGTAACAATTCCAACAATGAACCTAAACCTTTCTGCTCCTGATACACCAGGACAGTTAGTATCATCATTAAATATTTTAGTCGTCTTAACACTTCTTTTTTTAGCCCCATCTATGGTGCTTGTAATGACAACATTTACTCGCTTTGTTATAATTTTTGGTTTTTTACGTCAAGCGTTAGGAACACAACAAGTACCTCCGACACAGTTACTAGTAATGCTCGCAATGATACTTACTTTTTTCGTAATGGAACCTGTCGGTACAAAGGCTTATAATGCAGGAATAAAACCATATATAGCTGAAGAGATAGGCTATGAAGAAGCTTTTAATAAGACAGCACTCCCTTTTAAAAACTTTATGATTAGAAATACAAGAGAGAAAGATTTGGCACTCTTCTTTCGTATACGTAAGATGGAAAATCCTCAAACAGTTGCGGATGTTCCTCTCTCTATTATTATCCCTGCCTTTGTTATTAGTGAGCTTAAAACGGCATTTGAAGTCGGTTTTTTAATCTTTTTACCCTTTTTAGTTATTGATATGGTTGTTGCATCTATTCTTATGTCTATGGGTATGATGATGCTTCCCCCTGTTATGATATCCCTGCCATTTAAGATACTTGTCTTTGTTCTTATAGATGGCTGGAATTTACTTATAGGCAATATGATTGCCGCAATAAAGTAGGAGAAAAATTTGGAATGTAAACATTTTGGTGAGTGTGGTGCTTGTAGAATTTATGAGTCTGGATACAGTGGACAACTTCAAGATAAAATAGCTTTAAATAGGGACAGATTCGCCTCTTTTTATAGTGGAAACATAGCAGTTTTTGAATCGCCTGATGCACACTACCGCTCACGAAGTGAGTTTAAACTCTGGCATGATGGGGATGCAATACACTATGCAATGAATAATGCTACAAAAGATGGTGTTATCTTTGTAGAAGAGTGTCCTCAAGTAAACAGGTATATAGCAGAACTTATGCCAAATCTTTTAAACGCTATTAGCGAAAAAGAGATAGGATTTAAACTTTTTGGTATTGATTTTCTCAGTAGTTCAAAAGGGGAAATAGTTGTCTCTTTCCTCTATCATAGAAGATTAGATGAAGAGTGGGAGTTAAAAGCTAAAGAGATAGCAACTAGACTTGGTATATATATAATTGGAAGAAGTCGTAAGCAGAAGGTAGTAATAGGACAAGATTATGTTACTGAAACACTAAGTATTAATTCAAGAGAGTATAGCTTTAAACATATAGAAAATAGTTTCACACAACCAAATGCTACTGTGAATGAGAAGATGATTACATGGGCTATGGAGCAGTATAAAGATGCAAGTGGTGATTTACTTGAACTCTATTGTGGTGCTGGAAACTTTACTATACCTTTTGCAACAATATTTGAAAAAGTATTAGCAACTGAAATTTCTAAATCTTCTATAAATGCAGCAAAAGAGAATATGAAACTCAATGCTATCTCAAATATAGAATTTTTAAGAATGGATGTTGAAGATTTTGTAGGTGCACTTGATGGTGTTCGTGAGTATAGACGAATGAAGGATATTGATATAAATAGTTATAATATTGATAGTATCTTTGTTGATCCACCTCGAAGTGGTATGGATGAACGTTCTTGTAAATTTGCATCACGATACAGTCACATAGTATATATATCTTGTAATCCAGAGACTCTTGTCAGAGACTTAGAGTTACTCCAAAGGACTCATGAGATTATAGAGATGGCTATCTTTGATCAGTTTCCATATACTCATCATGTTGAGATGGGTGTAAAGCTTCTTAAAAAAGGAATCAAATGAGAGTAATATTGTCATTACTGTTTTTACTTAATAGTTATACATTTGCTGATGAGATAGATCGTATTGAGTCGATTGTAAAAGAGATAGAGACACTGAGAAGTAACTATGTAAAAGTGGAAGAAAAATTAGAAATCTCGCAACATAGATTTAGAGACCTTCAAGAAAAGAACACTATTTTAGAGAGTGAATTAGAACTTTATAGTAACTATACACAAAAAGAAGAAGATTATAGCATGAAAATTAAATCTTTGGAAAAAAAGATAAAATCATTAGAAAAAAAAGTAAAAACCAAACAAAGTATAGATAAAAATTGTAAAAATGTTATTATTGAAAAAAGAATAGTCAAAGAAAAATTGGATAATAATCTATTTCCTAATCTAAAAATGAAAGAAAAATATAAAGACTTTGAAATTGAGTATACTCAAGCAAAAACTTTTAGAACAAATAAACAAGCTGAAATTTATGATATTGTTGAGGGAAATGTTATTAGAATATGGGAAGAAGACCGCTCTTTTACCTCTAATGAAAAGACATCTCAGTGGATAAAAATTACAGGGTATTTTGTTGAAAAAGTATGGCAAGCTTCAAAAGAGGAGTTATGGATTAAACAAGAAGATACAAAACTAAGAGAGATAGATAACTAAATATGAAAAAAATTCTTATAATTAGTGATGGTAGAATTGGTGAGCATTTTATTCAAAGGGTAAGTGAAACTTACACAAGCGAAAATATTTACTATATCGTTCAGACTAAAGCTAAAGAGTTTATTGATATAAATCCAGCACGTTTTAAATTTTATGAGTTTGATCCAACAAGTCTATATAAGCTAGCAAATCTTCTTAAAATGGAGTTTATACAAGTCTTTATTGCTATGGATTCTCAGATAGATGCTGAAAATACTATTAAAAATATACGTACTATAAAGAAACAACTTCGTATTATCGTTCTTAACAAATGGAATATTCAGAATGAAGATGCAAATGTTGTCTTTGTTAATGAGCAAGAACTCGTTGCATCGCGTTTACTAGATTATCTACCAAATGTCCCAGTAATCGCACAAAATGTGGGAGTAGGCGAGGGTGAGATAATGGAAGTTCTTGTTCCCTTTGGAAGCTCTTTTGTCTATCGACATATTGGTGCTATTGAACAGAAAAACTGGAAAATTACAGCTATATATAGAAATCGCAAGCTTATTATTCCCTCTAGAAGAAAGATGATTCAACCTAATGATCTTTTATTACTTATAGGTGAACCTGCTGTTTTAAAATCAGTTTATCGTTCGATTAAACGTGAGTTAGGGCAGTTTCCTGAGCCTTTTGGTACAAATCTTTTACTCTATATTGATATGAATATTGTAAATCATAAAACTATCAAAGAGGCTATTCGTCGTGCAGTTTATGTGCATAAAAAATTTAAACATAACTTAGTTATAAAAGTGACTAACCCTTCGAATCTAGATATTCTAGACTATATAAAAGAGTTTAGAAGTATTAATATCATTGTAGATATAGATTATGATAGTGTAAATTTAAAAGAGATGTTTCATAATGATGTGAAACACTATCATGCTGGTTTAGTGATTGTTTCTAAAGAGATGTTTGCAGACTGTTATGTACGAGAAGCTCTTTATGAAGCACATGTACCTGTCTTGAAGCTTTCAGATAGAAAGTTTTCAACACTCAAAGAAGCGGTATTAATTTTATCTGATAATAGAGATTTGGAGAAGATAAGTGCTACTATCTTTGATATTTCTGAACAGATGAACTTCAACATCGAGTTGATAAATTACATGAGTGAACATCAAGAAGAGAAAGAACAAGTTATTGAGCACTACACAAATCTCTCGACTATTTTTTCAAAATCAATTAAAATTGTTAAAGAGGATGAAAATCCTATCCGCTGTTTACAACAAAAAGAGAATTTTATTCAATTACTTCCTTTTACGAAAAAGCTAACTACACGCCGCTTGTTCTCCCTGTTCTCAACAGATAGTGAGAAACTTTACTACAAACTTGATGATTATCATCAGATATTTATTCCTGTACAACTCTGATTTAGCCACTTTTTAGTATTTTTTAAGTATTATTTATCATATTAACAATTTTGGATAAATCATGCAAGTAAATATCCCTCTTAAGCAGGTAGTAGACAACTCATACGATATAACTATAGACACAATAAAGCCAGTTCATTTTGATACGAAAGTGGCTATTATTACTAACCCTAAAGTAGCTGGACTTCATTTAGCTTATCTTTTAAGTAAGGTTACGGCAAAAGAGCTCTATATTATTACGGTTCCCGATGGCGAAGAGTATAAAAATCAAGACTCTATAAATATAATTTTAGAATCACTTTTCAACCATAAGTTTAACCGAAAGTCCATGCTTATAGCATTTGGTGGTGGTGTAATTGGCGATATGACTGGATATGCTGCTAGTATCTATCAAAGAGGCATTAACTTTGTACAGATTCCAACAACACTTCTCTCTCAAGTAGATGCAAGTGTAGGTGGGAAAACTGGAATGAATAATAGTTATGGTAAAAATTTAGTAGGGGCTTTTCATCAACCAAAAGCAGTTTTAATAGATCCTCATTTTTTATCAACATTACCTTCTCGTGAATTTGGTGCTGGAGTAGCAGAGATAGTTAAAATGGCTGTGACTTTTAATAAAGATTTTTTTGAATTTTTAGAGAGTGCAGATCTTAAGGATAGTGATGTTCTTCAAGAGGCTATAAAGCAAGCGGTACAAACTAAAGCGAATGTAGTAGCACAAGATGAGAAAGAGAATGGAATAAGAGCAGCACTGAATTATGGACATACTTTTGGTCATGTTATAGAAAATGAGACAAAATATAAAAAGTATCTTCATGGTGAAGCGGTCTCTATTGGAATGGTTATGGCAAATGAAACTGCAGTGAAAATGGGACTTATGGATAAGAATGAAGCACTAAGGGTAAAAAGCTTTTTAGAGAAGTATAATCTTCCTGTTTCCTATAAAATTAGTGATTCAGAAAGTTTTTATGAAACATTTTTCTTAGATAAAAAAAGCTCTGATTCACAAATTACTTTTATTATTCCTGTTGGACTAGGAGATGTTAAAATAACTGACTCATGTGACAAAGAGTTAGTTATTTCTGTTCTAAATAGTTTTGGAGAGAGTTGATGCACTCTTTACTCTTTAGCTTTCTTCTTCTATTTTCATTTACAAATCTTTTAGCTATTAGTGATCTTACACTAGGAAGTACAGATGAAGTAAATAGTTCACATCCAATGTTAAGTAGTGAGCAGTTAGCAGAGCTAGAAGCGATAGAAGAACAGAGTAGACTTGATAAAATTGCAAAAGAAAAGAGAGAAGAGCTAGAACTGCAACGTGCCCAAAGTGTAAAACTCTATAAAGAAAAACTTGCACTTCTGGAAAATGAAATTTCAAGTAAAAATAGTTGGATTAAAAGTTATGCTTCATATCTAACATCTCTTGAAGTTCGTACAAATCTTGAAAAAATAAACAGTAGGATTAAGCAGTTAAGTAAAAATGCAGACACCTTAGCAGAGCATGATGAACTCAATGCTTTAATCGCTAAAAAAGATATTTTAACATCGCAAGTTGAGAAGTTAAAGAGTAAAGGTGCTGCACCTTTTTCAGAGTTAATTACACCTCCTGCAATTGGGGAGATTGATGATATTACCAATCCTTTTGATATATTTACAGGTTTTTCTACAATAAAAACACTAAATACAAATTTTGAAGAATATAAACAAAAACGTGATACTTTGATGAGACTAATTATATTATTAAGAAAAGAGAAAGAGATCTATAAAAATCTTGCAAAAATAGATTCTAAAGAGGCTTATCAGGAAATAATAGCTTATAAAAGCAAGCAATTAGAACATTTTGAGACTGCACTTGATACTATAAATATTACTTTAGAAGTCTATCAAAAACGTATAGAAATTGTAATTATCAATATTAACAAGGGTATTGAAAAACAGATATATAGAGTTATAAAAATAAGTATAGTTATTTTTGTAGTCTTTTTTATCTTTTTCCTTTTAAAACTAGTTGTAAAGAAGTATATTACGGATAATGAACGCTTCTATATGGCAAATAAGATTATTACCTTTACAAACTTTATTTTTATTATTTTGATTCTCTTCTTTAACTATATTGAAAATGCTTCGTATCTTATTACTATCTTAGGGTTTGCATCTGCAGGTATAGCTATTGCTATGAAAGATTGGTTTATGTCTATACTCGGATGGCTTGTGATTGTTATTGGAGGGAGTGTACATGTTGGTGATAGAATACGTGTCGATATGGATGGTATGAAGTATGTTGGAGATGTTATGGATATCTCACTTCTACGTATGACAATACTTGAAGATATTACACTTACTTCTATTATGCAAAACCGTAGAGCAGGGCGTATCATCTTTGTACCAAATAACTATGTCTTTACACGCATGATAGCTAACTATACGCATCAGTCTTTAAAAACAGTTTGGGATGGTGTTAAGATTACTATTACCTTTGACTCAAATCATAAAAAAGCGATGCATATTGCTAAAGAGATAACAAGAAAGTTTTCAAAAGGTTATACTGAAATCACAAGAAAACAGTTAAATAAGCTGCGCCAAAACTATAGCCTTAAAAACACAAATGTTGAACCAAGAATCTTCTCTTTTATAGAGTCTAATGGTATGGATATTGAGGCATGGTATCTTACAAATGCTTATGGAACACTCACTTTAAGAAGTGTTATCTCCACTGAGATTGTTGATGCATTTAATGCTGAGGATGACATAACTATAGCATACCCAACACAGAAGCTATATATGGAGAGAGAACCAATGAAAGCTCCTTTTGATGAGAATGAGGCACTAGCATAATGAAAAAAGTATTTTTTAAAACCTTTGGATGCCGTACAAATATCTACGATTCACAAGTGATGATGTCTGCAATGAAAGATTATGAAGTAACAGAAAATGAAGCAGAAGCAGATGCTATAGTTATCAACTCTTGTACTGTAACAAATGGTGCAGATACGCATGTTCGCTCTTATATCTCTGGAGTTGAGAAGAGTGGAAGCGAGGCACAGCTCTTTTTGACTGGATGTGGTGCTCATACAAAAGGTGAATCTCTTCTTAAAGAGGGACGTATACATGGTGTTTTTGGTCAGAGTGAAAAAGAGAAAATAGATACACTCCTTAAGCAAGAAAAACCCTTCTATGACCCGGGTGACTTAAATCATATTGATGATATGATTGTTGATGACTTTGTTGGAAAGAGTAGGGCTTTTATAAAGATTCAAGAGGGGTGTAACTTTCGCTGCTCTTACTGTATTATTCCTTTTGTTCGTGGTGATGCACGAAGTATGAATGAAGATAAAATCTTAGAGCAGATCTCCCGTTTAGCACTTAACGGCTTTGGAGAGTTTATCTTAACAGGTACAAATGTTGGCTCTTATGGACAAGATACAAAAAGCTCTTTAGCAAAACTTATGAAAAGAATGTCGCAGATACGTGGTGTTCGTAGAATTCGTTTAGGGAGTGTTGAGCCTATTCAAATAAGTGATGAATTTAAAGAGATTTTAGATGAGCCGTGGATGGAGAAGCATATGCATATTGCACTCCAACATACCTCTCCTAAAATGTTAAAACTGATGAATAGACGTAATGTCTATAGACAAGATAGAGATCTTTTTGAATTTTTAAGTGAGAAAGGTTTTGCAATAGGTACTGACTTTATAACTGGGCACCCAGGAGAGAGTGAAGAGTTATGGTTAGAAGCTATGAGAAATGCACAGGAGTTACCACTGACACATCTACATGCATTTAGTTACTCTAAGCGTGATGGTACACCCTCTGCAACTATGAAACCCGAGGTAAATGGTAAACTAGCAAAGCAGAGACTTCATGAAATTCAAGATTTAGTTAATATTAAAAACTATGAATTTAGAAAAGCCTACAATGGGGACTTAGAGCTCCTTGTTGAGTCTGAAAAAAATGGTAAATTTTATGGTTTTGATCAACACTATAATAAAATTATTATAGAGTCTCAAGAAGATTTAGTTGGAAACTGGGTGAGTATTTCTAACTATGAAGTTAAAGAGGATGGAAACTATGCTCACATCTAAATCAAATCGTTTAACACTTTTTATCTCAGCTTTTATTATAGTTGCACTTATCTTATTTGCTCTTTTAAGAGATACTGCAGATGCAGTAACACTCAATGAAGCTATTAAATTGCTTGATGCGAAGAAAGTTGAAAAAGTTGTAGTTACAAAAAAATATGTTTATTTAAAAACAGAGAAAGCGAACTATAAAATAGCATCTTCTCAAGTTACTCCAAAAATGTTTCTCTCTTATAAGGTTGAAGTTGGAAGTGAATCAAATATACTTGTATACATTCTTCTCTTTATCCTTTTAGCTGGTTTTGGCTCATTAGGTTTTAGATGGTGGCAAAAACGAGAAGGACTAGAGATAACTACAAATGGTATACAAAAAAATGTAACTGCTCATCCCTCACAAGAGAGTGTCGGTGTAGTTGAGTCTACAACAAGTGATGTAAGTTTTGATGATATAGGTGGTATTAGTGATGTTAAAATAGAGTTAGAAGAGATTATAGACTTTATGAAAAATCCTAAACGCTATAAGAACTTTGGTGCACGAATGCCTCGTGGTGTTTTACTTGTAGGGCCTCCTGGTGTAGGTAAGACCATGATAGCTAAAGCAGTGGCAACAGAAGCGGGAGTTCCTTTTTTCTATCAGAGTGGTGCCTCTTTTGTTCAGATATATGTAGGAATGGGTGCTAAACGAGTGCATGAGCTTTTTGCCGCAGCGAAGAAAAATGCACCTAGTATCATATTTATAGATGAGATTGATGCTGTTGGCAAAAAACGTGGTGGTGAGCGAAGTGATGAGAGAGAGGGTACACTTAACCAACTTCTAACTGAAATGGATGGATTTGAGGGATCAAGTGGTGTTATAGTTGTTGCTGCAACTAATAAGATAGAAGTTTTAGATGATGCACTACTTCGAGCAGGACGTTTTGATAGGCGTGTATTTGTTGAACTTCCAACAAAGCGTGAACGTGAATCTATTTTGATGAAGTATCTCTCAAAAGTACCACATGACCTAGATGTAAAAATAGTAGCAAATATGACAGTTGGATTTAATGGGGCATCGTTAGCAGCACTTGTAAATGAAGCTGCACTACTTTCACTTCGACAGAATGATTTTCATGTTACGATAGATCATTTCTATGAAGTAAAAGATAAAGTGATGTTTGGAAAGAAAAAGCTACAGATGCTTAATGATAAACAAAAAGCATATCGTATTACCTATCAAGCAGCAAAGGTGAGTGTAGCAACTTACTTTGATATTCCCTTTGAGAAGTTAATGCTCTCAAATGAAAAACTAACACCGGCAACAAATGAGCCTTTTATAAAACAGGAGTTAGAAGCACGTGTTAAGATGCTTCTAGCAGGAACGGTTGGCTGTGATATTAAGTATGATGAGCACTCTAGTAGCGTTGTAAAAGATCTTGATGAGTCAAAAGAGATAGTGATTAAAATGTGTAAAGATTATGGTATGGGATCTTCTCTTATCTCTACAGATAATGAAGAGAAGGTTATTATAGAACGTCTTTATAATGAATGTAAAAGCCTCCTTCAAGCAATGCCTATAGTTTTAGAAAATGTTGAGGCTATACTGTATGAGCGAGAGAGTATTAGTAAAAATGAAGTAAAAAGTTTGATAGATGAAATTTTATAGTGGCTTTTCTCTTCAAAACGAAGTGTATCTTTTTGAGAGATATTTAAGAAAAAATGACTATACTGTAGTAGGGTTTAGTTATGGAGCTATTAAAGCACTTCAGAATGTTATAGAAACACTAGATAAGGGTGAAAGAGTAGATACTTTACAACTCTTATCTCCTGCATTTTTTCAAACAAAAGATAAAAAGTTTAAACGATTACAACTTCTTTCATATAAGAAAAACCAAGCACAATATATGCAGCAGTTTTTATCAGGATGCTTTGCTCCTTATGAAGCTAAAATAGTAGAAAGTAGAGAAACAATTCAGGAAGAACTATCAGAACTTTTAGAGTATGAATGGTGTTCTGAAACACTATTGTCTCTTACTAAAAGAGGTTTAAAAATAGAAGTTTATTTAGGTGGAGCAGATGCAATTATTGATGTTGCAAGTGCAAGAGAGTTTTTTTTAGAATTAGCAACTGTTACATATATTAAAAATGCAAACCATTTTTTACAATTAAATTAAAAATGATACATAGGAGTTATAATGAGTGAGATAAAAATAGGTGTGATTACTGCAAGTGATAGAGCAAGTAAAGGTATTTATGAAGATATTAGTGGTGTAGCTATTCAAGATACTATGAAAGATTACTTAAAAAGTGAGTTTGAGATTGTTTACAGATGTATTCCTGATGAGCAAGATATTTTAGAATCAACAATGAAAGAGCTTTGTGATGAAGCAGGGTGTTGTTTAGTTGTAACAACAGGTGGAACTGGTCCTGCACTTCGTGATGTAACTCCTGAAGCTACTGAAAATGTATGCGAGAAGATGATGCCAGGTTTTGGAGAACTTATGCGTCAGGTAAGTCTACAGTATGTGCCAACGGCAATACTCTCACGCCAAACAGCTGGTATTAGAGGTAAATCACTTATAATTAATTTACCAGGAAAACCAAAGTCCATTCGTGAGTGTTTAGATGCAGTTTTTCCTGCAGTTCCTTACTGTATAGATCTTATTGAAGGACCATTTTTAGAGGTTAATGAAGAGGTTATTAAAGCCTTTAGACCGAAGGCTAAGTAAAAAAGTTTATGTATCTCTTAAAAAGGGTAATAATAGCTTCTATTTTAATCCTTTTATATTCAGTGTCAATTTCTGCTGGAGAGTTTATTGTAAAAGATGTAGATAGTAATAAGAGTAAAAACAGTACATGGATAGCACTTCCTTACCTTTTTAGTTCTGATTCTACAGGTTTAACAGCTGGTGTTATAGGTATTTTTAATGGTTTTATACAACCTCAAATGAGTATGTTTATAACAGCTTACATGGGTGAAAAAATTCCTGTAGAAAATATTAGTCTTGCTGGTGATTATAAGCATGATGAGGCTCGGTCTCGTGGCATTGGCTTTGGAGTATCAGGGTATAGACCCAGCTTTTTCAAAAGAACATTTCTCTCATTACTTGGGAATTTTGCTTATTATCCTAATCAAAAAGTATATTTCAAAGGTGCTAATGACTCAGTGAAAAATGAAGAGTCAACTGATGTCACAAACTTTACACCCTTTAGAACACAAGGGTACAATAATTGGGTAAGAGTTGATTTTCGTTATGTTTTACCAATAGGTGAAGGAAAAACAACTATAACTCCAATTATAAAACTAAAAAATGGTATTACCATTAATCGTGATAATATAGGAAATGGGACACCTTTTAGCACAGGACAGACTATCATCGGTACAGAAATATTTTATACAAAATTCACTGCAGATAGACTTACAAAATCACCCTCTTTAAATAGTAATGGTTTAAGAGTCTATATGGAACATGATAATACAGACTATCCAAATAATCCATCTCGAGGTTATAATATGAAGCTGAGATTTTCAGCAGATTTTGGACTGAGTAATTCAAATCAAAAATGGAATGCTATTGAAGCGAGTTACTCTCACTATTTTGAACTTCCAAATTTCACATGGAGTAGACAAAATGTGATAGCTTTTAATGCTTGGAGTGCATACTCACCATCGTGGGATAAGTCTAAGCTTAATGATGCTGGATTTTTAGATAAAAATCAACCTCCTATGTGGGAGGGAGCGAGACTCGGTGGCTATAGAAGAATGAGAGCCTATGATACAAACCGTTTTAGTGATAAAGCGGCAATTTATGGAGCATTAGAGTATAGAGTTATTCCTGATTTCAATCCAATGCATGGGCAGAAATGGAATCCCATCGCTATTGACTGGTTTCAGACAGTGCTCTTTGTTGAGGCAGGTAGAGTAGCCCCAAGATATGATTTACGACTTTTAAGTAAGGATTTAAAGTATGATGTTGGTGTGAGTTTACGAGCCTTAACCGCAAAAGTACCTATGCGATTTGAAGTGGCTTATGGAGAAGAGGGTGTTAATATGTGGGTTATGATAAAACAGCCTTTTTAGGGGCTATTTACTATATACTTAGTCTAATTCCTACAGGGCAGTGATCACTTCCTGTAATGTAGTCTAAGATAAAGGCATCCTCTAAAGACTCACAGAGATCTTCACTGATGAAGAAGTAGTCTATTCTCCAGCCTACATTGTTGAGTCGTGCATTTGAGCGGTAAGACCACCAGCTGTATCTATCAGCTTCATCTCCATTAACATAACGAAAACTATCTACATATCCATGTTCTAAAAGTTTATCTATCCACTCTCTCTCTATTGGTAAAAATCCAGATGTTTTAGAGTTAGCTTTAGGATTTTTAAGATCCATCTCTTTATGTGCGGTATTTACATCACCACAGATGATGATACTTTTTCCCTCCTTTCTTAAAGCTTCACAGTGAGCAAGAAGATCATCATAAAACTTCATCTTATAGTCAAGTCTCTCTTGATTTTTCTGACCATTCGGAAAGTAGATATTAAAAAGAACTATATCATCATAATGAGTCTCAACTATACGTCCTTCATTCATAGTGTCTATATGGTTATCGGTAGAAGTATAATCACTTTTTAACATAGAAAAAGTAGCCGTACCGCTATACCCTTTTTTCTCTGCAGAGTTTACAGTAAGCTCTACATACTCTTTGTCAAAGAGGCCATAAGGAATTTGCTGGGGAAGAGCTTTTATCTCTTGGAGACATAAGATATCTGTATCTCTCTCATCTATCCATTTAAGTGCTTCTTTAGTACCTACAGCACGAATACCGTTAACATTCCACGAGATTATTTCTATTGAGTCTGACATAAAATTTTACCTTCTAAAGTTTTAGAAGATTGTAGCTAAACTTTTTTAATATTTCTCTCGTTCCCATCGCTCCGCTTCTTTCTCGTTCCCATCGCTCCGCGTGGGAATGCTTCCTCGTTCCCATCGCTCCGAGTGGGAATGCATATAAATATATGACAAAATGCAATAAAAGTTATACAGTAAAATAATTTCTATTATAATAGTAAAAAGGAAATTATTATGGGAAGAAGTAGATATAAAGTTCACGAAGTAACTGTTCCATATTTCATTACTTGTACTATTTTACACTGGATACCTATCTTTACTAGGACACAGACAACAGACATAATATTTTCAAGTCTGAAATACCTCCAAAAAAGTGATAATCTTAAAATACATGCTTATGTCATTTTAGAGAACCATCTGCATATGATAGTTAGTAGTGATGATATAGCAAAAAGTATGGCACGGTTTAAATCTTTTACAGCAAGAGAAATTATAAACTATTTGAAAGAAGAGAATGCGAAGAGTATTTTAGAACAGTTGGCATTTTATAAAAAAGCACATAAAACAAAGAGTGAGTTTCAGCTATGGCAAGAGGGTATGCAACTTAAACAGATACTAAGTGAGCAGATGATGCGAGAGAGAATGCAGTATATACATAACAACCCTGTTAAACGTGGTTATGTTGATGATGGGGTTCATTGGCGTTATAGTAGTGCTCGAGATTATGAGGGAGTTCAGGGGTTGATTTTGATTGATAAGGAGTTTTAAATTAGTGATGAGTTTCCATGCAGAGCATAGGAACTAGAAAAGAGGGATTATAGAGATGCTACCATGCAGAGCATAGTAGCAAGAGGTGTAGAGAGTTTAGTTATTAAACGAAGTCTACTTTTGTAACATGGTGTTTCATACCAAGTGAATCAGCAGGGCAACCAAGTGCAAGACCTAGCATCTGTTGCATATGAAGAACAGGAAGTTCTACATCACGGCCAATAGCCTCTGAAAGGTGATCTGTTTGAGTATCAAGTTTTAGGTGACAAAGAGGACATGGAGTTACAATCCAGTCAGCATTTTGATCCATAGCTCCTGCAACAACATTACCAGCTAAGATAGCTGAAGTTTTTGGTGCTTGAAGTTCAACATGGAAACCACAACATTTGTTCTTCTCTTCATACTGAACACTCTCTCCACCACAAGCGATGATTAAATCATCTAAAGAGCGAGGATTATAAGCATTCTCTGGTGTTTTATGTGTTGTGTTTTGAAGCTCTGAAGGGCGAATATTATGACAACCATAAAATGGTGCAATATTAAACTGACTTAGAGGTGTAACAACCATCTCTTTAATCTTATCAAGACCGATATCATCAATGATAGCATAGAGGAAGTGAGTGATTTGTGAAGTACCTTTGTACTCTAAACCAACTTCTGCTAGCTTTTCATTAACCTTAGCTTTTAGCTCTGCATTTTCATCTAAACGGTGTTTAGTCATAGCGGTGTTTAGTTGACAAGTATTACAGATAGTTACCATTGTAAGACCATGTTTTTCAGCATAAGCGATATTTCTAGCATTAAGAACTAGAGATAAAAAGTCATCATAATCTTGTAAGTGAGAAGCACCACAACAAGAAGCCTCTGTTAACTCTACTAGCTCTATATTTAGTTTCTCAGCAACTGCCATTGTAGACATATACTGCTCAGGAGTACTCTGTTTAGCAGTACAACCTGTAAAAAGTGCGTATTTTAATTTTTCCATTTATTAACTCCTAGAACTTTGCAGTTGATGAAGATTTAACTAATTTTTTAATCTCATCTAAATTATCTGATTTTGTGATGCCCCATGGTGGAACAATTTTACCTTTAACAAACATTCTTGCTGCTAATGGTAGGTGTTTAACAACTGCTAAACCTTCAGAGTAAAGAACCATACCACCCTCATCAAGTACACCATTTCGTGCAATTGAGTGTTTAAAACCAACAGCATGACGAGTAGCAACATTTGAAGTTGCAACACCCTCTTTAAAGAGCATTTGATGAAGTTTAGTGATTTTTTCTATTGGATTAACATCTTTAGGACATACTTCCGCACACTCAAAACATTTTACACAGTCCCAAAGACCTTGACTCTCTTTATGTAAGTCTTGAAGTCTTGAATCATGAGCATCATCACGAACATCTGCTTCAAATCTATAAGCTTTAGCAAAAGCAGCTGGACCAAAGAAGTCTTCATTTACTTCAACAACCGGACAAGCATAGTGACAAGCACCACACTGAATACAGAGGTCAGCTTCATTTAACTCTTCAGCCTCTTCAGGTGTTACTAGATGCTCATGCTCAGGATGTTCATCAACATCCGAAATAAGATAAGGCTGAATAGCATCATGTTTTTCCCAGAAGTCAGCTTTATCGATAATCATATCTTTAATAGCACGTTTCTTACTTAATGGTTCGATGACAAGTTCGTTTCCGAAAGTCTCTATCATTGTAGTCATAGACTCTTTACATGCAAGTGTTGAACGACCATTTACTTTGATAGCACATGCCCCACAGATACCGTGACGACAAGATCTCCTATATGAAAAGCTTCCATCATGGTCCCATTTAATTCTATTTAGTATATCTAGTACAACTTCTTCAGAAGTGACATCCATATCATAGTTTTCATAGTATGGAAGATAATCTTCATCAGCATTAAAACGAAATACCTTAAAGTTTACTTTTTGTGTAGTTATTGTGTTTGTACTCATAAGTTTCTCTTCCTTTTAGTATGTTCTAGCTTTAAGTTCATGCTTACCAAGAACAACTTTCATATAGTCAAGTTTGATTTCGCCATTTTTATCCATGTATGCCATAGTGTGTTTTAGGAAATCTTCATCATTTCGAGTATCAAAGTCTTCTCTATAGTGAGCACCACGACTCTCATTTCTTGCAATAGCACTCTCAACAATAAATAGAGAGTAATCAAGCATATGACCGAACTCAATAGCTTCTTGAAGCTCAGTATTAAATACTTTTGATTTGTCTTTGATACGAATGTTTTGAAATCTTTCACGAAGTTCTTTAACAGTGTCAATAGCAATTTGAAGTGTCTCTGCTGTTCTAAATGCACCTGCATTTGCAGTCATACACTGTTGTAGCTCTTCACGTAAACCAGGTACTGTTTCGCTACCGTTGTTTCCAAGAATAAAATTAATTTCAGCTAGAGCAGTTGCTGCATCTTCTTGAGAAGCAGGGCGAAGTTCAATAGAATCAATCTCTTCAACCATTGTTTTACCAACAAAACGACCAAAAAGAAGTGCTTCAAGAACAGAGTTCGCACCAAGACGGTTCGCACCATGAACAGATACACAAGAACACTCACCAGCTGCATAGAAACCTTCGATAAGCTCATCGTTATTTTTACGAACATTACCAGCGATATTAACTGGAATACCACCCATAGAGTAGTGTGCAGTTGCAGAGATAAGAATAGGCTCTTTAATCATGTCAAGACCTAAGAAAGTGATAGCTAAATCACGAAGTTCAGGAAGTCTTTCCATAATAAGATCTTTTCCAAGGTGTGTCACATCAATGTACACAGCATCTTTTCTTGGACCAACACCACGACCTTCGCGAATTTCGTTAAGGATAGCACGGCTTACCACATCACGAGATGCAAGTTCCATAGCATTAGGAGCATATTTCTCCATAAATCTTTCACCCTTAGAGTTAAAAAGACGTCCACCTTCACCACGAGCAGCTTCAGAGATTAAAACACCATTTCCTGAAAGACCTGATGGGTGAAACTGTACAAACTCCATATCTTCTAACGGAAGACCATGGCGAGCAACGATTGATAAACCATCACCAGTATTTGCATGTGCATTTGAGTTGATTTTATATGAACGTGCATATCCACCAGTAGCGAACATTACAGACTTAGCATTAAAGATAGCCATCTGCATATCACGGATGTTAAATGCAACAATCCCAGATACTTTACCATCTTTGTAGATTAAGTCAGCTGCATACCACTCATCCCAAAACTTAACACCAGCACGGTGTGCTTGTTCATAAATAGTTTGTAAAAGTGTAAGACCTGTTCTATCTTTTGCATAACATGCACGAGGAGAAGATTGTCCACCAAAAGGACGTTGTGCGATTTTACCGTCTGGAGTTCTACTAAAAGCAGCACCCATTCTTTCAGCCCAACGAATAGTTTCAGGTGCTTTTGAACACATAAACTCAACAGCATCTTGATCTGCTAAATAGTCAGAACCTTTTACTGTATCAAATTCGTGAAGCTCAACACTATCTTCATCACTAAACGCAGCATTAACACCACCTTGTGCCGCACCAGAGTGACTTCTTAGTGGGTGTAGCTTTGTAATAACAGCAACTTTTTTTCCTGCATTTTGCAATTCTCTAGCTGCAGCACATCCCGCAAGACCTGCTCCAACAACAATTGCATCGTAAGTATAAATAGGAATACTCATTAATTTTCCTTCAAAATAGAACTATAATAATAAGGCTGATTATATCGTGTATAAACTTTATAAAGGTTAAAAAAGGAGTTTGTGATGGTTTACTAAGTGTGTGTTACTATTTGAGTCATATTTAGTTTTACTAAATATGTTTCTCTGCAAGATCTCTTGTCTGTAAGATTTTATTGATACCTATACTTTTAGCATAAACGAGGATTTCCTTAGCTTGACGCATCGCTTCATCCAAGTTTGTATTATTTGGTTTAATGATAAAACCACCACTAACTGTTATAGTAACAGCACCCTTTTCTGGTACATTAAACTTTAGCTCTTCAATACTTTGACGGACTAGTTCCATATCTTTAAAAGCCTGTTCTTTACTTGATCTAGAGAAGATAAGTGTAAACTGATTATAGTCAGTTCTTGCAATTACATCTACGGGTTGTTCGTGTAAAGATATAGTATATGCGAGTTTCTTAAGTATGTTTTGTGTCATCTCTTGTGAAAAGGCACGTTTTGTTTTTGAAAAGTTATCTATCTCTAAAATTGTTACTGCGGTAAAGTTACTATCTTTTAAGTTCTTTTTATTGGAGTATGCATTAATCATTCCTTTGTGGTTATTAATACCGGTAACAGGATCTGTCATTGTTGGATTATCAGTAGTGACATTTTTTCTATTCATTCGCATTGAAATTGCATCTGCTTCTATAGAGTAGATTTCGTGGTTTATCTTGTTTTTATCTATTTGATATAAAAATTCGATGTCTTGATAGATTGAGTAGAGCTTTTTTCTATACCACAGTGTTGCAAATAGAAGAATTATAAAATTCACAATAGTAGCGATCTTAATAAGATTAAATTTTGCTTGATTATATTGAATATTTTTTATAAGCATATTATTAATATGTTGGGTTATATTTGAAAAAGCATTCTGTAGATTTGCATTTGCTTGTTCTCTAGACTCTCTATCTTTTGTGTTTACATAGTATTCATGTGCAGCTTGATTAAAGGCCTCTGTATAATCTTTTAATTGTTCTAAATGACCAAGATACTCTTCAGAATTTCCAAATAAATACCTATCAGAATAGTCATACTTATACATATTTTTGAGTTTATCTATCTCTTGGAGAAGTTGTGTACTTTTACCATTAAACTGAATCAAAGCAAGCTCTATGTCATCTTTTTTTAATGTAGTGAGAGAAGATATTATTCTCTTTTGTTTATTGAGATTATTTACTTTTTCAAATGACAACTGCTGTTCTAAAGTGAGCATCATTGCAAGAAATGAGATCATAAGAACAAAAAAGAGATAAGTGTTTAAGTTCATAAATATTTTTTTAATTGAGTGTTTCATATATAATTTTCCTAAAAATGTTATAATAACTAGACATTTTATATCTACCGTAATTAATATATGCTTAAAGAAGATTGATTGAACAAAGAAAATTATTTTATATCTCATTTTAACAGTAGCCGCATTGGTGATGATGGAGCACTTATTGATGGTTTTGTATACTCTAAAGATGCATTTTTTGAGAATATTCATTTTAAAAAAGAGTGGCTCAGTTTTGAGGAAATAGCTAGACGAGCGATGTTAGCAAATCTTTCTGATGCAATAGCCATGAATGCAACTCCAAAGTATGCACTTTTAAGTGTAGCAATGCCGAGTTCAATGAGTAAACAAGATATGAAAGAGTTAGCAGATGGCTTTATAAAAACAGCCTCAAAATATGGTGTAGAGATTATTGGTGGAGATACTATAGGTAATACTAAACTTGATATTACAATCACTATTATTTCAAAAGTAAAGATACCTTTACTACGCTCGGGTATAAGACATAATCAGCTTCTTGCTTATACTGGAGTTCTAGGAAACTCTGCGAAAGATTTAAAAAAGTTATTTAACTTAGGTAAAATTAATAGTCGTTCAAAGTTTCTAAATATTGAACTTAGATCTGATTTTATTAGAAAATCAGAACGAATTTTAGAAGCAGGTATGGATATTTCAGATGGTCTCTTTAGTGATTTAGATAAACTTGCATCAGTTAATAGTATTGGTTTTAAATTTCATTATAAGCTTGCAAAAAAAATGGCTTGTAGTGGAGAAGAGTATGAAATGTTAATCGCATTTGATAAACGCCATCTTAAAGCTATAAAACGCCGTGCTAAGCAGACACGAACACCACTTAATATCTTTGCAACTGCTGTACGAAGTAGATATACAAACCGCTGTAAAGCACATCATTTTTAAGGAATATAAAAAATATGGATAGATTTTATTCACTTGCACATGCAAGTATTGATTTTCGTTTTAAACAGTCTCCACGGGACTTTGTTGTTGAAGAATTACCTCTTTATGAATTTTCAGGGGAGGGTGAACACCTTATTCTTCTTGTACGAAAGAAAAACCTTTCAACAAATGAGATGGTTGGTCAAATTGCTCGTTATCTTGGAATAAAAAATAAAGAGATAGGATATGCAGGGCTTAAAGATAAGCATGCAATGACTAAACAGTATATTTCAATACATAAAAAGCATGAAGAAGCACTCGATAATTTTAATTTTGATGGAATAAAAATCATCTCAAAAACTTATCATAATAATAAGATAAGAATAGGTCACTTAAAAGGAAATCGTTTTTATATAAAAGTAAAAAAAGTAAATCCTACAAGTGCTGCAAAGATAGATGAAGCACTCAAAAACATTAAAAATGCAGGGATGCCAAACTACTTTGGATATCAACGTTTTGGTAATGATGGGGATAACCATATACTTGGAGAGAAGTTAGCAAAAGGTCAAGCTAAAGAGCGTAATCCAAGAGTAAAAAGGTTGCTTATTAATGCTTATCAATCGCATCTTTTTAATCTCTGGCTCTCACGGCGTTTAGAGATAAATTCTCTTGTGAGTAGTTTTGAAGCGAAGGAAATTGAGACTCTGCTAAATATGCCAAATGATGAAGTAAAAAAGATGAAAGCACAGACACACCCTTTTAAACTTATTTCAGGTGATACAATGGAACACTATCCTCATGGAAAACTATTTGAGTTTGATGGTGCAGCAGAGGATCTAGAACGTTTTAATGAGAGACTTATCAGTGTAACAGGCTTACTTTGTGGTAAAAAAGTAAAGATGGCTACAGGTTTAGCAGGTGAGATTGAAAAGATGTTTGATGATGAGATAAGTGCAGATGGAGCACGTCGTTATGCTTGGGTCTATCCAACAGATATTGAAGGTCGCTTTAACCCTATTGAGGCACAGTATGAGATGAACTTTACTCTTCCTAAAGGCTCTTATGCAACAGTGCTTATTGAAGAGATAGCAAAAAGAAAAATCAACTAAAGGAATATATATAATAATGAATAAAAGACATATTACATCAGCCATTTCACAAGCTTTTGGAAAATTTGCGAGTAAAGAGTTTTCTCCATGGTTTCAAACTATTGTAAACAAATCGTATGTAGGTTTAATGGGTTTAGATATGAGTGAGTTTCATAATCCTAGTACATATAAAAGTCTTAATGCTCTTTTTACTCGTAACCTAAGAGAGCCAAGAACTTTTTCTCTTGATGGAGATGACTTTATCTCTCCTTGTGACTCTCTAATTTCAGAGACAGGAACTATTACAGATGATTATGCCCTTCAGATTAAAGGGATGCGTTATAAGTGTGCTGACTTTATCGGAAGTGAGTTTAGTGATCAAGAGAAAGCTATCGTTACGGATGGTACATTTATCAACTGTTATCTTTCTCCTAAAGATTATCATCGTTATCATATTCCTACAAATATAAAAGTAATAAAGGCAGTCCATATTCCGGGAAAATTTTATCCTGTTAATATGCCATCTTTAAAAAAACGTCTTAATCTTTTTATAGAAAATGAAAGAGTAGTTATTTTATGTGAAGCTGCAAATGGAAAAAGATTTTATATGATTTTAGTAAGTGCTTTAAATGTTGGTGTGATGCAGGTCTCTTTTGAGCCTAGAATTCAGACAAATGCTATTGCTACATCACCTCAGACATATACATTTGAAAATTTACACTTAAATAAAGGTGATGACTTTGGATGTTTTGAGATGGGATCAACTATCATTATTCTCACTGAAAAAGATATGTTAGATGTGAGTGTAAAAGCTGGTGATAATGTAAAGTTTTCACAAACTATAGCAAAATTTAGATAGTTATTTATGCTTGAAGCTGAAAAAAAAGATTTTATAAATTCTATGTTTAGTGATCAGGCTATTTTTGAAAAAAATGTTTTAGATGTATATAGTGTGACAGATAGAGAAGAAATTATGCAGATTCTATCATCTCAAATTATTAACACACTGCTCAAAGAAGAGCTAAACTTTTTATATATGAAAGATATGAATAACTTTAAGTTTTCACTTATACGAAATATACTATTTAAAGAGATAGCAAATGAGTGGGTCTCGTATGGAGAAGAAAAACTAGCACTCACACAAGAAGAAGCTTTAGAAACTATTCAAATCAGAGAACATGTAGTTTTTCTCTTTGGGATTGTTAAAGAGTATTATGAAGAGTATAAAGAGCTCTTTTTTGAGGTTATCGCCGATAGCTTTATCTCACTTGTTTCCTATATGCCAAATGCTACGCAGAGTAATGAACTCATAGAGTATATTCTAAAGAGTCCTTTTATCAAAGATGAAAATGTAGTTGTTATACACACCTATAGTCAACTCTGGGCTCGTGTAAGAAATGCACATGATAGGAAAAAAAAGTTTTTGACAAATATGCAAGTGAAAGTTGCAGAAGAACAAGATAGAGGAAGTAAACATAAGTATGAACTCAAAGAAAGAGAGCTTCAAGAGAAGCCTTTAGCATACTTTGATGATGCTACTCTCCGTTTACGTAACACTATGGTTACATATATGAAGAGTTTAAAAACCTAAACGTTAAATCTAAAGTGCATTACATCGCCATCTTGCACTATATACTCTTTACCCTCAAGTCTCATCTTTCCAGCATCTTTAGCTTTGTTCTCACCACCACATTCAACATAGTCGTTAAACGCGATAACTTCAGCACGAATAAAACCTTTTTCAAAGTCGTTGTGAATGGCAGCTGCCGCACGAGGAGCTGTTGAATTTTGGCGGATAGTCCAAGAACGAACCTCTTTAACTCCAGCAGTAAAGTAGCTCATAAGACCAAGTTTCTCAAAACCTTTGTGGATGATCTGCTCTAAACCAGACTCAGTAACACCCATGTCCGTTAAGAACTCTTGTGCTTCATCATCATCAAGACCGATTAGCTCCTCTTCTACTTTTGCACAGAGTTTAATAAGTTCACAGTTCTGCTCTGAAGCGTGTTTTTTAAGAGCTATCATATACTCATTATCTTCTAAAAGACCATCTTCATCAGTATTGGCACCATACATAATCTCTTTATCAGTTAAAAATCTTACTTCATTTACAAGCTGTGCATACTCTTCTGTATCTGTTTTATCAAAGTTTCTAGCGAGGTTTCCATCACCTAAAAACTCTAAAAGTTCTTCTGCAAACTCTAAGACTGCTCTAGCAGACTTGTCAGCTTTTGCTTGTTTTTTAAGTCTATCTATTCGGTTTGAAAGAACTTCGATATCAGCAAGAATTAGCTCACCTTCTATGATTTCAACATCACGTAAAGGGTCAATACTTCCCTCAGTGTGAACAATATTTTCATCTTCGAAACATCTAACGATGTGTAAGATTACTTCTGTTTCACGAATATTTGAAAGAAATTTATTACCAAGACCTTCCCCTTGAGATGCACCTTTAACAAGACCTGCAATATCGACAAAGTCTAAAGTAGAGTATTGAATACGCTCAGGGTTAACAATCTTAGCAAGCTGGGCTAAACGCTTATCTGGAACTGGAACAACTGCTTTATTTGGCTCTATCGTACAGAAAGGATAGTTAGCCGCCTCTGCATTTTGTGCCTTAGTTAGTGCATTAAAAGTTGTTGATTTACCTACATTTGGAAGTCCTACAAGTCCGATTGCTAATCCCATCTCATACCTTTGTTAAATATTTTTTGAAATTATATCTAAGTAAGATTAAATAAGCGAAGCGGTAGAAGTTATTGCATCTTATTTAAAATCTCTAAAGTTTTAGTAACATCATAAATAGCACTATGATACTGTTCATCATCAAACGCAATGTTGTAGTGTAAACATGTTTCAATAAGCTTTGGATTTTTGAGATTACCTCTAGCATTGAGTGCTTTAACGATTTTTTTATTCTCTTTCATAGTACAAAAGTGATTTTCAAACGAGAGTAAGTCTCCAATATGTCGAAGTTCAAAAGATATATTATGTGCGACTAATGTTTTACTGTTTTTACAAAACTCTACAAAGTCAGCATCGTCTTCAAAATACTCTTCATATGTAAAATCTTTTCTAAGTCTTTCTAATCTATCAGGAGTGAGTTTATGAACTGCTAGGGCATGAGGATTTACTTCATACTCTGAAAAATAGTATCTATGGAAAGTATCCATGACCTTGTACTCTTTCTTTATGAGTTCAACACGAAAGGCAGCTACTTCTATTACATCATGGATATTTGCTGAGTTGGTTTCAAAATCTAATATTATCATTTAGAATCCTTGATGATATTTTGTAAGATAATCATTTAAAATTTTTCCATGATCAAATACAAGTTTGTTCAGTTCTAAATCTTTTAGTGAAATTATCATAGCTTTTTTAGCATCGTCAGCACCAACGGGAGTGCCATAAGCTTTGCAAACATATACAACTGAAGCGGTGTGAAACCTTTTATCACGAGCAGGGTCAGAATAGACTCCAAACAGCTCTTTTATCTCAACAGTAAGAGAAATCTCTTCTTTCATTTCCCTGACAACAGCATCTTCAACACTCTCTCCAAAATCAACAAATCCACCAGGAATTGCTAAACCAAGAGGAGTATTTTTTCTTTGTATTAAAACAATTCCTAAGAACTTCTCTTTAGAATTATATATCTCAACTATACCATCAGTTGTAAGATAGGGTGTCTTTGGCTTCCAGCTCATTTATTAGTTCCTATATGGTGGAATTATACTTAAATACCTTGACAAAGAAGATACTTAAACCGAGCATTATCTTCCAATACACTATGGTTGGGAGGAGACGATGCTTATAGAGCTATAGCGATAAGTGTATATAAAAGAGTTAATGTACTAAACCAAATATGGTTAGCCTCTAAATAAGTATTTTTAAATTAAAATGACTTTTTATCATCTATAGAAAATTATTTGATAGCTTTTAAAAACTCAGTCATAAAGCGAACACCAGCACCCGTTCCACCATAAACATTTACATCCCAAGGTGATTCTGTGTAAGCAGAACCTGCTATGTCAAAGTGCAGCCATTTATCTTTGTTCTCTTCTTTTATAAAAGCATCTAAGAAAAGCCCAGCTGTAATAGCACCACCGTAAGGTTTATTAGAGATGTTACAGATATCTGCTATTTCACTTTTTATCTGTTTTTTAAGATGTTTGTTAAATGGTAAAGATGCCGTTAACTCACCTGAAGCAGAAGCTGCTTTAGAGAGTGAGTGTTTGAGTCTGCTTGAGTGACCCATAACACCTGTTGTATACTGTCCAACCGCTACCATACAAGCACCTGTAAGTGTTGCAAAGTCAAACATATAGTCCGCTTCTACTTTATCTTGTGCATAGTCTAGAACATCAGCAAGTACTAAACGTCCCTCTGCATCAGTGTTACGAACCTCTATGGTCTTACCACTTCTACTTACTAGAACATCATCAGGTTTGTAGGCATCACCACCTATCATATTTTCAACTGCACCGATGAAAGCATTTATCTCAACATCAAGTTTCATTTCAGAAGCAGCTTTTATGATACCAAGCACGGCACAAGCACCCGCTTTATCCATCTTCATAGTCACCATTGAAGTACCCGGTTTAAGTGAAAGGCCACCACTATCATAAGTAAGACCTTTACCAATTAAGTTTATTTTTTTCTTTGCATTTTTAGGTTTATAAGAGAGATGAATAAGCTGTGACTCATGGCGAGATGCACGCCCAACTGCTAACATAGCAGTACAGTTCTCTTTTTTAAGTGCTTTTTCATTGAGTATAGTACAGCCAAGGCCATTCTCTTTTGCTAGATTTTTTGCTAGTTTAGCAAATGTAGGTGGATTTAAATCTTCTGGTGTAGTGTTTACAATGTCACGAGTAAAACAAGTTGCATCTGCAACTATAACTGCATCACTAAATACTTTTATCGCTTTTTTATAGTCATCTTTTATATATATAAGAGAGAGATTTTTTAGAGATTTTTTACTTTTTTTCGATTTATATACATCATAACTGTAGCCACCAAGTAGAAAACCTTCAACTAATGCAGGAATTAAACTCATATCATCTATCGCAATATTTGCACTTTTATAGTGAGTGCTCTTAAGTGCTTTTATAGCAACTGCAGATACGCTTCTTATATTTTCACTTGTAACCTCTTCCACGCCACAAACTAAACTATTTTTCTCATGTAAAAAGCAGATAGAATCTTGACTCGCTTTAAAACCAGCAAGTTTTAGAAGTTTTTTATTTTTACTCTTTTTTAGCTCTTTTTTTGTGATGTAGACAAGAGAAATATCACTCTTAGCATCGGCTATATTTTGATTTAATAATTGTATATTCATTTAGTTTATCCACCCTTTTGCTTCATTTAAATCGTAGAAAAATTTTACTTCACCATGCATAAACCAGTCACCCATTTTACTTAAATACTCCTGCCATTTTTTGGTACCAACTATAGCTATCTTTAGAAAAGTATCTTTATACTCCATACCAAACTTGAAATCATCCCATGCTGCTTCAAGCTCCCAACCTTCAAACTCTGTTGCATCAAGAAGCATATTTACCTTTACATTAGGAATACTCTGCATCGCTTGTTCTATCATTGGAACCATTACACTATAGTCAGCATGTGTTAACTTTCCACTAGCTTTGAGTGTTACATCTAAAACACCATTGTTTGGAGTAATCTCTATTGCCATATTTTCTGTTATTTGCATTATATTTTCCTTTTTAGTCGAAATGAAGTATATCTTTAGCTTGAATCATATCTTTATCACCACGACCACTAAGGTTAACGATGATAAGTTTATCTTTTATATTTGGTATTTTTTTAAGGTATGCCACTGCATGAGAAGACTCAAATGCTGGAATAATTCCCTCTTTTTGACTTAACCATACAAAAGCATCTAGTGCTTCTTGATCTGTGATGTTTCCATAACTAACGCTTTTATTATCTTTATGAAAAGCATGTTCAGGTCCAATCCCTGGGTAGTCAAGTCCTGCACTTATAGAGTGTGCTTCAAGAATCTGGCCATCCTCATCTTGAAGAAGATAAGACATCTGACCATGTAAAACACCAGGTCTCCCTTTCTCTAAAGAACAACCATGTTTATCTGTCTCTACTCCAAGGCCACCAGCTTCAACACCTATACACTCAACATTTTCATCTTCTAGAAAGTGCTGAAACATTCCAATGGCGTTTGAACCACCACCTATACATGCAATAATATGATCTGGAAGACGATTCTCTTTCTCTAGTATCTGTGCACGAGCTTCCCAACCGATGATAGCTTGAAAGTCTCTTACCATCATAGGGTAGGGGTGTGGTCCAGCAACTGTTCCAATGATATAAAAAGTATCTCTAGCATTGGTAACCCAGTGGCGAATTGCATCATTCATTGCATCTTTGAGTGTACGACTTCCAGACTCTACTGAGTGTACTTTAGCACCAAGAAGTTTCATACGAAAGACATTGAGTTCTTGGCGCTCTACATCTTTTGCACCCATAAAGATCTCACACTCCAACCCAAGAAGAGCAGAGATAGTAGCCGTAGCAACACCATGCTGACCAGCACCAGTCTCAGCGATTACTTTCTTGTACCCAAGACGTTTTGCCATAAGCCCTTGAGCGATAACATTGTTTACTTTATGCGCTCCTGTATGGTTTAAGTCTTCGCGTTTAAAGTATACTTTTGCACCAAGTTCATTAGAGATGTTCTCAGCATAGTAGAGAGGAGAGGGGCGTCCTACATAATCGTTAAGATAGTAGTGAACCTCTTTCCAAAACTTTTCATCAAAGCGAATAGCGTCATACTCATCTTTAAGTTTTAAAAGGGCTGGCATAAGTGTTTCAGGAACATATCGTCCACCGAAGATACCGAAGTGACCGTTATCATCCGGATCGAATTGTGATGCTTTTGGAATATACATTAGTTAACCTCTATTAGTGAATATACTGAAGTTTTTTCTTCTAGTTTTTTGATACCATCTAAGAATGTAAGACCGATAATAAAACAGCACTCAACACACTCAGCTCCGGTCTGTTTTACAAGAGTTGCAGCTGCATTTGCAGTACCACCAGTTGCTATTAAGTCATCAATGATGAGAACACGTGCACCTTTCTCCTCACCAAAAGCATCAATATGTACCTCTATCTCATCTACACCATACTCGAGTGCATACTTCTCACTGATAGTCGTATAGGGAAGTTTACCTTTTTTACGGATAGGGACAAATCCAATCTGTAACATTTGAGCTAAGGCTGCTCCAAAAATAAAGCCACGGGCATCAATACCAGCAATGTACTCTAAATGATACCCTTTATAACGCGTATAGAGGTGGTTCATTAAAATGCTATAAGCCTCTTTATTATTAAGTAGGGTTGTGATATCTTTAAAAACAATTCCCTCTTTTGGAAAGTCTTTAATGTCTCGGATTGAAGATTCTATAATTTTACGTTCTGTATTACTCAGTGTCATTTTCTGCCTTTATAATAGTGCATCGATTCTACCCTCAAGGGCTTTAATCTTACCGTTGAGTCTATCTGTCTCTTGTCTATGTTTTGAGTTACGTTGTTTTAGAACTTTTAGTTCATTTCTAAGTTTTGTAAGCTCTTCACTTAAAATATCTACATTCCCAAGTGCACGTTGGAGTTGAATCTGATACTTACGAATAAGTATCTCCGCCTCATGAAGTGTAAGTTTCATGAGATCATTACTCCGCTGCTCTTTATTTGTAATACTTTTAAAGTAGTACATCTTAACAAAGAGCCATACAGAAACAATAGAGAGTATAGTTAAAAGTGACCATTCCCAAAACATATATGTGTCCTTAAATTTATTTTACTAAAGTTCGATTTTCTCTACACGACCGCAGTGTCTGCCACCATCAAATGAACCAGCAATCCAAGCATCAAGAATTGATTCAGCAACACCTTTTCCAACGATACGCTCTCCAAAACAGAGAATGTTAGCATCATTGTGTCCACGTGCAACCATCGCAGTGTAAGCATCATGACAGAGTGCAGCACGGATACCCTCATGACGATTTGCAGCCATACTCATACCTATTCCACTTCCACAGATTAAGATTCCATGTGCATCACTACTCTCAAGAACTGCAGTTGCTACTTTATGTGCATAATCTGGATAATCCACTCTATCTTTAGAGTACGGACCCATATCTTCAACTTCGTGACCTTTCTCTCTCAAAAGCGCAACTGTATAATCTTTTAACTCAATTCCTGCATGATCTGTTGCAACAAAAAACTTCATTTAATCTCCTTAAGATAGTAGTAAACCAAGAATGGTTTGAACGGGTAAAAATAGTACATAGTCTTTCATCGGTGTCATTAAAATAATAAGTACGATGATTATGCCGTAACGCTCATTTTTATAAAAAAACTCTGCGACAGCGTTTATTTTGTATTTTAACGCAAGATGCATTAAAAAGTGAGCTCCATCAAACTGCGGGACAGGGAGTAGGTTAAATACTCCAAGTACTACATTGATGACAAGCAGTTGAAAAACAAATAGATAAGCAAAAACATAATAGAGTGAATCTGCTGTTGTTGGTTGGCTCATAGCTACAACAGCTATGGAAGCAAATGCAGCCATAGTAAAGTTATAAACTATTCCGGCTAAATCAACTTGCATTGCAGCATTGTAACCGCCATTACGTATAACTGTCGCTGTATTTATTGGTACAGGTTTTGCCCAACCAAACAAAAAGCCACTCTCTGCTCCAAAAAGCATAGGTAAAAAGTACATAGTAGCAGGAACGATTATTGTTCCAACCATATCTACATGACTTATAGGATTTATAGTAAGACGACCTGCATTTTTAGCTGTTGTGTCTTTATACATATATGCGACCCAACCATGCATTATCTCATGTCCAATAATAGCAACAGCAAGTGCTAAGACAGCCGCTGCTATTTTTAAAATATCAAGTGATTCCATGGTACCCTTGATCTTCTCTCTTACGCTCTTTAATCGCTCTGTCTAAGTGCTCTGGTGCTTCAAGATCTGTTGGTGTTTTACCAACTCTATCCCATCTTATTTCCCAGTTATCATCTATACTAAAGTAGATAAACCATGGAGTGCCTTCAATGTTATCATAAGGAACACCACCCCAAAAACGGCTATCGTTTGAGTGGTCACGGTTATCTCCAACCATATAGTAAGTTTCATCTTCTACTTTTTTATAAAAAGCATTAAATGGAAGGTTATAGTTTGGCATAAACTCTTTTACATCTACAGGCATCATATCTACACTTGATTTATCATATAAAAATCTTTGAAGATAGGCTTCATAAATGTTACTGTTTTCATCTTTATGAATACCAGGGTGCTGATGAGCCATTGGACTTTTCACCCAGAGTCTATTAAGTAAGAGTACTAGGTTCTCTTTTGGATAGTTAGCTCTTATGTAGTCATCTCCTTGATGTGGACGAAGATATAACTCATCTCTATCTGTAAAGAGAATTTCATCACCAGGAAGTGCAAAACAGCGTTTTACAAAATGCTGCTTAGGGTTATTTGGGTATCTAAATATAACTATATCACCACGCTCTGGTTTGTCACCATCAAAAAGACGAAGATCATCACTCCAAGGCATAATAGACATCTCTAAAAAAGGAATATGTGGCATTGAAACGCCATAGGCAAACTTCTTAGCAAAGAGGTGATCTCCTACAAGAAGAGAGTCTTTCATACTTCCACTAGGAATTCTAAATGCTTGTGCTATAAAAAATATAACAAAAAGGACAATTACTACAGTACCTGTCCATGAGTTTGAGAATCTATAGGCTTTATGTAGAGTCTCTTTCATTTAGCTATTCTTTTTTTGTGCATTTATTTTAGCTGCTTTGAGTGTGTTTTGAAGAAGCATCGCGATTGTCATTGGTCCAACACCCCCTGGGCTTGGTGTAATATATGAAGATTTTTTACTTACATTTTCAAAGTCAACATCACCAACAAGTTTTCCCTCTGCTGTTCGACTTACTCCAATATCCACAATAACAACATCATCTTTTACCATATCTTCTGTTATAAGGTTTATAACACCAACACCAACAAAAATCATATCTGCATTAAGCGTGTGCTTTTTTAAATCATCTGTATAAATATGACATACTTCAACTGTTGCTTCAGCATTTAGAAGTAGTGAAGCCATCGGTTTTCCAACTATGTTAGATGCACCAATTACAACACAGTTTTTACCTTTTACATCAATGTCATACTCTTTGAGCATCTCTATTACACCCAGTGGTGTACATGGAACAAAACCATCAAGGTTAGTAACAAGACGACCAACATTAAAAGGGTGAAACCCATCAACATCTTTAGCAGGGTCTACTAGCTCTAGTAGTTTAGTAGTATCTATCTGTGGAGGGAGTGGTAGTTGAATCAAAATTCCATCAATACTTGGATTTTCATTCATACTAACGATAGTACGCTCAATCGCCTCTTGAGAGATGTTTTCAGGCATATCGTGAGTGATAGAGTAAAAGCCTACACGGTCACAAGCTTTTTTCTTCATACCTACATAAGCAGCACTTGCAGGATCTTGACCAACAAGTACAACTGCTAAACCAGGAGTACATCCACAACTCTCTTTTAATCTTTTTACTTCATCGCTAACTTGAAGTTCTATCTTTTTTGAAAGTTTTCTACCATCTAGTAACTGCATTTAAACCCCATATATATTATTTTTGTTATTATACCTTTTTAAACTAATAATAGGCTAACAATGAAATATCTACTTTTATTATTTTCTCCTCTTTACATCTATGCTACAAGTAGTTTTATTACTCCTAAAGAGTATGCTGCACAACTCTACAAAAACCCACGAGGGATTGGCTGTCAAAAGTGTCATGGTGAGAACGGAGAGGGAAAACTCATCGCTAAGTATAAACATAAAGGGAAGGAGAGAGAGTTCCGTGGTCCAAAAATAAACAGTATAAACTATAATGAATTTTACAAAGCAATTAATCGAAGAAAATCAGGAATGCCGCGCTACTTTTTAACAAACAAAGAGATAGAAGCACTCTATCTGCATCTCCATAGAAATGAGGTTAAAAATGCTCAATAAAATCAAAGAAGCCTATGAAAACAGGGATTTAGAAGCATTAGATAAACTAGCAACTCCTACTTTTAGAAACATTAATAAAAATAGTGATTTTAAATCTGTCTTGATGCTCTCTGCGAATAATATTAAACATTTGAGTAAGATTGAAGAGTTAGAGGCTGATGCCATTATGATAAACCTTGAAGATGGTGTTTCACATGAGGAAAAGCCTTATGCCTTGGCTTTAGCTGCAATCTTTCTTACTAGACTTACTGAGTGTAGTAAAAAGTTGATAGTTCGAGTGAATGCTTTAGATGAGGGAGGGTACGAAGAGATAACCTACTTAAACCAGTTTATGCCAGATGCTATTCGTATACCAAAAGTTAAAAATAGTGCAGAGGTTAGCTGTGTACTTGCACTCTTAAATGAAGAGATAGATCTTCATCTTTCCATAGAGACAGCGGATGCTTGGCACAATCTCTCTACTTTAGGTGTAAACCAGAGGGTAACAACATTTTATCTTGGTATTTTAGACCTTTTTGCAGATATGAAGCTCCCTCAATCACTTATAAATTTAGATAATCCAACTATGACTTATATGCTTTCACACTTTCTTATTACTACAAAAGCGATGGGTATTAAACCTGTTAGTTTTGTTTTTCAAGAGTTTAAAGATGAAGTCACTTTTATAAAGTGGATAGAGTTAGAAAAGAGTATGGGGTATAAGGCCAAAGGGTGTCTCTCTCCAAACCAAGTTAAACTAGTTAATAAAATCTTTGTAGACAAAGAGGCAGAACTGCATAGAGCAAAAGTTATAATAAAACTTTTTGAGATGCATAGAGATGAAGGGATTACTGGTTTTGTCGATGATGAGTATGGCTTTATAGATGAACCCATCTATAAAGGAGCATTAAGAGTATTAGAATAAACTCAACAACATCCATACTGTAGCAACTTTTATAAATAACAGTTGCTAGGTGTTATTTTTTGCTTTACGTATAATTGGAAAGAGTTTTCCATAAGTTAAACATCTCCAAACCCATTCTAGTGGACCAAAACTAAATATTTTAAGCCATATAAAACTAAATAGAATTTGAAATGTGTAAAGTCCAAGTGCCAGAAGGGTGATTTGTGCTAGTCCCATTGTACCAAAAAGCCCACTAAAGAATGGGTAGAAAATGAGGTATCCTAAAAGAGTGTGCATAAGATAACTTGTAAAACTCATACGACCAACATAGGCAAAAAGATGAAAAAATTTCTTAAAAAATTTCTTTTCATCTAAGATAGCTAAGATACTAATGTATGAGAGTGAGAGTAAAATTTGCCCTGTAACCGCGATGGCTTTGTAAGCAACATTTGTTAAGTTATGGGAAAATGATGCCATACTCCCACCAACCTCATAAGCAATGTAAGTGATAAGAGTACCTGAAATAAAATAGAATATAAAAAGCTTCAAAGATTTTGCATAAGTGCTAAAGTAATCTATGCTCATTAGATAAAATCCAAGTAAAAAGAGTGCTAAAACCTTTGTTAAACGCCCAGAGGGGATTAAGTCAATATAACGGTAGTAGAGGTTATGCCAGTTTGCTTGAAGTACCTCATAAAAAGAACCATTTTGAAAGATATGAGTTAAATATTCTGGAGGCATATCTGGGTATGTTTTATAGGCTGTATGCTCATAGTTAAGAATCTGTGGAAAATAAAGAGCAATAATAACATCATAGATAAGCCATGAAAAATATAAAAAAATACTTAGTTTTAAAATAGTACTTCCTTGGAGGTTTCTAAACATTACAAAAACAAGACCTACTGCTCCATAGATAAGCAAGATATCCCCTGACCAGAAGAAGGAGTGAATAGCTCCAAACATCATAAGAAAGCCAAGTCTTTTTCTATAAGTTTTCATAAATGGTGCTTGATTATCCCGTTGTTTGTTGAACTGTATGTAAAAACCTATACCAAACAAAAGAGAGAAGAGGG
>Ga0256837_1000138_pt1 | contig 67175 bp, 59 predicted proteins | sample 4562384metaG_FD_185976 | JGI IMG/M metagenome (GOLD analysis project Ga0256837, IMG submission 185976) | Hydrothermal vent microbial communities from Guaymas Basin, Mexico - 4561-384 | ecosystem: Environmental > Aquatic > Marine > Hydrothermal vents | place: Mexico: Guaymas Basin | collected... | reverse complement strand
TTTGAGCTTCAGTCTCTTCTGTCTGCTGCTCTTCATGTTGAGTCTGCTCAAGATCTTTCTCTTCTTGACTCATCTACAGACCTCCTTTTTCCTAAAACTTTTGCACCGTAATTCAAATGCTTGGGCGCATTATACAACATTGAGTGTACTTTTGTCAAGTCTTTATGATGCTTTTTCACACAATAAACTTTAGTCACTAACACTAAACTTATTAAACTCTTTTACCGGTACTGGCTTTGCGTAGTAATATCCCTGATAGACATGACACCCTAAAGCTTTAAGTAATGCTACATCCTCTTCATGTTCCACGCCTTCTGCCACTACTTCAAACTTGAACGCTTCTGCCAAAGAGATCATCGTTTTTACAATTGCAAGGTCTTTTTTGCTGGTATGCATATGCATAATGAAAGATCTATCTATTTTAATCTGATCAAGTGGAAGAACCTTCAGATATTCCAATGAAGAGTATCCTGTTCCAAAATCATCCATTGATATACGAACACCCAAACGTCTAAGCAATTCCATCTTCTGTATTGTATGTTCATGATCGATCAATAATACCGATTCGACAAGTTCAAGCTTCAAAAGATGATAGGGAATACGATTTGTAATTACTGCATGCTGTACTTGCTGAACAAAATCATATGCAGCAAACTGTTTTGCACTTACATTAACTGACACGGGTAAAGATGTAAACAAACCTGCATCACTCCATTGTGCGATCTGTTGACACGCTTCATGAAGAACCCATTTCCCAATATCGATGATCAACCCGCTCTTCTCCGCGATAGAAATAAAATCAACAGGAGAGACCAAGCCTCTTTGAGGATGATGCCACCGGATCAATGCCTCAGCTCCACAGATCTTCTCCTCTCTATCGTATTGAGGTTGATAGTAAAGCTCAAAGGAACCGTGCTGCAATGCTATTTGAAGATCCGTATAGAGATCGACATGATCTTTCACTTGCACCTCTATCTCTTTATTGAAAAAAGCGATCTTTTCTTCTTTCTTTTTTGCGATCTGCAATGCAGCATCTGTATTTTTTAAAATAACATCTGCATTTTTCTGTGAAGCATCATAGAGGTTTATCCCTACCTGTATGGAGAGATAGATTGCATTACCTCCGATAAAAAATGTTTTGGAAATAATAGAGTGAAGATACTCCGCTATCATCTGCACCTGCATAACAGCTTCCTCTTTTTTTGGGGAAAGAGAACGATAACAGAGAATAAACTCATCAATCCCGATCTTTGCAATCAAGCTACTATCGGGAAACGCATCTTTTAATCTTACAGTGATCTCTTGAAGTATCCTATCTCCTACCTCATAGCCATATGCATCATTGATCATTTTAAAATCTTTAATATCAAATCCGATCATTGCATGCCACTCATTGGCTAGTGTTTCAGTAAGTGTCTCTTCCAATTTTTTTAAAAGAAGTGATTTATTTGCCAGTCCGGTCAATGGATCATACTGCATCAAATAGGCCACGCGGTTTTCTACCTCTTTTTGAATACTTAGATCAATAAAAGAGAATACATAATGAGTAACCGCCCCTATCTCATTATCGTAAACCTCCTGAATACTCAAGTACTCCGTAAAAGCACTACCGTCTTTTTTACAATTTTTGATCTCACCTGCCCAGTAATGTTGCTCATATAGTGTTCTTTCAATAGTTTCATAGAGTGAACTATCCTCCACTTCACAACGTAAAACAGGAGGTTTCTTCCCAATCACTTCATCTTGTGTATATCCTGTGATCTCTGTATATGCCTGATTAACCTGTATCACTCTCTTCTGCGCATCTGTGATGATCATTCCGCTAGGGGTTTCAAATGCTACGGATGCAATTCTTTGTTGTGCTAAGGAGTGTTCTAAACGATCCAACATCGTATTCACTTTCTCTTCGAGAATAAAAAATTCCTTCTCATCCCCTAGTCTTATTCGTTTACCTGAAGCCTTTGAAAGATCTATCGTTGTTAAAAAATCCACTAACTTTACAATAGGCTGAGTAAACCGCTTGGCATAATACGAAGCAAGCATATATGAAACAAAGATCATAAGAAGATAAAAAAGTAAAAACCATATTGTATGGGAGCTTAGGATCTCACCAATTGTTTTTACTTTAATATCCATTAAAATATTCCCTAAATAGCGTCCTTGGTAGGTTGCTTGCAATGTGTGCGTAACACTCTTTTCATGCATTTGAGGCAGTGCTTCTTTGTGGAGGGGAGGAACATCAAAGTTCTGATGGGATTTGGAGTATTGATAGATCGGCGTTCCGTCCTTTTTATAAAGTACTAACCAATTTAAAAAAGGAAAGGAATCGAGTTTAGCAGAAATATCCGAAGCAACGGATATATTGTTTAAAAGAATAAGCTTTGCTAGATCTTGTGCAATAACATAACTAACCGTTCGTGCCTCTTCAATACTCTGTTGCTTCTGATCATGGTAGTACCATAGAGCAAAGATTGCATATGCTAATAGTGTAACAAATGTAATGATCGACAAGATCAAACCTGTCAACCGTTTTCTAATCGATGCTTTAGGAGAACCTCTCATCTACTTCTCCTTTGCAGAAGGATTCTCTATCGGAAGGTTCGGGTTATTGCCCCACTCCAGCCATGATCCTTCATATACGGAAGCTTTATATCCCAACTCCTTTAAAATAATATAGTTCAGCGCAGCATCCGCACCATCTTCACAGTAGAGTATGATTTTTTTATTTTTAGGCAATTTACTATAATGCTTAGCAAGGGTGGAGAGACTCTTAATGTGACTTCCGGAAAGATTATGCTCATAGTTCATATGTCCGGGGTAGTTCAACGCTTTAGGTATATGCCCATAGCGCTTGGCATGGGACTTCTTTCCCAAATAGAAATCCTTTGGACGACCGTCAATGATCACATCCTTATCGATCGATATCAGTACACTCAACTGAGTATCCAAGATCGTATGATCGATATTGGGAACGAACTCTTTACGAACAGGTGTATAGGTCTCTGTTGTTATAGGAAGTGTCCCTTTCTCCCAGTTTCCGAAACCAACACCAAGCAATCCTACCTTTTTATGGCCCAATACTTCACTAACCCAGTAAAAACGTGCCGCCCATATCATTTGATCATCACCATACGCTACGACTATACTATCTTTATCTATCCCGGCTTTAGAGAATATCTCTTTAAGAAAATCAAGTTTAGGTAACATCAAATTTTGATCAAAAAGATCTCTAAAAACCGGCATATTAATTGCTCTTTCCAAATGCCCTTTTGCAAAAAGCTCCGGTTTACGAACATCTATAATAACTAAACATGGGTCTTTATAGTGTGTTTGTAACCACTTTACCGAAACAATAGAGGGAACCGTTTCTTGATGTATCTCTTCCCCATAAAGAGATAAGCTCCATATAAAGATTACCATTAAGATCAAACGATAATATATTTTTATCATCCATACTCCCTCCCCCAAATTAAGAGATAGAAATATTTTAGCATCTTTTTTTAGAATTGCAAAAAGTAAGAAAATTTATTTGAAGATAAAAATACCGGTGATCCGGTATTTTGTAGTGGTCTATGAAGAGAAGGAGGGATTAGTTTCTAATTCCTAGTGCATCTTTAATTGTATGCCATCTCTCAAGATCGACTTTTTTCAAGTATCTCATCAATCTTCTTCTTTGCCCTACGAGTTTAAGAAGACCAAGTCTTGAAGAGTGATCTTTTTTATTTGTTTTAAGGTGTTCAGTCAAGTATTTGATTCTCTCTGTAAGTAGTGCAACCTGTACTTCTGTTGAACCTGTATCGTTTTCGCCTCTTGCGTACTTAGCAATAATTTCTGCTTTTTTCGCCTGATCTAAAGCCATAATGACCTCCTGATTGGTAGTTTATTCTCAAAAATGAGTCTGCAATCATATCATAATAACCTTTTGTAAGCCTTATGTTCCAAGCTTAATGAAACTATAATCTAATTAGAGTAAAATACTCTTAATTAAAACGAAGGCAGTGATCAAGAATGTTATTAACACGTGCAAGCGAATATGCCCTACTCTCATTGGACACCATTCGCAAATCGGATAAACCCATTGGAGCAGAACAACTCGCTAATGAGCTTAGCATCCCTAAAAGTTTTTTAGCCAAGATCCTACAGAGTCTTGCGAAAGAGGGGATCCTCGAATCCCGTAAGGGTGCACACGGAGGATTCGTATTGGCACAGAAAATGGATGAGATCACCGTACGAAGCGTGATCCTTGCCGCCGAAGGGAAAGCACCGGCGGTCTTTGACTGTAGCAGCTACTCGCACACTTGTCCTAACGGTGCTATCGGTACATGTGCCATCTCCCCTTTCTTGGCAAACTTCCAAACACGTATCGATGACTTCCTTAACGGGCTGACGCTAAGTGACATTCTCTAAAAAAATAAGGGCTACTCCGTGACACAACATCTCTACCATCTTTCACATATCGATCTTGACGGCTACGGTTGTCAATACCTTACAGAGCGCTGTTTCGAACATATCAAATGCTACAATGCCAACTACGGCCCTGAAGTGACCGCCCGCCTTGAAGAGATCGTCAAACAGATCGAACAGGACAACTTCCTCTCCCAAAAAGAGGAGATAGAGCGATTGATCCTCATTACCGATCTGAACCTTACGACAAAAGAGGCGAACTGGATCGAGAAAGAGGTTATGCGTATCGGTGCGAAACTGCAACTGCTAGACCACCATGCTACAGGAGCGAACGCTGCGGAACGTTTTGCGTGGTATACCCTTGATACCTCACGCTGTGCGACACTCATTACTTATGACTGGCTTCGTCAACACTACCGGTTCGACCCCGAAGGAGAATATGAGGTGATCGTCAAAGCGATCAATGCGATCGACATCTGGCTGAGCGATGACCCTCTGTTTGAATATGGAAAGGTCATGCTCGGTATGATATCGGGAGCAAGAGAGATCAACCGTATCCTTTTCCCCGATGAGGACAGAGCCTTCAAACTCTTCATGATAGAAGCGGCGAGAGAGCGTATCTTGATGCATGAAGCACCGATCCAGCTAGATGACGACCTGCACCAGATCAAAAAGGCCTTTTTCAAACAGAAGATCAACGATACCAAAGACAACCTCGTGGCTTTCTATGTCACCGATCTTCTTACAAAAGACAAAGAGCGTCTGACCATTTACTATAAAGGTTACAAGGGTATTCTCGGATATAACGTCGGGAATACCTCTATCATCGGAAATACCTTTCTTGTCAATAATCCCGATTATGACTTCTATATGGATGTGAACTTCAGAGGGAACTTCTCACTTAGAAGCAATAACAAACTGGATGTATCGCAGATGGCAGCCCAGATCGGGAACGGAGGGGGACACCCCAATGCAAGCGGAGGGAAAATAGACGGCTACAAAGACTCCTTCGTCTACAATGAGGTACGTAAGTTCGTACAGAAATATATTGATGAGAAGAGCTCTTCCTAAAGCACTTCTCCCCCCTCTTTTCCGGTAATACATAGCTAATACTCTTCTTCTATAATTCTTCCTACACTATACAACGATTTTATAATTACTAAATCCAAAGGTTATGTATGATGCCCAGACAGTTCACGATTTTATATAGAACCCTGCTTTTCGTTGCGATGTTACTCTTTTTGACCAACTGCGGGGGTGGAAGCAGTAGCTCCTCTACAAATACGGAAAGTACTGTTACTCAAGATGATCAGCCCGAAGATGAGTTCGACCGTTCAGAATATAAGGGCCTGATCTTCTACTATAAGAATATGCCCACATCCGACTACCAGCTCTCTCCTCTGACTAATGAAGATTTCTACCAGTTAGATCCATCACAACAACTCTATGTTGCAGACAAACTGCTTACCTCTCTCTTTTTCGGATACCCACTCCCTGAACTGAAAAAAATGATAGCTGATGGTAACTTCATCAATGATATACAGAGTGCACTCACAGAGGATCGTACCGATATCGCTTGGCTGGAAAACTATATTTTAGACGATACATACTTTTATCAGTATAACAGCTACTATCAGCCACAAGCCATTACGATCCTAAGCCGTTTCTATGCAATGAAAGAGCTTGATCGGTACTTTTTTCATAACTGGATCGCCTACATCCTAACCCAAACCATTATGTTCTCACCGGCATACGAGCTTGATTCGACTCATACTCCCGATATTTCAAGAGTCTATAACAGAATTGTTACAATGCTCAATACAGAAAGCGGCATGCGTTATATGACCTATGTCCATATGATGAGCGAAGAGAACTGGAGACGTTTTAGAAGTCCGGAAGATAACGGTAGGGAGATGCTTGAGATCTATCTTTTCGATACTGAGGACTCTCATGTACCTATAGCAGCCAAAGCCCTTCAGAACTGGAAACTCAATACTGACTATGATACGTTGGAAGTGGGTCTGAATGAAAACCAAGAACCTCTCTCCCTCTTTGGTACGACTATCTATAACGGTGATGACTTTTACAGAGAGCTTGTCAAATCCAATGATTTTACGATCGGGGTCACAAGACGACTGATCGACTTCTTCTTCCCGATGAAAGACGAAAGGAGCCGTCTACATATCGCCGATACAATCGTCTCAAGTCACCCTGAAACATGGCAGGATATTCTTCTTCAGATACTCTGCTCAAAAACCTATCTTCTTGACAACCAACGTCCCAAAAGTGCTGAAGAAACATTCTTCTCTCTTGCAAAGAAGATCTCTTATCTATATCAGGCAAGAACATTCGGTACACTCAAAAATAACTTGGAGAATATGCATCAAGCAACGATGAAATATAAACTTGGAAAACTAGAACGCGTACCTTTGGATACACTTTCATTTGCCTACTATCACCGATACATTCGCAGTAGTGTACTTCTTAAACATGCCAATCCTGATAAAGTAGATGACTTCTATGCATGGGGAAGATCGGGCTGGAGTGATAACTTCATCTCTTTTGATCATTTCGATCACAATAGCAGTAATGATGTTGCCAGTCTTGATTCATTTGTCGATTATCTATTTGAATCAACCATTGCACAAAAAGCGACCGATGAAGAGAAACAGCTTTTCAGAGATCATATGATCCACCAAAAAGATGGCAAAGATCTCTTTTACTGGCAGTTCAATATGTTCGTTACATTTGACGACCCTGAAAAACAGGAACGCAAAAGAGAAGAGTATAAACGAAATATCGCCTATATCATTCTAGACTATATTTCAAGAAAAGATTTAACCTATATGCAAAGAGAGGTACACTAATGCAACGAAGATCATTTCTAAAATTCTCATTGGTAGTTGGATCAGCGATAATGATGCCATTAGCAACTTATGCAGATGAGCTTGACATCGATACTATATCATTCTCTCAGACACAATATAACGACAATCAAGCTCAAACCATACTTATTTTCATGTATGGGGGTGCAAGCCAACTAGCAGGTAACATTACTAATCTCGAAGAGATAGAGAAACATTCCCAAAAGAGCTACTACAGCTACTTTAGGAATATCACTCCCACAGAACATGGCTGTTGGCAAGAAGCTGGTGGGGATATAATGGAAAAACTCATACAAAACGGTGATATGACACTCTTTCGCACCTGCTACTCTCAGGTACGTGAAGATGAAGGGAATAAAGCACATGGAGTTTGTACTTCACAGAACCAAAGAGGAACGTTTCAGGAAAATACAGGAGGTGTCCTTACAAATCTTGCCGCCATCCTTCAAGCACATGATATCATTAATGAAGAGACCCTCATGCCTTTTGTTACCATGGAAGGAGAGTCCTACTTCTATACAGATCTCACCACACCACTCCCAGGTTATTTAAAACCTGTAGGTATTAATGAGAACCTTGATAATCCCTATAAGCGTGACGTACGTAGATGGTTCTACTACACGGATGAAGAGAGAGAAGAAGAGAACTATAATAGAAGTGATGAGGAGGGAGGTTTCGATCCGGAACTTACTTATAAAATGGACCGTCTTGCACAAAAGGGGAACCTTGAAGGAAAGATCAAAGATGCTTTTGATAAACGTGCCTCTTTAAGCCGTTTTCTTGATGAGATCGCAAGTGCACCGACACCAGATCTTGGAGAGGATGCTTACCATACCGATTCATTTTCCAAAAAACTTGAAACAGCCGTTAAATTACTGGTTAAGAATCCCGATACCAAAGCCATCACCATTGGAACAGGAGGATTGGGAGGTTGGGATGACCATAATGATGCAAAGAACTATCCTTCAAGGATGGAACAGCTCTTTAATGCCCTCAACTCGGCTATTGCACACTTAAAAGCGGAAGGGAAAGAGGATACGATCTCTATTATGGTCTTTGGAGAGTTTGGTAGGAATGTCAACTTAAATGCTGCCTATGGATGGGACCATGGCAACTTACAGAACCTCTATGTACTGGGAGGGAAACGCTATTTTAACCATCAAGGGGTAGTAGGAGAGACCATACTTGAAGATAAAGGAGCAGTGAACCGCCTCTTTCTTAAGCCCAAAGAGGGAAGCTACTGGTTCGAGCCGCTAAGCATCGCAGCTACCCTCTACAAAATATACGGTATCGACAATCCTGAGATACTTACCGATGCCTATTCGCCTATCTCTCCTCTTTTTAGTTAGATCTTCACCCTTGCTTCAAGCGCACGGGAGAGTGACATCATATCAATGTTCTCCAACTCTACACCCGTAGGGACACCCTGTGCGATCTTTGTGAACTTGATATTGAGCCCTTGTAACTTATCTTCAATATATAGGATCATCGTATCGGTCGCAATACTCGGAGGAAAGGCAAAAATGATCTCCTCCACACCTTCAACTGCATAGAAAAGATGTGATTCATCCATATCCTGAACTTGGGATATCACATAATAGACACCATTGAACTGCCCGCTCTCTTCGATCGTTAGAATATCTTTTGCACTCTGTACGATACAGAGCTTGCTTGTATCACGGTACGGGTCAGAACAGATAGTACAGAGCTCATCTTCGCTCATATTGTGACACTTGCTACACTTTTGAATGGTATTGACCGCATCCTCTAGAGCATGTGCCAGCTTCAATGCAGCAAATCCATCCTCCATAACTGCATGATATGCCAAACGGATCGCCGTCTTTTTCCCGATAGAGGGTAACGCACCGAATGCTTCTACCAGATTTTCAAAGGCTTCTATTTTGTATTTTTTCATCAATATTCTTTTATACTGACCCTATAATGTTTTTTCATAGTCGACCACTTTGGAGTACTCGACCACCTGCTTGATAAAATCGACCACCTTTAGATGCTCAGGATGTACCGCATACGACTCCAGCCCCTCTTTATCTTCAAAGGTCGTGATAATACTAAGATCCATCGCTCTTTCCTCCGGGGAAAAGTTCACCCCCACATCCATACTTCTTAGTGTCGGTACCCTACCCATCAAGCTCTCCAACATCTGCTTCGCCTGGATCAAATTCGCCTCTTTGTTCTCATCTTTGAACTGGAACATTACAATATGCACTACCATAAGATCACCCTTTTTTTTAATTTCGCATTATAACGAAATTATGGTAGAATTCGCCCAAAGAAAATCCCGTATGAGGAGCAACGCGTATGAGCGAAATGGATTATTATGAAGTACTGGAGGTCAGTCGTGACTGTACCGGTGCCGAACTGAAAAAAGCATATAGAAAACTGGCGCTAAAATACCATCCTGACCGTAATCCGGACGATAAAGAGGCTGAAGAGAAATTCAAGATCATCAATGAGGCCTATCAGGTGCTCAGCGATGATGAGAAGCGTGCTATCTATGACCGTTATGGTAAAGAAGGGCTTCAAGGCCAAGGTATGGGTGGCGGTTTCGGAGGCAATGCCAGCATGGATGACATTATGGATATCTTTAACTCCATGTTCGGTGGTATGGGTGGTATGGGAGGCGGTTTTGGCCGCAGCAGACGCGATCCAAGCCAAAAGTATGCTATGGACTTTGAGATAGAGCTACCGCTTAAGTTCAATGAAGCAGTTTTCGGATGTGAAAAAAAGATTGATATTACCTATAAAACATACTGTCGTGACTGTGACGGCACAGGAGCAAAAGAGGGTAAACTAAGTACTTGTGACTATTGTGGCGGGCAAGGACAGATCATGATGCGTCAAGGTTTTATGACCTTTACACAAGAGTGTCCTAAATGTCATGGTGTCGGGAAAAAGATCGAAGAGAAGTGTCCTAGCTGTCAGGGTAAAGGGTATGAGACCAAAGAGGAAACCGTAACCATCAAGATCCCTGCCGGTGTCGACAGCGGGAACCGTTTACGTGCTCAAGGCTATGGGAACGAAGCCAAAGACGGTAGACGCGGAGACCTCTACCTCACATTCTTTGTCGAAGAAGATGAACACTTTGTACGAAACGGGAGCGATATCTACATCGAAGTACCCGTTTTCTTCACCCAAGCGATCTTGGGAGAGACCATCTCCATTCCTACACTTAAAGGAGAACTCGACTTGGAACTTAAACCCGGGACAAAAGACAGAGAACAGTTCGTTTTTGAGGGCGAGGGTATCCCTGATGTCCATTCAGGACGTAAAGGCCGCCTGATCGCTCAGGTCAAGATGATACTGCCTAAGAAGATCAATGACGAACAAAGAGATCTTCTTGAAAAACTCCAAGAGAGCTACGGTGTAGAAAGCCGTCCTCACAAAAGCACGTTCGAATCGGCATTCGAACGGATTAAAGGGTGGTTCAAGTAACCCTCCCTTTTTTTACGCCCCGCTCTCTTGTGGAGCATGAATCAATAGACTTTTTGATGCAAGATGATCTTGCTGTCACTCTTCTCTAGTCCATCGCTATCTTTCTCTCTATCATAAGCAACAACATATACTTCATCACCATGTTGTAGATAGTGTTTCTCACCAAACTCCGCATAGGCGGTTGCACCAATAGAGATAAGGGCATAAGAAGGGTACTGGCACGATTTTAAATGTGCAGAAATATCTTCAAGCGGTCCAAAATCTTGTTGATCGTTCATCTTCACAATAAGCCAATTTTTCAACTTACCATAAAAATAGCTATATCCACAAAGCGGTGCATCCACACCATAACGATGCAATACCCCATCACGTCTTAGGTAGGAGCAAAGTTGATAGCGATCCATGATACCACCTTCTTCAAAGCGATCGATAGGGATCCACTTATTCCCTATACCCTTAGAGTTCTCTCCCCAACTCTTCTTCTCAGAGATCTTCTTTGCACCCTCTTTTCTGATCGTACAGTCATTGAATGCCGTAAATGCCTGAGGGATCAGGTCAACTACGCGATTAGCATCATCATAGACTATCTCACAGGCCAAAGCGATCTCAGGCTCCATCTGTGCATTAGCCTCATACGAAGGAAGATCCAACCTATCCGTACCGATACAGTAAAGACCCAAAAAGCTCTCGGAACCAGGTAGATAAAAGGGGAATATCCCCTTTGGTGCTTCCAGCTCTTCCGTTACAACATCTTTAAAGTCTTCTAACTCTCCAGCCTGTTCCAAATGGTGTGCAAAGTTACCTGCTACACCAAGACCGATCATTTCTCTTAAATCCATGATTACTCTTTTTTTGCGTGATTATACCATATGGCTAATGAAAAGATTTGATAATTTTATATTAAAAAATTTAGAAGTGAAGATAGATATTTTGAATACTATTTGTAGTTCATTAGGTTCGGTAAGTACCGAACCTAACAGGAGAAACTAGTTCCCTGCAACCGCTTCTTTAAGTGTTTTACCAAATTTGAACTTTGGTGCTGTGTGTGCAGGTTTTGTGTATGTTTTGTTCGTACCAGGTACAGTTCCTGATTTTTCTGCAACTTCGGAAGTAGAGAATGTACCAAACCCTACAAGAGTAACAGACTCTTTTTTTACCAATGCTTCTGTAACAGAGTCGATAAATGCTTTTACTGCTCTCTCTGCAGCTGCTTTGCTCTCATACTCTCCATTTTTCTGTACCAAGTCAACAAATTCTGATTTTGTCATTCTTCTTCCTTTATATGATTAAGATAAAGCTATTATAGCATAAACTAATCTTAAACAATCATAAAAAAAAGCCACTAAGTGCCCAAAAACAGGGACTTTTATGTATTTTTTACTAAAAATCAGTCGAATTACAGAAAAGTTTTGGTAAATGATATTTTTGTAAGATAATTAAGACTGTATATTAATAGATGGATTTATAAAGGTTGAATAGAATATTTTTAGATTAAAAGCTAATAGATGGTGCGTCAGAGAGGATTTGAACCTCCACACCACTAGGGCACTACCCCCTCAAGGTAGCGTGTCTACCGTTCCACCACTGACGCATTAAGAAGATGATAGTTTGACTATCAAATTAAATGAGGGATTAACAAAAAGTTGTAGCGGAATTATACCACTACAACCTTAAAGTTTCCTGATTAAAGGAATGGGTTCGCGTAAAGTGCGATAAGTGCAATAACAAGCGTATAGATAACTTGTGCTTCGATCATCGCTAGTGCAATGAACATTGTAGTCATAAGTTTACCACCAAGACCTGGGTTTCTAGCTGTACCAGCGATAGTTGCAGCAGCAGTGTGCCCCATACCGATTGCACCACCAAGTGCAGCAAGACCAAGACCAACACCTGCAGCGATTACAGAGTATGCTTCGATCATAGATTTACCAGCTTCTTCACCAGCGAATGCAGCAGCACCTAGTGCCAAGAAAAGTAGAAAGAACTTTTTCATTTTATATCCTTTGAATAAATAGATTTTAAGTCTCTTCGACTGTTTCCCAAAGCCCGTTCGGATAGCGTAAACAGTGTTACCACTGCCAACCCGCACATAAATGCAACGGATTTCCCTACTTATCACTTCGGTTAAACGGTATAATTATAGCCAAATAAGTTTAAAACTCTACTAAATACCGGTCATATCACGGCGAGGGATGACCAAAGGTTCAAGATGGACCTTACGGCTTGTCCAGCGCCCTAAGATCGCACCCTCTTTTCCTTTGATCGTACGTACAGGATGTAACGATCTGATATTTTGCATCAATGGTTCGAGGAAAGTGCGTAATGTATCATTATCCATACCATAGACCATATTGAGCCCCTGATCATCCAACTGCTCTGCCATAACATTGATATAGGAGCCGTCTACAAGCAGTAACTGGAATACATAGAAAGAACTATTATAGTAGATCTGATAGAGCGATTTTGCATCAAATACGACCTTTAGCGTATGTGCTAAAGGATAGTTGAACTCATAACGGGTATCGGTACGTGCCTTGTCAACAACGGCAAGCGAACCGGTCGGAAAACGGATCAGTGTATGTGTCACATAGAGTGTTGCAAAGTTTTCCAACTGCTCGGCTACTTTGGTCGCAGGCATTTGAATATGTGCATGCCCTAACTGAAGTAACACCCTATCGTTACGATAAGCCAGATCCGTCGTGCTCATACTACATCCGCTAAACAGCAATACTGTACCCATAGCAGATACGGATATAAGCTTTCGCGTAATTCCTCTTACCATATGGTGCTCCTATGCAAGATATTCCGGTGTTGCCAGCTCTACCTTCTTGCCTTTTTGCTCCATCACGACAACATCGATCTCATCTCCTTCATGGTAACGTACGTCAAGGTCGTTCACACGCTCTTTCGCTACCTTGGAGATATGTAATAGTGCATCGAACCCATCTGGCATCTCAACAAATACACCAAAGTCTACAATACGCTTAACCTTCCCTTTGTAGGTCTTTCCTACTTCATAGCTCATCTGTTTACGTACAGGTGCATCCGCGATCTTCTGAATGTGCTCTTTTGCCGCAGCGACTTTCTCTTTATCATCTCCGGAGACTTTGACCCCGCCGACATCACGGTCAAGATCGATACTTACTTCGAAACGCTCGATAATGTCACGGATCGTTGCCCCCGCTTTACCGATAATATCACCGATCTTGCTTGGGTTGATCATGAAGTGCTCGGTACTTGGCAACGCTTCGCTCTCGACAATGTTCTTCTCAGCCTCTTCCATAATACTCAGGATATGTGCTTTCCCGCGACTTGCCTGCTCTAGCGCTTCTTTAAGGATATTGAGGTCGATCCCTCCTAACTTGATATCCATTTGAAGTGCCGTGATCCCCTCTTTTGTACCGGCGATCTTGAAATCCATATCACCATCATGATCCTCAAGACCCATAATATCGGAAAGGATCGCATACTTCTGACCATCCGTAACAAGTCCCATTGCAATACCTGCAACCAATGCCGTCATATCGACTTCAGCCGAGCGAAGTGCAAGTGTACCGCCACAGATCGTTGCCATAGAAGAGGAACCATTACTCTCCAATACTTCCGATACCAAACGGATCGTGCCATCATAGTCAAGAGGAATAGCAGGTTCCAATGCGCGTTTTGCAAGATTACCGTGTCCTAGCTCTCTACGCCCAGGTGCACCGATGAAAGACGCTTCTCCTACAGAATAACCAGGGAAGTTGTAGTGCACCATGAAGTGCTCGGATTGTGTCTGCTTATCGGTAATGAGCTCATACATCTGTGCATCTTTCTTATCACCCAGTGTTGCCGTAACAAGTACCTGTGTCTGACCTCTGGTAAATAGACAAGAACCATGAACGGATGGAAGGATATTGGTCTCGATACTGATCGGTCTTACCTCATCCAAGGCTCTACCGTCCGCACGTACACCCTTCTCCAAGATCATCGATCTGACGACCTCTTTCTTATAGCGTTCCAATACTTTCGAAACCAATGCTTTCTCTACGCTCTTTCCTTCTGCTTCCAGTGCTTCCATGATCTTGGTACGTACCTTCTTCAGCTCAGTAGAGCGCTCCGATTTTGCCATATGTGAAATAGCTGCTTCCACATCCTCTTTGTAATGTGTTGCGATGAAGTCATATAATGTCTCATCCACTTTCTCTTCAGCAAGATCCAGAGATAGCGGCTCTCTGACCGCCGGAGCCAATGCCTCACGGTAAGCTTCACTCGCTTTAGCGATCGCCTCTTGTGCCAATGCGATCGCCTCGACCAATGTATCTGCCGTCATCTCATTGGTCTCTTGATGTTCAAGGAGCAATGGTGCCGCACCCAACATCGGATCGATCGGCTCCACTTCGATATCATCGATCACTTCAGAGGCGATACTACGCATCTCGATCATCACCACATCACTATCTACACCAACAACCAAAAGATCGAGCGTACTCTCCTCCTGCTGAGACAAAGAAGGATTTACGATCAACTGCTCCTCGATCTTACCGATACGTACGGCTGCCACACTGCGTGATACGGGGATATCCGAAACATAGAGCGCTGCCGATGCGGCATGAAGTGCTGCGACCTGCATATCAACATCACTGTCACTGCTTACGACCGTTACTGTGATCGTGACCGGGTAGTGGAACCCCTCAGGAAAGAGCGGACGGAGAGAACGGTCAACGATACGAGATGTCAATGTTTCGAAATCTCCGGGTTTAGTCTCACGTTTGATAAACCCGCCTGGGATCTTCGCTGCTGCATATGCTTTTTCGATATACTGTACCGTAAGCGGAAGAAAATCCTCTTCAACCGCTTTTTCATCAATAGCGACCGCTGCGATCAATACCGCTTTCCCTTGACGGTACATCACTGCACCACTTGCCTGTTTTGCGATCTTATTACACTCAAATACCTCATCAAGGTTATTGACATTGACTTTTATGATCTGTTCATTCATATCTCTTTTGTTCCTTTATGTACTAATTCGTTTTCCGTCTCTTTCTCAAACTTCTCATAATATTGCATCATGTGAACGATCTCATCAAAATCTGAACGGATAAAGTTCTTATAATAGTATTCTATCGAAATATAGTCTTGAATCTTATGAGGACAGAAAAGTCCATCACAAACGGTCAGAAGATTCTCATATACGGATCGATCCAATATCGGCGTTGCGATATAGACGTTCTTCGCCTCTCTTGCGATCACCGACTTGAGCGCGACCATCATTGTAAGACCGGTCTCGATACACTCATCTACCAAGATCACATATTTTCCCTTAAGAGGAAAGAGATCCTTCCCTTTACGGTAACGGTAGACATATCCCAATACCTCTTCATCATGTTTACGCTGCGCCTCGCTGTAGACATAGTCTTCATTGATCTCAAACGCTTCCACCAACGCTTTATGCATAACGACCTCTTCCGTTTCGGAGATCATTGCTATCACGACCTCAGGATTGTTGGGTGCGGTGATCGGCTCTGTCAGAAGAATATCCATAGGGGCGTGGAGCGCCCGTGCGATCTTGTCGGCAAAATACACTCCGCCTTCACTAACACCGATCACTACGGTCTCACTCTCTTTGAGCAACTCCAAAGGAAGCGTATCGATCAGTTGCTTGACAGCATCTTCCCTACCTTCAAAATAGTAATTATGGTCTAAATCGGTCGGCATGATCCACTCCAGGGTATTGTCTGTTTATCTCATCTTCATCAAAAGTATAACGAAAATCTTCTATATACTTCATCAAAAGCTTATATGCATGGTTCAGCCGCTCCATATAGGCTGCGTCACCACCGATATCCGGGTGGTGTTTCTTCGCAAGAAAACGATACTGTCTTCGTATATCCTCCTTCGTAATGAAACGAGGAAGATCCAGTATCTCCAATGCTTCAGCTATGGTCTCACTGGAACTTTGCATGCATATCTCCTCCCGATCCGATACTTGTGAATGGGATGAAGTTCAGTTGGAAAAGAAAGCTGTACTCCTGCGTGTATACCCCTGCTCCACCTTCATCAGCCGGACGTGGAAGTACGTCTGCACGTACCTCAGCCGATACACTCCAACAATCCTCTGCATAGCTCATCCCTACACGCCATAATTTACCCGTACTCTCTTCGATATTGTAGATCACACCACCCTCTAAGGAGAGATGGTCGTCATACTGATAAGTAAAGTCAAAGTTCAGATCGTTCGAGGTAATAGGCTCCCCCGCCTCCAAAAGCTGTCTTTTATAGGTATGGCCCAAAGAGAGGGTGTACCGTTCCTCATCTAGACTGATATGGCTGGAGGACTCGCTTACCTTTGCATACTCGAAAGAGTAGCGGATATTATTATAGAAACGCCACTTATGCCACTGATATTGCATCTCATTACCAAGCTCTCCCCACTGATAGTCACGATTTGGAAAGTAACTTTGGTAAAGTCTCTGAAAAAAGAATAGTGATGCAGACTGGTCATAAAGGTATTGATCCAGTGCCAAGGTCCACACCTCTTCGGGTAGCCCCACAGAAAAGAGTTCACTTAGATCATCCCTGACCTCTCCATTCTCATCTTCAAGTACAGATTCAAAATCAACCGGACGCTCTATCTCTTTTCCTGGCTTCAAGTAATGCAATGAAGGTTGCAGGACATGGATAAATCCGTCATAGGACTTTGAGAGGTCACTATATAACTTTATCTGATGGACATTACTGTCATACTGAAAATAGTCGTGTAGCAATGTATCATCATTCCCAAAATAGAAACGTCCCATATAGAGTGACTCCTCTAGCCCTATATGCAAATAATCATTAAAGAGGCTCAGGTCATAACGGATCGGAAGAGATATCTCCATCTGGTTCAAAGTAGGACCTTCTTTTCTTTCCAAATGCTTCATCTGCATATCGACAGAATAGGTCAAACCATCAAAAAATATCTGATCAAGATACTTATGCCAGACCAAGGAAGGGAGTGTCTGAAGGGTTGTATCGTTACTTGGCAATCGGGTATCGATAAAATATTTGGCATTCATCCCCACATACCATGTATCATTGTAAAGGAAGTAGTTGACCCTTGACTCCTGCAACGGCACCTGACCAAAGTGGGTCAATGTCGTTTTCTGTAAGTTCAAGTAGTCAATATCATTCAAGAGTGTTATATTGGCATATGCACCATCCGTATAGTTCTCAGGAAGATACTTACCCAACAGATTCGTCGAATCATATAGGAACTCTACCCCATAATGACGATCATCACTGAGCGGATGTTCATCGGCATAGCTTGCCTTATCTTGAAAATAACCTACCCGTAGCGTTCCTCTTGAGTATGGAGTGTCTGCAAATCGAAATGTCGTATAGAGCCCAAGACTTCGTTCCGTACGTATCTGGGGATTGAACTCCATATCCATACTTTCATTGACCGCCCAATAGATAGGCTGTTCATAAACAAAACCATCATTTTGTGTATACCCAAAAAGCGGAAAAAGCAATCCTGAGGTTCTTTGGTTGCTTGTAGAGAATCCCAAATAAGGTACATAGAAGATAGGCAGATCCTTAAAGTAGACACTTGCATCATATATCTGCATATACTCTTTATTGGTATCATAGTTAGAACGGGAAAAATACATCTTCCAAAGAGGAGCCTCAATATCACAGCTAGAGAGCATACTCTTACCAAAGTGATAGATACCTTTACTACTGTTTCCCTCGTCCGTGATCAGCCAAAGGTCGTTCTCACTACTGAAGAAGAGCTCTTTAAAGCGTACCTCTCTCTCCATCGTATTGATCTCAAGGTGGGAGGTGTACTCTTTTGTTCCCTTATACCCTATCATCTCAACATGTCCGTCAAGGATCAGGGTATGGGTTAGTTTATTAAAACGGGCACTATCCGCATGGATCAAGCTCTTTTGATAATACACGACAACACCGCCCTTGGCATAGAGTGTGCTTTTTGTCGCGCTGACAGTGTGGGCGGTCACTTCAAGACGTGAGGTGTCTGTCTCCTCTGCATACGAGGGGTGAAGGAACACCCCTCCCAAAAGAACAGAAAGCAGTAGCTGTTTATGCATCGATCACTACACAGTTAGAGAGCTTATCATGCAGGGTCTGGTGCAAAGGGGAAAAGAATGCAAAGACAAACCCGATATAGAAGAACATTTCACTCAAAAGTCGTACGGAAGCACGCCAGAACGCCTGCATAAAGCTTGGCGTACGACCGCTTGCAAGATCAACGGTCTTGATCTTCATCACATACTTACCCAAGGTCATACCGCTTTGCCATATCAAAACCGTATGATAGAGCACTTTGATTGCAAAGACCACAGCAATATTATCCACAATGAACTGATTGATCAACATCACAGAAGCTTCATTCACCTCCGTGACCTCAGCCATCAAGACCGAGAGTTGGGAAGAGAAGATGATCATCAACAGTATATTGATGACCATATCATCAATCATAAAAGACCAGATACGTCTACCGTTGGATGCGATGGGAAGCGTTTGCTCCATTTATGCGTCCTGTAACGCCTGATAGGCAATATCGGTACGACACTGTTTCCCGGCAAAGTGTACCTGCCCTACCAACATATAGGCACGGTCCCGCGCCTCTTTGATCGTGTCCCCCATACCAACACATACCAACACACGTCCGCCTGTAGCATAGAGTTTTCCATCTTCTCCACGGCTTACACCGGCATAAGAGATGTGTGCATTCTCTTTAAGCTCATCATGATGGATATCATCAACGATGATCTCCGCCGCAGGAGAGCTCTTATACGGGTAGTCCTTACTTGCCATAACGACACCGACCGCATACTTCTCCTTAAAGGTGATATTGGCACTCTTAAGATCCCCGGTCGCTGCTTTATAGAAAAGTTCACTTGCAGGAGAATCAAGTAGCGGCATCAACTCTTCACACTCAGGATCACCAAAACGTACATTATACTCAAGGATCATCGGCTCACCGTTTACGACCATCACACCGATGAAGAGAACACCGGTAAAAGGCATTCCCTCCTCTTCCATTCCCTTAAGGGTCGGCTTGATCACACGCTCATCAAGCTTACGGTAGATCTCATCGTTCACCAGTGGTGTCGGTGCATATGCACCCATACCTCCAGTGTTCGGACCCTCATCATTGTTTAATAGACGTTTATGGTCCTGTGCAGCAGGAAGCACAACATAATCCTTCCCATCACAAATAGCAAATACAGAAAGCTCATATCCGTCCAAAAACTCCTCGACAACGATCTTCGTCCCCGCTTCACCAAATGAGTTACCACTGAGCATTTCACCCGCAGCCTTCTTCGCTTCATCATGGCTTTGGGCAATGATCACCCCTTTCCCACCACATAGACCGTCTGCTTTTACAACGATCGGTGCATCTAGGGTATTGATGAACTTATATGCCTCTTCCAAAGAGTCCGTCTCTATATATCGGGCAGTAGGGACGTTATGACGTGCAAGGAAGTTCTTCATGAAGATCTTCGATCCCTCCAACTGTGCCGCTTTAGCAGTAGGACCAAAAATTGTAAGACCTCTTGCTTGGAACACATCGACGATACCGTCAACAAGTGGAGCTTCGGGTCCCACGATCGTAAGGTCGATCCCCTCTTTTTCAACAAAATCCGCCAACTCGTTGAAATCGCTGATCGCAAGATTCTCCCCCAGTTCATCCGTTGCTCCGTTCCCCGGTGCGAACCATATCTTCTCTACGTTCTCATCTTTACTTAGTGCCAATCCGATAGAGTATTCACGACCGCCGCCGCCTATGATCAATACTTTCATAATGCCCTGTTTCCTTTATGTTGATTTATCTTTATGAAGTTTGTGCCGGTGCCTGCCCACACTGAAATTGAGGATTTTCAAAAGCCCTAAAATTGCCAAAGCGCTTAAGAACTTTAAAAAAACCTTACTGTACGGTCGTTCAGATAAACCCAGGTGGCCGTTCTGTACAAAGTCGGCCCTAAAAAGCCAACGGTGCAGGAGAGAGGAGCGCTTTAGGGGGTAGATCCTCACCTGTTCCCAGGCTCAAGCGGAAGTACCCGCACACCGCGCTCACTACATGTCCCGCAAATACGAAATGTTGGACCCCATATTACAGTGGTCGAACCACCCAGGTTAGGGTTATTATAGCCTATTTGGTGTTAGAAGAGAGTAAAATCTCCCTTGCTTTTGCGATACATGAATCAATTAATGGTGTATCTGCAACCACATACTCTACATTTTCAGGTAAATGGGCACGTGTCGCCTCACCGATGATCACAGCGCTATAACTTGGATCCCACCTGAACTGCCTGAAAAAACAGTGTATCGTTGAAGGGGAGGTAAAGATGATGATCGCACCTTTTTCAGGAGCCGACCCTTCTTGATAAGTGATGCACCCTGTCTCATAAATGATCTGTTCTTGCAGTTCTATCCCCTGTGCCGCCAAATAGGACTTGGAATCGAACGAGACCACTCTCGGGCGAAGGTATAACACCTTTCTGTCACGGAAAAAAGAGGCGATATCCTGTGCCAACGACTCCCCGTAGAAACGCTTTGGATAGTAGATGACCTCTCCTCCCAGTGCTTCTATCTGTGCCTTTGTCGCACCTCCTATTGCAATAGTGGGGAGCGATTTCCAACTCTTGCTTAACATATCTGCTACTTTGACCGCCTGCTTTGAGGTGAACATCAGTGTATCGCATGACGAAAGATCGATACTATCGGCGGTAACCTTGAAATCGATCATCGGCAATGCATATGTCCCCTCTTTAGATGTCGGAGAAAGCAGATATATCTTACGTTGCATTATGCCTCCACACCCTGTACCGTATGAAGCGGTTTTCTATGAAGAAGCGCCTCATTCATCTCCTCATCATCATAAGGGTCGAAGTGGGGAGTGATGACCCATCCTTTGTTCTTATCAAGCATCATGATCCTATCTTCGATCTCTTCAGCGATACGGTGTGCCTCGATCAGAAGCATATTGGGTTGTAGTACCATATGGAACTCGACAAAGTTCGTTGTTCCGTCCGTACGGGTGCGTAACCAGTGGTAGCTTGTCACTTCCGGATGCTTGGAGATGATCTCTCCGATCTGTGCCACCACTTCCCCATCAAGCGCTTTATCCAGCAGTATCTCCACACCCTCTACGATGATCTCATATGCAGAGTAGATGATATAAAGCCCGATACCAAGCCCGAACACGGCATCGATACCATCATATCCCGTAGCAACGACCAAGCCCAATGAGAGGAGAACCGCCGCGTTGCTCCAAAGGTCGGTCTTATAGTGCAGCGCATCCGCTTTAATAACGATATTATCGGTCTCTTCGGCAACATTGAGCAGATAACGGACAAGGAACCATGTGACCACTATCGAGATCCCCATTGCGATGATTGAGGGCAGAAGCAGGGTCGTCTCTTTACCCAGCCGAAGCTTCTCGATCGCAACATAGATAATGTAAAGCCCGGACATTGTAATGATCGTGCCCTCTATCACACCGGCGATCGCCTGTATCTTGCCTTTTCCGTAGTGGTAGAACTCATCAGGCTCCTCTTCGGACTTCTTGATCGCAAAGAAGTTAAAGATCGATACGGCCATATCCAAGATTGAGTCGATCGCAGACGCAAGTACCGCGACCGACCCGCTGGCAATACCGATCGCCAACTTAACAAAGACCAGCAGTGTCGCTACCGATGTTGAAACAACCGTAGCTTTTTTTTGCGAAGACATTGGTTGTGTTGTATTCAAAAGAGTTTCCTATCGTAAATTAGCATATTATTGAGAGTGATTATATCATGAGAAAGTTAATCGTTACAAAGAAGCAAAAGGAGGATATCCTCCTTATCGATGGCCAGACTAGATCGCTCTAGTCGCCAGTTTTGCAATACGCTGTGCGAATGCAGTCTTGTCTTTAGGCTCAAGCCCTTCAGAGAGTTTTGCCGTATCAAGAAGCAACCATGCCATATCTTTAAAGGTCGTCTCATCCTCAACCTTCTCAAGCTTCTTGATCATCTCATGGTCAGGGTTGATCTCAAGGATCAGCGGGATCTCCGGTGCCTCTTGCCCCATCTGTGCGAACATTGCCGCCATTTGTGCCATCGGGTCTGAGCTGTCTTTGATCACACATGAGGGTGATTCTGTTAGACGTGTCGAGATCTTCACCTCTTTCACCTCTTCACCCAATGTCTCTTTGATCTTCTCAACTAGAGGCTTGAACTCCTCTTCGATCTCTTTTTTCTCCTCTTCCGTTCTCGAATCAGGCGCTTCGATGGTCGTAATGTCTTTGAGCGTCCACTCTTTATACTGACCGATCATCGGTGTAACGATACTGTCGACCTCATAGTCATCCATGATGAGCACTTCGATGTTCGCCTTCTTATACACCTCAAGCAGAGGGGAGTTTCTCAGTACCTTCTCATCTTCACCGATGATATAGAAGATCTCTTTCTTCTCGCTGTCGGCTCTGGAGATATAGTCTTCGAACGACACCATTCCCTCTTGACTTGAGCTTTTGTAACGTACGATTTCAAGCAGCGTCTCTTTGTTGGTATAGTCCGTGTAGATACCCTCTTTGATCACACGGTTATACTGAGAAACGAAACGGTCGAACTTCTCACCTTCAAGCTTCTTGATCGCTGTCAGGATCTTCTTGACCGAGTTCTGCTTAATATTCGCCAAGATACGGTTCTCTTGCAAGATCTCACGGCTGACGTTCAGTGGCAAGTCTTCAGAGTCGATGATACCGCGTACAAATCTCAAATACGGCGGAAGCAGCTCTTTCTCATCATCGGTGATGAACACACGTTTGACATAGAGCTTCACTCCTGGCTGATAGTCGGCTCTGTAAAGATCCATCGGTGCAGTGTAGGGAATGTAGAAGAGTGTCGTAAACTCCGTAGCACCCTCCACTTTATTGTGCAAATATGTCAGCGGATCTTCACTGTCGTGCGCGATGGTCTTATAGAACTCAATATAATCTTCCTCTTTAAGCTGACTTTTCGGCAGTGTCCAGAGCGCGGTCGCTTCATTGATCTGCTCGGTCTTGATGACCTTCTTCTCTTTTTTATCCTCACCTTCACCCTCATACTCTACATCTTCATAGTTGAGCATGATCGGATAGGCGATATGGTTGGAGTATTTCTTGACCACCTCTTCGACACGCCATTTGTCCAGGAACTCTTTCTCATCCTCTTTGAGTTTGATGTAAATGACCGTTCCGTGGGACTCTTTGACCACAGGATTGATCTCATACTCTCCCGTTCCATCGGTAGAGAATTTATAGGCTTTCTCCTCTCCCGCTTTTTTCGAGATGACATCGACATGATCTGCTACCATAAAGACCGAGTAGAACCCGACCCCGAACTGTCCGATCAGGTTGGAGTCTTTCTTCGCATCCCCTGTCATCTGCTCCATAAAGGCTTTAGTCCCCGATTTTGCAATGGTCCCCAGATTATCCATCAAGTCCGCTTCGTTCATCCCGATACCGTTATCACCAATGGTCAACGAACCATCCTCTTTATCGAGCTTGATGGTGATCTTACCGCTCCAATCCTCATCTTTAAAACGTTCATCTGTCAATTTCAGATAGTTGAATTTATCGATTGCATCACTTGCGTTTGAAATAAGTTCGCGTAAAAAGATCTCTTTGTTCGAGTACAAAGAGTGTGTCATAAGTTTGAGCAGTTGCCCGATTTCCGTTTGAAACTGATGTTTAGCCATGTAGTTTCTCCTCTATATCTTCATAAATTTTATGGGATTATAGTATATTTTTAGATTAATTTCAAGTTTTTTTGAAAGAAAGTTTAGTCGTTTTGACTAAACTTAAGGGGGAGCTTACTTGTTTTCAGCCATTTTTACAGCACATCCTGAGCTTTGCCACTCCTCTTGGAGTGCAATTTTATGCTTCTGTGCATCTTTAAGAGCACGTATTTTGTTTGCACTTGTAGTAATGGACGGAACAGGAAGTGCATCCATTTTCTCCTCGACCAATGCAGCATCCATCGGAGTGATCTCAGCAATAAAGCGATCGGTCTTACGCATTTCACGCTGAAGCGCAGCACAGTCATCTACCCTATAGACCGGTGAAGTGATCTCCGGCACACTACATCCTGACATTGCAAACATACTTATCAGGCTCATTATCATTATCTTTTGACGTTTCATGATGGGTTCTCCTTAGATACATATGTATATCAGGAAGATTATAGCAGAAAAAAATATTTAGGTAAGTGAGAGGAGGTGTACATATGGCAGATCTGCCATACACAAAAGAGAGTATCGAGGCAGGATCACTCCCACTCGATCGTTGCAGGCGGTTTGGAGGAAATATCGTAAACCACTCTGTTGATACCGTCGATCTCATTGATGATACGTCGGCTGATCCCTTCAAGTACATCATGCGGTACATGTGCAAATGTTGCCGTCATTCCATCTACAGACTCTACCATACGGACACATACGGTATTGTCGTATGTTCTGTTATCACCCATCACACCAACCGACTGTACATTAAGCAGTACGGTAAATGCCTGCCATACTTTATCGTAATATCCTGTTGCTCTAAGCTCCTCTTGCATGATCGCATCCGATTCACGAAGGAGTCTAAGCGCCTCTTCGTTCACCTCTCCCATCACACGTATCGCAAGTCCAGGTCCTGGGAACGGGTGACGTCCGATCATATGTTTAGGCAATCCAAGCTCAAGCCCGAGCTTACGTACCTCATCTTTAAAGATCTCACGAAGCGGCTCAACCAACTCGAATGTCATCCAGTCAGGAAGTCCCCCAACGTTATGGTGAGATTTGATGGTCTTTGATGGTCCTTTGACCGATACCGACTCGATCACATCGGTATAGAGCGTACCCTGTGCCAAGAAGCTTACATCGGTATGCTTACTTGCCTCTTTATCAAAGACCTCGATGAACTTCTCTCCGATGATCTTACGCTTACGTTCAGGATCGGTCACACCCTTAAGTGCTTTCATGAACTCCTCTTTGGCATCAATGGTAATGAGAGGGATATCAAGAAGTTTGAACATGTCCTGTACCTGCTGTGCCTCATCTTTACGAAGAAGTCCTTGATCGACAAAGACACATACCAACTGCTCTTTTGGAAGCGCTTCATTGAGCATTGCAGCGACTACTGAAGAGTCAACCCCACCAGAAACGCCACAAAGTACCTTCTTGTCACCTACCTGCTTTCTGATCTCAGCGATCTTCTCTTTTGCGAAACTTCCCATGTTCCATGTACTTTCACAACCGCAGATGTGCTTTGCGAAGTTCTTAAGCATTACCACACCCTCTTCAGAGTGATGTACTTCAGGGTGGAACTGGAATGCGTAGATATTACGGTTCTCATCGGCAATAGCGGCATACGGAGAGTTCTCACTCGTACCTACCACTTCAAAACCTTCAGGTAGTCTTTCCGCACGGTCACCATGGCTCATCCAAACGGTAGAGTCCTGCTTGACCCCTTTGAAGATCGGAGAGTTCTCGTTTTCAATATGTAGCTTCGCTTTCCCATACTCATGATGGTCTGCCGGAATCACTTCGCCGCCAAAGTGCTGTGTGATCAACTGCATACCATAACAGATACCAAGGATCGGAAGACCAAGATCCCAGATCTCCTCATGCGGATGGTAAGCATCCTCTGCATAGACCGATGCAGGTCCTCCGGAGAGAATGATCCCTTTAGGAGACCTTGCTTTAATATCTTCGATCTTCTCACGGTAAGGGACCACTTCAGTGTAGACACCGGACTCTCTTAGCTTACGTGCGATCAACTGTGTGTACTGCGAACCGAAATCGAGTACGAGAATAGGTACGTGTTTCATCAATACTTTCCTTTTTTGTGTATGAAAGAATCTTCCTGTGAAAACTCTTTAATACGCAAAAAAGAGGATGCTAAGGCACCCTCTTTTCATCTATTTTACAAGATGATGCGCCCCAATATGCAAGATCTCGAACTGCACATACCAGATGGCGATCGAAACGATATATCCGATCAAGATCGTCCATGCGTACTTCATGTGAGAAGAGAAAGTATAGATACCGTGCATCTTACCCATCACACCTACACCCGCAGCCGATCCGAAAGAGATAAGGCTTCCACCCACTCCCGCGGTCATGGTCACAAGCATCCACTGAGACTGAGCGTCAGCTCCCATATCAGGGTTGGCTTTGAGTACAGCGGACATGACCGGTACGTTATCGACCACAGCAGAGAGGAACCCGACACCGATATTCACGACCGTTGCACCGAACTGGCTGTAGAGTGCAGTAAAGTACTCCAAGAAACCGAGGAAGTGCAATCCGCCTACGGCTGCAAGGATACCGAAGAAGAAGAGCAGTGTATCGTTCTCTATCTTCGCGATCCAAGAGAATGCGTTCAGCTGTGTCGGTCCTGAGTTCTGATTAATGTAGTAGACATAGATCTTCAAGATCGCCAGACCGAACATCATTCCCCACATCGCAGGCAAATGAAGCACTTGGTGAGAGAGTACCGCCATAGCGATGGTAAATGCGAACAATCCGATGATCACCTTACCACCCTCACGGATATCCTCTTTCTTCTCATCCGCATTGAACGGAGGCTCACCATCGGGAACAAAACGGCTTAGCAAGAGTGCCGTTACGAACCATCCGATGAACGCAGCCGGGAACAAGAAGAGGAATTCAGTGAACGACCCTTTCCCGTCAACCCATACCATCAGTGTCGTAATGTCACCGAACGGTGACCATGCACCACCGGCATTGGCAGCAACAACAATGTTGATCGCACCCGGAACCAGGAAGCTTTTGTTCTCTTTATCGATCGTAAGCAATACCGTCGAAAGGATCAACGCCGTTGTCAGGTTATCGGCAACAGGAGAGATGAAGAATGCCAAAAGACCGGTTACCCAGAAGAGCTTCTTATAGCTGTAACCGTGCGATACAAGGCGGTAGCGCAATGCAGAGAAGACTCCTCTGTCGATCATCGCTTCGATATAGGTCATCGCGACCAGCAAGAAGAAGAAGATCCCGGCGATCTCGACAATAAGCTTCTCTATCTCCATCTCAAGATGGTGTCCGTCCAATCCGTTCAGGGAGAAGTAGAGCCCGATGAGCATAAAGATACTCGTACCTGCCAAGAGTGCAGGTTTTGCCTTATTGATATGATATTTATCTTCCGTTGCGATAAAGTAGTATCCTACCAAAAAGATAATCAGGGAGAGTATCCCCACCCATGTCGTCGTCAAATGTAATTGATCGTGCATTGATCCTCCTAAATTAAAATGTTCTCGAACATAACGATACATTGTATCAGTCAGACTCAATATAGTGCGAGCCTAACGATTCCGTACGCGCCAACGCTGCTTCAACGATCGCCGAAGCGGTATTGAGCCGTAGCTGAAGCAAACGCCCTATCTCTCTATTCTTCATATCGAAGATCAGATTCTTCGCCTCATGCAAGCCTTTGGTCGTACGGATAATACCAATATCATCCCACATCACTTGACGCAGTTTCTGTTTATAGCGCTTGTCGTTCTCTTTGTGCAGAATGTTACCATAATCCTTCTCAAAGAGAGGTGTTTTTACCTGCTGATGCCCTTTGCCAAGCAGGTGCTCTACAGCACGTTGGGCAAAGACGACCCCCTCCAGAAGTGAATTGGAAGCAAGACGGTTGGCACCATGCACACCCGTACGTGCCGCTTCACCGATGACATACAAGCCCTCCATCCCCGGAATAGCACCGTCGGTATCACACTTGATACCCCCGTTGGCATAATGGAATGCCGGTGAAATCGATATCCGATCCTGCGGAAAACGATAACCCAAAGCTTCAAAAGTACGCGTAATATTCGGAAATCGCTCATGGAACCACTTCTCTTCGAACATCGAGAAGTCCAAATAGGCATTCTCTCCGGTTCTTCGTCTGTAGTCGAATATCCCCCGTGCAACGATATCCCGACTGGCAAGTTCTCCGCGTTCGTCATACTCAAAAAGAAAACGGTTCCCCTTCTCACCAACCACATGTGCCCCTTCTCCTCTAAGTGCTTCGGTCAAAAGCAGTTTCCGGGCATACGGTGTATCGACAAAGACCGTCGGGTGGAACTGCATGAACTCCATATCTGCTAGTGCGATCCCCTTCTCGACGCAAATACCGTGAATATCCGCAGAGACCGTACGAGAATTGGTGTTATAGGCATAAAGAGAACCGACCCCTCCCGATGCGATGATGACATCATCCGCATAGATCGTGGTAGGTTCGTAGTTCACCATCGCCTTCACACCGTAACAGCGTCCGTTCTCTATCAGCAGATCATAGACCAATGTGTTCCGTTGAAGCTGATGCTTGTTCTGCACCATCATGAAGTAGTGCATATAACGTCCTGTCGCATCCCCACCGGCATGCACGATACGGCTTGCAGAGTGTGCCGCTTCCTTGGTGTAGAGTATATGCCCTTGCGCATCCCTATCGAACGGCATACCCGCATCGATCAACTCCTGCGTGGTGCGGAGCGAAGTACGGGAGAGTATCTCGACCGCCTTAGGATCGTTATGATACGCTCCCGCAGCTATTGTATCTTCTATATGCAAAGGAACATCCGCTTCGTTCAGTGCAGTGGCCATTCCACCTTGAGCATAGAAAGTGTTACACTCCCACGGAATATCCTTACAGACGACCAGAACCTTTTTACTTGCCGGTAGTTGCATCGCGGCATAAAGACCGGCGATCCCCGCACCGATGATCAGTACATCATATTTATTCAAACCAACTTCCTTCTTCCGCTTAGCGGTTCATATGCGTGATCTCTTTTCCCGTATCACTATCGGGCACATAGACGGGATCGGTCTTATGTCCGCACCCTGCCAACACCATACAGCAAAGAGATGCTATAATCATTTTATGAAAAATGTATCTACGATTCTTACGCATTTGACCAACCAGCCTCAATTTAAAGTTCTTAAGCGGCAAAAGTGTTACCAAAAGTATCTCTCTCTTCTTGGAAAGAAGTGGCAAAAAGCGATCGCATTCGTCTATGTACGGAACGACACACTTTTTGTAGCGGTGACACACCCGGGCTTTAAGATGGAACTTCATTATAATAGAGATTTATTAAAAAGCGTATTAACACAGCTTTCCTCTCTCGATAGCGATTGCCAAATGATGCGTGCTGAAAAAGTCGTGGTGTTCGCCAGCAAATACCATACGATCATTCCCAAGAAAGATACCCCTTCGACCATCCCATACTACCATGAGAGTGCAACCGGCACATTCCCTTTGGAGATAGAAGATGAAGCGCTTAAAGAGAGATTTGAAAAGACGAAGGAGCTGATCCATTGCAATCGTTGATACAGAACCTTCCCGATACACCCGGGGTCTACCAGTACTTTGATGCCTCAGGGAAACTGCTCTATGTTGGTAAGGCGAAAAGCCTGAAGAAACGTGTGAAGAGCTACTGGCGTTTTACTCCAAGCCTACATCCAAACCCCTCTCAAAGTCCACGTATCCTCAAGATGCTCTCGGAAGCGGTCGACCTTGAGTATATCGTCGTCTCTTCCGAAGAGGATGCACTGATACTTGAGAACTCCCTGATAAAACAGCTCAACCCCAAATACAATATCCTTCTCCGTGACGATAAGACCTACCCGTATATCTATATAGACGAGTCCTCTCCTTTTCCACGGTTCGAGATCACCCGAAAGGTAGTCAAAGGAAAGCGGATCACCTACTATGGCCCTTTCCCAAGCGGTGGTAAGGCACTCTACAATGCCCTTTACGAACTCTTCCCTCTGGTACAGAAAAAGAGCTGTCTTCAAGGACAAAAAGCCTGTCTTTTCCATCAGATCAAAAAGTGTCTGGCTCCTTGTGAGGGGAAAGTCACTCCCCAAGACTACGGAAAGATCGTACAGGAAGCGAAAGAGGCACTGACCAAACGAAAACCGCTCATTGAGAAACTACAGGCACGAATGATGCAACTGGCCGAACAGGAACGTTTTGAAGAAGCGGCAGCAACCCGCGATATGATAGAAGCGATCGACCAGATATCCCTCCACTCCAATATCGACCTTGCCAATACGCTCGATATCGACATTTTTGCGATCGTAAACGGTGATGAACGCGGCGTATTGGTCAAACTCTTTATGAGAGAAGGGAAGATCATCTCATCAAGCCACAGCTACTTCAGACATACCCATATCTATGAAACTTCCGAAGCCTATAAGCAAGCTCTTTTGGCATTCTACCATGCCGATATGCCTCCTTTAACACAAGAGATACTCGTAGCCCACCCGTTCGAAGATATGCCTCAGGTAGCACAGACCCTCTCACAACGTTTCGGCAAGAAGATCACCATCAATGCACCACAAAAAGGAACCAAGGCAAAACTGACCGCACTCGCACTGCAAAATGCGGAAGAGCTATTAAGAAAAGGGAAACAAGAGAGCGATATCGAAGCACGTGTAGCCGACCTTCTTGACCTAAGCTGTATCCCTTACAGAGTAGAGACATTCGACAACTCCCACATGATGGGAGCTGCTACTGTAGGTGGTATGGTCATATGGCATGAAGGTAAATGGGACAAGTCTCATTATAGACGCTATACGCTTAAAGCAAGAGATGAAGTGGGACAGATGCGGGAGATGCTCTCAAGACGTATCGCGGACTTTACACAAACCCCTCCTCCCGATCTCTGGATACTCGATGGAGGACAGGCAAACCTCAATCTTGCCAATACCCTGCTTCAGGAAGCCGGGGTCAATCTTGATGTCATTGCGATCGCGAAAGAAAAACGGGATGCCAAAGCGCACCGTGCCAAAGGTGCGGCAAAGGATCTTCTCTATACGTCACACGGGATCTTGGAGCTACGTCCCAACGATCCTAGACTTCACTGGATACAACGCCAGCGGGATGAGGCACACCGTTATGCCATCACCTATCACCAAGCCCGAAAACGCAAAGAGGACACACAACTCTCACTACTCGATAAGAAAGGGATCGGTAAAGCGACCGTCCAAAAACTACTCGACTATTTCGGTACGTTCGAAGCGATCTACCATGCCTCTTATGATGAGATCGCAAAGGTGACCAACCGAAAAGTAGCACAAATCATCAAAGGGACTTCTTAAAGCATCCTTTTTCCACTTTTTCTCACTATTATCAAAAAAATTCATTCTATTTTTAGTTAACTTATTATAAAGTTTATCATTGAGATAGTTCTTATAATATAAGAATTTATAAAACAAGGAAAAAGAATGAAAAGGCCCGATCCAATTGATGAAGAGTATAGGTTTTCGAAAGGCTTGATCGTAAGTTCTACAGACCTGAAAGGTATTATCACTTACGCCAATCGAAAATTCTGTGAGATCGCAGGATATACGAAACAGGAACTAACCGGAAAGAATCACAATATCGTTCGCCACCCCGATATGCCAAAAGCCGCATTCAAAGACTTATGGGATACTATTCAGGAAGGGAAAGCATGGACAGGGATCGTTAAGAATCTCAGAAAAGATGGAAAATACTATTGGGTCTACTCTCATATCACACCCGTATTTGACAATGACGGGAATATTATGGGATATACCGCAGCAAGAAGACCTGCATCCGAAAGCGAGGTCAAAGAGAGTACTGCCCTGTATAGAGAGATGATAGAGAACGAGAAACACTAAGGAAGGAGTAATAAAACAAAATGTATTACATTATTAATCAAACGAACCAGATCGTAGCGGTCGACCATGCACTATTGGACCATCTTCATATCAGCGATAGCGAAACATTCTATAAAAAGATCATTTTAGAGGAGGTCACGGTAGACCTTATCGACTCCCATGCCAATATCACGGTGGATGGAAAGATCTATGGACTTCAAGCCTCTTCCCATCCGCTTTCAGGTGTTCTTGGTGAGATCACACTTATCAGCCTAAAAGCAGAGGAAGGAGAGGAGAACGCTCTTGAAAGCTCACCGTTGATCGATCTTGAAGATGAAGAGAGCGCACTTAAACACCTGCTTGATGAAGTGGATGCAGAAGAAGAGATCAAAGAAGAAGCGCCTGCCGAAGAAGAGATGATCTCTCTTGATACTATCGACCTTTTCGATGCACCTGAAGAGACAACACAAGAGAGCACTCCTATCCAAGAATCTCCTCAAGAGACTGCATCGGATGCTGTTATGGAGCTTTTTGACGTATCAGAGACCCCTTCCGACACAGAAACAACACCGGAAACGTTAACGATTCAAGAAGAAGAGGGATCCCAAGATGATGATCTTTTCGAACTTATCCTTCCTTCCGATGCCGACAATGCGATCGCAGAGATAGCCCCGGAAGAGACGGGGGATATCTCTACACCGTCAGCAGAGGCTCAGAGAGAGACAGAAGAAGAGAGTAGACCGATCTATATCGATATTGAGACCATCAGTAAGAAGATCGGTATTTCCATTGATGACTATAACCTCTTCCTCAATGAGTATATTGATACTGCACTCACGTTCGAAGAGGCACTACAAAGCAATAATGAAAGTGAGAAGACCGAAGCACTCAATACCCTACTTCATCTCTCCAACGTACTTCACCTTCCATATGTCGGAGAGTTGCTCAACCGTATCCAAGATGCACAAGAGAGTGAAAAAGAGAGTGCGATCGAAGCATTCTTCTCCGCACTTGGAAGATTGACGACCTCTCAATTCGATGACGGAAAAGTACCACAGGAAGAAGAGACCGTAACACTCGAAGAACCTGTTACGGAAGTGCTCACGATCGAACCTTCAGAGAATACGGAGGAAGAGACCAAAGAGGAAGAGAGCGGACTTAAACCGACCATTGACCTTAGTGATGTAAAACCGATCCACTTCGACTTCCAACTTGAAGAGGCGGCAAAAGACCTAAGTCTTCCTGTAGAACTTATCGAAGAGTTCGTCAACGACTTTATCGTTCAGGCACATGAAGAGACCGAAAAGATGATCGATGCATACCGTAAAGGTGACCTTGAGACCGTACAGAAGATAGGACACCTACTCAAGGGGACATCGAGCAACCTTCGTATCACACCACTTGCAGATACACTCTATGAGATACAGTTCAATGACGATATCGATAGAGTACCTGAGTTGGTAAGACACTATTGGGGACATTTCCTCTCACTTGAAAACCAGATCAAACTCATCTCAAAATAAAAAAGGAATCAGACAATGACTATACGTAACAGACTGAAACTCATCGCTCTTGTACCGATCATGCTTCTTCTTCTGTTGTCGAGTTACTTCTTTGTAACATCATACATCAACTACGAAAAAGCAAAGGCACTTAAAACTGCCTTAGGTAACAATGCCTATCTAAGTAAATCCCTTGACGAATTAGGGAAAGAGAGAGCACTTACGGCTCTTTATATGGGTAGTGACCGTAAAGCCTACGGAAACCTACTGAAAAAACAAGAGGCTTCTACCGACCGATCCTTACAACAGCTACGTTCAAAGCTGGTTACTGATACGGGAAACCTCATTCCTTTTTTACCTGAAGTACTGGGAGAGAATACAGAGCTGGATAAAGCACAGTATCAGCTTCTACTTAAGAATCTTAAGCAACTTGGAAAGATCCGTAAAGAGGCAAAAGGTTCGGCAGACTTCAAAAAGGTCTTTTTTGACGGTTATACCAAGACATTGACCTTACCGATCGTGCAGAATCTTATGCAGATCAAGAACTTTGCACTCGATACGGAGATCGCTTCACTCATCTCCACTCTCTCACAGCTCTATACGGTTAAAGAGAATACCGGTATCGAAAGAGGGTATGTTGCATACTTCATGACCAAAAAAGCCTCTATGAGCTTTGATGAGATCGCCCTTTGGGATGAGTTCAGAACAAAGGCTAATATCTTTGATATCACTCAGGTCAACGATAAGCAGATCCGTCACGAACTTGAGAAGATCCTCTCTACACCCAAAGCAAAAGCACTACTTAAAGAGCTTGCCGATACAGCATCGGCTATCCAGACCGATGTCGATAACGGTGACTATGCCGAGAACGTTATGGATTGGTTCTCTCTTGAGACACAGAAGATCTCACTATACAGTAAAGCGGAGATCGTTGTATCCAATACACTGTGGAACAAATCGGAAGCATTCCTCCAAAAACAGCTAATGCTACTTGGGATCGCATCCGGTATCCTTCTTCTAAGTTTGATCCTCGGTTACCTAGGGTACACCACGGCACGTGACATTACAAGAAACATTAAAGAGTTGGAAGACGTTCTTAACAAAGCAGTAGAAGAGATGAAGCAGAGTGATCAGTACCTCTCTGCCGATACAGCACATATCGAGAACATCGACCTTGATACGCATGAGGGGACCAAAGAGGCCTATAAGTTCCTTGAGACCCTTGTCGAGACAGCAAAAGAGGACAAACAGACAGCACTTCAAGCCAATGAAGCAAAATCCCTCTTCTTGGCGAACATGTCTCACGAAATTCGTACACCGCTTAACGGTATTGTCGGATTTACAGAGATCCTTAGAAGTACCAACCTCGATGCTGAGCAAAGAGAGTTCCTTAACATTATCGATAAGAGTTCGGAGAACCTTCTTAGCATTATCAACAATATTCTTGACCTCTCCAAGATCGAAAGTAACAAGATCGAGATCGAGAATATCGTCTTTGACTCTGCTGCCGAGTTCGAAAGTGCGGTTGAGACCTATGCTGTAGGTGCGGCAGAGAAGAATATCGACCTTAACTTCTACATGGATCCGACCATCAGCCCGAAACTTAAAGGGGATCCTACTAAGATCAAAGAGGTTATCATTAACCTTCTAAGTAACGCGATCAAATTCACCAGTTACGGCGGAACGATCAACCTTAAGATCGAGAAAGAACAAGGAAGTGACAACCGTATCAAGTTCTCGGTACAGGACAATGGTATCGGTATGACCAAAGATCAGCAAGCACGTATCTTTGATGCCTTCTCTCAAGCGGATGTCTCCGTTACAAGAAAATACGGTGGTACCGGTCTGGGACTTACCATCTCCGCGCAGTTCGTTGAACTGATGGGTGGAAAACTCGAACTTGAAAGTGCAAAAGATCATGGTACGACATTCTTCTTCTCTATTCCGTTGGAAGAGGTCTCATCTACCGAAGTCAACTACAACCATGCCTTTACAGATATGACCATCTGTAAATACCAAGAAGAGATCCCAACCGTACTTGATAACTATCTTGCTTCATACTTCGATTACTTTGGTCCTGAGGTAAGACACTTCGAATCGGTAAGTGAGCTCAAAGAGTTGAATGACAGTGGTGACTGTAAGACCTTCTGGCTCGATATCGATAAAACAAAACAGAATATCCTTGATGCCATCGTCAATATCGAAAAGTCGAAACTGATCATTATTGCGAACGTCACAAGCCGTAACAAGATCGACTCTTTAGGTATCGAACAAGACAATGTCATCTTCAAACCGGTAACATTGACCAAGCTTAAATCCGTATTGACAAAAACAGCAGAGAGCGCACCTGAACTTACAGAAGCGTCATTACAGACACAAGCAACACACTTCAATGCAAAAGTATTGGTAACGGAAGACAATATCATTAACCAGAAACTGATCAAACGTGTCCTTGAAGATCACGGTATCACGGTCGAACTTGCGAACAATGGTCTTGAAGCCTTTGAAAAACGTAGAAACAATGACTATGATCTACTATTCATGGATATTCAGATGCCTGTAATGGATGGTATTGAAGCAACCCATGAGATCATCGATTACGAAGAGGATGAAGAGATCCCACACGTACCGATCGTTGCATTGACAGCCAATGCACTAAAAGGAGATAGAGAGCGTTTCCTTGCAGAGGGTATGGATGAGTACATTACAAAACCGATCGAAACGGCGGAGCTTCTTTATGTACTTAACAAGTTCCTTTCGGATAAAGCGATCACCGTAACTACCGGAGGTGAAGAGGACGGGAATACTCAAAGCGATAATGAGGTTCAAACAGAAGCACCTACACATGTAGAGACCAAAGAAGAGCCTGTTGCGGTTACACAGGAAGAGGAGTCGATCTCTCTTCCTGAAGAGCAGAACGGTCAAGATACACAAAAAAAGATACTGATCGCAAAAAAATTCCTTCTAGAAAGACGTGTACTTACCAAAGTCATTGAAAACTTAGGATATGATTACGACATTGTTGAGAACATGAGCCTTCTCGGAGAAAAACTAGCAAGCGGTCAATATGACATTCTCTTTGCAGACCCTGCATTGGTAACAGACGAGATCAAAGCAGCTGCAGGTGATGTCGTTATCATCACCGATGCTAAAGATAAGAACGATATAGAAATAGCGATAAAAACACATAGAGGATAAGTAATATGGGACTAAAAGTACTTGTAGTTGATGATGATATGATCAATAGAATGTTATTAAAAACACTACTCAAAAAAAATGCTAAAGTGACAGATATCATCGAAGCGGAAAATGGTTCTGATGCACTGAATAAAATGAAACAGGATCCAAGTATCAACTTGATCCTGCTTGACATTATGATGCCTATCGTTGATGGGATCGAGTTCTTGAAGATATTTAGAGCGGATATGGCAAATGCGCATGTTCCGGTAATCGTGCTCTCGACAGATGATACAAGAAAAACAGAAGTGTACGATAACGGTGCGAATGACTTCATTCGTAAACCGGTCAAAGAGGAAGCGCTCTTTGCCAAAATAGACCAGTGGTCTGAATAGAGATACGATCTCTATCCTTCGGTAGTGTAATTTTACACTATCCTACCTCCTCTCTACTGCCCGATAGCAGTAGAGAACTTATGATATCAATGCCTCTTTCAATACCTCTTCTATCGTTGAGACACCGATAATTCGAATATTCTCTTTCACCTCTTCAGGAATGTCATCAAGATCTCTTTCATAGTTCTTTACAGGGATCAATGCCTTCTTCACTCCTGCTTTGTATGCAGCGATCAGCTTCTCTTTCAATCCGCCAATAGGCAAGACCTTTCCTGTCAGGGTCACTTCACCTGTCATCGCCACACGGTTATCGACCTTTTGCCCACTGAGTATCGACGCGATCGCAGTTGCCATGGTAATACCGGCACTTGGCCCATCCTTTGGTGTTGCACCTTCAGGTACATGGATATGCAGATCATACCGTTTATAGACCTCGCTAGGGTCAATAACACTGTTCTCTTCTCTCTCTTTTGCCGTACGCGGTATCATCTTTTGATCGATCTTTAACTTGCGCTCATCGATCAGTATCTTAATAACCGAATGTGCGATCCGTACGGACTCTTTCATCACATCACCTAAACTTCCGGTAAGTTGAAGCGCCCCTTTCCCTTTGATCTTGATCGCTTCAATGGTCAAGACATCTCCACCTACCGCTGTCCATGCAAGACCGGAGACCACCCCTACTTGCGGCTTTGTATCGACCGGAGATATCTCAAAGACCTTCTTCTCGACGAACTTCTCAAGATTTTTTCTCGTTACGCGTACCTCTTGCTTTTGCTTATCTTCAAGTAAGATACGTGCGGCTTTTCGCATCAGCCCTGCAATACGCCGTCTAAGATTACGCACCCCTGCCTCTCTGGTATACTCATCTATCAAAATACGCAATGCTTTATCGGAGATATGGAACTCTCTTGCCTTTAGCGCATGCTTCTTCAACTCCTGAGGGATCAAGTAGCGCCTTGCGATCTCGAACTTCTCTTTTGGCGTATAGGAGTTAAGTCCAATGAACTCCATACGGTCACGCAGCGGCGCAGGAATGCGTCCAACATCATTGGCAGTGGCAATGAAGATCGCTTTACTCAAATCGATATTGAAGTTTAAGTAGTAGTCACGATACTTGCTGTTTTGTTCAGGATCGAGTATCTCCAAAAGTGCTGCGGTAGGATCTCCACGCATACTTCTACCCACTTTGTCGATCTCATCCAGAACGATCACCGGGTCCATACTCTTTGCTTCAATAAGCCCTTGTACCAAACGTCCGGGCATCGCTCCAACATAGGTACGTCGATGTCCACGAAGTTCATTGACATCTTCTAGCCCTCCCAGTGCGATACGCACCAAAGGACGGCCCAATGCATGTGCAATGGAGTTCGCCAACGATGTCTTCCCTACGCCCGGAGGGCCTGCAAAACATAAGATCGCACCTGCGGTATCTTTCTTCTCTATTCCCCTTAGCATCGCAAGTTCGCGTACAGAGAAGAACTCAATGATACGCTCTTTTGGTTTTTGGAGTGAGTAGTGATCCTTGTCAAGCTCTCTTGCCACATCCGCAACAGAGAGGTTCTTTTTGGTAAAACGACCAAAAGGCAGCTCCAGTACCCACTCCAGATAGCTCTGGATCAAGTTCGCGTCTGCTGAATCAGGATGCATTCGTGCAAAACGATCCAACTGTTTGCTGATCTCCTTATAGGCATCTTCGCTCATTGCAGGTTTGAGTTCTTCGATCTTCTCCCGAAATGCCGTGATCTCCTCTTCACGTTGGGTATCCATACCAAGCTCTTGCTGTATCTCTTTGAGCTGCTCTTTAAGAAAATACTCTTTATTGGTCTGCTCTATCTTGTTATGGACCTTTGAACGGATCTCACGTTGCACTTTTGCAGATTCGATCTCAGAATTGATCACATCGATCAAGCCCATCAAACGGTTTTCGATATCCGGCTCACTGTAGAGACGATACGCGATCTCCTTGTCAAGCTTCAACATCGAAGAGACAAGGTCTGCGATCCTTTGCGGTTCATCATTCTCATCGATGGTTCTAACCAGATCCGCAGGAACATGAGAGCTTAAGTTCGAGAGTATCTTGATCTTGTCTCTTAATATCTCCATCAACGCTTCGGTTCTTAGCTTCTCATAGGGTCTATTCTCTACCACATCGATCACTGCACGGTTGATCTCCCCAGGGAGAGGCTCAATGATCCTTCCTCTTGTCAATCCCTGAAAAAGTATCTTCACACGACCATCAGGAATATGTACCTTACGCATGATCGAACCGATCACCCCCACCTGATACATCGACTCAAAATCACGGCCCCCCTCTTTCCCCGCTTTAGAAGAGGTTACAAAAAGCAGTGAGTTCTTCTCCATTGCCTCCGTTACGGCATCGATATCCTTTTGATCGGTTAAAAAGATAGGACTGATCATGAATGGGTAAAGGAAAAGCTCATCCTCCACCACGACCGGTAATGTACTTGGAAAATCATCATAATCACTTAATTGCATCTAAAATCCTTTGGTATTTCCATAGATTAATGAAAGAGTATAGCAGAGATTGGTTAAGAGATATTAAATGAAAGTGGTGTAAGTGTATGCTTCCGGGAAGGAAGCATGTGAAGGTAACGCAGCAGCGACGGCTAATCGAATATCTCTCCGATAATACCCTTTTCCGGTGGTATGATATCTACCATCTCTACGATCGAGTCTTTGTTCTTCGCACGATATATCTTGGCAGCTTCCGGTTTCCCGGTTCTGTCATAAAGTGCTGCAATATTTTCATTAAGAAGATATTGTGCCATATGCAAACGTATCAGCATCGTACCCACTAGCGGTGTATACTCCGAACCCGGATAGCGGTAGAGATAGGTATTGGCATTGGCAATACTGTCCATGATCAGTTTTTGATCCTTATAAACATCTTTGATACCAAGGAATGCCGCTTTTAACTTCATAAACTCCGTATATTCCCGTGTCGTCTCATCCGCATAGCGGCGATTGAACTCATCGAAGTAATAACTGGCAAGAAGGTACTCCTCCTTATCCATATGCGCGTGTGCCAACATCATGATCGCTGTCGGCATCAGTGGAGAACGCATATGTTCGCTTTTTAAGGAGATATAATATTCATCCGCCTTATCAAGGTTCTTTCGTCCAACATACTGGGCGATCTTCTTATACCAGTAGAGTGCCGGTTTATTGAACTCCGCCACGTCACTACTGTCTTTACAACCAACTAATAAAAATACTACGGAAACCATAGCTACTATTAGTGACTTCTTCCCTGTCATACTTCAACCTTTGAACAGTTTAATCTAATAATGCTTATCATAGCTCAAAATGTGTAAATTTCGGGTTAACTACTTTAGTTTACTACTTTTTTATCACATAAAGTTATAGGTTAAATAATTATTCCAACTTATAAATATCTCAATTTTATATCACTTTTATCTTCATTATGTTAATATTTACTTAAGTATTGTATGGAGAAAAGCCAAACCCGTTGTAAAGCGGGGACGGAAAGCCACGGGTCTTTCGAGACAGCCGGGCTGCCTACCATAGATGACGAGGAGTTGTTTATGGCATCCTTTTTCGATGTACATACAGATTTCATCCGGCATCGACCGGATTTTTGGAGTTTTATCATGAAAAATGTACGGTTGTTTTTGATGCTATTGTTTAGTATATTGTTATTTACAACAGAGGCATGGGCGGGATGGGGCAGTAGCAACAATCCAACTATCAGTATCTCCCCAGCATCTGTTTCAAAAACAGAAGGAGATTCGGGAACAGTCAATGTCACACTGACAATCTCAGCATCCGAATGCCCTAACAAAAAAGATATTAAAATACATTGGCAAACCAATGACGGAAGCGCTACATCAGGTTCGGATTTCACATCAGCAAGCGGAGATATTACATTTGATGTTCCAGGATGGCTCTCCAGCTGCGACAAAGATCAGGATATCACTGTCCAAATCAAAAGCGATACGGATGTTGAACCGGATGAGGACTTTACGGTCACCATTGAAGACGGTGGGACAAATGCTTCACAAAAGTACACATGGGGGGATCAAACATCTACCATAACGATAGAAAACGACGACAGTGCCCCTGTAAACCATGCTCCGTCAGCCAGTGACGATACGGCATCAACCGATGAAAACACCTCCGTTACTATTAACGTACTTTCAAACGATACCGATGCGGACGGCGATACCCTTTCAGTAACGGGAACAAGCAATGGTCCGTCACACGGCAGTGCAACAGTCAATGCAGACGGTACGATCACCTATACGCCTGATAATGGTTATACTGGTACCGATACATTTGACTACAGTATCTCTGACGGAAACAGCGGTACGGACAGTGCTATGGTAACGGTAACTGTCAATGCTCCGAGTACTACGCCAGTATCTGCTACACCACCTGTTTGTATCGAGTCTTTGACATACTCAAAAGGCGGTGGTGCACTCGATAGCTGTTTTAACAGCGGCATCTTTGTCGGTGGTAGCGGGTGTAAGCAAATCATCAAACTCAGAAACCTTTCCAGTCACAGTGTCACGGACACCAATATCAGCATGAACTACGGGACAAGCGGCAACCGCTGCGGCGTCGACGGTGTCGATAAAACCGGTTCAGAATGTAATGTTGCTACAAATGAAACGATTTTTGATCCGCTTGGAGATTTTTCGGCTCTACAAGCTCATACGATCTATGTAGAAGGTGCTGGTGCTTCCATAGGAAATACAAATCCTGATATCTATATGACCTTTACAGAAGATGGCACACAAAAATACGGCAAAGTAGACAAATGTGTTATTGAAGATGCCTACAGTGCTGAAGATATGTGTATTGCTGACACACAAACCATCACACATGGTACGGCAATATGTATAGATATCGGTGATTTTTTCAGTATAGCACTAAGCCCTCCACCAGGTATACCTCTTAAAGGAAGCTGTGAAAAACAAATTACACTTAGAAATATCAGTGACGAAAACCTGACCGATGTCTCGACACAGTTAATAACTGACTCGCTGTTCAACGGCAGTATGTTTGATGATTGTGGCGTTGACGGTATATCACGTAAAAGCTCAGGTGAGTGTACTGACAGCAACATGATGGATGCCGGCTTTATGAGTATGGGAGGATTGTTTCAAGGAAGAAGTGTCACCTACGACCCTGTACCGGACTTCGCTCCAGATGATGAACATTCTACCTATACAGACACAAAGTTAAGTGGGTCATTTTTGAACAGCAGTACCTATGTCGGTACCTATATCAAAAAAGATGAAAACGGCGTGCTGCATCTTTATTCAGGTGAGTTAAAAAAATGTGATGAGATCACAGATCAGGTGTTTGAAGTCAATACAAGCGTTGACGCTGTTGATAAATATGAAACAGACGGTTACGATGCAGGAAAAGGGCTGAAAACCAGAGTGGCGAAAAAAACCTATTCTCCTGATACTTCATCCGATGCAAACTTGTATAGTCTTGATGTGATTTATTTAGGTAATAGTGATCCGGCAGCACCTATGACCTACAATGCCGCAAATATGACTGTCTTTATCTATCTGCTTGATGATGAATGCAACAATCCTGTAAAATTGAAAGATACTGACGGAAAATGGCTAATGGCAGTGATTGAAAAAGGAGAGATAACAGGAAGTACTCCTGCATTTAAGTTAGATAAGATATCTCGCAAAGCTCGTATAGGAATGCGATATATTGATTTTAATAAACTCATTTTGGAAGGGGGACCAACCTGTTTACAAAATAGTTCAACAGGAGGGAATGCCGTTCCGGGCATGCCGCAATGTGTCGCATCAGATCATCAATACAAACTTGCGTTCGGAGAGGAAGCCTATCAGAGATGTAAAGTGAACAATGGAGAACCATGTAAACCTAATCATCATGGGGTTGGGGATGCACCGTATGATCATGCGTATGGATGTTACGAATGTACAATGGGAAGTATGCCCGGATCATGCTCTTCGGACAACTTTGCTATCCGCCCTGATAAATTTGATATATCTACCTCGTCCGCTGATTTCCCTGAGCTTTTGAGATCTGGCAAAGATTATAATCTTTCGCTTACCGCAAAAGATGATGATGACAGTGTATCTGGCGATTACAATATTACCAGTTATAATTGGACGAATGATCTTGATGGAAATGCAACCAAATATTTTAAAGACGGTACGATTGATACTTCCGGATTGCTCTTTGGTGATGTCGATATCAATACTTCGGTAACTGCTTACAGTGTTGCTGGAAAATCCAGCTTTACTGCTACAGAACCTGCCAATGCACAGGAGGTTATACCTGTGAGTTATGATGATGTAGGTTTGATTACGCTTATTGTTTATGATAAAAACTGGGCAGCCGTAGACAATGATGACACCCCAATGGACTGTAATGATTCTCATGCTCATACCTATATATGCGGAGAGAAAAATGCTACATTTATCCCTGATCATTTTGAGCTTAAAGAAGTCAATGTAACCAACAGAAGAAAAGACCAAAATCTTACATATCTAAGTAGTGATCTTAATATGTCAGCCCATGTAGAGCTTACGATTAAAGCTGTCAATGCAAAGGGAGATGTAACCAAGAACTTCCGTAAAGGCAGTAAATACTATGAAAACCCTCTGGAAGTTAATATCACTGTGCCATATACGGTGACTTTCCCTGATGGTACAGAGAGAAATATGACAGTCATAGATAAAAATGTCTCAAGTGCACTATTGGGGTTTGGCGGCAGTGATGCCAATGGTACACATACTATAGCTTGGGATGATAGCAATAAAACTCAAAGATTACTGTTTAATTATAAGAGAGAATATAATACGCCTATCAATCCATTTGAAGTAAATGGAACGATTATAGATGTCAATGTAACTTCTGTTTATACTTCAAGCAGTGGTACTGTGGCTACTATAACAGGAGGTGACAATGCAGATAAAAATGCTACATTTGTATATGCCCGAGCCAAAGCGACCAAAGATATCTATGATGACGTTACAGACAATGTAATATTCACACCGATCAAGGTTGAAGTATACTGTAACCAATGGCCGATATCAGCACAGAACTGCCCAAGTGTAGATGTGATCAATGGTCAGACCAATGACTATAAATGGTTTATCTCAACTGATCATTCCACACAAGATAATGATGGGAATATCACATTAAAATCAGATATTGGTACGGTAAGCAGTACCGTTAACATTACAAACAACGGTATAGACAAGAATATAGAGGTTATGCCGCCGGAAACACTTCCAGCCACAGTAAATATCACCTTTGATACAGGAACAAACTCATGGTTGGTCTACAACCCAAATAGTGATATTTTAGATCCAAATCCTTTCTATCAAGTAAATTTCGTAGGAACGATGGATTGGGCAGGGTATGGTCAAACAGGAAATGTACTTGATTCTAACAGTAGCACCAAAAAGAATAAACGTTTAGGATGGTAACATGAATAATAAAGTGTTACGTCCTGCTATTGCTATGATAGAGCTTATCTTTGCGATCGTCATTATGGGGATCGCACTGATGTCCGCTCCTATGCTTATTAGTACAGCGACACAAAGTTCTTTTGTAACAATTCAACAAGAATCCATCAATGAGGTAGCCAGTCAAGTCAGCCTTATTATGGGATATCACTGGGATGAGGGAGATACAGATGAAGAGTATCTTGATCCTATCCTTGTCGTAAGCGATGGGGATGTCAATCTTTCTAACTATCAAAACAGTGGATGGAGAAAAGGTACGCCCAAAGAGAGTTACCGCTCTTTTGTACGTGAAGATGGTACCAAGAATATCAATGCAACTTCACCATCAAACCTAGGAAATGATACCAATGATGCCGGAGAAGATGATGTTGATGATTTCATAGGTACAAGTAATTTGGTCCAAGTAGAATCTTCATCTTATGACTATGTTGAAGGAAGTGGTGAGATCGAACTTACTACCAGAGTCTATTATATCAATGATTCACCGGGGGGTGGAACTTATGATGATCCAGGTTCTGATGAGGGATTGACATTCAATACATTCACCCAGAATAATACCGATAGTACCAACATAAAAATGATAGAAGTTACGCTAACCGATCAAAGTGATGTCGAAGAACTTCAAAAAAAGATCACCTTACGCTCTTTTGTCTGCAATATCGGTGCTTATGAGCTTGAGAAAAGGAGTTTTTAAATGAGACAACCTCTTTCTAAAGCAAGATCTGCCTTTACTATGGTAGAACTAATTCTTGTTACCATTATCTTAGGTATCGTCTCTTCTATCGGTGCAGAGATCATTGCAAATGCGTATGAAAGCTTTATTATACAAAGAGCACATCACCGAGCTTCCATCAAAACAGAACTTACCGTTCTGCAGGTAGCCAATCGCTTACGCTATGCTATTCCAGGAACGATCTATCGTATTAAAAATGATGATACTTTAGAATCCTTAGAGTCCCCAATGAGTGGTTCAGGGAGTGATTATAAGGGATTACAGTGGGTAAGTTATGATGGTAATAGTTTTGAAGCAATCACATCCGATAGTAACCGTATTCCAGGGTGGAGTGGATTTATTGATGTAGATAATGCAGAAACTGATACATCACATCTCAAGACACTCGGATCCGACCTGGAGCTAACCAATAATATCATTCAAAACCTCTCTCCAAGTGGGAAAGATATCTCCGATGCATATGTTTACTTTCCCAATAGAACATTCTATCCTATTGCGTCTGCTTCTGATGACCTGATTACACTAAACGATACCAATTCAAAAACGATATATGAACACTACAAACTTGCATGGAGCTCATATGCATTAGTGGTAGAAGATGGTGATCTCTGGCTCTACTATGACTTTAATGCAGCTCCCGCATCAGATAAAGGCGAGACAAAAGAGAGACTTGCAAAGAATATTAAGACATTCAAGTTCAAAGGAGCAGGAAATACTATCAGGTTCAAACTCTGTACAACAGAACAGATCAGTGAAGACTATAACGTTACCTCATGTAAAGAAAAGGCGGTATTCTAATGAAGAAGAAAAACACAAGATCGGCTTTTTCACTCCTTACGGCGATCATTATTATTGTATTAATGTCCAGTGTAGGTATATTCGTTATGAACCTTTCTTCCAAAATGACCCGTGAGACCACTGCACAATTTCAAAGAGAACAGTCGATGCTTTATGCAAAGAGCTATACAGAATATGCTATTATGGCCGTAACGGGAAATGGTGAGCGAAATACAACGAACTGTCTTAGTGATATCGATGCAACCATAGGTGATCCTAAGAATGGCGGTTACCTTGTAAATGTAAGACTTGCCTATATTGGTCAAAATGGTATTATAGGAAACTGTGCTGCCACAAGAATTTGGGATGATACGGTAGTAACGGAAAAATCCCCACTTAACCTTATTGTGGATGTCTATGTCAGATATAAAGAGCCTGACCATCCCGATCCTGATAATGCACCCTATATTACTTACCACAAAAGAACACTACAAAAGATATGATCATGAAAAGAAAAAAACGAACGCTAATTCCGGCATTTACACTACTTGAGCTTGTCTTTGTAATTGTTATTTTAGGTATTCTCGTTGCACTTGCTATACCAAGAATGAACAGAGACTTACGGCAAGAAGCAGCAGACAATATCCTCTCTGCCATACGCTATACTCAACACTTGGCTTTAACGGACAATAAACATCGTTTCGATACATCAGACTGGCTACAGCGATTATGGCTTATACGATTTGAATCGTATGACGGCAATATCATCTTCAAAATAGGATCTGACATGGATCAAGAAGGAAATATAGACAAAGAAGAGTCTGCTATCGATCCACTGACTAAAAAATACCTTTTTACAACAGATGCTACAGAAGATAGCGATGAAAGTAGAACGGTCTTTTTAACAAAATACTATGACATTACTGATGTAACGTTCAATGATTGCCATGGTGAACTTGATTCTGATGCAAAACATATTGCCTTTGATAATTTAGGTCGGCCACATCGTGGGATTCTTGACACCTCCGGCAGTGGAGGTGCCGATAATACATACAATACCTATATCGATAACAAGCAATGCGAGATCACATTCACGTCAGACTCATTTAACGATATTAAGATCATTATCCTTCCTGAAACAGGCTATGCCTACATTGACGGGCAGGAAGACTCTTAATTTCCTTTCATTCACCCTTTATTAAGCTTCTTAAGTTACAATTAAGTATAGAGAACGACCGGAGGGTCGGGCTCTACTTCAACATTAAGGATTTATCATGAATAAAAGTATTACCGGACGACATTTTGAACTTACCGATGCGATCAAAGCATATGCGGATGCACTGCTTGAGGGACTTAAGAAGTATCACCTAGATATTATTTCGGCGAATATCGTGATCTCAGCAGATGAGAAGAACGGTAAGAAAGGGTTCAATACGGAAATTCTTGTAAATCTTAAAGATAAGAATACCATCGTTATTACACAACATGATAAAGATGTCTATGCAGCACTCGATGTAGCGATCGAGCGTGTTAAAAAAGCATTGAGAAGACATGCGGATAAGATCAAAGATCATAAGATCATGAGCTTTAAAGACTTAGGAGAAGAGGCAGAAGCGGTTTCAGAGATCGATGCTGATGAGATCGAGATCGTACCTATGGATCTTGAACTACATAAACCGCTTGACTTCGATGAAGCGATCGAGGCATTGAAGTCTGAGAAAAAACGTCAATTCATCGTATTTAACGACTACGATGGCAACATGCGTGTTATGTATAAAAGAGCTGATGGGAAATTCGGTCTTTATTAAGATATAGCGTTCAGCGCTGAGCGCTGAGCGTTTAAACAGATATACTCCTTAAACGTATTTTCACTTTCTCTATGATCTCTTCATCTTCTGCCATGTCAAGCCATTTGAACTTTTGCCCACTTTGGATCGTACCGTCGATAATATCACCGCTGTCTCTAAAATGAAGATCGAGTTTTGCAATATCGAATCCATTGGTCGTTTGGCAGAATTTCGTTAAACGTTCGTTCTGTGGTTTATTCGTAAAGAGATAACACCAACTCTTCAGACCGTTACGCCCTACCCTTCCTCTAAGCTGATGCAGTGTAGCAAGCCCAAGCCGCTCTGCTCCGACAATGATGATGAGTGTCAATCGAGGCAGTGAGATACCCACCTCTACCACAGTCGTTGCCAGAAGGATACTCCCTTTTTCCCGGAATGCCAGCAAGACATCCTCTTTCTCTTTATCTTTACCATGAGTTACGTAGACATTCTCAAAACGTTCCTCCCAAAACCCTCTGCTCTCTTCAAGTGACTGATAGGGTATCTCTTTGCTCTCTTCTACCAACGGATAGATAATGAGTACCTGATGCTCCTGAGCGATCTCATCTTTGATATGTTCAAGAAGTCCGGGGAACTCAGGTCTGCCAATAACCGTTGTACTTACCTCTCGCTCAAACGGCGTTGTGGTTATAAGACTGACATCGACCAGTTCCGACTCCATCATCGCCTGTGTACGCGGGATAGGCGTAGCGGAGAATTGGATGAAGTGCGGCTTTCGTAAATGGGTAGAAGATTGCAATTCATCTGTCGGGGTTGGGACACCCCGACCTACTTCCTCCTTGCTCTCCTCAATACTAAGCGTTGAACGCTGAACACTGCTGCTGGTTCCTGCCAGCAGCTCCAACATCTGCCGCTGCTTCGTACCGAAACGATGCTGTTCATCTACCATCACCAGTGCGGCTTTAGGTAGGTCATCCTTGTAAAGCAAAGCATGGGTACCGATGATGAAATCCGCTTGGGTATAATCTCCCTTGTCACCTCCTTGCATCACCAATGCTATCTTAACAGACTTCGACAAATGTTTACACGCCTCTTCATAGAGCTGTAACGCCAACAAAGAGGTAGGCGCCATCAGCATGCTTTTATGCGGCAATGCCATCATGGCTGAAGCAAGGATGACCATGGTCTTTCCTGAGCCTACATCCCCGACCACCATGCGTTTGGCAGCTCTATCTTCACGCATAAGATCGTTTCTGATATCGGCGATCACCTGTTGCTGCTCAGGTGTCAGCGTAAAGGGAAGATTTTCAACGAACGGTGTGATATCACCTTGAAGCGATGCGATCGCAGGGAAGTCGACACGCTTACCTCTTAGTTTTTTTAAATGATTATAGGCTTCTATGAATTTAAGCGCAAGGAGTATCTCTTTTTTGAGTGAACCGTTCTTATAGATATCTTCTATAGTGTTTGGAAAATGCAGATGCATCAATGTAGCAACCTCTTTAGAGTCAAGTCCCTCGTTAAAAAGATTCTTCTCGGTAATATACGCCTCTATAAGCGAACGTATCTCACTCTCTTTGAGTGCTGTTTTATATTTGGGAGTGACTTTTCCTACAGACTTTATAGACCGTGGTTGTGACATCTGCAAATAACCGCGATACTCCTCCAGCCTGCCTTGAATATAGTGTTGTGACCCTACTTCAAAAAGCTTGTAGTGATAAGGGGTCGTACGAAAAAAAAGTGATGAGAGCCGACGATTCCCAAAGGCTGGAAGCTCAAACGTAACGCGTAACTTACCGTTATGCACTCCCGTTTGGATCACTTTCGCTTCCAGAGTGACCGTTTTACCTACATCAAGTGAGGTTGAAAGCGTGGTATCATTGTAGGAAGTGGGGATTATCAGTGCCAGATCGAGCAGTGAATAGATCTTGAGTTTTTTAAACAGCTGTTTTGCCTCTTCCAACACTTCGCTCCGCTTGTGAATTAACAATTAATAATTAAAAATTAAAAATTGCGGATGCATTGCTTTGCAATGCTTTTATTTGATAAAAAGATTATAACGAAGCTTTGAAGAGAAAAGAAGAAAAGATGTCAAATTGTCATAAAATGGCAGTATCACAATGCGATACATACCATCATTTTTAATTTTTAATTTTTAATTTTTCACTCTCTTTCGTCACTATTGCAAACGAAAGATCCGCAAGTTCAGGGTGCGCTTTAATGAAAGTGTTCATCTCTTCCAGCGTCACCGCTTCAATCTTTTTAAGCTGCTCTTTGCTGAAACCTAGCGGTCTGCCGTAATAATACTCGGTATAGGCTCTGTTGAGGCGCTGAGAGAGTGTTTCGGTACGCAGTGGTTCACTCCCTATCAAAAAGTCTTTGGCAGCCTGTAGCTCTTCTGCCGTAATACCGTGTGTGACAAAATCTTTCACCACTTCCCTTACCAGTTTCACCGCTTCATCCTGCGTAGCAAGTTTGGTCTGCAAATAGCCGCTCAGGTAAGAGCCGTACTTGGCACGTCTAAGTGCCGAATAGGCACCGTAGGTCAGTCCGCGTTTGACACGCAGCTCTTCCATCAGGCGGCTTCCAAACCCTGCACCGCCAAGCAGATACTCGGCGATCTTTGCTTTGTACTGATCGGGCTCTTTGTAGGAGTAGTCAAACGGCGCACCAAAATAGATGTAGGCTTGCTGTGTCTCCTCTGCGATCTCTTTGGTCTCATTCTTGTCCGAAGCGCGGAAAGGGCCTACTGCATGGATCTGTGATTTTGGAAGCAGAGGCAATACCTCTAAGACATAGGCTTTGGCATCTTCCAAGGCAATGTCACCGCCTATGACCGCAATAAGATTGTTATAGCCAAAACGCTCTTTCATGAATGTACTCAGATCCTCAAGCTTCATCGCCTCCACACTCTCCAACGTTCCGTCATAAGGACGTGCCAAAGGTGTACCTGCAAAGAGCATCTGACGCAAGTTGGTTCCTGCAATATAGTCGAAATCACCCTTTTTCTGTGTCAGCCAGCCTATCTTCTGACGCTTAACCTGAGCTAATGCTTCCGGGGTGAAGTTAGGGTCGCTAAGCAACTCTTTCAGACATGCCATCCCGTAAGCAAACTCACTCTTAAGCGCAGAGAGTTCTATAACGAAACTCTCACGTCCTACGTGTGCCGCCAACTCTACCGCATGATCATCAAGTTTCTGTGCGAACCCGACCGCACCGTCTTTTTTGGTACCTTCATTCAAGATCTTTGCCGTCATATCCGCCTGAGCGTCTTTCGTATTACTCAAATGACCGGCATTTGTAAATACCAGTTGAAGTGAAACAATAGGAACAAAGTTCCCCTGTTCAAAAATCACAGGTACCTGCACATCTTTATAGTCGATCTTTTCAACCGTCTCTGCCATTAGTAATCCTTGTAGTAGAAAAATCATTAAAATGATTTTTAGTGAGGAGTGAGGAGTGCGCCCGACCGAAGGGACAAGTGCCCTTGGGGTAAGGAGTGAGGAGTGTCGGTTTGTATTTCTTCGAAATACTTTCACTAAAACTTTATATAACATTCAATAAACCTCCATAAAATTAAAGCGGAGCCACCGCACCGCAAACATTCACTGCTCACTCCTCACCCCTAGTTCCTCACTCGAAACGTTAGTAATAACGTTCAAGTATCTCATACGCCGTGTTACGCTTTGCGGGGTTCTCACCAACATCTTTAATAAGGCGTATCATCTCTTCCTGATTCATCTGGTTCTTTGCACCTGCGGCGGAGACGACATTCTCTTCCATCATGGTCGAACCAAGGTCGTTGGCGCCAAAAAGCAGTGCCATCTGACCGATGTAACTTCCCTGTGTCACCCATGAACTCTGAATGTTGGGAACATTGTCCAAAAAGAGTCTGGCAACGGCCAGGTAACGCAGGTACTGGTTGGAAGTGGTTTTGGTGATAGTGGGCAGTTCACGTTTAAGCTGTGTATTGTCACTCTGGTAACTCCACATAATGAATGCTCTAAAACCACCCGTTTCATCCTGAAGCTGACGTACCAGATCAAAATGCTCTACGATCTCACGGGTGGTCTCAACCGTTCCGTACATCATCGTTGCAGTGGACTTGATGCCCAGTTTGTGTGCTTCACGATGCACTTCAAGCCATGTATCCTTATCAAGCTTTTTAGGCGCAATAATATCACGTACACGATCACTCAGTATCTCCGCTCCGGCACCCGGAATGGAACTGAGTCCCTTTGCCTGCAAACGTCTCAACACTTCCCTGATGCCAAGCCCTGAACGTTTGGCGATATAGTCTATCTCGATGGCAGAGAAGCCGTGAATGGTCACCTGCGGATATTTGTTATGAATATGCGCGACAAGATCCTCATACCACTCGATCTCCAGCTTGGGATGCACCCCACCCTGAAAGAGTATCTGCGTACCGCCAATGGCAATGAGTTCATCGATCTTTTGATCTATCTCATCAAAAGAGAGAATGTAGGCATCCTCTCTCTTCTCATGCGTATAGAATGCACAAAATTTACAGTCTACCCAGCAGATATTGGTGTAGTTGATGTTACGGTCGACTACAAACGTAGTGACTTTTTTAGGATGCAGTTCCCGTTTTTTCTCCAACGCCATACGCCCCAGTGTCTTAAGGTCGGCATTTTCAATAAGATCGACCGCTTCGTCGATGGTCATACGCATGCGACACCTCTGGTGTCTTTAGTGAATAGTGAATAGTGAATAGTGAATAGTGTTAGTATGCATTTCTGCGAAATGCTTTTATTAATTGACATATCTATTCCTTCTTTTTATTTAAATTAAAAGCGTTTTGAAAAAACGCATACCTCAATTATTCATTATTCCGTTACTCATTACTCATTTGCAATAGGGAAATCTATTTCCCTATTGCATCAAGTACGCCATTAATGAACTTCGGTGACTTGTCATCCGCCAACTCCTTGGCAAGTTCCACTGCTTCATTGATGATGATAGCTCTGTCTGTCTTTGCTACAAGGATCTCATAGGATCCCAGACGCAAGATCGCTTTTTCAACTTTACCGATACTATCATAATCCCAATCGGTCAAATGTTTTTCGATCTCCTCGTCGATCATCTTCAAGTTCTCAATAGTTCCATTAAAGAGTTGATGGGAGAACTCTCTTTGTTTGTTACGGATCTTGTCCTCTTCCAAAATATCATCGGAGAATTTTGCAATATTCTCATTGCCAAGATCATAGGCGTAAAGTAACCCTACAACTGCGGTTCTGGCTTGGTGTCTTGTTGCCATGTTTTGTTTTACCTTTTATGTTTTTAATGGTAGGCTAAAGCCTACCCTACAGAATATAAATAAAAGCATTGCCCAGCAATGCCTACCTTAACTATTAATTATTCATTGCATCATAGAGATTCATCAGCTCGATCAAACCGACCATCGCTTCAGCACCTTTGTTTCCTGCTTTGGTACCCGCTCTCTCGATCGCCTGCTCGATGCTGTCAACGGTCAATACACCGAATGTTGCCGGTTTTCCGTGCTTGAGCGTTACGTTCGCCACCCCTTTGGTCGCTTCTGCCGAAACGTAGTCAAAGTGCGGCGTCGCCCCTCTGATCACGGCACCAAGACAACATACCGCATCATACTTCCCTGATGCCAGTGCTTTGTCAAGTGCGAACGGGATCTCGAACGCTCCGGGTACCAAAATGAGGTCAAGCGCTTCTGGATCTCCTCCATGTCTTGCATATGCATCTTTCGCACCTTCTACCAATCTGTCAGTGATGAAGTGGTTAAAACGCGCATTGATGATCGCTACTTTCTTGCTCTTGTCTACTGAGAGATTTCCTTCTACGATTTTCATATTCTTCCTTTGTTTTTATTCAATCAATTATCGGGGTGGAAACACCTCGACTTACAGAAGCTTTTCGTCAGAAAAGCATACCGACATTATTCACTATTCATTATTAATTATTCATTTCGATCCGTGGATCACTCCACGATCGACCTGATCGCATCGATCTGTTCTATCAACGTATCCAGTTTCTGCAACTCGATCATATTGGGGCCGTCACTGAGTGCGATGCTCGGGTCAAAATGCGTTTCAAAGAAGAAACCGTCCACACCTACCGCTGCCGCAGCACGTGAAAGGTACGGTACGAAACTGCTGTCTCCACCGCTGCTTGCACCGCCGCTTGCTGGCATCTGTACCGAGTGGGTCGCATCAAATACCACCGGGGCGAACTGACGCATGGTCACTAGACCACGCATATCGACAACCAGATTACCATACCCGAATGTCGTTCCGCGCTCAGTGAGCCATACGTTGTACTTCTGCGCACTCTCATAAGTCGCTTCACCGTCAAACCCACGGGTTTTAAGCACTTTCTTGACCGAGTGTTCCATCGCTGCAGGTGCCAAAAACTGCCCTTTTTTGATGTTCACTACCGCATCAGTTTTTGCCGCGGCGACAAGAAGGTCAGTCTGACGACACAAAAAAGCGGGGATCTGAAGTACATCCGCCACCTCAGCAACAGATGCAGGCTGTGTATAGTCATGAACATCAGTGAGTATCTTGTACCCAAACTGCTCCTTTACTTCAGCAAGCATCTTTAGTCCCTCTTCAAGACCCGGGCCTCTAAAACTATCCAGCGAAGTACGGTTGGCTTTGTCGAAACTCGCCTTGAAATAAAACTCCTTGGTACAGTCATCATGGTACTTGCCGAGACTCTCGGCAATACGCATGACATTATCACGGCTCTCCAGTACACACGGACCTGCTATCAGTATCATCGTTATCCTTTCTCTTTCACCAGCGCTACAATAAGCCCGGAGATAATGACTAAGATTATACCCAAAATGGTTGAAAATGAGGGAATAGGATCTCCCAGTGCAATCCCAATGAACATCCCAAAGACAATATTGGTATAACTGATCGTCCCTACGATCCCCGCTTTGGTCAGCTCATATGCTTTGGTCATGAGAAGCTGAGAGACGGTCGCGCTTGTCCCTACGGCTACAATATAGAGCCACTGCACGCCTTGAGGCATCACGAACGGTGCGATGATCCAGTCCCATCCCTGCGGTGCTTCATAAAGCGTACCGATCGCCATAAAAAGCAGGGGTCCCAGTGTCCCTACCAGCATAAAGCTCATCACAATGGCACGTGTATCATAGTACTGGCGAAGCTCCCGTATGGAGGTGTATGCCAGCGCCGCACCGATCCCGGAGAAGATACCGAGCATATCGTATTTGTCGAACACACCGCCTTCGGGCTGAGCGATGAGTACGATACCCGCAAACCCGAGAATAAGTGCGATAAGCGCACTCCAATGCAGTTTCTCTTTCAAAAAGAGCCAAGCGAAAAAAGCGACAAAAAGCGGTGATGTCTTATTGTAGGTGATCGCCTCTCCTAACGGGATCTTCCCCATAATGTAAAAGTAGGCAAGCAGCGCTAAAAAACCCATGGCACCGCGGAAAAAGAGCAGCAGCGGTTTGCCTCCTTTTTGTTTGAGCGGTACTTTCCAGATGGCAAGCGCAATGATGACCACTCCGAAAATATTGCGAAAGAATGTTACTTCAAGCGCGGGAAGCTGCTGGGTAAGCAGTTTGGCGAACCCGCCCATCATCGCAAAGGTAAGGGAGGCAAGAAGCATCAATACGATACCTCTGTCCATATTTTTAATTCGTTCTTTCATAATTATTGTCTCCATGAAGTGCAGCAAAGCCACACTTCAATTCCTCTCACTAAAGCTTTGCCCTTGGCAAGAAGGGGGAAATATACTGGTAGAGAGTATTCTTTAGCTGATTTTTGGCGAAGTGTACCATATTTTTCAGTAGCTAGGGCTAAGTGGGTGCGAGATACAATATCTCTATGAATAAAACTGAATTTTACACGAAACTACAAGCGCTACCTGATGGTGCCAATGATGTGATGTACCGTAACAGACGTTACTTACTGCGAAAAGAGACCCTGCTTGAAGGAAGATTATTGAAGCTCTATGCCCATGAACTCGGCGGAAACGATGTGGTCAGCGGGAACTACTACCCCACCATTGGATCAGGAACGCTCAAACCTTGTGAAATGAGCGATGCGAAGGTCATTGACTTCGTGCTGAAGGCTAAGCCTATTTGACACGCTCCAGCTGGGCATCACCATAAAGTAAAATATCTTTTATCACTGCTTTACGGATGTAACCGTCCTTATCTACCGAAAGTAGAATATCACCTTTTTTCTTACGGAAATTCTTCTGTACGATCAATGCTTTAGCATACCAGCTGGCACTTTTACCCAGATCCTCCTTATATGCCGGAACCTCTCTGGGTGTGGCTACGGTGATCTGCACGATCCCTTTTTGCTTCTCAAGCCCAACTGCTTTTAGCCTAAAGAGGTGTTGTCCTTGATGGTTCCGAATATGCCTGTCCATATTGAAATAGAGCGTTAAGAGATCATCTTTGGCATAGAAGTTCAACTTTGTCGTATAGGATTTTAGCACTTTCCCCTTTTTTACACGTTTATAGCGCTTTATAATACTGTGACTCTCATGGTCTACACTATACTCCTTGGTCGTTACTTTGCCTTTTTTTCGTGTAACCATCCGGTAGTAATCCGTTACCATTAAGCCGTTCTCGATGTGTCCTTTCGAGAGATAATGCTCCGTTTGTCCACCCAAAAGCATTTTTGCCATACCTGCCAACGTAACGGTCGTCTCAATACGGTAGCTCTTCTCTTTACGTTCTATACGGTTCTTAATAGTTCCCACCGTACCGAAAATACCGAATGTTCCACGATAATCGATCTCTTTGATACCGGCAAAGAGAAGCGTTTGCAAAAAGATATATAGTAATAAAAAATTTCTTATTCTACTCATTTTGTGACCTTCTTAATATAATTAATGGCTATAATTGCGATTCTATTATCATATCGTGAATTAAATGTGAAGGAGTTTTATGCCTGACGTAAACACCACCGAACAAAACCTGACCCAAAGCTTAAACGTTATAGAAGACCTCGACCTCGGACTTGCCCAAGAGATACAAGATCTGCTTATTCCTCTTTATACCTCAAAGTACGGGCATATCTTTCAGCAAACGATCTTCGACATCCCTTTGGCAAACCTGCTTTTAGCGATCATCGTTTTCCTTTTTATTCTGCTTTTACGCAAATTCTTCACCTATATCGTCCTAAGTTCGCTCCAGACACTGGCAAAGCGCTCATCGACCTACTATGATGATCGTGTTATCTCCGCACTCAAAGAGCCGATACGCTTTGCATTCATCATCATGGGGCTGCACTTCTTCTTCCTCTTTATTTTTAAAGAGACCCCGTTTATCAAGAATATTTTAAATACTTTGGTCATCTATACTCTTTTTTGGGCGATCCTTGCTATTGCCGAAGCGCTTAGAGACCTCTTCTATAAAGCGACATCCAAGTTCAATCCTGACCTCTCCAAAGAGATGGGGAACTTCATCTTAACGATCGTAAAGATTATCATCGGCGGTATCGGACTTGCGGCGATGCTTACGGTTTGGGGTATCAACGTTACCGGACTGATCGCCTCACTCGGTCTGGGTGGTCTTGCATTCGCCTTGGCTGCCAAAGATACCGCTTCCAACCTCTTTGGCTCTTTCGCCCTACTTGCGGACAAGTCCATCCGTATCGGTGAGTGGGTGAAGGTCGGCGGTGTCGAAGGAGTGGTCGAAGATGTCGGTATGCGTACGACCAAGATACGCTCATTCCAAAAGACGCTTATTACCGTACCCAACCAACTTGTAGCCAATAAACCCATCGAGAACTTCTCACGCCGCGGTATCAGACGTATTAAGATGCATATCGGATTAACCTACGGCACGACTTCAGCACAGATCGTTGCCATTAAGAACGACATCGAACTGATGCTCAAAAAACATGAGGGTATCAGTCAGAAAGACTCGCTCATGGTCTATTTCGACTCGTTCGGTGACTCTTCGCTCAATATCTTCATCTACACCTTCACCGCTACGGCGAACTGGGCGAAATATTTGGAGATACGTGAAGATATTCATATCAAGATCATGAAAATCGTTGAGGAAAACGGTAGCAGCTTTGCCTTCCCGAGTCAGAGTATCTATGTGGAGTCGTTGCCGGAACCGGCGCAATCATAAAACAGTTTAGTCTATATCAAACACCGTTTCAAATGAGAAATCAAACGCACATCCACCGATATCAAAATGGTAACACTCAGATTTGAACTCCCCTTCCATACGGTAAACGCCGTTCTCATTAAGTCGATATACCTCTGCGAACATCCCCGCAGGATCAACCATAATGTAGTACTTGACCTTCTGGGAAGCATAAAGGTTATATTTGAGGTTTCTGTCTTTCTTTTTGGTTGAAGGAGAGAGTACCTCAAAGATAATACTAGGTGTCTGCTCTAAAGCCGCACCTCGATCTTTAAGGTTGCAAACGACAAGAGTGTCGGGGCGCACCACAGTATCATCTGCAATCTTCCAATCGACTTCAGGTAACACTTTGCAATTCTTGCAATTTTGAAGTGCTTCTTTCATCGCAGAGTAGATATTACCGTTGATCTCCTGATGCGTTATTGTCGGTGCAGGACTCATGGCATACGCAATACCCTCAACCATTTCCCAATCACCCTCCCACAACAAGTAATCTTCATAGGTATAGTTCGGAAGATCTTCCTCTCTGAGTGCACCCATCATATGCTCCTTGGAACTGTTTGGTATTATTGTAACATAATTTTACAAACCTGCTCATTACCGCTGCTTAGGCTTGTCTTTGACATTGATGATCGGACGGATGTGTTCTACCACCTCCACCAGATCCTCTTGCAAACGCATCACTTCAAAAATATCTTTATAGGCAAACGGTGATTCATCCAGCGTATTGACATCGACCGTACCCGTGATCCCCTCCATACAGCGTTCGAACTGCTCCATGCTTACGGACTTTTTGGCTTTGACACGGCTCATAACCCGTCCGGCACCATGTGATGATGAAAAGAGCGACTCCTCATTCCCTTTTCCTTTGACAACAAACGAGCCGTCTCGCATATTGCCGGGGATGACACCCATCATTCCCTCTTTGGCATGGGTCGCCCCTTTGCGGTGTATCCACTCTCCTCTATCGGTATCGAACTCCGCATGATTATGGTTACGGTTGATAAAACGCATCTCATCCTCAAACACGATCTTATTTTGTTTGCCAAGTGTCTTGTTCATCACAGCATGGATCGCTTCGATCATCCGTTTTCGGTTCTCCAGCGCAAAGTACAAAGCAAAATGCTGATCTTTTACATACTCCTGCCCTAATAGCGTATCGGTATGCAAACCGTAGATCCCCTTGATGTTATCGGGTTTCATACGTTTGTTCATCTCCATCGTCTGCTTGAGCGTAAACTTTTGAAGTGCCTTTGCATACCCCTGCGGGTTTGCCTCTTTGAACTTTACATTACGCGCCTCCCAGTCTGCCACCACCTTCTCCAACACTCCTTCACTCGGATGTACCTGCAAATATGCCTGTACCATGTAGTGCGATGCTATCTTGTGCCCAAATCCGCGCGATCCGGAGTGGATCACGATCCACACCTTATCATCCAAGCCGTAACCGATTTCGATAAAATGGTTCCCACCACCAAGTGTTCCAAGCTGTTTAAGCCCCGTACTCTCCAGTACCTTTTTGGCAAAGTCGGTCAACGGCAGATCGTACTTGAACGACTGGTGATCCTTGTGGGTAGCAAAGCCAAGCGGTACGGTTGAGACAATACCATCATATATCGCTTGTGCATATACCGTTACCTCCTCTTTGCTAAAGTCCGTTTTGTACGCACACATCCCACACCCAATATCAAAACCGACAAACTGCGGCACGACTACATCTTTGGTCGCACAGACACCCCCGATAGGCATCGTGTAACCCGCATGCGCATCAGGCATCAACGCCCCGTAAGTAACATAGGGTTGTTCCAACACATCGGCAAACTGTGCCTGCGAAGTTTCATCGAGCAACTCGGCATAGACTTTGTAGGGTGTACCCGTTGCTTTGAACGTTTCATGGTCGATCTCTAAAAATCCGTATGATCGCAGATCCATTTTCTACTCCTATTTTGTTTTATCAGGCATATTATAGAGGGTATTTCGGTCGTATTTTGTCCGTAAGGATGTTCAATATACCAATTTATCTGTAGATTCAATTTTATTGGGACATGGTACAATATCTCATTGAAATATTTGATTCGAAATATCTTTCATTTCTTGCTATACTGTTTAAAAACATTTAGAGTCGACAATGAACATACTACACGGAACAGCTGCAGCTGCTCTTTTTCAAAAAGCATTTGAAATACCGGAAGAGGAAATACTCATTTTTAATGACGTATTATCCTATGGAGCACTCAAAACATATACTGACATAAAATCATGGAAAACATTTAGAGAAAAAAGTTGGCATACCCTTGACCCGTATTCGCAAAGAGTGTTTCATGAAATTGCAAGGGACTTTTATACAAACTTCAATGATTTTAAGTCAGCAGATAGTTACAACCTATGGATAGGCACAGGATTGGGGGATCAACTACTTCTTGCTTTTATAATACATCTTATTATTTACCATGAACTGGATATACAAAAGCTTTCAGTATACCAATTTGAAACAATCAAGAGAAAACATTTCGATATAGAAGCTTGGGGAATAGCACTGCTGCATGCAGAAGAGATAAAAAATCATCCTACCCCTTACACATTGACCGACAAACAAATAGCTGTAGCCAAAGGTGCTTGGGAAGCCGTAACTTCACCTACTCCGAAAAAGTATTTGAAACACCTACATGGCGACATAAATCATTTATTTTTGTTGACAAAAGCTTTAGGGTTTTTATTTTTACGCTATCCTGATATAAAAACCGGTTTGCCCTATTGGGATAAAGTTTTACTGGAATCTGCACAAAAACATCACCCCAAATGTGCAAGAATCATTGGTGACGTTTTAGGCTATGAGTTCCATGCTAAATATAATTTAGACACAGTTGGAGATGATTATCTTTTCAGCCGTTTAAAAAATCTTGGAAAACCAAGTCTCAAAAAGCCTCTTATTAAAACCAATGCATTTAATTTGCCCATGAGAGAGACCAAAATAGATATCTTGCCTAATGCAAAGAAAGTACTTTCCGGAGAGATAAATATGATCCAAGAGAATGGTATAGACGACTGGGTGTGTGGCGTACATTTAAACTCATCAAGTGGTGGAGTATGGGTAAGAGACGGAAAATCTTTGCTATGGCAAACAATAGAAAGGTGATCAACACCTCTTCTTTTCTCTTTTCTTAGGCATCTTCTTGAACGAATAGCAATCAAACCCCTTACCAAGAGCCAGATACTTATCATCTATCGTCACCGTATTGTCTTCTGTCAGGTCTAATTTTCCCAGATACATACTGATCTCCTGAAAGGCCTGCATCGGCGGTACCGTTTTTGCAAACTTATATTGTTTGAGTTGCGGCAAAAGAATGGTTTTTGTCTCTGTGTGCTCAAATCCTTTTTCATCTACCCGACGTATCGACTCTAAATAAAAGTATGGTTTTTTATAGACATCAAATAGTGACAATGACTGTGCAAAATCCTGCGTAAAGTGTTCTTTCACATACTTTTTGAGCGTGTTTCTGTTCCAGCAGCTATACCCCAGTCTCTCGTAATCATCTTTGATCTCATCCAGCGGTTTATAATGCTCAGATATATACTCATCCACTCCATTCAGATCATAACAGTAAGTATCATCTGCCAATTCATAGGTGAATTTTTTGTTGACTTTTTTGATCTTCTCTATACTTATGTAAACCAAAGGATAAGCCTTGCCGCAAAAAAGCATCACATTAAAACTGCATAATATCCTGTAGTATTGAGACTGCTTCCGATAAACCACCTTGATGATGCTTCGCAGCTCTTGTACAATTGTCGGCATCTCCTTGCTAACTCTTTTAAACCTCAGCTTCTCATCTACCCCATAGGCAATGCCTATGTCATAATAGTCTTGAAATTTGGAAATGATCTTCATCCTTTTTCCTATCTCTCTTTTGTTGTTTTGTTCGCTGTTGCGTTTGTCCGTTCCATGTTACGAATGTATGTGTCATGTTCTACTCCTTGTTTTTTGTTGAAAAGATGGTACAATATTTCAATGACATATTTTGTCCGGGAAGAAAAAGATGAATAAAAATAACAATACTACTGCCATAAGCGAACAGGAACAACAGACCCCTGACGGCTGGATCATACCCTCCAAAAAAAATCTCAAGTCGCGTATTATGTATATTGAAAATAAAGGTGGAGGTCTTGAAGGAGATGCACGTATTGGGCGTGTCTACTTTTCAAAATCGGGTAAAAGTCTCTACTACAAAGACAAACGATTTCAAAGTCTTAAAGGCATGGGGTTCAAAGCTAATTATTACGATGTTGATACCGGAGAACACTACTGGATAAGCGGTCCAAGAAAAGACCAAAACGACAGACTCTATGGCGGGAACAAAGGTGTCGTCATCGATGAGGATGTCAGAGATGAATACTTTGTGATGATAGGCAAAACAAAATGAGCCAAAAATCCAGCCTATACCGCACCATCGAAATACTCAAACGCCTCAATGACGGCAAACAGCTTTGTGTCACACGGTTGGCACATGAGTATAGGGTGAGCGACCGTACCGTTCGGCGTGACTTTGCGCTGATCCGTGAGCTATTCGGCGACTTTATGTCCAAAGAGGGGGAGTGTTACAGGGCGTACAAAAAAGTGCTGCTTGACGAGGTGCTGCATGCAACTGATCTCATGACACTTGCAAACATCGTCAACCTTTTTGGCGTGACTCAAAAGCAAAGTCTCATCTCCGAGCAGACACAAGCCCTCATAGACAAATCGATGCTGGTGTATGATTTCAAATCGCGTCCGTTTGAGAATATGCAAAACCATGAAGTGGTCAAAAAGATAGAACATGCCATCAAGTTCCGCAAAGAGATCAAGCTCACTTACCGTACCGAACGCGCCACCTCTCAAACCCGTTTCGAGCCTTACAAGATCCTCTTTCTCAACGAAAACTTTTATCTTGTGGGTATCAACAGCTCCAAACACCATGTTGAGTATCGTAGGGTAACCATGATAGAGGATGTCGAATACACAAAACGGTGCTTCTTCATCGACAAAAAGGTCGACACCTTTTTTCAAAACCTCCAGACCCCTTGGGCGGCGTTCGGTAAAGAAGAAGTTCTCGTACGGCTTCGTGTCGAAGTGAACATCCGACGATTTTTCCTCAAAAAGAAGTACCTCCCTTCCCAAGAGGTGGTACACACCTTCGATAACGGTGACATTGAGGTACACTACCGCATCACCAACCCCAGAGAGATCGAAGAGCTCATCATCAAATGGCTGCCTAAGATCCGCATCATCGCTCCAAGAAACCTCAACAAGATGATCAAACGCACCCTTAAAAAGAAGCTTGAAGCCCTCTAAAGCGCAAATTTCATTCGGACATAATATGACCGAAATACTCCCTATAATAGCACTGTGCAAAGGTAGTTCATCTGCTACCTACTTGCGCCTTGGCAATGCCGAGCGTGTATCAGAATGCACCTCGTAGAATATGTGTGATATTCCACCATGTGATTATCGCAGGTTCGATTCCTGCCATGCCAAAAGGCATGTAGCTTAGCGGTTAGAGCATCACATCCTATTGATTCGCGGGTTCGAATCCCGCCATACATAAAGAATGTATGTAGCCAAGCGGTAAGGCAAAGTGTTTTGGACACTTTACAATAACGCCCTCAAGAGCGTATCTTGAACAATAAAAAGACTACACCTACCAGAGCAAGGGTCTTGCAGCATACGGAAACATCGGCAAAGAGCGCTTCTGCTTGCACCGACAGACCCGTATGCTCCACCCTGCTCCGTAGTGCAGTTAACAATCATAGGTCTGACCTCAAATGATTTACGTAGTGAATCGTTTGCAGGTCTGACCTTATCAAAGGATTTACAATGTTTAGACTCAAAGTCAAAGAGAATGAAAAAGCGTTGCTCTACAAAGATGAGAAATTGATCGACGTTCTTGGTGTCGGAGCCCATAAGATGTTTCATCTTTTTAGAAACTATCGCGTAGAGCGGTATGACACCAAAGATCACGGTATTGACGGCGAAAAAGCCCGTACGTTACATAGGCTCTATCCTGAGCTTGTAGAGAAGTACTTTACCGTTGTCGATCTCGCCGATCAAGAGAGAGCCTATATCTGCATTGACGGAAATTTTACCGAGATGTTAAGCCTTGGTGAGCTTAAGCTCTACTGGAAAGAGCTGGATGTCACCGTAGAAAAAGTCAATGTCAAAGCAGATCACAAAGTAGCCAAAGATCATATGAAATATATCGATATGTATAGTGCGACCCCAAGGGGGATCAAAAAACATATCGTCGCCCCTACTGAAGAGGCGTATTTCTATCTTGATGAAGTCTTCGTAGAGGTACTCGGTGCAGGGAAACACTACTTCTACACCGATCTGCATGACGTTAAGCTGCAAATAGTGGACACGCGTGTCAAAGCGCTGGAGATCACGGGACAAGAGCTGCTCTCTGCGGATAAAGTAACACTCAGATGCAACGTGACCATGCACTACAGGGTAACGGACGGTATGACCTACCTGACGGCTGTAGATGACCCTTACGCGTACCTTTATAAACAACTGCAGTTTGCGGTGCGCAGGCATTTGGGAGCCAAACAGATCGATGCACTCCTCTCCATGCAGCATACGTTAAGTGATGACGTACTTGCTGAACTCACCAAGATATGTGAAAGCGTAGGAGTCAAGGTTGAGGCAGTACACATCAAAGATATCATCTTGCCAGGTGAAATGCGAGAGATCTTCAACCAAGTCATCGAAGCGACCAAAAGAGCGGAGGCACACAACATCGCCAGACGCGAAGAGACTGCCGCTATGCGGTCTTTGCTCAATACCGCCAAGCTGATGAAGGACAACCCTGCCCTCGCACGGCTTAAAGAGCTTGAAGCACTTGAAAATGTCGTACAAAAAGTAGGCACACTCAATGTCTACGGAGGTTTGGAGCATGTCATGAACGGTATGATCGACCTTACGGGGAACAAGGCGTGACTTGTCACGCCTATGATCCTAAATCCACTCTATCAAACATCCATCCCGATTTATGGTATAATACCGCAAATTTAAACCCTGCTATTCTCCATCTGTGAGAATATATCTGAAAGAATTACCACTATGCAAGAACAAAATCTTAAAAAAGTCGCCATACTCGGTCGTCCCAATGTCGGGAAGAGTTCGCTCTTCAACCGTCTGGCACGCCAGCGTGATGCCATCACTTCCGATGTCAGCGGTACGACACGTGATATCAAGAAACGTATTGTTACCATCAGTGAGAACAGAGATTTCGAGATCCTCGATACCGGGGGGATAGACTACACCTCCGAGCTCTTCTCCAAAGTCGCGGACTTTTCACTCAAAGCTGCCAAAGAGGCGGACATCATTGTCTATATGGTCGATGGGAAGAGCATTCCCGATGAAGAGGATAAAAAGCTCTTTTATGACCTTCAGCAGTTAGGCAAACCGCTTGCACTTGTGGTCAACAAGATCGACAATGATAAAGAGTATGAACAACGCTTCTTTGACTTCTATGAGTTCGGTGCGGCACACACCTTCCCGATATCAGTGAGCCATAACCGTTACTTCAACGACTTCTACGCATGGCTTGAAGAGCACATCCCGCCACGTGAAGAAAAACCCGAACTCCATCTTGAAGCTGCCGATGAAGCAGACCCTTTCGGAGAGTTCATCAGTGATATCAATGCCACGGAAGAGGAGGAGGACAGAGAGATCAATGTTGCCATTATCGGTCGTGTCAACACAGGAAAAAGCTCTTTGCTCAATGCTCTTTTAGGACAAGAGCGCTCCATTGTCTCCGATGTAGCGGGAACGACCATCGACCCGATCGATGAGAGTATCGAGTACAATGATTACAAGATCACCTTTGTCGACACCGCAGGTATCAGACGGCGAGGGAAGATAGTGGGCATTGAGAAGTATGCACTCGGACGTACCGAAGCGATGCTTGAAAAAGCCGATATCGCCCTGTTGATGATCGACTCCACCGAAGGGGTTCTGGAGCTTGACGAGCGTATTGCGGGACTGATAGAGAAATTCCGTCTGGGTGCGCTCATTGTAGCGAACAAATGGGATATTCGCGGAGAGAAGACCTACGAAGAGATGGTCGATGACATCCGTGACGAACTCAAATTCCTCCACTATGCCCCGCTTATTACCATCTCGGCAAAGACCGGTATGCGCGTGCATAAGATCCTCGACCAGATCACAGCGATCTACGAGCGTTACAAGCAGCGTATCCCAACCTCCAAACTCAACGATACGTTAAGGGAGGCAATGAACCGTCACCATGTACCAAGCCATAACGGTGCGGTGGTCAAGATCAAATTTGCTACCCAATACGAGACCAAACCGCCTAAGATCGCCCTTATTACCAACCGTCCAGACGGACTGCACTTTAGCTACAAACGCTACCTTGCCAACTACATCCGAAGCAAGTTCGACTTTGAGGGTGTACCATTGGATATTGTGGCACGTAAACGCGGGGAGCGTTACGACGAGGAGTAGGTCGTATTGTCCTCAATACGACACCACACTGTACACAAAATACAAATATAATTCGGTATATTCCTATACAAAAACTTTGTCGTATTCAGGAGAATACGACCTACCATAGAAAAAATTCCTATTTTCTCATCACTCAACGCTCAACGCTCAACGCTTTCCTGCTATAATTTTGAAAAAATTTTAGCAGGAATGATTATGCGCGTACTTACAGGGATCCAAGCTTCAGGAAAACTTCACATAGGGAACTACTTCGGTGCCATGAAACCGATGGTACAGTTGC
>Ga0256837_1000136_pt1 | contig 67701 bp, 66 predicted proteins | sample 4562384metaG_FD_185976 | JGI IMG/M metagenome (GOLD analysis project Ga0256837, IMG submission 185976) | Hydrothermal vent microbial communities from Guaymas Basin, Mexico - 4561-384 | ecosystem: Environmental > Aquatic > Marine > Hydrothermal vents | place: Mexico: Guaymas Basin | collected... | reverse complement strand
AAGCTTCACCTAATGGGTGAAAGTGTTTAGTGTCGCTTTTGTCTTTCTTTTATCCTATTATACGCTACTTCCTCTTGTTTGGTGTTTTTCTATTTCGTTATTTGGGTAGAGACTCCATTTTACAAAGTTTTAATTTTTGGGCAGGGTTAGGACTCATACTACCACAGCTAGACATCCCTAACCTTACCTATCTTATAGTTAAATATAGAACCCTCTATCTGTACAACAAAATAGTAGAGCTGATTTTAATCCTCTTTAGTCCGTTTGTTTGGCTTTATCAACTCTTGACTAGACCTATTGCATATTTCAAAGCCAAACAGGAAAGCAGAGCAGATAAAAAGGCTTATGAGAAATATTATCAAGAGGACTTTAAACAACAACAAAAAGCAGAGTGGGAAAAAGAACAAGCAAGGCAAGACGAACAAACCCAAAGAGAATTTAGAGAAAGAGAAGCCAAAAGAAAACAACAAAAACAAAAACAACATCAAAAGTATGAAGAGCAGAAAAAACAACATCAAGAAGAGACGAAACAAAACCAAGAAAAAAAGACTACTTCAAGATGGGATTCAAATAGTGATTATGTAATATTAGACATAAGTGAAAATGCAACCAAACAAGAGATAAAAAAAGCCTACAGGACTTTAGCAAAAATCTATCATCCCGATTTAGCACTTCTCAACAAAGAAGAAGCAGAAGAGATTTTTAAGAGGATTAATAGAGCTTATGAGAATTTGGGTTAGTGAGTTACTAAAAGTTACAAGGCTAAAATTTGATTTTTGGTCATTTGGGTGACTAATAGGTGACTAAAGTAGTTTTTGCTGAAACTTAAAAAGTCTTCAAAGCTCGTGTTTTAGGGGATTAAAGGGGATTTAAAAAGTTTGTGGTGCGGATGAGAGGAGTTTTTTTAATAGGTTTTATCTATTTTCTTAAAGTTCCTTATATTTCCATCTAAAGCCCCTATATACGGCTACTCTTTAATCCATTCATTACTTAAACTATCATATAATTATATCAAGTTTCTTAAAATATACGGACTAAGCAAGGACTCAAAAAGGTATAAGCTTGAAAAAACAAATAGAGATACAACCTAAACTAAAAACATTACCTAAACGACATACTACAAAATCAGAGGGTATATTCTATAAAGAGATTATAGACCTTAATAATAAAAATAAAGTAGCAGATAAACTTTATGTGATTAGATACCGAGATAATGAAAAGGACAAACTTTTAACTATAGGCAAAGAGAGTGACGGAATAAAGATAACCTATGTCAAAAATAAAAGAGTAGAAATACTTAACAAGATACGCTTAGGAGAAGACCCCTTATCTCATAAAAAGAAAAGGAAAATTATTACACTTAATCATTTAGCAAAAGTATATTTTGATGATAAGCGTTGTTTGAAATGTGAAAACTGTAAGGCATACAAAAAGATTGATATAGAGAAGCAATTAGAAGTTAAACTCATAGACAAAGACCTCAACTGTAATATAAGAGCTAAGAGGCACTTACTCAATAAGTACAATAAGCATTTAGAACCTACCTTTGGTAAAAAAGATATATCAGAGGTTAAAAAAGATAGTGTTAATAAATTTATACAAAATCTACAGAGTGAGAATAAAGCACATAATACTATCAATGGAATAATACAGCTTATGAGTGCAATTGTAAACTACTCTATTAAAAATAAAGAGCTTAATAGTATTAACCCATGTATAGGTGTTCCCAAGTTATCTACAGATAATGACCGTCAAAGATACCTAAGTATTGAAGAAATCAATCAATTACTTAATGAGTTGCAAGATGACAGCAGAACCCTACTCTTTGTAAAGTTGGCACTCTCTACTGGTGGACGGCTTCAATCTGTACTAAACATCAAGAAAAAAGACCTTGACTTAAAAAACAACTCAATCACACTTAAAGACTTTAAAAATAATGATACATATAAGAGTTTTATAGATGATGATTTAAAAGAAGAGTTACATACTCTCACTAAGCCATTAAAGCCAAATGATTATGTAATAGGTACTAAGGCTACAAGATTAAGCACTAATGCCTTATCAAGTATTTTAAGACCTCTTCTAAATAAATTATTTAATAATGGTTTAGAAAAGAATGACAGCAAAAACCGTGTAGTTATTCATACTCTTAGACATACTTTTGCTTCACATCTTGTAATCAATGGTACACCTATCTTTACGGTTAAATCACTAATGAACCATAGAGATATAAATATGACTATGAGATATGCAAAGTTAGCCCCAAGTAGTGGTATGAGTGCAGTAAAGGGGTTGTATAGATGATAACATTAGAAGAAAAAGTTATAGATATAAATCAGAAAGCAAAAGCCATACTTGAAGATGAGATTAAAGATTATAATACATTACTAAATAGAGAGGGTAATATAATTACTCAACATGCAAAAATCAAAGAAAAAAAACAGTTTAATAATATTGATGTATCTCTTCTTTATGAAATTGATTGTTATAAAGTAACTGAAATATCAATAGTTAATATAGATGATAATTATCAATATACTAAAAACAGTGATTATAAAATTAATGTTTTTGGATATATAGAGATTTTACCAACAGGCTTAATAAAAGATGGAATGAATATTATTGTTACATATAGTGCAAAACAACTTGAATATACAAGAATGGGGTTTAGTTCTTTTTTACCTTTTGGTGAAGACAAAAGTGATGATGAATTAATTAAATTGAAAAGAGAAGCAACTTTTAAATTAAATTATAAAAAGATAAAGATAGAGATAAATAATTACATAGGAGCCCAATATTTTAAAGATGTATGTTACTTGACCAAGGAACAAGAATATGATTTTAAAAAAGAGAAAAAAGAAACTTATTTTAAAGATTGTTGCCACCATGCATTTTTTATGGAATTGAACTATATTATGTATCTTCATATATATATTAAACGGCTAAAACATACTCAAAAACATGTTAAAAGACTAAGAGCTGAAGCACCACCTGCAAAAGAAGTTATTAAAATATTATCTTATATTGGTAGTAAACATGAAGCAACTATAGAACTTATAAAATTATTAGCAAGTTTTAAAGGTGACTATAGTGATGAGATAAAAGACTATAACCATAAAATTTCATATTTAGTAGAAAGAGAAACCATACAGCCCATATCTCCTCCACGATTAAATATAGATCGTCTTAGTGAACTAAGAGGTAAATATAAAGATAGTATAAAAAGTCTTTATATTCTTATGAGTCAATGTAAAAAATATAACTATAAACCAAACACAGAAAGTTTATTACTTGCATTAAATTTACCTATTAAGCCAGTTGATATTTAATCTTTAAAAAGTGGGCATAAAATGCCCATAAAAACAGATACTATACTCCTCTATAGTGTGTTAAAATGCCTTCATCTAACCCAAAAAAAGGCATATTATGAACCAACAACAGGAACTTATCTACAACGACCTCAAATTACGATACAAAAAATCAACCCTATCTAAAAGAGAGATGGCTCACGAGTTGGGTATCTCTTATAGTACGATTGATAACTACATAGCAAAAGGCTATGGCATACCAAACTATAAGAAGTTGGGCAGAGCTAAAAATTCAAAAATAATTTTTAATATTATAGATGTAGCTGAGTTTCTAAGTCAAACTATCAAGACAGCCTAATGACAACTTTACTTAGGGGGTGTGGTATGTAAACCTCAACAGATAAAAGAGATGTGATTATATGATGAGGTATGAAACAGTTTAGCGACTTAGATTATATCATAACCATTTACTCATATTCTCTTAAATAATCCACAAATAACTAAGCACAGCATGAAAAAATATAGCTAAACATTAGAAGCTATACCCATGTCAAAAATCAATGAAATACACAAGGAAAAAACATTATGACAAAAGATATTTTTAGAGAATGGACGTTAGCTAAATTAGAAGAGAACCCTAAACTATTTGGAGGAGATAAAGGTAATCCAGCGATTATCAAAGAGTACCTAATAGAAACGCACGGACAGGATAAAGTAGAAGATTTAACACAAGAAGCCATTAGCCAAAGTGTGGCAGTTAGCAGAATGAGAAATAAGCTACTGGAGGTGTACCCTGAACACGACAACCGAGAGATCTATAAGCCAAAGTATAAGCGACATCATGCAGATGATGAAGATGTAGTATAGGCACTTAATGAACCCTCAACCCTTGCACCGTTCTTATATTGGTATCAATCTCTATGATGATGATTATACCAAGGTGCAGGGCTTACTACCTACTCCAAGTTACACCGATATACTTCACTCATATAATAATCAAAAGATTATCCTAATATACGCTATAGAGGGTTATATCACTACCCATAATCAATACAGATGGATAAGCAATATCAAGTTAGGGTTAGAAGGGTATCTATGTGTAGGGTTTGAGTATGTAGAAGATTATTATATTACTGATGAAACAAATATCACTACAGTACTTTATACAATAGATGAACTCTCAAAGGCATTTAACGCACCCTTGATCACATACCCTAAGATACTGTATCCAATGACAAAAAAAGAGATTTTTAGGCATTTATGTATCCATGGTAAAAAGTTAATACATCAAAAGTGTTTTACCCAAGAAGCCATGATAGCTACAGCCCTACTAATGAACTCCAAGCTCAAAAATAAATACAGCCACAAAGAGCTATACAAAAAAGCATTAGGTGCGTATATGTTCATAGATGAGAATAGAGAGGGTTTTAATATAAGGCTTGATGAGGTAGCGTTAAAAGAAGCTCACTCTAAAGGTGCAAAGATAAAGAACCAAAACCAAGCACTTAAAACAAAAGAGAAAGCTCAACAACTTCTAAAGAGTGGAAACTTTTTAAAACCCAACGGTAAAGTAAATCTCTCTTCACTTGCTAAGGCTATGAAGATGACACGACAGACAGTAGCTAAGTATGTGTAGGTATTTATGTATTGACCATAGTACAACAGCGAACTTAACACTTTTAATATAGAGCCGTCCACAGCGTAAAGATGAAAAGTCCAAAAATACCAAAAGTATGCATAGTGTTATACAGCAGCGAACTTAACACTTTTGAAAATAAAAGTAGGTTCTTTGTTTCATTTATGAGAGTATGAGGTTTTGGAACCCCAAGCGTACACTATTGGTAAGCTTTTTAAAGTCGGTTAACTTTTTTGATGTACGAATGATAAAAGTTATTACTCTATACATTAATATATAAAATCATAAATATATGACATAACTAACCGAGTTTTGGTTAAGGAATTGGTTAAGGAATTGGTTAAGAAAATAAGTAACTTACTCTAATCAAATAAACCTGACTATAGGTAAGTGGTAAGTCTATTTTGAGAAGTTCGGTAATTGTGTAATATTAAGAGTGTCTTTACCCTAAAATTATTCAATTTGTAGCTACAGTACCTATTCTTGATATAGATTGATTATATGTGGATTTTATGTGGATTTTTAATACTAAATATTGAAGAAAAAAATAAATTCACGGACTAAGTAAGGACTCAAAAAAAATACTCTAACCTTAAATTAGTGGTTAAATGCCGTTGTAGTCGTTGTAGTCGTTGTTTGTGAGGATTATAAATAAGTAGTGGTGCGGATGAGAGGACTCGAACCTCCACGCCGTAAAGCACCAGATCCTAAGTCTGGCGTGTATACCAATTTCACCACATCCGCATGTGATTGTTTACTAAACAATAAAAAGTAAGTGGTACACCCATTAGGATTCGAACCTAAGACCCTCGCCTTAGAAGGGCGATGCTCTATCCAGCTGAGCTATGGGTGCACTAAAGATAATAAATAATTTAACTTATTAATGGTACGCCTGAGAGGACTCGAACCTCTAACCCTCAGATCCGAAGTCTGATGCTCTATCCAATTGAGCCACAAGCGCTTCTTCTTTTTGGGTGGTTACCCGATTAATTATAATATATGGGGTAGGCGACGGGACTCGAACCCGCGACAACCAGTACCACAAACTGGCGCTCTACCAACTGAACTACGCCTACCATATGTAAGTATTACTTATTATTAAATGTTAAATATCTAAAGTGGTCGGAGTGAAAGGACTCGAACCTTCGACCCCCTGGTCCCAAACCAGGTGCGCTACCAGACTGCGCTACACTCCGTTTTCGCATTCAAAAGTTTAAACTATTTGAAATTGAAGTGCAATTATAGTCAAATGTGTTTCCTTTGTCAATAGTATTTGGGTTTTTTTTAAAAAAAAGTGAAATTTAATATTTTGACAGCATAATAAAGCATTTTTTTAACTACAATAAAAAGAAAAAAGGAAGCTCATATGAATGAATTTTTTATAAGCATTAATCACTTTTTTGAAGGTATATTACTCTTTGATATTTTCTTTGGAGCAATAGAGGGAACAAAGATGCCATTTATCGTTGCATGGCTTATTATAGGAGGGGTATATCTTACTATAAAAATGGATTTTGTAAATCTAAAGATGTTAGGACACTCTTTAAAGATTGTTAAGGGGCAGTACCATACTAAAGATGATGTAGGAGAAATCACCCCTTTTCAGTCACTTGTTACTGCTTTATCTGCAACAGTAGGGATAGGAAATATCGCTATGGTCTCTATTGCTATTACAGTAGGGGGTCCAGGTGCTGCATTTTGGATGATAATCGCAGGTATCTTAGGTATGAGCCTCAAATTCACAGAAGTTACCCTTTCGGTTAAACATAGAGATTTCTTACCCGATGGCTCTATTATGGGTGGAGGTATGGAGTATCTATCTAAAGGTTTGGCAGAAAAAGGGTGGGGTACATTAGGTAAATACCTATCTATTGTATTTGCTTTTTTTCTTATTATGGGAGCTATAGGTGCTGGTAATACTTTTCAAGTTTCACAAGCCTTAGGTGTCATGCAGACACATATTCCACTACTCAATGATATGCCTTATCTTTTTGGACTTGCTTTAGCAGGAGTTACAAGCCTTGTAATTATTGGAGGGATAACACGTATCGCTAGTGTCGCAGAGAAAATCGTTCCTATTATGGTTATTTTTTATCTGATGATGGTGTTGTGGGTACTTGGCACGCATTTCAGACAAATTCCTCATGCCTTTGGTCTTATCGTCTCCGAAGCGTTTAACCCTACTTCTGCTGGTGTAGGTATATTTATGGCTATGGCACAAGGGTTTCAAAGAGCAGTATTTTCTAACGAAGCGGGAATGGGTTCAGCAGGTATCGCTCACGCTCCAGCTAAAGTAAAGTACCCTGTAAGGCAAGGGCTTGTCTCTTTGTATGAACCTCTTATAGATACCGTAATCATCTGTACTATGACAGCATTAGTCATCGTTATTACTGGTTCTTACTTGGGTGGTACACCTGAGCTAGATAGCTTTATCGCCCTTAACCAAGGAGCAGCTATTACCTCTTATGCCTTTGGTTCTGTAGTTTCTTGGTTTCCAAATATTTTAGGTTTTGCCATCTTTATGTTTGCTTTTTCAACTATGATTACATGGTCTTATTATGGTGAGAGAGCATGGGTTTACCTTTTTGGTTCAAAATCTTCTATTGTGTATAAGTTGATTTTCTTAAGCTTTATTGTTATCGCTACAGTTGTAGAGACAAGTACTATGGTTGATTTCTCTTCTATTTTGTTTTTAGCCCTAGCCATCCCAAATATCTTTGGTCTTTTAATCTTATCAGGTGATGTAAAAGCAATGCTTAAAGAGTATGTAGAGAAGTTAAAATCTGGAGAGTTAGACGAAGAAGTGATACGTTAGCGTATCACTTTTAGATTTGTATAGGTATATTATGTTCTCAACCCGATAATCTTATCCACAAAATACTTAGCACTTGCACACTCGGGGTGTTCTGCTACTCTTTCAATATCAAAACCATTTCTAAAGATATTCTTTGCTAATTTTACTTTATTTGTTCCTCTTCCTGTGTATCGCATTAAAATACTTTTAAAGACATCATAAGGCATTAACTCTGTTCTCTCAGGATATTCAAAATAGAATAATTGAGATTGTGTAAACTTTCTTAATATCTCTCCATCAGCCAAAAACCATGCTTCAATTGCTTTTTTAGCTAGAACTACTACACAAATATCACATTCGCCCAATCTCTCTTTTGTTTTCTCCACACAAGGGTCACACTCCAAATCAGTCAAGATAAATATTTTATCAGGATTAAAGGTTTTGGCTTGTTCTACAAAAAGTTGCATATTTTGAGGACATAAGTTACCACCACCTTTAGCATCAATCGTTGGAGCAACCTTTTTAATATTCTTTTCTCTAAACCAACCAGTATTTTCTAAAAAATCTATAAAAATCTTTTCAACTTTACCTTCTACAATAAACGCTACTTTTACCATGGAAGTCCACCATCAAACATATTACTAAGCCACATTCTATCTAATCCTATTTTTGAATAGTCATAATGAGGAAAAGCTTTTTGAATATTTCTAATCTCTGTCTTTCCCTCTTTTTTATCAACTAAAAAAAGTTCCTTTGGCTCTAAAACTCTTACAATACTTTCACTATGTGTATTGATAAAGATATTCAAATCACTACTTCTATCTCTAAAAATCTCTATAAGCTCCATAATAGCTTGAGGATTCAAACCTCTCTCAGGCTCTTCAATTAAGACCAAACCTTTTTTATTGCTATATATAATCGCCAACATAGCAAGTGCATAAATAGTACCATCAGAAATCAACCTAGCAGGAAATTTCTTGCAAGAATTTTGCTCTTTAAACATTAAAAGGGATTTATTATTTAGACGCTCCTTCTCTACCACTATTTTATCAAGATTAGGCACTATCATCTGCATAGTTTCCATAATCTCATCTTTTATTATTTCATCTTTTTCTAAAATATTTAACACCGTAGAGATATTAGAAGCATCACTATTTAATATATCATTAGCATCAAATTCATCAGCCTCTTTGGCTTTGATAGGGTCTATCTGATAGCGTACAATAGAAGCCAAATAATCAAATAACTCTTTACCTTCAATAGACATCAATTTTAAAATACTCTCATTAGAAGAGTAATTAATCTCTTGCTTTTCACCAAGAATAAAAAGATTATTTTGAGGTGTTTTTTTTGCTATCTCTTTGTCATTTTTAGTAATACTTTCATAAATAGAAGGCTCAGTATTTAAATTTTTTATAACCAACATATAGTGATATATATTTTCATTAATTTCTATCACTAAATAAGCAGCAAATCTTTGAGCCTTAAGTGACTTTAATTTATAAGAACGAATACTATCATACCCACCATGCTTTCTAATCGCATCTTTCGCACCATATTTCACAACATCTTTAACAAACTCCAATGCCTCAAAAAGATTAGACTTTCCACTACCATTAGCACCAGCAAAAACAGAAAAGTTAGATATATCATTGATATCTATATCAACAATACTTTTAAAATTAATAATTTTTAGGCTTTTTAGGCTCATTCTTTATCCTTTAAACTATTTTTATAAAGTTATTATTAATTACTTGAAAATCATTTGGATATTTTTCTATCTCTTTTTTAAGTGAAGAATATGTATACGTTGGGTTATTTTTTATAAGATATTTACCAATTGCACCTAATGGAATTAAACTCTTATCTTTTAATTTTGAATGCCTAATAGCATTTTGAAGTATATTTTTAATTTTATCAGTTTCAGGTATCTCATCTATATCTTCATTTATAGTTAAAATAGACATTTTGTTAAAACTACATTTATTTATCATCAAGTCATAAAATAATTCCAAGACTTTAATATTATGTTCCTTGATATTATTTTCTAACTTTGTACCTTTATCGGCAATCTCATTTATCTCTCTAGGTATCCAACTCAAAGTGATATTAAATTTTTTACATATATCCAAAATTTTTGTATTCTGTACCGCCCCATTATTATCATTTAAAATATGAACTCTCTGCCCATTCATATCATTTATTTGAGTATATAAACAAGCATAAACTATCCCATATTTTTCAGCTTCATTACTACTTTTTGGGGTATTCAAAATAAGTGTATCTAATTTACCAATATCTTTATCATACAAACTTATTTTAGACTCTTTTGTTGTATTATTAAAACTAGCATCTACATATATTATTCTTCTAGCTATCATTTTTTCCTCTATCTTAAACCTCACTAAGCAAAAAGCATCTATAATATTTGCTAAAGATGGTGTTAAACCATCTCTACACCCTTTTTGCCTTTTTCAAGATGACCGATAACATATCCGTCTGTGTTAGCAAGTACTGCATCTACATCTTCTGGTTCTACAACCCATACCATTCCTACACCCATGTTAAAGGCTCTAAACATCTCCTCTTCTTCTACATACTGTCCCATAAATTCAAAAATAGGAAGTACTCTAATATTATCTTTTTTTACAATAGCTCTTATGCCCTCAGGAAGAACACGAGGTAGGTTTTCTACTATTCCTCCACCTGTAATGTGTGCTAAGGCTTTAACATTCTCTTTGTTTGCTTTGTACTCTTTCACATAAATACGTGTAGGTTCAAGAAGCGTGTCTAAAAGTGGTTTTCCCTCAAACTCTGTCTCTAAACTCATACCCAACTTGTCAAAGAAAATCTTTCTTACAAGAGAGTAGCCATTTGAATGCACACCAGAACTTGGCATAGCTATAAGTGTTTGTCCCTCTCTTACGTTAGCAACCATATCCATATCTGCACGCTCTGCAATACCTACAGCAAACCCTGCTAAGTCAAAATCATCATCTGAGTACATACCTGGCATCTCTGCTGTTTCACCACCAACTAAAGCACACTCACTTCTACGACACCCTTCAGCGATACCTGCAACTACATCTTTTGCATTTTGTGGAAGTAGTTTTCCTGTTGCATAGTAGTCAAGAAAAAACATAGGTGTACCGTTGTTACAGATAAGGTCATTTACACACATCGCTACAAGATCAATACCTACGGTATCAAGCTTACCACTCTCTATGGCAATACGAAGTTTAGTCCCCACTCCATCTGTAGCAGAAAGAATAACAGGTTCTTTATATCCTGCTGGAAGTGCATACGCACCTGCAAATGAACCGATACCACCGATAACATTTTTATCAAAAGTAGATTTTACATCTTCTTTAATTGCTTCTACAAACTCATTACCTGCGTCTATATCGACACCTGCGTCTTTATATGATATATTTGACATTAGTTATTGTCCTTTTGGTTAGTTTCTTCACAAGAAGGGAAAATCTTTTTTAAGATAATAAGCCCTGGACAAAAGCCCGTAAGCCCTGCAATAAGTAGTGCAATCATCATGGCAAGCATTACTAAGAATGCTACTTTAAACATTTGCATACCTGCTAAGCCCATGATGAACCCTAGGAGTATTGCTTGTACAATTCTTTGTACTCTTTCAGCACATAACATTTAAAATCCTTATAAAAAATTTTTCGTATTATAACTAAAATTAACTTCTAAGTTTACGACCAAGTTTTGCCTCTACTGAGCCTACTTTTTTTCCCAATCTACCTACTGCACCTTTTCTGTAGTCTATTTTTATAGAACTATAGACACGGTCACAATCAACTTGTAACTCCTCATACGCTCTGTTTATCACGGCTAGTACCTCTTCAACGGTCTCACCCTCTATGATAGTACCCATAGGAGTAAGCTGATACTCTAACCCACTTTTATCTACTATATCTAACACACGTGCAACAAATGCACTCTTACTCTGTGTGGCTTCTGTAGGAAACATACTAAACTCTACTAATGCTGACATCATAATCCTTATAATTCTTTTGAGCTATAATAGCGTATGAATAATGAAAAATTGATAATCATCGGAGCAGGGGCTAGTGGACTTGTGGCTGCTATCGTCTCTGCAAAGGCTGGAATAAACGTTACTATACTAGAACAGAATAACAAAATAGGTAAAAAAATCCTCGCTTCAGGTAATGGAAAATGTAATATTAGTAACCGATATATAGATACGCATCACTATCACTCTCAAAACCCAGATTTTGTAGCTAGTGTACTTAAAGCGTACCCCTATACTGTTATAGAAAAGTTTTTCACATCTATGGGGATAGCACTCATAGAGGGGAGTGATGGGAAGGTATTTCCTATGTCTTTACAAGCCTCTACTGTTGTAGAACTTTTGGAGTATGAAGCAAAAAGGGTTGGGGTAGAGATACTTTGTGACTGTAGAGTAAACTCCATTAGTAAAGAGGGTAAACTCTTTTACCTAGAGACAACACAAGGTACAAAAACTGCTCAAAAACTTCTCATCGCTTCTGGTTCACCCGCTGCACCACAGTTAGGAGGCTCAAACTCAGGTTATGCTTTTGCTACTAAAATGGGACACTCTCTCATACCAAGACACCCCTCACTTGTACAACTCTGCTCAGAAGAGCCATGGGTAAAAGGGTGTGCAGGGGTAAAAGTAGCAGGTATCTCAAAACTTTATGCCAACGGTGAATACATTACAGAAAAAAAAGGTGACTTACTCTTTACCAACTACGGCATAAGTGGACTAGCCATCTTAGACTTGAGTCGTGAAGTCAGCACAAGGTTAGCCACCTTTGACTACTGTGAACTTAGTCTTGATCTGATGCCTGAACTAAGTAAAGAGAAACTGACTAACTTACTGTTAGCTAGAGTAACCAAAGAGAGTGAAAAACCTCTAGGTCTATGGCTTCAAGGAGTCATAAACAAAAAACTCATAGCCATCATACTAGAGCAGTCACGTTGTAAAGTACGCACAGAAGATGCTCTCAACAGAAAAGAGATAAACAAACTCGTTCACGCCATCAAAAACCTAAAACTTAGCATTACTGATACTAAAGGGTTTAAAGGGGCAGAGGTAAGTACAGGAGGTGTAAACACCACCGAAGTCAATCCTCAAACCATGGAGTCAAAAATAGTACCAAACTTGTTTTTCTCAGGAGAAGTACTAGATGTCGATGGAGATAGAGGAGGATTTAATTTTCACTTTGCTTGGGTAAGTGGATTGAGAGTCGGAAAGATATAAAATTTAAAATAAGAGATAGTAGGTTAGGGGAAAGCCCCGACCTACGGAAAAATTACTTAGAATTTTTCTTATCTCTTGCTGCTCTTTTTCTTACGTTTGCATCAAGTGATTTTTTACGAATTCTTACAGAGATAGGTGTAATCTCGATAAGCTCATCATCTTCTATCCACTCCATCGCTGACTCAAGAGTAATCTTTCTAGGTGTTACTAGTTTAATAGCATCATCTGCACCAGATGTTCTCATGTTTGTTAATGCTTTACCTTTAAGTGGGTTCACATCTAAGTCACCTGGTCTTGCAGACTCACCAATAACCATACCACTATATACTTTATCTTGTGGGCTAATAAACATTGTACCACGTGACTGAAGGTTAAAGATAGAGAATGCTACTGCTTCACCATCGTCCATAGAAACCAATGCCCCTGGAGTTCTACTAATAACCACACCTGAATATGGTCTGTACTCTAGGTAAGAGTGGTTCATGATACCTTCACCTTTAGTGTCTGTAAGGAACTCATTTCTAAACCCAATAAGTCCACGTGCAGGGATTTCGAATTCTAGTCTGATAGTTCCGTCAGGCATAGGTACAAGTGAAGTCATGTTTGCTTTTCTTTTACCTAGTTTCTCAATAGCAACCCCTTGAAACTCTTCTGGAACATCTACTACTAGGTGTTCAAATGGCTCCATTTTTACACCATTTTCTTCTTTAGTTACAACTTCTGGACGTGCAAGCATAAACTCAAAACCTTCACGTCTCATGTTCTCTGCCAAAATACCTATCTGAAGCTCACCACGACCAGAAACTTTGAAAGATGCATCTCCCATTGGCTCCATACGCATAGCGATGTTTGTCTCCATCTCTTTTTCAAGACGTTCAGAAATCTTGTTTGAAGTTACGTGTTTACCTTCTTGTCCAGCTAAAGGTCCATTGTTTACAGACATAATAACTGAAAGTGTAGGCTCTTCAACATGCATAGGGTCAAGTGCTACTGGATTTTGTGAATCACATACTGAGTCACCAACATCAATATCATTAAATCCTGCTATTGCTACGATATCTCCAGCTTCTGCTTCTTGAATTTCAATTCTTTCAAGACCTTTAAACCCAATAAGTTTAGAGATACGTGATTTTGACTTAGAACCATCAGCTTTTACAAGTAAATACTCATCACCTTTTTTTACTTTACCATTAAAGATACGAGTAATACCGATACGTCCAACAAAGTTGTCAGAGTCAAGTGTAAATACTTGTGCTTGTGTATCAGCATCTGGTGAACCTACTGGATATGGTACTTTTTCAATAATAGCTTCAAAAAGTGGAGTCATATCTTTACTTTCATCTTCCATCTCCCATTTTGCATAACCATCACGTGCTGCTGCATAAAGTACTGGGAATTCAAGTTGATCTTCATTTGCATCAAGTGCAACAAGAAGGTCAAATACTTCATCTAGTACTCTCTCTGGGTCTGAACCATCTTTATCAATTTTATTGATAACAACAACAGGGATAAGACCAAATGCAATCGCTTTTTTAAGAACGAATTTAGTTTGAGGCATAACACCTTCTTGTGCATCTACTAAAAGAAGTACACCATCTACCATTTTAAGAACACGCTCAACTTCACCACCGAAATCGGCGTGACCTGGAGTATCGATAATATTTATCTTGTGATTACCATAGTTAATAGCAGTATTTTTAGAAAGAATTGTAATTCCTCTCTCTTTTTCAATAGCATCAGAGTCCATTGCTCTCTCTTCTACTTGCTGGTGTTCTGCATACGTACCAGATTGTTGGAGAAGCTCATCTACAAGTGTTGTTTTACCGTGGTCAACGTGAGCAATAACGGCAATATTTTTAATTTTTTGCATAAAATATCCTGAAATAAGGGTAAACCCTATATAATTTTCGCGAATTATACCCAAAAGTTACTATAGTGTAGATTTGATGAACTTAAACCCTATATTTTACTAAAAAAATAACGGCTATATACCTTTAAATAATATGCTATAATTATGTCAAAACAAATTACTATAAATAGGGTAGGGTGATGGAGAAAATAACAATGTACCACATAGAATATGAGAAACCAAAAGTCACACTTTTACAAGAGTCTGGGCTAGGGGTAGCAGAGATAGCTGCACGTACTTGTTATGACTCTTTTGAGAACTCTGAAAATGCATGTGTTAAAAATGCCATGGAGAGACTAGATACCCAAGCCATTAACAATATAGAGAACTCTGAGCTACTCTCTAACTTAGCATGGGTACATCACCATCACTCCATCATCGAACATGCAACACTTAGCTTTTTAGTTCAAGGTACAAGTCGAGGTGTACTACAAGAGCATGCTCGTCATAGACTTCAATCTATCTCTGTACGTAGCACCCGTTACACCATGTCCTCAGTTATCAACGCTTTTACAGCCTCTTTGCAAAGTGAAGATAGTTTTGCTTTTTTCTTAAAAACCGTACTTCCTCTTAACCTTTTTATTATTACAGACAATGACTATCTTCGTATTGAAATACGTTCTATTTATGAAAAACTACTTTTTCAACAGCAACGTAACCCAGACTACTATAGTACAGCTGTTGCTAAGTCATCTCTACCATTTTTAGAGAGTTGCAAAGGTGATGCACAAGCCCTCTTTTTAGCCCTAGAAAATGGAAAGAAAAAGAGAAATGTAGGCGATGGCTTTAAGCACATCGTCTCAGACAACTGGAGAGTAGATATGGTCATTACCTTTAATATTAGAAGTCTTAAAAACTATTTTGACCTACGTGACTCTGCTGCGGCATGGTTTCAGATACGTTGGCTAGCTGAAGCGATGAAAGAGGTTACCCCTCTTAAGTACTTAAAACTTATCAATAAAAAGCATAGGTAAACAGACCATGACACAGACCCAAATAGAGATTGTTATTATTGAAGATGAAGAGGATATTTTAGAGCTTATAGAGTACCATCTCACAAAAGAGGGTTATAGAGTGACGGGCTTTTTATCTACTGAGAATGTGGAGCAGTTTTTGGAAGAGGAGAACCCTTCGCTGATGATAGTTGACCGTAACCTCCCTGGTATGGAGGGGAGTGAGTTTGTTTCATACTTACGTGATATAGGCTATGACATCCCTGTTATTTTTCTTACTGCAAAGGATAAAGAGTCAGATTTGGAGAAGGGGTATGAGCGTGGAGGAGATGACTACATGTCTAAACCTTTTAACACCAAAGAGTTAATGCTTAGAGTCAAAGCCCTACTTAAACGATCTGGTGCTTTACTAAGACAAGAACGATTAAAATATAGAACCCTCACCATGGAGATAGAGAAGAAAATCCTCATAGTCCACCATGAGACTATCTCCCTTACGAACTTAGAGTTTAAGCTACTCCAAACATTTATGCTACATATAGACAAACCACTTACTCGTGATTTCCTTCGTGACAAAGCATGGGGTGTAGAGGGTGAGGGAGTCAATGACAATGCAGTCAATGTAGCCATTAACCGTCTTAAAAATAAGATAGACCCACAAAATGAAGAGAACTATTTTCATCCTGTTTGGGGAGTAGGTTACAATTTTCATTAAAAATATTACAATTTGACATATTTTTACCCTCTTTACTCTTAGACACGCTACACTTCTACCATGAATAAGCAAGAAACCCTAGAACATTATTTCGGACATAGCACGTTTAGACCTCTACAAGAAGAGGTAGTAGATGCCATACTTAACAAAGAAGATGTACTGATGATACTTCCTACAGGAGGAGGTAAATCACTTTGTTATCAACTGCCTACTTTACTCATGGAGGGCATCACCGTAGTAGTCTCACCACTACTCGCACTTATGCACGACCAAGTTGTAGCCCTCAAAGCCAACAGTATCTCGGCTGCCATGCTCTCCTCTATGCAAAACTTAGAGGAGTCTCAGCAGATAGAAGCAGAGTTAAGAGAGGGGAAGATAAAACTACTTTACGTTGCACCAGAACGCTTAACCAATGCCTACTTTTTAAACTTACTTCACCAACTACCCATAAACTTTTTTGTCATAGACGAAGCCCACTGTGTGAGTGAATGGGGGCATGAGTTTAGAGAGAACTACAGACGGCTTTCTCTACTTAAAGAGCAGTTTTCCACCACTCCCATAGCAGCATTTACTGCCACAGCCACCAACGCAGTAGAGAGTGACATCGCATCAAACTTAGGACTACAAAACCCTAAAAGAGTAAGAGGTTCTCTCTTTCGTGAAAACTTAAGTATCAACGCTAAACACCGCATAAAAGATGGAAAAGACCAACTTGTAGAATTTTTGAAACTTCACAAAGATGAGTCAGGCATCATCTACACCCTTTCACGCAAGTCAACAGAGTCAGTCGCACAGTTTTTACAAAAAAAAGGGATAGAAGCCCAAGCCTACCACGCAGGGTTACCTACAGAACAAAAAAACAAAACGTATGCAGACTTTGTAGCAGACAAAGTACAGATAGTCGTAGCTACCATCGCTTTTGGTATGGGCATAGACAAATCAAACATCCGTTTTGTTGTGCATATGACACTCCCTAAAACCATAGAAAACTTTTACCAAGAGATAGGAAGAGCAGGGCGTGACGGTGTAGAGTCTGAAACACTTTTACTCTACTCAGCAGCAGACATAGTACAACAAAAGATGTTCATAGACGACTTACCTGAAACACCATACAAGCAACACGCCTTTAACAAGCTAGATGCCATGGTACGCTTTGCAAACTCAGAAAACTGTAGACACCAAACTGTAGCTGCTTACTTTGATGACAGGATAGTCGAGTGTAACACCAAGTGTGACAACTGTACTGCTCCACAGAGTGAGAAAATAGACATTACCACTGCCTCGCGTATGCTTCTCTCTACCATCTTAAGAACAGAGCAGAACTTTGGATTACACTATGTCATAGATGTACTCAAAGGGAGTAAAGAGCAAAGAGTCTTAGCCAACGGTCACGACACCCTCTCTGTCTATGGCATAGGAGAAGAGTACAGCAAAACCCAATGGCTCACCATAGGAGACAAACTCCTAGAACTAAACGCCGTAGAGATAGGGGAGTTTAAAGTCTATAGACTCACTGCTTATGGAGTAGAAGTCATAAAAGGGTTACACACCATAGAACTCAAAAAAGAGAGACTCACCGTACAAAAAGCACAAAACAAAAGAAAAGTAACCTACTTTGATGACTACGATGCAGAGATGTACGACAAACTTAGAGACTTAAGAACACAAATAGCCTCAGAAAAAGGCATACCACCCTACATCGTATTTTCAGACAAAACACTCAAAGATCTAAGCAACAAACAACCCCAAAACAAACAAGAGATGCTAGATATACACGGCATAGGAGAAGTAAAATTTGAGAGATACGGAGAAGCATTTTTAGAGCTTTTGGAAGCGTAGGTTACATGGAGATATGATGAAATCTCGACTATTATGTATAAATTGTTTTACATTAGCTGTTATAAATGGTATTATTATAAACTAACTTGTACATAAAGGGCAGTAATGGTAAAGATTTATCTAAAAGATACACCTATAGCAACATTTACACAAGATAAACGTAACTACCTTATAGACTATCAAAACTTAGAGATACAAAACTCCATAACCCTCTCTCTACCTAATAGCAAGAAGTTTTATACTTATGATTATAAATTTCCTCCTTACTTTGAGACTTTTTTACCTGAGGGGTATTTGTATGAGATATTTAAAAATCTACTTACCAAAGAGTATGGGTATATAGATGACTATCTTATCTTTTCAAAGTTATCTCCAAACATTCAAAGCAGAGTGGCTTTTCAAAGTGACTTTTCTAAGCTCGATTTTGATTTTTTAGATATAGATAATATTATAGAAAATGATTCAAACGATACTTTTAGAAAATTACTCGATACCTTTTTAAATAAAAATGCCATCTCTGGGGTACAGCCTAAAACAGTGGCACTTTTAAAAGACAAAGAGACCCTACACATAAAAGAATACATTATCAAGACATGGGGAGAGGAGTATCCTTATTTGGCTGAAAATGAGTACTTCTGTTTAAAAGCATGTGAGAGAGCTGGTATAAAGATCCCTCATATTACTCTTTCTAAAAATAAAAAGTTTCTTATCGTGGAAAATTTCATCTTTGAAGAGATGAAGATCTTAGGCTTTGAAGAGATCCTCTCTTTACAAGACAAAAACCGAAATAAAAAGTATGATGGAAGTTATGAACAAGTAGCCAAAACTATTTACCAGTTTACGACACAGAAAAAAGAGTCTTTAACTGCCTACTACAAAACGATGGTGATGAATTACTTACTCAAAAATGGAGATGCTCACCTCAAAAACTTTGGGTTATTATTTAACAATGACTTTACCCATATCTGGCTCAGTCCTACCTATGATGTGGTCAATACCACAAGCTACATTTACCAAGATAAACCTGCTCTCATGATGCAAGGTAAAAAGGTATGGTTTGACAAAGAAGCTTTGGTGGAGTTTGGGATAAAGCATTGTATGCTTACACAAAAAGAGGCAGATAGCTTTTATGTTGAGTGTGAGAATGCTCTAAAAAAGACTATATCTGAGATAGAAATCTACATAGTGAATAACTCACATTTTAAAACTATTGGAAGACGAATGATAGAGAGTTTTAAAATCTCACTTAAAAACAAAACCATAAAGGAGTTACCTCGTGAACTTACTAGAACTTGGTAGTAATGTTAGAAAACTAAGAAAAGAACGAGGGCTTACACAAGAGGTGTTAGCCAAAAAAGCAAACATCTCACGTGCAACACTCTCAAAACTTGAAAATGGATACATCGCCCAAGTCTCCATAGTAACACTTAATGACATACTAAATCATCTAGGCTATGAACTTGATATGAAAGCTTTAAATCCATTTATGCAGTAGATTTGGCGATTATTTGTGAAGGTTTTATGTAAAAATAAAAATATCGCTACACTTTATGAGTAGGTCGGGGTGTCCTCTCCCCGACGTAAATCTAAACAATAAACATAGTTATATCTTCACCATATGACTTAAACCATGTAGATTAAAACTGTAGTGTATGCAAATCATTGTCGGGGAGAGGACACCCCGACCTACGGTAATTTTGGTATAATTTATAAATTATATATTTTAATTAGTTTATTTGTGATTCTATAAAAAATATTACATAAAAGGAAAGTGTATGAAAAAAGTTATTTTACAGCCAATAGGTAATGATAATTCAATTGATAACTTTAAAGAAAAAAATTCAAAAAGATGGGCAGAATCAACTAAATATAAAAAAGATTGGGAAGAATCCAAAGAAGCTATAGTTTTATTTACACATGATAGTGTAATTTTTGCTAAGGCAACTATTTCATCTATTGAAACGAGTAATCACACAAAGTATCCATTAAATTATTATTATGATGATATAAAATTTATAAATATACCTTTTTCTAAACTTCGGAAAATAACAAATTTTCAAGATATATATCGAAATTATACAATTTTAAATAAAAGTATGAGTCAAAAAATACTTGATTATTTTGAACTATTAGAATTAAAAATTTATAAGAAAGATGAAGACTATCAAAAAGATATAGGAGAGGCTAATCTTTTTGATATAAAAGATGAATCAGAAACGCCTAAAGAACCTAAAAAAGGAAAAAATAAATCTTATTATCCAAGAAATAAATTTCGTGCTAAATTAGCTTTAAGTAGTGCAGCATATACATGTGAAATAGATAGTAATCATACTACTTTTATATCTAAAGCAACTAATGAGAACTATGTAGAAGCTCATCACATAATACCTTTTAATGTTCAATCAGAGATAGACTATAACCTAGATGTAACACATAATATTGTTTCTCTTTGTCCTAATTGCCATAAAAAAATACATCTTGCTTCATTTAATGATAAAAAGAAAATGTTAGATACTTTATATAATAAACACTTAGAAGGTTTATCAATAGTTCATTTAGATATTGGGATAGATAGTTTATTTAGTATATATAGTGAGTAAACTAAAGATTATTATCCACCTACTCTATCAAAACCAACATACAAATTAAATTTAAAGGTACTGTCGTAAGACAAGTACCTTACAAAAGGACAAAACATGAAAAAACTACCATTATGTGGCATAGACGAGGCGGGGAGGGGTCCTTTGGCTGGTTCTTTGGTTATGGCTGGGGTTGTGCTTAACAAGCCTGTAGAGGGGTTGATGGACTCTAAGAAGTTGAGTGAGAAGAAGCGTGAGGCTCTTTACCCTCAGGTGGTAGAAAACTCCGACTACCACATCGTCTCTTTTTCTGCACAAGAGGTAGATGAGCTAGGTATCTCTAAATGCCTACATAATGGACTGTTAAGCATTCAAAAACATCTCCCTCATGCTGAGTATCTTTTTGATGGTAACAGTACCTTTGGAGTAGAGAACATTAGCACCATGGTAAAAGCCGATGACAAGGTAGCAGAGGTGAGTGCTGCGAGTATCTTGGCTAAGGTGACACGTGACAGAGAGATAGTTCAAATGGCTAAGTTGTACCCAGAGTATGGGTTTGAGAAACATAAGGGGTATGGTACTAAAGCTCACATAGAAGCGTTAGTAGCACACGGAAGGTGTAAGATCCACCGTTTTACCTTTAGAGTAAAAGGTTTAGATGAACCTAAACTTTTTTAACCTTTAGAGTTTTTATGCTTTAAAGTTTTTTTCCATTGACTGTGAGTTTGCCTTTACTAAAGCTAAAGTTGTAAACTTTTTTATCATCTTTGTCTTTAGGAGGCATCATCATAAGGAACATCATCACTTTTTTATCTTCTGCTAGTAGTGCAAAAAGTTCTGTTGATACAGAGAGGTTTAACGTACTATCCATTTTGTCCAATACTGCTAAGATGTTTTCTGAAGCGGCTTTAACATCTAACGATTTGTCTATGGAAACCATAGCATCCAAATCAAAACCTTGCATCGTTTTACCCATGTATGTCACCTCTTCTACAGAGAAGTCTGGTATGCTCATCTTTACCCCTTTAGAGAGTATTTGTTGAATCATTTCATTGATGGCTTTTTCATCTTCTATATCTATGTTTTGAAGGGTATCAAATGCACTAATATCAAGGTTATTTACTTCAAAATCAAAAACCAATTTTCTTATTTTTTGCGTCTCGTTACCTAGTGTCAACTCTGCATTATCTAGGGTAATATTCATCATACTTTTGAGTAATGCTTTACTTACAATATTACTAGCTTTCACGTTAATGTTATGTATCAATAGTTTTATGTTAAGAAGTGAAGTATCATAAAACTCTATCTTCTCTACGTTATACTCTGATTTCATATCATACTTAGATGTACCAGTATGTATGTAGCTAGAGGTTATGTTTGTAAGAGTGATACTCATACTTGTGTCAGAAAGCAATGCAAATTGTTTTAAACTCTGTTTCACATTTTGTACTCTGTTCTCTTTTATATCTCCAGAAAAGAGTAATGCTTTAGAGAGAATAGTAATCTTCTCTTCTTCACTTTTAAATGTTTCATTGATGTCTTTTAAATACCCTTTAAAGCCTGTAAGAAGTTTGTTTATATCTACATGAAGAAGTAGGGCTTTATCTGTAATGAGACTGTTTACTCTTGCAAAAGTTGCGTTGTCCTCTCTCATTTCATCTTGTATCTCTTGTGGAAGTGCTACTGGGTAAAGATCTAAAGATAAGGCACTGTAAACATCTGCAAGATAGTTTACATCTACACCTAGTTGAAGCCCTTTAAAGGCTAGCATATCTTCTTTTTTTACCTTAGTACCTTTTTCATTGAGGTAGGCTGTTATTTTATCGGTATCTTTAAAACAAAGAACAAAATGTTCACTCTTCTCTTTAATCTCTCTTTGGGTAATACTAAAACCTCTCTTCTCTAAAACCTTTAGCTCACTTTGAACTTGCTCTTTTATCACTTTTGTTACTTCTTCTGAAGCCGTTGCAAAAAGGTATGCACCTAAAAGTAATAATACACCTACTATAGATAGTCCTAATTTTTTCATCTAATTTCCCTTAATTTAATTAATTTTATTTCTTATAGATGGCTTGTAGATGCTCCATCTTTTTACCCATGTTTAGTAGGGTCATATCTGCTAAGGTAAGTGCCATCATCGCTTCACATACCACTGCACCACGAACAGCAACACAAGGGTCATGACGCCCTTTGAGGTTACACTTTACCTCTTCATCATGAACAGTAAGTGTATCTTGCTCTTGAAAGATAGAAGGGGTGGGTTTAAAGTGTGTTTTAACCACGATAGTGTCACCATTGGAGATACCTCCTAAAATACCCCCTGCATGGTTACTCTTAAAACCTTTAGCGGTTATCTCATCGTTGTTTTCACTCCCTTTAAGGTGTGTACTTGCTACGCCATCGCCTATCTCTACAGCTTTGGCTGCATTGATACCCATCATCGCTTCTGCTAAGATGGCATCGAGTTTGTAGTAGAGAGGTTCACCTAAACCTACAGGTACACCTGTAGCTGTAGTTAGTACCACCCCACCTACAGAGTCATGATTCTCTTTAGCTATTAAGATAGCTTCCTCTTGTGCTTTTTCCATGTTTGGGTCAAGAGCGTTCATCTTAGAGGCTCTTGCGTGTGCAAAGTCTTGTACTTCACTCTTAATGCCATCTACTTCACAGACACCACCTTGAACCTCTATACCTAACGCTTTAAGCATCAGTTTTGCTATGGCTCCACCTGCTACTCTTGCTGCTGTCTCTCTAGCAGAACTTCTTCCACCACCACGGTAGTCTCTTAGTCCATACTTGTGAAAGTAAGTATAGTCTGCATGTCCAGGGCGAAAAAGGTCTTTTACATTGTCATAATCTCTTGACTTTTGGTTGGTGTTAAAGATAACCATGGCTATGGGAGTACCTGTACTCAAGCCCTCAAAAGTACCAGAGAGAATTTCAAATTTGTCATCCTCTTTTCTTCCTGTCTCTAGTTTACTCTTTCCTGGTTTTCTACGGTCAAGTTCAGACTGAATGAACGCTTCATCTATCTGTAGTCCTGCGGGTACTCCATCGAGTATGCACCCTAAGGCTTTACCATGAGATTCACCAAAAGTAGTAAGGGTTAGTTTTTTTCCAAAGATATTCATACTTTTAGTGCCTCCAACGCTATTTTGGCAGCTTTTTGCTGTGCCTCTTTTTTACTTTTACCTTTTGCTGAAGCGATAGTTTTTTCATCAAGAACAATAGCAATCTCAAACTCTTTTTTGTGATCTGGACCTGAAGAACCTAACATCTCATAAAGTGGTGTAACCCCATGAGTAGCTTGAGTTAACTCTTGTAGAGCTGTTTTATAATCTTTAGACAAAGATTGTAAGTCTATTTTAGGGTGACACTCTTCTAGTAGTTTTACTGAAATCTCTTTTACGACATTTAACCCTGCTTCAAGGTAGATAGCACCCATTACTGCTTCAAAAGCGTTAGAGAGCAGAGAGGCTTTGTTTCTTCCGTTGTTATTCTCTTCTGCCACAGAGAGATAGATATATTCTCCTAGTTTTATCTCTTTTGCTAAAAGGGTAAAACCACTCTCATTTACCAAAGATGCTCTCATCTTAGAGAGTACTCCCTCGTTAGAGCTAGGAAACTTAAAAAAGAGATACTCACCAACTACAAGGTCAAGTACTGCATCTCCTAAAAATTCAAGCCGCTCATTATTGTAAGGCTTTTTATCACTTTTATGCGTCAAAGCCTCAATAATCAATTGCTTGTTCTCAAATGTATAGTTCAGTCTTTTTTCAAGTTGACTGTAGTCGTTCATTGTATATTCCTTTTGTTGTTTATTTATGTTACTGAAAATTTACATTATCAGCATAAAGTGCATAGTGTTTTGTACTGGCTTTTACGATAGTCTCTTCAACTTTTATGGAGGTAATCGCCATACAGTTAGGACAACGATAAAAAGCCATAGGAGAGTTCTGCTTACATTTTTTACACAGATAAGAGAAGAGTAACTCTCCCTCTTCAAATCCACTTTGTTTAGCAGTAGCTAACATATCTAAGTAAAATACTCCACTTTTTACCATGGGTTCTTGCAAATACCCCCTTACATAGTACAGTGTGCGTAAGTATTCATTATCCATAATTATATCTAAATCGAGTTGTGAATTTGGTAAGAACCATAAGATGTCAATCAGCTCATCTAATCGTGTTGCATCTACCATTTTCCATGCTAGTTTAGTGTCTAGTTGAAGTACAATACTGATGATTTGCCTATAGAGTTTTGGCTCCTCTTTTAACAAAGATTGTAACTTTTCTAACTTCTCTTTAGTTTCCATACGCTTGTTTGACTTTAAAGCAGATAAATCTAAAAACTTTGAGAGTACTGTTGTCTCTTCGCCTAGTATGCTTAAGGGTTCTAATATCTCTTTTGATTTATCAAATTTATGCAGCATCTCATAGACAACACCTAGCTCATACAGTACCTGTACACTTCGTGGTTTTTTACGAAGTATCTCTACGTAAATACTTCTTGCACGCTCTAAAAAACCTGCATGTAAGTAAGTGTTTCCTAGTCTCTCCATCAGTTCTACTTTACCTAAATCACTACTAATATTTTTAATAAGATAGAGGTAAATATTGATAGATTTATGGTATTCACCAGAGTTTTCAAAGGCTTTTGCTAATAGGCTAAGTGGCTTCATCATATGGGTTTCAAAAGGCATGTCAGTGGTGTCTAAAGCACACTCTGCACTCTCAAACTTATCTAAAAATTTTAGAAGGTTTCCCTCCTCTTTTTGCTGTTTGAATACCCCCCAAGCATATGTAGCAAGAGCAATAATAAGAGCAATAATAACAATAAGTAAAATACTAAAAAGTGGATCATTATATGCAGGTAAAATACTTTCCAAAGTTTTGCCTTTTGTGAAAATTATAAAAATAGTGATTTTTTGTCTTAGATTATATCTAATTAGATATAATTCTACTATGATAGATAACGCTTCGATTGAATCTCTAAAAAACAATATTGACATAGTAGATGTGATAGGTAATTTTATAGAACTGCGTAAAGCAGGTGCAAACTATAAAGCAAACTGCCCGTTTCATGGAGAGAAGACCCCCTCTTTTGTCGTAAGCCCAAGTAAACAGATTTACCACTGTTTTGGTTGTGGAGTAGGTGGAGATAGCATTAAGTTTGTTATGGAACTTGAAAAACTCTCTTACCCTGAGTCTATAGAAAAACTCGCTTCCATGTATAACTTTTCACTCTCTTACTCTAAAGGTAGTTCAGACTACTCAGATGCAAAAAGGGTGCTTGAGACCATACAGACATGGTATGTGAAAAACTTAGAGAACAATGATACAGCAAAACAGTACCTCTTAAGTAGAGGTGTTTCACAAAACTCCATAGAACACTTTGGCATAGGGTATGTTCCTGAGGGTGCTTCAGTAATGCACTTTTTAAATGCTACACTTCTACCCATGCCTAAAGCTATGGAAGCAGGAATCATTGCTCAAGGTGAGAATGGAGGTTTTTATGCTCGTTTAGTAGAGCGTATCACTTTTCCTATCTTCTCTGCAAGTGGTTCCGTTGTAGGGTTTGGGGGACGTACCATAAGCAACCACCCAGCAAAGTACATCAACTCTCCTCAAACTAAACTCTTTAACAAGTCACGTCTGCTTTATGGTTACAACTTAGCAAAAGAGAGTATTTACAAAAACAAAAAGCTTATTGTCTGTGAGGGGTACCTTGATGTAGTGATGTTCCATCAAGCAGGTTTCACAGAAGCCGTAGCAAGTATGGGAACAGCACTTACTCCTGAACATTTACCCCTCTTAAGAAAGGGTGAACCTAAAGTTATCTTGGCGTATGATGGAGACAAAGCGGGAGTAGCTGCTGCACTAAAAGCTGCACAGATGTTAGCCATAGCCAACTTCGATGGAGGAGTCGTACTATTTCCTGATGGACAAGACCCCGCAGACCTCATAGCCAAAGGAGAGAGTGAAGCAGTAGCTAAACTACTTCGTGAAGCCAAACCTCTCATACCTTTTGTGTTAGAAAAACTCATTTACAGTTATGACCTAAATGACCCTCGTGCAAAAGAGGCTGCTTTTGGAACAGCTAGACAATTTTTAGAAGGCTTAAGCCAAATCATCAAAGATGCGTACATCCCTATGGCTGCCACACTTTTAGGCGTAGCTCCTGCACTATTTGGTGGACAGACACAACCTAGTAGAGCAAGAGAGAGTTTTAGCCAAAGAAAAGATGACATAGCCCAGTTGAGCATACTCAAAACTCTATTAGAAAAACCAGAACTTATAGATAGTGTTCTAGATGTTATAGATGTCAATATGTTTGGAGGTTACGCAGGACTTTTTTCAGCACTTATCAATGGAGAGAGTGAACAACCACAAGTGAGAGGTTTAGCAGTAGATGAGAGTTTACAAGTAATGAATGAAGAGGAGTTACAAAGTGTGTTACGTAACTTTCTAATTAGACATTATGATATTAAGCTAAAGGATATTGTAGCAGATAGAGATATGCCTTTTAGCAAGAAGAGTTTTTTGATACGTAAAATAAAAGCTGATATAATTCCAAGATTAAAAAAAGGAGAACTAGTAGCCTATGAAACCAACTGGTAAAGTACGTGCATTAGCAATGTTTAGTGGAGGGCTTGATAGTATGATTGCTATTAAGCTTATGGTAGACCAAGGTGTAGAGGTTATTGCCCTACATATCAAGATAGGATTTAGTGGAACTAAAGATATCTCTGAAATTATGAAACAACGTGCTAACATGGCAGGTGCTGAGTTTAAAATAGTCGATGTGAGAGAGGAGTATATTCAAAATATTCTCTTTGATCCTGTATATGGGTATGGGAAGAACTTTAACCCTTGTATTGACTGTCATGGGTACATGTTCAAAATAGCCAAAGCGATGATGCCTGAATTAGGGGCTTCTTTTATCTTTACTGGTGAAGTGATAGGACAACGTCCTATGAGTCAACGCCATGATGCCATGAAACAAGTAGCTAAGTTAGCTAATGACAGAGAAGATAAGCTTATCGTTCGTCCAATGTCTGCAAAGCTCATGGAAGAGACTACTCCTGAGTTAGAGGGGTGGATAGACAGAGAGAAGCTACTTGATATTACAGGTCGTAGCCGTGAACGTCAACTGGCTATGGCAAAAGAGTATGGGTGGGAGGACTATGAGTCTCCAGGAGGAGGGTGTCTTCTGACAGAGTCTCACTACTCTGAGCGTATTAGTGAGTTTATCAGCTTTGATACATTTGAAGTAGAAGATATAGAACTCCTCAAGTTTGGTCGTCACTTTAGACTTCCTGATGGTGCAAAACTAGCTGTAGGAAGAAATAAAGAGGACAATGAAGGGTTACAAAACATACAGAGTGATAAGTATGTCATAGTAAAACTCCCTATAGGAGGACCTTTTTCACTTTTAAGTACAAACGCAAGTAGTGAAGACAAAGATTTAGCAGCAAAACTAGCCATAACATATGCTAAAAGTTCAGTAGAGGATTGCTATGATGTTGAGATAGGAGAAGAGACACTAAGTGTTTCACCCTTTGCACAAAAAAGTGAAGCACAAGCCTACTTTTTTAATGCAAAAAATTAAATTATAATAATAAGGAACAAAAATGAAAGCAAGTGCAAGACATATATTGGTTAATAGTGAAGCGTTATGTATGGAACTAAAAGAGAAAATAAACGCTGGTGAGATAAGTTTTGAGGAAGCAGCAAAAGAAAACTCTACTTGTCCATCAGGTGCAAGTGGTGGAGCATTAGGAACATTTGGTCAAGGTCAGATGGTACCAGAGTTTGATAAAGTGGTTTTTAATGACGAAGTAGGAGTAGTACACGGTCCTGTGCAGACACAGTTTGGGTATCACCTTCTTGAGATAACAGAGCGTTCTTAAACTACTAGCCTTTACAGCTAAAGCTCTGCTGAGATAAGTTCATTTATTACAGATTTTAATACTTTATTAAATCTAGGAATAAGCGTCTTATCTTGGTTTTTATCAATCTCTTTGCTTATAGAATAAAGCTCCATAGCCCCAATAGTTTGACTTACCCCTTGAATAGTATGTATTGCTAGTTCAAATGCTTCTCCATCCAGAGTATCAAGTTCAAAATGTTCATAATTTTTTCTAAATACACGAAGTATTTCAAGGTAAAGTTCTCTATCATTTGCCATAAATTGTAAGCCTATTTCTACGTCAATAGCATTAAAAGTAGGTATTATCAAAATAGGTTTTTTTGATACATTATGATATTTGTCCTCTTTTATAGAGAGATATTTTAGTAGCATGGCATAGAGTTTGTTGACTTCAATAGGCTTATTAAGATGATCATTCATTCCAGCTTTTTTTGTTTTTTCTATATCTTCTTTCATAACATTAGCAGTTAATGCAATGATAGGAATGTTAGGGTCTATCTCTCTAATATGTTTACTTACTTCAAAACCATTCATAATAGGCATTTGTAAATCAGTTAAAATAAGTTCATATTTATTAAGGTGAAACATATCTACTGCTTCTTGTCCATTATTAGCCATATCTATGAAAATACCACTATGCTGAAGTAACCCTACAATAATCTCTTGATTGATAAGGTTATCTTCTATGAGTAGAATTTTACTACCTTTTAGTTTAGTAATCTCATCTTCTAGGCTTACTTCATTTTTCTTATATTCTTTTTCTTGTGTGCTACTTTCTATCTCTTTGAGTGGAATTTCGAAACTAAATACACTCCCCTTTTCAGGTGTACTCTCAACCCATATTTTACCACCCATCAACTCTACAAGTTGTTTAGAGATACTTAAACCAAGTCCTGTACCTCCATACTCACGACTCGTACTTCCATCTGCTTGAGTAAATGATTGAAAAAGTTTAGCTTGTTGTTTGGTTGTTAAACCTATACCAGTATCTGTGATACTAAATTTAAATGTTTTACTATTTACTCTTTTAATGTAAAGTCCTACCTCTCCACACTCTGTAAACTTTACGGCATTTCCAAGAAGATTAGTAATAATTTGCCCTATTCTTAGACTATCACCAAAGTAGTGTTTATCTGTTTTAATATCATAATTGATAACTATTGCAAGATTCTTTTCATACGCTTTTATCTCTACAAGGTGTATAATATTGGTAATAAGTTCAGGAAGATCAAACTCAATCTTTTCAATTGTAAGTTTTCCCGCTTCTATTTTAGAAAAATCTAAAATATCATTGATTATTCCTAAAAGAGATTTGGCACTATAGTCTATTTTCTGAATATAATCTTTTTGTTTATCACTAAGATTTGTTTTCAGTGCTAAATGTGTCATACCCAAAATACCATTCATCGGTGTTCTTATCTCATGTGACATATTTGCCAAAAAATCACTTTTTAACTTGGTATTATCTTCAGCTTTTAATCTTGCTAATTCTAGTTTCTTATTTACGCAGATAAGCTCTTTTGAACTCTCTTTGGCAAGATAAGTTTGATGCTGTAAATCTATATTTTGTTTTCTATTTTTTTCTATCTCTTTTTCTAAAGCTATTTTATCTGTAATATCAAGACGAATAGCAATATAGGCTTCTATATTACCGTGTCTGTCAAACATAGGTTCTATATTTGCATCTACCCAATAATACCCTTCTAATTTTTTACGATTTTTTACTTGTCCTTTCCATGTTTTACCTTGTTGTATGGTACTCCACATATTTTTAAATACTTCTTTTGGCATACTAGGGTCTCGTATAATATTATGTGGTTTACCAATCAATTCACTTTTATCATAACCTGCTATTTTACAAAAAGCAACACTTGCATCTGTAATCATCCCTTTAATGTCGGTAGTAGAACTAATGATATACTTATCTATTAAACTTTTAAGCCTAGATTCATTGGCAATAAGTTTTAAGATAAGATGTATCATAAACATAAAAATAAGAAAGCTAATAAACCCAAAGAGTATAAATAAAAAAAGATTCATTTTAGTATCTTGAAGTTCTGTTTGAATTTTCATATTAATTTGTTTAGCGAGATAATCATCAATCATTTTAAGGATATCTACTTTTTTAGTACTATCTGTAAACCAATTAATAATATTTATTTTTTTAATTTCATCTATTTTTCCACTCAAGATAATTTCATTCATAATAGATACATCATCAATCTCTTTACCCTTAAAATAGTTATAATAGTTATAATAGTATATTCTAGCATCTTCTGAAGCGTACTGAAGAAAAATTTCTCTGCGTAAAAGTTCTTTTTCTATATTGCTGTTAAATTGATTGATTGTAATTTGATTGATAATCTTATCTGATAAAATTGCTGTACCAATCGCACGTTCTATCCCTGCATTTTCTTTAGAGTACAAAAAGTTACTATAAGCAATAATATTTTGTGCCATATTAGAAAAATTTGACATTTTAGAGATTTCTATAATAATTTTTAAAATCTGTTTATTAATATTAGAGTAGTAAAAAAGCATATTATTTTTAGAGATAGAAAAAGTTGAGATAGAATATCTCATCATCTTTATTTTTGAAAGTTGTTGCAACACTTTTTCTAATGTTATTTTAATAGTAGTAAAAGTATAGGCTTTTTGATTGTTTTTTATAAACTTGGTTAATTCAGTAATCTCTTTATCGGTTTCAACCCTTCGTGCATCCAATACTTCTTTAAATTTTTTACCTGATGTACCTAAAAAACCTACAGATAATCCTCTTTCTATCTGTGTAACGTGTAGGAGTTTAGAGAGTTTTGTAGAAAGAACTATATTATTTTCCAAACGTACAAGAGATTGATATTTAGTATATTTAATTGTAATAAGAAAAGTAATAGTAATAAAAAACATAATAATAAGTATAATACTAGGCAGTGTAAATTTTATTTTATTTTGTGATTTTTGATTCATATTACATTATAGTATATTTAATATTAAGATGTAAATATCAGAAAAAACTTAATTAGTAAAAAATTATATTACAACTCTTTCATTACTATTTATAGATATAATCTCAAAAAATTATGAAGGATTAATTATGATGACAAGTAATGATATGGATCAAATACGTGATTTATTGATTGGTGATTTTTCTCAAGAGATAAAAAATCAACTTAAAGTCTTAGATGAAAGACTCACACAACTTCATGAAGATAACAGACAAGATATAGAAACACTCTCTACTACACTTGATGCAAAAATCAATAAAATATATAAAATTTCTAATGAAAAGACTGAATCTCTTAAACTCATGATTGAACAACGTCTAAATGAGCAAAACAGTATTACACAAGATGAATTTACATCCATAGAAAATAGACTCAATACCCAAAATATCTCTACACAAAAAGCATTAACACTTCTAAAAAGTAGAGTTGATGCTAATATTACCTCTTTACAAGAAGATAACAACCGTAAAAATGTATCTAAGGAGTCGTTAGCAAGTCTCTTTTTAGAGTATTCACTTAAACTAAAAGACACAAGCCTAGCAGATAAAATCAAAGATAAGACAAAGTAAATGTCGGAACAATATATCAAACTAAAATCACTGCTTCTTCAAGAGGAGATGGATAAAATCCAAACGCTTACACAAGATATAAAAGCGTTAGAGCAGACACAAGAGAAAGATATATTGGTAGAGAGACTCTCTCACATAATTACAGATATTTTAGCCAAAAGTTTACAAAATAATCAACAACAACTCTATGCTACACTACAACCTCTTTTGTCTAAAAGTGTAACAGATGAACTCTACAGGTCTAAAGATTTACAAAAAATACTTTTTCCTATTATCACTTCTGCTATACATGAACAAGTACATCAGCAAAAAGAGTCTATAGTAGATGCTCTTTATCCTATTATGGGTAATATGATTAGTAAATATGTGAGTAGTGCATTTACAGATATGATGCATGAGATAAACAATAGACTTCAATCTTCACTCTCATTTTCACGTGTGAAAAGAAAAATAAAGTCTAAAATTTATGGTGTAAGTGAAGCTCAACTTTTACTCCAAGAGACAGACTTTGTAGAGATAGAGACCGTATTTTTAATTCATAAAGAGTCAGGACTTCTGATAGTAGATTTACATAAAGAGGAGAATCAAAAGATAGAAGAGGTCGAAATGGTTGCTTCTATGTTAAGTGCCATCAGGAGTTTTGTAAACGACTGGATTAGCAATGACAAAGAGATGAATGAGATACGTGAGATAGAATATAGTAACTCATCTATTAGCATAGAGAGTGCAGGAAGCTGTTACTTAGCTGTAGTAACAAGTAACCATGCAGATATGAAAGATACGCTATCTAAAGTCCTCTCACGTGTTGTTTCAAAACATTCACAAGAGTTATCTGAATATGATGGAGATACAAGTAAAATTGATATTAACCATATCAAAGCGATACTCTCTACACTCTTTGATAAAGAGAAAGATACCACTCAAGATAAATTTCCAATTCTTGGAGCTTTAGTACTTTTTGGACTATTAGTACTACCTCTAGGATGGTATGGATATAACTACTATAAAGAGTATATTATAGAACAAAATGAGATGAAAATTGATTCTCTGTTAAAAGAGAATCATATCAAAGTTTACGATCTTGATATTCAAACAACTAAAGAGCATAATGCAATATTAAATGGTATCGTTTTATATCAAGAAGATCAAGAAAAAGTAGATGTGGTTTTAAGAGGGTATCCTCATACTAACCAGATAAACTCCATAGATAGTAACTTTAATAAAAACCATAGAGTAGTACTACTAGATAAACTCATACATGCAATCAATGAGAAGTATCACTCAAATATCAGCTATACAAGATACTACAATAAGCTAAGATTTACAGGTCTATTGGTTGATGAAAAAAATAGAGAAAACTTTATTACTCAAGTAAATATGATACTTGATAATGAAATACCTCTATTTAATATAGAAGTTTTATCTCCTTCTGTTAAAAAAATCGTTAATGAGACAAACAAGAAATATCGTTCCAATATCACTTACCATCAAGCGTTTGATAAGGTACGTTTTTCAGGAATAATTATTGATAAAAAAGCAAAAGATACATTTATTTCTAAAATTCAAATAGAAATTGAGAAGAGTAAAATAATCAATGAAATAAAAGTTTTACCTACATTAAAATATAAAATCTATTTTGATTTAGGTTCTTCTACTATTGATTCTAAATATGATAAGATATTAGACAAATTAACTTCTATAATAAATAAATATAGTCATTATTATATAAAAATTAATGGATATACAGATGATAAAGGTTCAAGTTTCATCAATAAAAAATTATCTTTAAATAGAGCTAATAACATTAAGCAAGAGCTTATAAATAGAGGAATTAAGAAGAATATGCTTATGATAAAAGCCGTAGCAAAACCACCAATAGAGATAGAAAATATTCAAGATAAAGATAAAGAGTCTCTCTCTCGATGTGTTATGTTTAATTGGGAGATTTCTAGTGAGAAGTAAACAAAAAAAAATTATTTTAATAGGAAACTTTTCTGTAGGAAAAACTTCTCTTATTAGGCGTTATGTTGACAATAGTTTTGATGATAAATATATTAGTACCATAGGTCTAAAAATATCTAAGAAGAGTATCTCTATAGAAAATGAAGAGATGATTCTTCTTATATGGGATATTGAAGGAGCATTAGATAAAGTAAGAAGAGTAAACAAAACATATATTAAAGGTGCTCACGCAGCTATTATTGTTACTGATGTTACATCAGAAGAGATAGAAGAGACTATTAAAATACATCTTAATGACCTCTATGATGTAACGGGTGAGATACCTGTAATTATAGCCTTTAATAAAATTGATAAAAATGAAAACTTTCAAATGGATATTACATCTTTACAAAATAATTACCCTTCTCTTATAGGTTCTTGTCTTACTTCTGCAAAAAATAGTTTTAATGTCAATACTTTATTTAAACTTCTTGCAAGTGAGCTAGTCTAATGCCCATAAATTATGAAGCTTTATGTGACTTTATAATAGATGAGTACAAAATTGCTTATATTATAATAGATAATTCTTTTTTAGTTAAATCTTTTTCACCTATGGTAGAAAACTTTTTTGATAATAGACTCATAGTAGATTGTGATATAAGAAACTATTTCTATGAATTTATTGGGTATGAGGATGACTTTAATGCCATAAGTACACAACAGCAAAAAGAGTTTCATCTACTCTCTGTAAATAAAAATAGTTTTTATCTTGATATTCATGTTAAAAAATTTGATGAGAGTGGAACTTTAGTTGTATTTGTCACAGATGTAACAGAACGTATGCATGCACAACAACTACTCTTACAAGATAGAAACCAAACAGAACTACTCTCAAGAGAACTTATTTATAAAAGTAAACAAAAAGATAAAATGATGATGTTACAGTCACGCCATGCACAAATGGGTGAGATGATTAGCATGATAGCCCATCAATGGAAGCAACCACTTACTGTTATCTCTATTTTAATGCAAAGTATTTATATCAAATTTCTTACAGGTAAACTAAATGAAAATCTTATGGAAAATTTTCAAAAAGATACCCAAGAGCAGATACAGTTAATGTCACATACCATTAATGATTTTAAAGATTTTTTTAAACCAGAAAAAGAGAAAAAAGACTTCAATGCAACAGAGACTATTCATCACGTTATAAAACTTCTTCATCCTCTTTTGGAAGATAAAAAAATTCATATAGATACAACTCTTTTAGAAAATGTTGTAATTTCAGGGTATTCCAATGAATTTGCACAAGCGTTGATTAATATTTTCACTAATGCTAAAGATGCTTTAGCACTATTATCTGATAATAAACCAAAGATTATAAAAGTCTATACCATACAAAATAAAGAGACTATCTCTATTATCATTGAAGACAACGCTGGAGGAATTCCTAATAAAGTTATAGATACTATATTTAATCCTTATTTTTCCACTAAAGAAAAAGGTACAGGTCTAGGACTATATATGAGTAAAATGATTATAGAAGAGTATATGAATGGACATATTACTGTAAAAAACAGCATAGATGGTGCTATCTTTACTATTAGTTTAAAATTAGTGAATCTTATTCATTCGTAAGCTCACTTTATATTACTGCTATTTTTTAACTTAAATATGATTATAATACCCCATTATTACACTTTAAATTTTGGAGTACCTTTTGCGTTTATTATCTTTTCTTTTACTTTTGTTTTTTCTACAATCTCCTCTTATTGCTCAAACGTTGTCTATGGAAAATATCTCTCTTAATATTAAAACCTCTCTTCCTAGCCTAATAAAAGGGAAAAATAGAGCTATCGTTCAAAATCTTTATGATCAAACTGAATACAAAGCATTATGGATAGGAGAGAATAATAGAGAGAAAATGAGTCAACTTGTACAAGCACTTAGCAACCCTCTTTTTAACTATAAAGATAAATCTTTTGACCAAAAAACTATAGCACGTCTCTTTTTCATGTTAGATAATGAAGATATAAGCAGAAAGAAACAAGCTGCTGTGTATGCAAGACTTGATCTTATACTAAGTAATTCTATGGTGCGATTGGTGCGATTTATTGTGCAAGGAGATGTAGATTGGAACTTAGTACAACGTAAATTTCAAGCCCTTAAAGAGAGTGATGATATTAAAGCCACATGGGAGATGTCATATAAATCATTTCCTAGTGAAACTGTACTTTTTTCTGCTATAAAAAATGGAAATATACGTTCGTATCTTCAAACACTTATACCTATGAAAACAAGATATATTAATTTAGTTGACTTGTTAAAAGACTATCGTATCATGGATAAATTTCCAAAAATAAAATATACAAAAAGACCACTAAAAATAGGCAATAGAAATGCCCTTGTAAAAGAGGTAAAAAAACGCTTACAAATTTCAGGTGACTATCCCAAAAATGCTTCTTTAAACAGTACTTTTGATGAGACACTACAAGAGGCAGTAAAAAGATACCAAAAACGCTACTTGCTTAAAATCACAGGTATGGTAGATAAAACAATGGTCTATTATTTAAACCAATCTGTGAAAAAAAATATTCAAGCTATTATTACTAACTTAGATAAAACAAAACTCTATCCTAAATCTTTTGAATCAGAGTATGTAGAGGTAAATATTCCTGACTTTAACCTTCGCTACTATAGAGGAGGCAGAAAAATCATGAAAATGGGTGTTGTTGTTGGGCGTACAGATAGACCTACACCTCTTTTCCATGATAAGATAGAGTACATGGTAATCAATCCTACATGGACGATTCCAAATAACCTTATTAAGAGAGATTTGATTCATGTACTAAGAGAGAACCCATCATACCTAGAAGATAATAACATTCATGTATTTTCAGGTAAAAAAGAGATACAAATTACCCAAGATATGTTAAACCCTTATGAACACAATCAAAAGCATGTACCTTACCGTTTTGTTCAATTTCCAGGAGATAGCAACGCTTTAGGTCGTATTAAATTTATGTTCCCTAACAAGTATGCTGTTTATCTTCATGATACAGACAACAAAACCCTACTTAAAAGACGTTATAAAGTTTATAGCTCAGGGTGTATGAGAGTAGATAAACCTTTTAAACTAATGGATATGCTATTGAAAAGTTCCCATAAAAGTTATTCACAACATGAACTACAGGAAATTATTGATACAGATAAACCTACAACTATAAAATTACGTAAAGCTATACCCGTGCATATACTCTACTTTACTGTCTATAAAGAGGATGGTTTAGCCTACTTTAAAAACGATATTTATATGTATGATCAAATTATAGAAGAGTCTATATTAGGTCGTCAGAAATCTACTTTTACTGTACCTAAAAAAAGACTCATCTCCATAAAAAAACAAACAAATTCACAAACACTTCCACAAAAAAATAAAAACTAACACTACTTTTTCTTACGCATTTTCACTCTTTGAAGATGCGTGATAGCTATTGCCATAGCATCGGTAATATCTAAAGGCTTTATCTCTTTTTTTATGTTGAACAATCTCTTTACCATAAATGCAACTTGTTCTTTGGTTGCTTTTCCATTTCCAGTGACTGCTTTTTTTACCTGTAACGCTGTATATTCATGAAAAAAACCTACCTCTTGAAGTATTTTTAAACACAATGCTCCTCTAAACTGTGCAAGTTTTATCACCGACTTTGGATTATATGCAAAAAAGATATCTTCAATAGCTACTTCATCTACTTTGTGTGTCTTTAAAATAAGGTCTATCCCCTCAACCATCTCAACTATTTGTGTCTGTAACTCTTTCTCTTTCATTTTAAGTAAACCAGCTTCAATAAGTGAAAACTTTTTTCCATCCCAATTTATGATACAGTAGCCTAAATTACGGCTTCCTGGGTCTATTCCTAATATATTCATTCACACCTTTGTTCACATGGTGAATAACTTTATTCACCACTGTTTAATACCCTTATTTTAGCTTATCTTTGTTAAACTATTAAAAGTTATTCACATAATAGTTATTATATAGGGTTTACACATGAATATTGGACAAAAAGTACTTTTTGAGCTTAAAAAAGAGATTAGTGAAACAGAATATGAACGTTACATAAAAAAACTCGTTTACGATACAACACATTCAAGAAGTAATATGATTTATTTTAATGCACCAAATATGATTATTGCAAAGTGGGTGAAAACAAAGTACTTAGATAAAATGATACATCTTTTTGAACTTCAAAATGAAGTAAGACCTAAGATAGAGATAAGTGTAGGTAAGAAGCAAGTACAAAACAGTAGTGTACAGCAGAAACAACCTTTAGAAAAAAGTAATACTAAAAGCACTTACTTAAACCCTTCTTTAACTTTTGAAAGTTTTATCGTAGGTGATTCTAACCAATTTGCCTTTACCACTGCCAAATCTGTAGCAGAAAAACCAGGTAGGCAGTATAACCCTCTTTTTATCTATGGTGGGGTAGGTTTAGGTAAGACCCATTTACTTCAAGCCATAGGTAACTACCATTTAGAGTTAGGTAAAACAGTTATTTACACTACACTTGAACAGTTTATGAATACCTTTACTTCTCACCTACGTTCTCAAACGATGGATAGATTTAGAGATAAATTTAGAGAGTGTGATTTGTTACTTATAGATGATATACAGTTTCTGAGCCGTAAAGAGCAGACTCAAGAGGAGTTTTTTCACACCTTTAATGAACTATATAATGCCAACAAACAAATAGTTATCACTTCAGATAGACAACCTAATAAAATAGCTGGTTTAGTAGATAGACTTAAAAGTCGTTTTGAGTGGGGACTGATGGCAGATATTCAACCTCCTGGACTGGAGACTAAAATTGCTATTATTCAAAAGAAATGTGAATTAGATGGTATTAATCTTAACTCTGAAATCGTAAACTTTATTGCTACAAATATGGGTGATAATATACGAGAGATAGAGGGAACTATTATTAAACTTAATGCTCTATCTTCTATGTTAAATCAAGAGATTACTTTAGATTTTGCACAAAATGCTATAAAAGATCAACTCAAAGAGAAAAAAGAGAATATTACCATAGATGATATAGTAAAAATAGTCTCTATAGAACTCAATATTAAACCTTCTGATATAAAATCGAAAAAACGTACTAAAAATGTAGTAAATGCTCGTAGAACTGCCATATATTTAGCACGTAACCTTACACCAAATTCTATGCCTCAAATTGCTCTATATTTTGGCATGAAAGATCATACTGCTATCTCTCATGCTATGAAAAAAATACATGAAATTATAGACCAAGATGAAAACTTCAAAGTATTATTAGAAGAACTTTCAAATAAAATACATACAAACACTAAAATCTTATAAAACTTACTTATAAGATTTGAATATAAAAAAAGATATAATTTTAAAAGTGAATAAAGGTGAATAGTTAAATAAACTTTTACCATTGTTAAACAACGTGTATAGCGTCTTTAAAGTAGTTTTTCACATTTTCATGGAGAACTACTACTATCTACTATAATATTAAAAATAAGGGAATCTATGAAGATTAAAGTAAAAAAGCAAATTATAGAATCAATTCTTATCAATCTACAGCCTTTTTTAGAAAAAAAAGATGCTAGTCAAATTACTGCTCATATACTCTTTATTGCTTCAAATGATAAGTCTATTATCAAAGCATCAGATGGGGAGATAGGATTACAAATAGTTACTGAATATATAACTATAGATTCAGAAGGATCATTTACTGCTAATGGAAAAAAACTATTAGACATTATTAGAATTTTAAAAGATGATGAAATAACATTAGAAGTTATAAATGATATATTAATTATTAAACAAAAACACTCTAAATTTAAACTTCCAACATTTAATCCAGAAACCTACCCTAAATTTCCATCAGCAGAAAACAAACCAAAAATTACATTAGATTCTTTAAAACTTATTCAAAATCTTAAAAAAATTTCTCCTGCAATAGATAATAACAATCCTAAGTTTGAACTTAATGGAGCATTAATCAATATTAAAAGTAACTCAACTGATTTAGTAGGTACTGATACAAGAAGATTAGCTATTGCTACTATTGAAAGTTTAAATGATGAAGAGCGTTCATTAATAGTTCCTAAAAAAGCTATTTTAGAGATACAAAAACTTTTTTTAGATGAGATAGATATTTTTATTGATGAAACCAATTTAATTATTACAAATAAAAATTACTTTTTCTTTACACGTTTAATAAATGGTAAGTATCCTGATTATCAAAGAATTATCCCTACTATGATTAAACATGAAGTTACTTTACCTAAAAAAGAGATGATAGATGCTATTAAAATGATTACTACTATTTCTCAAGAGATTAAAATAACTTTAACTGAGCATGCTATTTTATTTAACTCATTAAGTGCAGATAATGTTGAAGCTAAAACAGAATTAGATATAGCTACAGGAATTACTGAAAACTTTGAACTTAGCTTTAATAGTAAATATCTTTTGGATTTTATTTCACAAATTGATACTACAGAGTTTACTATAGAATTCAATGAAACATCACTACCCTTTATCGTTAGAAACGGTACTTTTATTACTATAATCATGCCTATTGTTGCATAAAAGGAAAAAACATAAATGACTGAAAAAGATACTAAATATATATTTGTTACAGGTGGGGTACTCTCTTCTTTAGGAAAAGGTATTACAGCTGCTAGTGTAGGAACGTTACTTAAACATACAGGACTTCGTGTAGGAGTATTAAAACTAGACCCTTATATAAATGTTGATCCTGGAACTATGTCTCCATTAGAACATGGTGAAGTTTTTGTTACTAAAGATGGTGCTGAAACAGATTTAGATTTAGGGCATTATGAAAGATTTTTAGATACCTCTTTAACTCAAAATAATAACTTTACCACAGGACTTGTTTATAAAACAGTTATTGAAAATGAGAGAAAAGGAAAGTATTTAGGTAAAACTATTCAAGTTGTACCACATATTGTAAATGAAATAAAAGAGCGTATTATTAAAGCTGGTGAGGGTAAAAATATTCTTATTGTTGAACTTGGTGGAACAACTGGAGATATAGAAGGTTTACCATTTTTAGAGACTATTAGACAGATGAAACATGAGTTTGGCAGCAAACAAGTGATGAATATACATGTTACTCTTCTGCCTTATATCAAAGCTGCTGGTGAGCTTAAAACAAAACCTACACAACACTCAGTACAAGAACTTAGACGTATTGGTATTGCTCCTCATATGCTTGTACTTAGAGCAGAAGTACCAGTCGCTAGTGAGATTAAAAGAAAAATCTCTTTCTCTTGTGACGTAGAAGAGGAATCTATTATTATTGCAGCAGATGCAGCGACTATTTACCAAGTTCCTCTAAATTTTTTAGAGCAAGATATTCTTCTACCTATTTGTAAACAACTAGAACTTCCCTCTTGTGAACCTAAAATGGATGAGTGGGCAAAATTAGTACATAGAATTATTTTACCTACTCATGAGATGAAAATAGCCTTTGTTGGTAAATATTTAGATTTAAAAGAGTCTTATAAGTCATTAACTGAAGCACTTATTCACGCAGGAGCACATTTAGATACGAAAGTAAATATCAAATGGGTTGACTCTGAAAAAGTAGAAGAAGATGGTGCTCAAAAGTTCTTAAATGATTGTGATGGTATTTTAGTTGCAGGTGGTTTTGGAGAGCGTGGTGTAGAGGGTAAAATAAAAGCTATTCAATACGCAAGAGAAGAGAAAATACCTTTCTTAGGTATCTGTCTTGGTATGCAACTCTCTATGATAGAGTTTGCTAGAAATGTACTAAAATTAGAAGATGCTAACTCTGTAGAGTTTGATGAAAGTACAAAGAATCCACTTATTTATCTCATTGATGAGTTTATAGATGCTTCAGGTTCTAAACAGTTAAGAACAAAAAGTTCTCCAATGGGAGGTACTATGCGTCTTGGTGAATATGAGTGTCAAACAAAAGAGGGTTCTAAACTTAGAGAAGCATATGATGCACCTATAATTTTTGAGAGACATAGACACCGTTTTGAAGCAAATCCAGCATATAGAGAAGCGTTAGAGTCCAATGGTATGAATATTACAGGTGAGTCTCATGGACTTATAGAAGCTGTTGAAGTAGTTGACCATCCATGGTTCTTAGGGGTACAGTTTCATCCTGAGTTTACTTCAAGACTTCAAAGTGTAAACCCATCAATTCTAGCATTTGTAGATGCTTCACTTAAACATAAAAATAGATGATTCCTTTATTAACGCTTCAAGCGTTAGAGAAACTACTCAAACAACGTTTTGAAGAGGGGTTTCTCTCTTTGAAAGATTTACCACACCCATCCACCTTTAAAGATATGGATAGAGCTACGCAACGCATAGTAAAAGCAATACAACGTAGAGAAAAAATTACTATTATTGGTGATTATGATGTAGATGGAGTTACCTCTACTACACTCATGAAACTCTTTTTTGAAGAGATAGATTATCCTATACAGTGGATTATTCCTAACCGTTTTAAAGATGGTTATGGACTCTCTGCTACTATTATCTCCCGTATTAAAGGTACTGATTTAGCTATTACTGTTGATAATGGTATCTCTGCTGTAGTAGCTGCAAAACTTTGTACAGAAGCGGGCATAGAACTTATCATTACTGACCATCACTTGTTAGCACCAGAACTACCTGAAGCGTACGCGATCATAGATCAGAAACAAGAAGATTGTGATTTTCCTTACTCTGAAGTATGTGGGGCTCAAATAGCTTGGTATCTTATTGCTTCAGTCAAAAATGCTCTCAGTATAAAAATAGATATGATGTCATATATGGAGTTAGTATCTATAGCTATTATTGCAGATATGATGCCTTTACAGCATATAAATAGAGTGATGGTTATTCGAGGTATAGAAGCGTTAAACTCAAGTAAAAGACCAGCCATAAGAGCATTTTTTGAACATGCTAAAAAAGAGAGCTTAAGTGCTGAAGATATTGGCTTTTTTTTAGCACCTCTTATTAACAGTGCAGGACGTATGGAAGATGCTTCTTTTGCAGTTGATTTTTTAGCCTCTACCAATATTTATGATGCAAGAGTAAGACTCGATAGACTCATAGAGTTTAATACCCTTAGAAAATCTACAGAACAGAGCATTACTGAAAAAGCGATGCAGCAAGTCAACACTGAAGACAAAGTCATAGTAGTTTATGGTGAAGATTGGCATGAGGGTGTAGTAGGTATAGTCGCCGCACGTGTATCAAGAGCGTATGAAAAACCGTGTATTGTCCTCTCTCAAAATGAAGATGGAGTATTAAAGGGTAGTGGTAGAAGTTTTGGTGCATGTGATTTATTTACTATTACAAGTGGTGCTAGAGAATATTTGGAAAAATTTGGAGGACATAGTGCTGCGATTGGACTCTCTTTAAAAAAAGAGAATTTAGAAGCATTTAAAATAATACTAGAAAAAAATTATCATTTAGGTAATTATATTGAAGAGTATGAAGACCCTGAGGTATTAGGTAAATTGCACTTTAAAGATATTAACTTTACACTGACTAATTTAGTTAAACAGTATGAACCTTATGGTCAGGGAAATCCTACACCTAAATTTATCTCAACAAACGTAGAAATACTTCAAGTAGATGCTATGGGAAAAAAGGGGGAACATTTACGTTTTAATTTTTCTCAAAATGATATACATATGCAAGGTGTAAAGTTTAAAACGAGAGAATCTTTTAATGTTGGAGAAAAGGTTACTATTAGCTACACAATTAATGAAAATTATTTTAGAGGAAATGTAACATTACAGTTGATGATAGATAAAGTGACGATTTAAATAAAGATAATAGATAGATAAAACCCCATTTGAAGTTAATTTTATTAATAAAAATAATAATAAATATTTGTATAAATTATATTGAGTATAAGTTATTTTTTTTTAATAATATATTATATTAATTGATGTAGAATAAACAACTAATATAATACAAAGGAGTAGTTTTGGATAAAAAAATGCTAAAAGAGGGAATGGATATCATAGATGCACATTTCAAAAATGAAGGAGTATCACGTCGTGATGCTATAAAAATGTTTGGTGCAGGTGGGGCAGCAATGCTTATGGGAAGTGGTGCAACTACAGAACTTAATGCTAGCAGTTCAGCTGTTAAAGCAAAGATCTTAATTGTTGGTGGTGGTTTGGCAGGTATGTCAACAGCTGCACGTTTTGCAAATTCTTTAGATAATCCAGATATTACAGTACTTGAACCTACAAGTACCTCTACATCATACCAACCAGGTCAAACACTTGTTGGAGCTGGTATATGGGAAGCAAGTGATGTAACTTACCAAAGAGATAACTTTGTACCAAGTGGTGTAACACTTATTAAAGAAAAAGCTGTTGAATTTGATCCTGAAAACAACACAGTAAAAACTTCAGGTGGTAAAACACTTAAATATGACTATATGGTTATTGCTGCAGGACTTAAACTTGACTTTGCTAAAATAGAAGGTCTTGGAATTAGCGATACCATTACTACAAGAGGTGATGATTCAGAGGTAAGAAAAGTTGTTGGTAAAAATGGTATAACTTCTATTTATTTTGCTAATGGTGCTGCTGATACTTGGACTGAGATGCAAAAATTTATTGCTTCTGCTAAAAGTGGTAAAAAAGTAAAAGGTCTATTTACTCACCCTAATACTCCTATTAAATGTGGTGGAGCTCCTAAAAAGATTATGTATCTTACAGATGCAAGACTTAGAGAAGCAGGTGCAAGAGACAATGCTGAACTTACATTCTTACCAAATGGTAGTAAAATGTTTGGTGTTAAAGAGTATCATGATGCTATCGTAAACCAGTTTGAAGCTAGAGATTTTAAATGGAATTATAGACACAACCTTGTTGCTGTAGATCCTGTTAAAAAAGTAGCTACCTTTAACAGACACTGGAAAGAGAAAGGTGCTTGGGATGAAGATCTTGAAGAGTACTCAATCGTACCAAGAAGTGAAAAAGTAGAAAAAGAGTTTGATTTCTTACATATCACACCACCAATGAAAGCTGCTGAAGAGATTGCTAATTCTCCAGTTGGTTCTGCTAAAGGTTGGGTACCTGTTAAAAAAGAGACACTTCAACATGTTAAATTCCCTAATGTATTTGCACTAGGTGATATTGCAGCTGTACCAATGGGTAAAACTGGGGGATCAGCAAGAAAACAGTACAAAGTTGTTGTAGATAATATTATTGCATTAATGGAAGGTAAAGAGTTTACTTCTTTCTATGAAGGATATACAGTATGTCCATTGATTACAAGTATTGGTACGGTAATGCTTGCAGAGTTTAACTGGACTAAAAAGCCTACACCTTCATTCCCTCTTGACCCTACACAAGAAAGATGGATTTGGTGGTTGCTTAAAGTTTATGCACTTAAGCCAATGACACAATACGGTATGCTTTCTGGTAGAGCATAATTAGATAGAAATAAGGAAATATATATGAAAAAAACAACAATAGTAATGTTAGCAACAGCTACACTTTTTGGATTAAGTGGATGTGGTAATGATACTCCAAGTTCTTCAGAAGCAAAAGTTTATAGTAAAACAGCAACAGAAGTATATACACAATCTTGTAAAAAATGTCATGGTGATAATGCAGAGGGTATTGTAAAGAAAAAAGCCCCAGCATTAAATGATAGACAAGCAGGAGAGCTAGAATTGGATCTTTATGATGTTAAAAATGGTGGTACGAACCAGTCTTCTGGAACAGATCATGATATCATGGAGCATAATATGCAAAAGCTACTAGATAAAGGTTATGATTATGATCCTAAAGCAATGGCTGAGTATATAGAGAAAAACTTTTATAAAAAAGATGCGCCTAAAGCAGCAGTAAAAATAGTAAAAGAAGCAGCAACTGAAGTAGTTGAAGAAGTAAAAGCTGTAGAAGTGCCTACAGAAGTAAAAGAAACAACTGAAAAAGTAGTAAAAATAGTAAAAGAAGCAACAACTGAAATAGTTGAAGAAGTAAAAGCTGTAGAAGTGCCTACAGAAGTAAAAGAAGTAGTAGCTCACTAATACTTATTCTCAGAGAAATAATTCTCTGAGAATATTCTCCCACAAATTTCTATTTAAAGTTCAAACTACTCTTATATAAAATTATGTTAATCTTATAACAGTTATAAGATTATATTTTAAGGTCTATCATTATGAATAAAAAAGATGGATATGTATTTGTTTGGCCCATAGGTACAAGAATCATACATTGGATGATGGTATTATCCTTCACAACAGCATTTATTACTTCGTTTTATGAGTATTTACTTCATGATCATGTGGCATTTGGTTTTATTTTTTTAATTATTATTATTTATAGAATTATTTGGGGCTTTATTGGTCCTGATTATGCTAAGTTTAAAACATTTAAATTAAAACCCTCTCAACTAAAACATTATTTTGTTGAAAAGATACAAAATAGATGGCGTAAAATACCAGCTGGACACAATGCTGCTTCTAGTTGGTTTACTGTTTGGGCATTAACTGTTGGTACTGTTATTGTTATCTCTGGTTTACTACTTTATGGTATTCAAGAGGGAAAAGGACTTTTTAGATTTTTAAATGATGATTATTCTCAGTATATGATACTTTTAGGATACATCCATAAATATGCATCTTATCTCTTTGCTGCTTGGGCAGTTATCCATATAGCTGGTGTAATGGTCGAGCAGTTTTGGCATAAAACCAATATGGTATTTGCTATGATTACAGGGTATAAAAAAACAGATGGAAAAGATACTAAAGTTAAACCTTATCTCTCCTTTTTTGCTTATAGTATAATTCTTATTGCTATAGGTACTTACTTTTTTATTGTGAGTAGTAATTATAACTTTTTAACAATACAAAAATATACTAATATTAATTATAAAGAGATAAAGCCTGTTTTTTACAATGAATGTGGAGATTGTCATAAAATATATCCTCCTTATCTACTACCTAAAAAATCTTGGACACGTATTATGGGTGCATTGGATAACCACTTTGGTGAAGAGTTGACTGAGGCAAATATTAGCAAATCACAACAAAGTTCAATCTTAGAGTTCCTAGTAGCAAACTCTGCTGAAACAAGTAAAAGAGAAGCTTCTGTGAAAATTATGTACTCTTTAGGTATCCGTCGTCCTAAGGCTATTACTAAAACACCATACTGGAGAGAGACACATAAACATATTCCTTTATCTGCCTATAAAGAGAAAAAGATAAAAGATAAATCAAACTGTATAGCTTGTCATAAAGACTTTGACCAAGGAAATTTAGACGATATGAATATACTTTATCAAAGATAATATTCATACTGACGTAAAAAATGATACATTTTTTCTTAAAAACATTAAATATTGATTTAAATCATAATTTCATAAGTAAAACTACTATAATATATAATATACGCTTATAAATAGGAGTAATTTACTCCTATTTGACTATAGGTAATAATTATTATAAAAGGAGGAGTGCTTATGCAAGTTGAAATGTCAAGACGAAAGTTTTTACAAGGAACTGTTGCAATGAGTGTTGTTAGTGGAACAGCAATCTCTGCAACAAATCTTTTTGCAAGTAGTAGTTCACATGATAAAAAGTGGACGATTACAGCTAAAACGAGTAAAGCAAAAGATGTTAAATTAATTCCCACACTATGTGAAATGTGTGTAAATAAATGTGCAGCTATAGCCAGAGTAGAAGATGGGGTAGTAACAAAGTTAGATCCAAACCCAATGTTTCCAAAATCAAGAAATATGTTATGTCCAAGAGGAAATGCAGGGATTCAAGCCCTGTATGACCCCGACCGTTTAAAACATCCAATGATCCGTATTGGTGAAAAAGGTGAAGGTAAATTTAAACAAGTTACTTGGGATGAAGCATTCAAATATATCACTGAAAAAACAACAAAAATTTTAGATGAAGAGAAAGATAACCGTTCTTCGTTCCTTTTTTGTGCAGGTGAAGGTATGGCAGAGCATACATTTAAAACTTTCTATGAAGCATTTGGTTCAGCAAACTGGCTTAATCACGCGTCTATTTGTCTTCAAACTGTTGCATCAGGATATGGGGTAACTATTGGAGCTTATCCTCAAGCAGATTTAGATAATGCAGAGTATATTATTATGGCAGGTGCTAACAGAGCAGAAGCAATAGTTACTCCAGATACTATGGATCTTTTTAAAAGAACTAAAGGTAGAGGTGCAAAACTTATCTGTGTTGATCCTAGATTTACTAACACAGCTGCAAAATCAGACAAGTGGTTGGCTATCAACCCAGGTACTGACTTAGCATTTGTTTTAGCTCTTACACATGTAGTTCTTTCTGAAGAACTTTATAACAAAGAGTATGTAGAAGCACACTTTAATGGTTTTGCAGAATATAAAGAGCATATACTCTCTAGTAAATATACACCAGAATGGGCAGAACCTCTTACTAATATTAAAGCTAAAGAGATTTATAAAATAGCAAGAGAATTTATGGTTCATGCCCCTAAAGCTGTTTACTATCCAGGAAGAAGAAGTACTTTTTCAAAAAATGACTTCCAATTACGTCGTGCTATGGCTATCTTCCAAGGACTTGGTGGAGGAATAGACACTAAAGGTGGACTTATCTTTGGTGACAAGATTAAACTTAAGGGACATGAAACACTAGTTCCAATGTATGATAAAGCTAAATCAAGAGCAGTAAATAAAACTGAATCTGGATATGATGACTGTGCTGTTGTAAGTGGTGGTGGTTCATGGTTAGGTTGGAGAGAGAGATTTTTAACAGGTAGTATGTCATATAATGTACGCGGTATGTTCTGTTATAAACACAACCCAATGATGAATATGCCAAATACGGCAAAAACGGCAAAAATGCTTAAAAAGATGGAACTTCTTGTATGTATTGATACTATGCCTAGTGATACTGTTATGTATGCAGATGTTGTACTTCCTGAATGTACATACTTAGAGAGAACAGACCCAGTAAAAACATTTGGTGGTGTTGAGCCTTCAGTAGCACAACGTAATAAAGTAATTAATCCTCTATTTGAAACAAAACCAGTAAATGAAATTTTACGTGGTTTAACAGCACAACTCTCAAGACCACTTTTTGATATTACTAAAAAGTATGATGAAGAGGTACAAGATGGGATTGCTGATTCAAGTGAAGAGGAATACTATAAAGAAGAGTTTGATATGACTCAAATTTATGCTCATGATCAAGAAGAGATTAATGAACATGCTGTTCATCACTATCATGGTGCAGCAGAACAGTTAAAAAAACATGGTGTTTATTACCCTAATATGGATCAACATTATAAAAAAATATCAGTAAATGAACATCAGTATTATCCTGAAAAAGAGAAATCATACTCTGTAGGTAATGGAAAGCTTAAAACATCTTCTGGAAAACTAGAGTGTAATCTTATAGGTTTAGGTAAAAAAGGTATTGATGCAATGCCAACATGGAAAGATGAGTATAAATTTGTTGTTCCAGAAGGTAAGTTTAGACTTATTACAGGAAGACATGCACAGTACACGCAAAGTGGTACATCAAATAATGCAATGCTTAGAGATTTAATGCCAGAAAATTATATCTGGATTAATAAACGTGTTGCTAAAGAAAAAGGTATTGCTTTTGGTGATACTATTGAAGTAAAAAGTAGAACAGGTTCTACAACGATTAAAGCCTATCCTACAGAGAAAATGGCACCTAATCAAGTATTCTTTATTCATGGATTTGGAGAAGAGAGTTCAGCATTGACATGGGCCTACAAAAATGGTGGTAATGATAATGCAGTTATTGAAGATATTATTGAACCAGTATATGGTGCTGCAGCAATGCATGAAACTAACGTAGAAATAAGAAAGGTATAATCATGGCAAGATATGGAATGGCTTTAGATTATAAAAATTGTATTAATTGTAAAGCATGTGAAGTTGCCTGTAAAGAAGAGAACGGTGTTCTTATGGGTGCAGACAAACACAGAATATGGGTAGGAGTTAATGAAATAGAAGGGGAATATCCTCTTTTAGATATTGTATCAAGCTCTTTTCAACCGAGTCAGTGTCAGCATTGTGATGAAGCTCCTTGTCAAGAAGTTTGTCCTACAAACGCAACATATTACGATAAAAATGGTGTAGTAAGAGTAGATAGTGATAAGTGTATTTTATGTTCTTACTGTATGGTTGCTTGTCCTTATGATGCACGTTATGTAGATGATAGAACTATGACTGTAGATAAGTGTAATTTCTGTTCAGATACAAGACTAGATCGTGGTGAGACAACAACAGCATGTCAAAATACTTGTCCTACAAAAGTAAGAACTTTTGGTGATTTAGATGATTATGACAGTGAAATTAGTGAACTACTTAGAACGAGAGAACACTTTTCTCTTAAAGCAAATCTTGGTACTAAACCAAAACTTTACTACCTAACATAAGGAGTGTAATATGTCAGAAACAGTAGAAAAACCAGAACAAACAGGCATTATAGCCAAGGCAAAAGATTTTGTTACTACGATTCCTTATAATAAAATAGGTATGAAAGAGTTATTAGGTTATGAAAAAACACCTAGAAATCAGTTAGTAGCACTTCTTACTCTAATAATGTTATCTATGTTCCTAATAGGAATAATAACCTATTTTGTAGAGGGACACCACGCTTACAATGTGAGTAAAGAACATCCATGGGGACTATTACTCGCAGTATATATCTTTTTTGTTGTAAGCTCAACAGGACTATGTATTATTGGTTCATTAGGTGATGTCTTTGGATTTAAAGACTATATGCTTATCTCTAAACGGGCAATTTTTGGTTCTATAGTTACTATATTAGCAGGATTTGCTGTTATCTCCGTAGAGATAGGACACCCTATAACGATGTTGATTTATAATGTTTTAACACCAGGACTTAGTTCTGCTATTTGGTGGATGGGTACATTATATGGTGCATACTTAGTATTTATGATTATTGAATTTGTTTTTCTCCTTAAAGGAGATATGAAGTGGGCAAAGAGATTTGGATTATCAGGTCTTTTGGTAGGTCTTGCTGCTCACTCTAACCTAGGTTCAGTATTTGGTTTCTTAAATGCTAGACCTATTGCTAATGGAGTATTTTATCCAACATACTTTATCTTAACAGCATTTATTACAGGTGTATTTATTGCTTTTATTATTATGGGATTCAGATATAAATTAGAGTTTCCAGAAAAAGTAAAAACGATGTTAACTGGTTTAGCTAAAATACAAGCTTTACTTATTTCTATTCTTATCTTTTTTGTAACATGGAAAATGTTTACAGATATTTACGGTGGTATGCCAAATCGTTCAGAAGTTGCTGTGCATATCTTAGGTTCATGGACATTCTGGGCAGAAGTTATTTTAGCAATGCTTATTCCTTTATTCTTGATTTTGAAAGATATGGGAAAATCACCAGTAGTTCTTTTTTGGGCATCACTCAGTGGTATGGTAGGGGTCTTCTTTATGAGATATAATCTTGTACACGACACACAACTTAAACCACTTCAAATGATGAAGTTAAAAGAGTACCAACCTGTACCTGAATGGATACACTATTTCCCATCAGGAACAGAGATGATGATCTCTTTAGGTGGATTAGGTCTATGTATAGCAATGTACTACGCAGGAACAAAATTCTTCAATCTTGATGAAGATGAAAATCACTAACATTTAAAATAGCTATCTAAAGGAGAGACTCCTTTAGATACTACTTACAGTAAAACTCTCTTTATTTATCTTTTTCGTTAAATTCTATATCACCATATCTACATCATCATGATCTTCAAAGTATTTGAAAATTCTATTTCTCTCCTCTTCTGAATTTACAGAACAACTTGCATTGTATGAGTGAAACTTACCCGTTTTGGAACGGTTTCCTAAATCACATTTATGCTCTTTTTCTCCCATTGCCTCTTTAATACATTTAAGAAGAGAGTCTTTATCTCTTCCTATGAGTTTGAAACCCCAGTTAGTAGGGTAGTCTATTTGTGGTCTATCTGGAGTTTTATCGTCTAAAATCACCGCTGTTACCTCCTGATTTCTTTTCTAGTTGTACATTTTTAATCACCATACCTTTATCTATGGCTTTGAGCATATCGTAAATAGTAAGTAGTCCTACACTCACGCCTGTAAGTGCTTCCATCTCTACACCTGTTTGTCCATTAAGTTTTGCTGTTACTGTCAGTTTAAACCCTGGTAACTCTGGTACCTCTTCTATATCTGTCTTTACAGAAGTAAGCATAAGAGGATGACACATAGGAATGAGAGTACTTGTCTGTTTAGTCGCTTGTATCGCTGCAATGACAGCAGTTTGAAGTACAGGACCTTTTTTTGCACTGTTTGATACTACGGCATCAAAAGCTGATTGACCTACCTCTATGATACCTGAGGCAGTAGCCACACGTGTAGTATTGGCTTTATCTGAAACATCTACCATTTTGGGTTTGTTTTGTTCGTCAAGATGTGTTAAATTCACAAAAAATCCTTAATATTAATAATTAGTTTTTGCATTTTAACATAAAAAGTGACGTATTTAAAGTAAAAGTGACGTAAAAATAGAATAAATGACGTAAATATAGTAAAAAACCTTGACTTTAAACACCACTATTAGCTAATATTATGACAATGATAAAGGAGTAGTATGACGTATGCCTATTTAAGACAGATGCCAGACAATAATAACATGTCTGCGCAACAGCGTAATATTCTCTCATTTTCATTGACTCAAAGTATAAATATAGATAAAGAGGTTATTGAGTACTCAAGTAAAAACCACCTTATAGAAGAGAGAAAGAAATTTGAAGAGTTTATGCACTCATTAGAAGAGGGGAGTAGTCTTATCATAGACACACTCTCAGTTTTAAGTGATCGTGCAGAAGAGTTGATAAAAATTATCAACTGTATGTTAAGTCGTAGAATAGACTTATACATCGCAAGCTCTAAGACACTGCTCAATAAAAAGACTACCGTAGTTGAAATTTTTCCTCTGCTTAATGATTTACGTGAAGCACAAAAGGCAAAGTCTAACCAGATAGGTCGTCCTAAAGGGAGTCGTTCTTCTTCTAAATTTGATGTACATCAACTAAGGATTATCAATTTTCTTAAAGAGGGTTTAAATGTGAGTGCTATAGCTAGAGAGTTAGAAGTAAGTCGTAGCTCTTTAAAAGATTATATAGAGTCAAGAGGTATTAAAGAATTGGTAGATGGGTCTTGGATTGAGATAAATCAACCAAGGGAGATGTCAGGTGTGGACAATACATTGTTAATATGTCCATTTGAACAAGAAAAACAACAAAAAAGGATATTGTAATGGCAGAAGTAAATACTGAAACCCAAGAGAAACCAAAGAAAAATCAATCAAAAGAGTATCTAAAAGGGTGGATTCCTTATAGAATTAAACGGTATTGGGCTTATGCTATAGCTACTATCATGGCTTTAGTTATGCCATGGATTACTATTGGTGGAAATCATATCTTTTTACTTAGCTTTGACCAAAAGAAACTACACCTTATGGGTACAGCATTTGATATGCAAGAGCTTTACCTTATGCCTTTTTTACTTATGTTACTTTTTCTTGGTATTTTTGCAGTGACTGCTGTAGGTGGTAGAGCATGGTGTGGATGGGCTTGTCCTCAAACAATCTTTAGAGTTATATATAGAGATGGAATAGAGACAAAACTTTTAGGTTTACATAAACGTATTAAAAATAAGCAAAAAAAACCAGATATGTCTAAAAAAGAAAATATGGTTAAAAAAATAATTGCAATTTTACTTTGGTCTGTCTTGGCACTCGTTGCTGCATCAGACTTTTTATGGTTCTTTGTACCACCTGAAGATTTCTTTACTTATTTATCTAACCCTACAGAACACATGATGCTTGTGGGTATTCTTTTGAGTGTAGCTGCATTTATTGTAATAGATGTTGTTTTTATTAAAGAAGATTTTTGTATTTATATCTGTCCTTACAGCCGTGTACAGTCAGTACTCTATGATGATGAGACAATTCAAGCAGTTTATGACCCTATCCGTGGTGGTAGCATTTACCAAGGTAAAGGGTACAGTAGAGAGAAAAAATATGAAAAAACAAAAGAGTTACTTCTTGTAGAACCAACGGCTGAATGTACAACATGTGAAAGTTGTGTAACAGTTTGTCCTACTCATATTGATATTCGTAAAGGGATGCAGTTAGAGTGTATCAACTGTCTTGAATGTGTAGATGCATGTACAACAGTTATGGGAGCGTTAGGTAAAGAGAGTTTAGTGCGTTGGTCTAGTGAAAAAGAAACACTTAGACATGAGGGGAAAACTAACCTGTTTAGACCAAAAATTATTGCATACTTTACTGTTCTTGCACTGGTTTTAGTAGCACTATTTGCTATGGGTAGTACAAAAGAAAATATGCTTTTAAATGTTAATAAAAACACAAGACTTTATAAAATTCTTGATGGTGGTGTGGTACAGAATGATTATCTATTCTTATTTCAAAATACAGATAGTAAAAGACATACTTATTTCTTTGAAATTGTAGATAATGACAATATAAAAATTATTAGACCTAAAGAGTCATTTAGTATTGCCGCAGGGAAAAAGAGAAAAAAAGTAGTTATTTTACAAACAAAAGAGAAGTTAGCAGATGATGCAAGAAAAGATATACCTATTCCTGTAACTATCAGAGCTTATGCACTTGATAATAAAGAGAAAATAATTATTACAAGACATACAGTATTTGTTTATCCTCGTTCAGACTTAATAAACAATAAGAAATAGTTAGTATGAAAAATATAGAACCTACATTAGAAACAATAGAAGACTATGATGGAAAGGAGAGTCCTGAGAAGAGAATGACTATTTGGATAGTCATTCTTACAGGACTCCTTATTGGTGCAGTGTATATTATTTTGAATGCAACAACAGATGTATCAGATGAGTTAGATAAAGTGGATGTAGTGCAGACATCAACTATCTATAAACATTAATAGAAATAAAGGAAAAGTAAAATGACAAAAGTTTTAGTACTTGGTGGAGGTTTTGCTGGTGTAGAAGCAGCTATCTACCTTAGAAAACAAGAGATAGATGTAACCCTTGTAAGTGATAGAGATTATTTTTATATCTATCCTACTTCTATCTGGATTCCTACAGGAGAAGTGACAAGAGAAGATGTATCTGTACCTTTAGATAAATTGGCTTTTGCACATGGTTTTAAACTTATTATAGAATCAGTGACACAAATAGAAGCTAAAAATAGAAAAGTAACTTTAGAGAGTGGGCGTATATTAGATAACTATGATTACATTGTTGTAGCATTAGGACAAGGTAAGATAAAACATGAGGGGATAGAACATACCCTCTCTATTTGTGGTAAACCAGAAGAAGCTACCGCACTTTATAAACAGTTAGATGACTTAGTTCTTAGTGGAAAAGGTAAGATAGCTATGGGCTTTGGTGGTAACCCTAAAGATGGTTCTGCTGTACGTGGTGGACCAGCATTTGAGGTACTGTTTAATGTAGATAACTACTTAAAGAAAAAAGGAATTCGTGATAATTTTGAACTGACTTTTTTTGCTCCTATGGCTAAACCTGGACAAAAGATGGGTGAAAAAGCACTTGTTATGATGGACAAGATGTTTAAAATGACAAATATCAATAAAAAAGTAGGTTCTAAAATCACCTCTTTTGATGAAGAGGGTGTAAACTTTGAAGATGGTACAAAATTAGAGTCAGATCTTGTGATGTTTATCTCTGCAGGAAAAGGACACCCTATTATAGAATCTTCAGATTTACCATTAAGTGATGCAGGTTTTGTTGTAACCAATGAGTACAATGAAGTAGAGGGTTTTGAAAACATCTACGCTATAGGAGACTCTTCTGCCTTAATGGGACCAGATTGGAAAGCTAAACAAGGACATGTAGCTGAAGTAATGGCTAAAAATGTTGCTTATAATATTTTTCAACATACTCAGAATATTTGTTCTAAAAAAAGTTATACAGACCATTTAAATATTCTTTGTGTCATGGATACAGGTAATGGAGCAGCTTTTGTATATCGTGATGATAAAAGTGGAAAGATGATTCCTCTTCCTATTATAGGACACTGGATGAAAAAAGGGTGGGGTTGGTACTGTAAAAATTCTAAACTAGGAAAAATACCTCGAATTCCTGGAATGTAATATTTAAAAAATAAAAGTTACTATTATAATTATCATAATAGTAACTTTTAGTTAAAATCGGTAAAATACGGAAATCTCTCAAACTAAATGAAGGAATTCTAAATGAAACAAATTACAGTTATGGAAAAATATCCAGTTTTTACATTGGAAATTGCTAAAAGTGAAACAAGCTATCAAACAATAGATGAAATCTTTGTCTATCTTAAAAAACAAATCTCTGAACATCCTATTGCTACGTATATAGGAGAGTTTGACCACTATACACATACTTCAAATCTTGAAGTAGGCGTCATTAGTGATGAGATAAAAGATGCTAAAAATATTATCTGTTGTTTTGGAAAAATGTTACCAAAACCAGAAATGTTAGCTGTTCGTCCTAGAGCTATGGGTGTAGCACTTATGGAAGATAGTTTTGTCGTGAGTTTCTTAGAAGCACCCAATCCTGATGCAAATACAACGATGGAAAAATGGGCTAAAGGTATAGCCAACCTCTAATGCTTGGAAAAGATTAAGGTGTTACTATAATTCACATATTTACTACTTAAATAACGCTATAGCGTTACTTAAAAGTTTTTTTATTTACGCTAAAAAAGCATAATAAATAGAAAAAAACTTAATTAAGACTAAATTTATCCTATTTAGATTATAATACTTTTATCAAACAAAATAACAAGGATTTAAAAATGGCAACAGTAACATTTAAAAACGACACAGTATGTAATTTAGCAGGAACAGAAATTAACGTAGGTGACACAGCACCAGTATCAACAGTAGTAAACTGTAACCCAATGCTTCAAAATGAGCAAATTGGTGGAGAAGGTAAAGTTCAACTTGTAATTGCAGTACCATCTTTAGATACAGGTACATGTGATGCAGAAACAAGAAGATTTAACACAGAAGCAGCGTCACTAGACGGTGTAGAAGTAATCACAGTTTCTATGGATTTACCATTTGCAGCAGCAAGATGGTGTGGAGCAGCTGGAATCGAAAACATCAAAGTATGTTCAGATTTTAGAAACAAAGACTTTGCAAACGCTTATGGTGTACTTTTAGCAGATGGTCCTTTAGCTGGTCTTACTGCAAGAGTTATCTTCGTAGTTGGTAAAGATGGTAAAGTTGCATATAAGCAAGTTGTTCCAGAAATTACAGAAGAGCCTAACTATGAAGAAGCTCTAGCAGCAGCTAAGGCAGCTTGTTAATCTTAACACACTTTAAAGGGTCTCTCTTTTGAGAGATTCTTCTTCTCTTTTATCTTCTTTATATTTCTCTCTTTTTAAAAACCTATTTAACCTCATTATAATTGTGCTAAAATACTTATATGTATTACTTGTAAGGAACCAAAACTATGAAATATATCATACTACTCTTCGCTCTTTTTCTCTCAGGGTGTGGACTTACTCCTGATGCCTCTAAAGATTATTACAATTTAACAGAGTGTAAAGAGGAGATGCTTAATGCAAAAGACTATAGTGAAGATGCAGGTATAGACCGTATTTTAGTAGTAAAAAAAGACCGTAAAATGTATCTCTATAGAGAAAAAAGTCTAGTAAGTGTTATCCCTATATCTTTAGGTAAAAACCCTATAGGAGATAAAGTACAAAAAGGGGATAATCGTACACCAGAGGGGGAGTTTTTTATTCACAGAAAGCTCTGCTCTCCGAAGTACTACCGTTCACTTTGTATCTCTTATCCTAATGAAGAAGATAAAGTAAAAGCACGAAGAAGAGGGGTAAACCCTGGAGGAGATATTACCATACATGCACAACCAAAATGGAATGCAGATGGTAAAGGTAACGACTATACACTATCAAAAAACTGGACACAAGGTTGTGTTGCAGTGACAAATGAAGCAATGAATAAATTATGGTACGCAGTACGTGAAGGTGTACCTATTACCATACGATAAAGGGGTTATAATTAGATATACACAAAAACAGATAGATAAGTTTAATCGTCAAAAATATATTACAGAGTTGGAAAAAATAAGTAAAAACCTTTTTCGTATGTTTAGAGATGTAAATATATCTGCTCAAAAATTTATGGTAAAATTTGAAGAACTCAAAAAGAATTTTGATAAAAGAGTGGTAGTCCATCTTGATTCAGAGTATCATCAACAGCTTAAAGATTATATAGTGAGACTTTATTTGCAGACATGTTTAGCAGAAGAGTTTTCCGATAAAGATTTCAACGATATAAGAGAGTTAGAGATGAGTAACTTAAACCGTCTGCAAAAACTCAAAAATTCGGCATCTTATAAAAAAGATAAACATAAATCTAAACACCAAGATACAGATTGGGGTTGATTATAAAATTAAAAAGGAAAAAGAGATGAAAATAGCTTTAGGATTAGTAAGTTTAGCACTTGTATGGTTTAGTACAGGATGTAAAGAACAACCCACAGCGTATGGCACAGTAGATCATACCCCTTATGCAACAAAAACATGTATTAATGAACTATCAAGAGGTGCAGAGATTGACTATAGTAATACAATAGATAATATTGTTGTCTATAAATCAAAAAGAAAACTTTATACCTATAAAGATGGAAAGCTAGTTGACGAGTTTCGCATTTCTTTAGGGGCAAATGGTGGTGCAAATGGTGGTAATAAAGTTAAAGTAGGAGACTACAGAACACCAGAGGGTAGTTATAGTATAGTCAGAAAAAAATGTGATTCAAGACTCTACAAGTCACTTATGATCTCTTACCCTAGTGAAGCAGATAAAGCAAAAGCACGAAAAAGAGGGGTAAGTCCTGGAGGGTATATTACTATTCATGGACAACCAAAATGGAATGCCGATGGAAGAGGTGATAACTTTACACTTACTAAAGATTGGACAGAAGGGTGTGTAGCCGTCGCTAACTCAACGATGGATAAACTCTGGAGTGCTGTTCAAAGAGGTGTGAAAGTAGAAATACATCCATAATCAATAGCATTATTTAGCTAAATATGATAAAGGTTATATTATCATATTGAATAATATTGAATTTTATAAAGGATAAATATGAAAAAATTACTATTAGTCTCTTGGATGGTTTTATCATCAGTACTACTTATAGCAGGAGGAGATGTATCAGAAAAGCTTCCTACTGTAGCTAAAGTACCCAATAAAGTGTGTAATACAGATACAGTATATGTAGAGAAAGATGCACACCTTATGTGGCAAGATGCACGTTATGGAGATATTGAAGATGCTGCATATAAAAGAGAACATACTGCAAAAAAAGCAGGAACTCACAGTTATGCAAAAGGGTATTGTCAAAGATTGAACTATAATGGATATGCAGATTGGAGACTTCCTAATTCCGATGAGTTATTGAATGTACATAGAAAATTTGGACAAGTATTTACACACTTTAGAGAGGGTGACTTTTGGACATCTACTCCTGCAGAATCTGGAAAATACTATGTAGTTTTTCCTGCAGATGCTTACCGTTATAGACGTAACCCAAAACAATCAAACTACATTAGGTGTGTGCGTTGTTTAGATAAAGAGGAAACAAAGTAGTTAACTTTCTCTCTTTAGATTAGAGGAGTTTAATCTCCTCTTTCATCTCTATGTTATACGCGTTTAAAATCTTCTCTTTCGTAAGGTCTATAAGATACTTCGCATCAGCAAATGAACCTTCTCCTAGATTTACTAAAAAATTAGCATGAACTTCACTCCACTGCATATCGCCTTTTCTAAATCCTTTTAGTCCTACAGCTTCTATAAGCCTACCTGCGTGGTCATCTGAGGGGTTTTTAAATGCAGAACCAGCACTTGGGTCTAAAGGTTGGTTGGCACGCAGATTTAACAGCTCTTCAAGAAGTGTTTGACTAAAGCCTTTGACTACTTCAAAACGTGCATGGGTTGCCACACCACCTAAAGAGGCAAAACGATACCCATGCTCGATATCTTCTTTTAAAATCCACTCTCCATCTATCTTAATAGAGTGTAAGATATTAAATATCTCATAACTTTTAACTCCAGCATTCATCGCTAACATGCCACCCATAGTCCCTGGTAGTTTTGCACAAAATTCAAACCCTGCGATGTCATGCTTTCTAGCATAAGAGACAATACGCCCAGTAGACATAGCACAACCCACAGTAAGCATCTCTTTTTCTTGCATAATCGTAGCAAAGTCTTTAGAGAGCATCATGAGTAGAGGAGGGGTAGGAGAGACTAACAGATTATTAGCCCCACCAATCAAATATCTATCAGTAGGGATACTATCACCCCTCTCTAACATAAGCACCTCTGTAGGCTGTCCTACTTTGATACTTGAGTATTTTTGGAAGTTTATGGTTTTAAAAAACATTTAACTATTCCTCAATCCTTCATACTCTGTAGGTATCAAATAATCTTCTGTTTTTATAGGGGTTTCCCATAGTCCGTGTTTGAAGCCTATCTCGTAGAGGGTGTCTAGGGCTTTAAGTTGTAGGGGGGAGAGTTCTATGGATTCATCTGATGCATACATATCAAGATACTTTTCAAGCATTTTATCTGAGATACGTACGAGGTTGTCTGCTTCGAGTTTGCTACAGAGTTCCTCTTTTCTTTCGTTGGCTACTTTAACGGCATCTATGAGTATGTTTTCTATCTCTATCGCACGGTTAAGTGGTAGGCTTCTTCGTATAGCCATACCTCCAAGAGGAAGAGGAAGCCCCTCACCTGCTAGTTCAACCCAAATGTCCCACAGCTCTTTCTCTACCTCTAAGCTGTCGTCAAAGTCTAAAATAGACTCATGTATCAGTACTCCTGCATCTACTTTTCCACTGACTACTGCCTCTTCTATCTCAAGAAAATCCATGTAAACAGGTCTTGCATCAGGATAGTAGATACGAAAAAGCATGGCATTGGTTGTGTATTGTCCAGAGAGTGCTACTTTAAAGTTACGTTTGAGTTTTTTCTCTTTACGGCGTATGAGTTTTGGACCATAGCCCTCACCAAAGCTCACAGCAGTACGGAGCATGGCATACTCCTCTTTTATTAGTGGGTACATACCAAAACTAATAGCACTTACATCATAAGTACCTTTCATCGCTTCTACATTGAGGGTCTCAATATCTAGTCCAATGTTAGTAAATTCATAATCTTTCATATCGACCCAACCAAATTTAATGGCAAAGTACATAAAAATATCGTCGGCATCTGGGGAGTGGGCTAGTTGTATTGTTTTTGGCATAGAGACTCTCTTTGTTTTATAGTAAGTGTATTTTAGCATAAGGCAGTAAAAAAAAGAAATTTTATAAAAAATATAACAATTTGACATATTTTTGCCTATTTCTTAAAAATTAGATTAAACTAGCAACATGATTAAATAAATAATGAAACTTATTCAATGTTTATTTAGATAAAATGACTCTAATATTAAGGTTTAAGGATATGACAATGGCAATGGACGCAAACAAACAAAAAGCACTAGATATGGCGATCAAACAGATAGATAAAACGTTTGGTAAAGGTACACTAATGAGACTAGGAGATAAGGCATTTGAACCTATAGAAGCTATCTCTACAGGTTCTTTAGGATTAGATATGGCACTAGGAATTGGTGGTATTCCAATAGGAAGGGTAATAGAAATATATGGTCCAGAATCTTCAGGTAAAACAACATTGGCACTGCAAACTATTGCTTCTGCACAAAAGGATGATATGGTTTGTGCTTTTATAGATGCTGAACATGCTTTAGATGTAGTCTATGCTAAAAACTTAGGGGTTGATACAGACAACCTTTTAGTCTCTCAACCAGACTTTGGTGAACAAGCACTAGATGTTCTTGAGACATTGACACGTTCTGGTGCAGTTGACTTAATTGTTGTTGATTCTGTTGCTGCGTTGACTCCAAAGTCTGAAATAGAAGGTGACATGGGCGATACACACGTAGGACTTCAAGCAAGACTTATGTCACAAGCACTTCGTAAACTAACAGCTATTTTACACAAAACGAACACTACTGTTATCTTTATTAACCAAATTCGTATGAAGATTGGTACTATGGGATATGGTTCTCCTGAGACAACAACAGGTGGTAATGCTTTGAAGTTTTACTGTTCTGTACGTATAGATGTAAGACGTATTGCAACACTTAAACAAGGTGAATCAAGCATTGGTAACCGTGTAAAAGCTAAAGTTGTCAAAAACAAAGTTGCACCTCCATTTAGACAAGCAGAGTTTGACATTATGTTTGGTGAAGGTATCTCATTTGTTGGGGAACTGATAGACTACGGTGTCAAAATGGATATTGTTGACAAATCTGGTGCATGGTTCTCGTATGGAGCTGAAAAGCTAGGTCAAGGTAAAGAGAATGCAAAAATAACCATAAAAGAGAACCCAGAGATGATGGCAGAGATAGAAGCCAAAATCAAAGAGGCTCTAGGTTACGGAGAGAGCTTAACTGTAGATGAAAAAGAGATGAAAGAGTAAAAATTATCCAATACATACTTAAAGTGTAAATCAATACTCTACACTTTAAGAGAAGCTAAAAATGTTAAACCTAAATCTACTTTTTGTACCAAGTGAGTACTTTACAGTAGAAGAGATACCTAAAATAAGTACTGGAAAAGCAGACTTTAAAGGCTAAAAAATGGTAGGTTGTATCTTTTCGTTATTTACGCCACCCTCTTGGTTTACTTGAAGTACCGTACTCCATAGCTTTGTGGCTATGGTTTGGTAACGTTTAGAGGTTTCACAGTTAGGGGCTAAAACAGTAATTGGAAGACCACTATCTCCACCCTCTCTAATAGCAGGTTCTATGGGGATGTACCCAAGAACTTTAGTTTGGTAGTTATCGGCTAAGGGTTGGGTTGTCCCTTTTCCAAAGATGTCATACTCTTTCCCACTCTCAGGACAGATAAACCCACTCATATTTTCTACGATACCTGCTATGGGTACATGAAGTTGTTTAAACATATCCATACTTCGTATCGTGTCATCTAGGGCTACTTTTTGAGGTGTGGTTACACAGACTCCTGCAGTCACAGGTAAGCTTTGTGCTAGTGTCAACTGTGCATCTCCTGTTCCTGGAGGCATATCAAAGAGTAGAACATCAAGTTTGTCCCACAAGATATCTTCTAACATCTGTTCTATGGCTTGGGTAACCATAGCCCCTTTCCAGATGAGTGAAGCTCCTCTCTCAACGAGTGAACCTATAGACATTACTTGTACATTATGAGCCATAATAGGTTTAATATTTTTACCTAAAAAGATAGGTTGTTCCCCCTCTATCCCCATCATACGTGGAATATTTGGTCCATAAATATCAAGATCAAGTACACCTACTCTTTTACCTTGTTGGGCAAGGGCTATGGCAAGGTTTACCGTTGTAGTTGACTTCCCTACGCCTCCTTTACCAGAACTTACCATGACAAAGTTTTGTATGTTTGGTAGTACATTTTTACCATGAGAACTTGTCTCTCTAGGTAAACTAGGTTTGTTAACCGTGACTACTATCTCAACCTCTTCTAGTACAGAGATACGTTTCACTATCTCATCACGAAGTTGATTCTCTATGGTCGGTGAAGAGGAGGGGATATCTAGTTCAATGTTTATGAGATGTTCTTTTATCTCTAACTCTTTTACAAAACCAAACTCTATAATGTTCTTTTGAAAACCTGGATAGATAACCAGTTTGAGCTTTTCTTCAATATCTGTTTTTTTTAACATGGAGTGCAACCTTTTTAGTTAAGTAAGTATTATATCTATACTAAGTAGAAATTTTAGATATATTTTGGGAATTATTGTTATTATTTTGCTATGATTGTGCCATATTTTACAAGGAAATCAATTATGAAAAAAGAACTTTCAATATTTACAGGTTTATTTCTATTTTTAGCTATAGGAATGCATTTTAAAGAGTGGATGAGCCACCCCATAGAACATGCCATGGCACTACCATCAGCAGGAGCCTACGGCATAGGAGCCTTCCACCCACTCGTTTTTACTTTAGTGTTATATCTTCTACTAGCACTAGGTCGTGGAGTAGGGAAGTTGTTTAGTAGAGGGAAGTAGGGAAAACTTTTCAAAACCATAATAATCCAAAAGCATAAGAGGAAAAGCACTTAATACAGCTACTTTCTCCTCTTGGTCTATATATTTCTCTTTTTGATGCTCAAAAATAGTCAATTGTTCAATAAAATCTGTGGGAAATTCAAATTTACTATTGACTATAAAATTTGCTTTTTTAGAGTGTTGAATAATTAAAGTTTTCCATATATCTTTTGTATAATTGATAGGATGCTTATATATTTCATCACAGTTTAGAGATACAAGGTTTTTATATTTTCCTTCTGAAATAGCACAAGTATCTCTAAAATTTACACTATCTTTGATATGTTTAAGTGCTTCTCCCATAGGGTAGCTAATATACAATAGTCCTTGCTCTGTTTCATTATCAAATAGAGTCAACATCTCTTGAAGTTTTTGACTACTCTGCTTATTGGCATAACCATCATAATCAAAGATTAGATAGATTCTAGCAATATTATCTCTGTTTAAAGCATCATCTATTTTCCCTTCTTCTTTGAGAAGTTCAAAAAATTCTAAATACTCATTTTTATGAATCTTTTTTGCTAAATGATAGATATTATTACAGTAGGATATACTTATCTGCTCATTCTCTTTTTCATTCAAAAAATATTTTCTCAAACTATTAAATATTTGAGGTTCAGTCTTCTCTCCCTCAAAAACAAATAGATTATATGTCTGCTTATTCAAATGCACCTGCTCTATACATTTTTTCTATATTGTGTGCTTTTCTCAACTCTTGTGCTGTGCTTCTTGAGAGAGACTGTATCTTGTTAGGGTGCATCAAAAAATAACAATCAGGACGAAGTAAATCATTTGATATATTTGATGTATTATGTGTGGTCAATATAATTTGAGTATCGGTTATCTTTTTTAACATTTTAATGACTAGCCTTGACAAATCATGGTGGTAAAAAGCGTCAAATTCGTCTATAAATACAAATGAAGCTTTTTTCTCTTGTATTTTCAGATACCAAAAGTAAAACATTTTTAAAGCATTTGTACCCGATGAAGCTATATTTTTAAATTCTATCTCTTTATTTTTATAGATAAAAAAGATATATTCTTTACCTTCAATCTCTTTACTTTTTAATTTATATTGAACGCCAATACCATTTAATATTTTTTCAAAATCATTCAATTTATCTCTTTTAACAATATAATCATCAACCAATTGTGTTCCCTGTTCATATCCAATATAAATATTTTCATCCAATGTTTTAGATAGCAACATATTTTTAATAAAGATAATAAAAGTATTAAAAGTTTTGTTTATAAGATTTTCATTTAAAATACTATTTTTGTCAACATAAGATACAATAGATATATTGGAGTTACCAACATCTGTTTTAAGCGTTTCAGTACCTTCCATTTCAACTCTGAATTTTGTACTTTTTTCTCTATCAATAGATAAAACTTCTTTATTATCTATAGTCAATTTTTCACTTATTAAAGTCTGATAATCTTTTTTACTATATTCATAAATAACTTCTATATCATTCAGTAAAAATGTAAACCTAAAAGAGGCTTTATCTTCATTACTATCAGCATTCAGATAGTTTGTATATTTACTTTTCATAAAAAAATTATCTGTAAGGTGTGAGATTATATCAAAAATAGCAAATCCTAAATTAGATTTTCCACAACCATTTTGACCATAAATCAGTGCTTTATTTACAATCCCATTTTTTACAGACTCTTGGTTAAATTCAAAATTACCAATATCACTTAAATCAAAAGTGAATGTTTCATTAAAATTCTTAAAATTGGTTATTTCAATTTTTGTTAACATTTTAAATATACTCTTTCTTTTTAATTTATTTTAACATATTTAAATTATATATCCATTATGAAGAAGTTGATGTGCTAACACTTATTCAAACAGGGAAGTTTAAAGATTCCCCGTCAAAATAAAAAGTATGCGATATACAATAATCAGTTATAATATCAGTAATAAATTTTAAATATAAGTAGCAATATGATAACAAGAAAAAATTTTAAAAATGTATTAAAAAAGCTTGGATTTGAACATAAATCTGATATTTATACTAAAAACTTTAATGAATTTAAAACTAAGCTAGAAGTAGATTTTAAAAATGAAAAGCTCATCTACCCTGAAACTGATGGATTAAAAGTAAATGACAAAACTACATCAAATTTTACAAGTGCAGAAAATTTTGTAGTTTTTGAATGTGTATGTAAACTTTTGGCTCAAGGATACAATCCAAAACATATAGAACTTGAACCAAAGTGGCAAGTAGGTCATGGGGCTAGTGGTGGTAAGGCTGATATACTCATAAAAGACAATGATGAAAAAACTCTTTTAATCATAGAGTGTAAAACAGCAGGTGTAGAGTTTAAAAAAGCTTGGGATACAACACAGATAAAACCAACACAACTTTTTTCTTATGCCCAACAAGACAGAGATACAAAGTTTATAGCACTCTATGCTAGTGATTTTGTAGATGATGAGATTAAATCTGATTATTATCTTATTAGTTTAGCTGATGATAACAAAAGACTTTTTGAAAATAAAGCTTTAAAATCATACAGCGATGCTAATACAGTAGAAAATATTTACAATGTTTGGAGTGAAACTTATAAAAAAGAGTTTAAAACAAATGGTATATTTGAAGAGAATAAAGCCTATTATATAGGGGTTGAAAAAACAAATATAAATGATTTAAAAATCGTCTCTTCAAACGATATAAAAGGCAAGTATAACGAATTTGCTACTATTATGAGACAGCATAATATTGGTGGTGCAGAGAGAGCTTTTAATGTACTTGTAAATCTTTTCTTATGTAAAATCATTGATGAAAACAAAAATATAAAAAATGAAAAAAGTGGTCTTGAGTTTTACTGGAAAGGTATATCTTATGATGATGCGTTTGCTCTGCAAGATAGACTTCAAGAACTCTATAAAGTAGGTATGTTTGACTTTTTAAATGAAGAGATAACTTATATATCTGATAAAGCCATTGATGATATGTTTAAAATTATAGATTTAGATAGTTTAAAAGTAGATGTAA
>Ga0256837_1000135_pt1 | contig 68056 bp, 63 predicted proteins | sample 4562384metaG_FD_185976 | JGI IMG/M metagenome (GOLD analysis project Ga0256837, IMG submission 185976) | Hydrothermal vent microbial communities from Guaymas Basin, Mexico - 4561-384 | ecosystem: Environmental > Aquatic > Marine > Hydrothermal vents | place: Mexico: Guaymas Basin | collected... | reverse complement strand
TATTAAGAAGAAACCGATTAAAAAAGTGACACCCAAAAAGGCGATCCGATCCAAAGAGGAGAATAGAACACGACAAGCTAAGCGTATCGAAGCACTTTTTGATCAGCTCACTACACCACCCAAAAAAGTCAATAGGGTCTCAACCAAACAGCAGACTCAAGTCCCTCAGAGCAGACAAGCCCGTGATAGCGGGGTGGAGAATAGCTACTTAGCCAAAGTCGAACAGCTCCTAGAGGGGTGGCCTGCCCAGAGTGAGTATGCGGGTGAGTGTGCGACAGTTCATCTGCGTATTAGCCCAACAGGACGCTTCACCTTTACACTCAAACGCGCCTCAAGTAATGAAGCGTTCAATACGGGACTGATCGCCTATCTCAAACAGCTTCAAGGCATTGGTTTTGGCTCACATAAAGGGACGCGAAGCTATCAATTTGCAGTGGAGTTTATCGCCAAAGAGTAGCTTTATTCGATTTTAATATTCATTAATGAAGATTTCAACTCAGCCTTGATACAATGCTCTTTTAAAGCAAAAAATCAAGGAACTCTGTGTGAGATATATTTTACTTTTACTGTTGACACTCAATCTTTTTGCGGTGGATGCAACATTGACTATCGAAAAGGATGTAGAGGCTCGTTCTCGCATCGCTCTCGTCGATGGCTCTGCACTCCCTCAGCCCAAACTCTCTGCTATCTTACGCTCAGACCTTAAAATCTCTGGACATTTTCTACCCGATAGCACTATCCATAAGGGTGCCTTTGGGGAGAGGTTTATTCCCCCTGCACTCAAATCCAAAGAGTACCTGCTTCGCTACCGTCTGAGTCAGACCAAAGGGGTGAAGCTTGAGGTGCGTCTACAGCGTGCCTCTGATGGTACCATACTCTTCAAGAAGCACTACGCCATTGGTGATCGCCGTAAGACCCCATTTCTAGTCCATAAGGCGGTATCGGATATCAATGATGCCCTCAAATACCCTGATATTAGCTGGATCAATCGCTATGTGGTCTATGCGCGTTATACCCTCCCTCGTAAGAGTGAGATTGTCTTGGCTGATTACACCTTCAACTACCAAAAGGTGATTATCCGTGGGGGGTTAAACCTCTTTCCTAAGTGGGCAGACAAGGCACAAAAGAGCTTCTACTACACCTCCTACCGTGGGGTGCTTCCGACACTCTATCGGGTCAATATCTATACAGGTGCCAAACAGCGTGTAGTCGCCTCTGAAGGGATGCTCGTCTGTACAGATGTGAGTCGTGATGGGAGTCGACTGCTCCTTACGATGGCACCCAATGGGCAAGCGGATATCTATGAGCTTAACCTTCGTACCCATGCCAAAAAACGGATCACCAAGTTTAGCGGGATTGATGTCGGAGGGAAGTATATCAACAATGAGTCACAGGTACTCTTCGTCTCTAGCCGTCTAGGGTATGCCAATATCTTCAAAAAACCTCTTGGCTCCTCTGCGGTCTCCCAAGTGGTACACCATGGACGCAACAACAATGCGTGTGATACACACGGCAATCAGATCGTCTATAGCTCACGGGAGAGTAACCATGCCTTCGCCTCCAACACCTTCAACCTCTATCTGAGTTTGGCAAATGGATCGGGTACGCGTCCCTTGACTACCACAGGAGCCAATCAGTTCCCACGCTTCTCTACAGATGGATCGGTGATTTTGTTTATCAAACACACCCAACGAGGCTCTGCTATTGGCTATACAAATCTTATGAGTCGACAGAGTCTACTCTTCCCTATCTCGGGACGCAAAATCCAGTCAATAGATTGGTAAGAACAGAAAGGATAACGCATGATAAAACAACAACAACTCGCAATCGCACTCCTCTTGGGTGCACTGCTTAGTGGATGTGGACAGCCCGCTCCTGCACTCGATGGGAGTAGCAATGTAGCCCCCACAGGACTTGGGGGACTAGGTGGTGAGACCGTGACAATTGATGAGGCAGGGGGTGCGTATGGAAGTACCTCTGAGGATGGAGCCTCTTCTATCTCCGATGGGACACCCTACAACAGTAGTACAGAGGGGCTAAAGAGTATCTACTTTGGGTTTGACAACTACACCGTCTCCTCCAAGATGGAGAACCGTATCTATAGCAACGCAACCCATGTACGCACCCGAGGATTACGCAAAGTAAAAGTCGAGGGGAACTGTGATGAGTTTGGTACCGATGAGTACAACTACGCGTTGGGACTCAAGCGAGCCAAAGCGGTCAAAGATCGTATGGTGGCACAAGGGGTGAGTGCGGATAGTATGGTGATCGTCTCACTTGGGGAGAGCAATCCAAGCTGTAGTCAACCCACCGATGGGTGCTATGAGCAGAACCGAAGAGTCGATCTGCACCCGCTACGGTAGATGATGATGAGATGGGTATATCGTAGTGGGGTGGTATTGTCGTTGGTGGTGATGCCACTCTTTTGTGAACCCTCTGTGTATGGGTTTGAGACAGAGCAACCCATACAGAATCGTAAGATCTCTGTGCGTGAGTTGAGTATCCAAAATCATCGTAAACTCACCCAACTCAAAGAGCAACTACGACTGCAACAGGAGAAGATTGAGGGGTTGACCTCTGTGATTGAGGGGTTGAGTGCATCACTTGGGATGCTTGAGACACGCACCACTACCTTGCAAGAGGAGGGGGGTAGCACACCACTGCTAGAGGCGTTGAGCCATCGGATAGAGACCCTAGAGCAGAACAGACTCACCCAAGAGCAACTCGATGCCCGTCTGGCTAAGGTGTGTCGCCCCTCAGTGGCTACAGAGGCTCAGAGAGCTTCTACTCCTCATACCGCCTCAGTAGAACCCGCTACTACTTCTGTGGTAGAGCATGACAATACCAAAGAGACCACACTCGATGGACTCGACCCTGCGACACTCTATACCCAAGGTAAATCCGCCTTTGCAAAGAAGCAGTATGATAAAGCCCTCAAGCGATTTACGCTCACAGCAAAAAAAGGGTATAAGCCTGCCTCCTCTCACTACTATCTCGGGGAGATTAGCTACTATACCAAGCAGTATACCAAGGCGGTATCCTATTTCCAGAAGAGTGCAAAGCTCTATGCCAATGCGAGTTATATCGATGTGTTGCTTCTGCATACGGGAATCTCACTCGAACGCACGGGGGAGAGTGAGAAGGCGAAGATCTTTTATCAGACTTTGCTTGATGCCCATGGAGATAAGCACTCCGCTACGATCGCACGAAAGCACCTCAAGAGCCTAGAGGAGACGCGGTGAGTCGGCTTCTTGGGTTATCTCTGTTGCTTATGAGTTGGCTCTCTGCTGAGGTGGAGATAACCAAGCCCAAGCCTCTTACCCATGAGCTTATTCCCCTAAGCAAAACAGTTTTTTCACTCTATAACTTTAGCAAAGACACCACTCAGCGTATCGACTTGACGGGGAAAAACTTCATCTTGGTATCGGTGCGAGAGAAGGGGAGTGATGGACGCTTCTACGCCGTCGATCGTGATGGTACTGTCTGGTGGAGTGGTGGGGTGACCTCAGGGGCTCCAGAGTTTCGGAGTCCCTCAGGCGTCTTCAGACTCCTACAGAAAAAACGCTACCATATGTCACAAACCTACCCTGATGAGTCGGGGGTGAACAATATGGACTATATGATGAAGTTTACACACTATGGGCATGCCCTCCATAAGGGGAGTGTTGATTGGATGTCACATGGGTGTATCCATATCGATGCCAAAGATATCGGGGTGATCTACCGATGGGCAGACTATCAGACACGCATTGTCATTACACGACACAGCTATATGCCTTTTGCCAAAGAGGATTTACAGAGAATCTATTTAGATTAACCAAGGGAGAGATTATGACTTTAGAAGAGAAAGATAAAGAGTATGTACTACAGACCTATGCACGCGACTACACCAATTTTGTCAAGGGGAGTGGCTCGACACTCTATGATGAGACGGGTAGAGACTATATCGACTTTGCCAGTGGGATAGGGGTCAACTCTATCGGACACGCCAACCCGACACTAACCGATGCGATCTGTGAGCAAGCCAATGCCATCTTGCACATCTCCAACCTCCAGATCATCGCACCCCAAGCGGAGCTAGCGGAGAAGATCGTCACGCTAAGTGGATATGATATGGGGGTCTTCTTTGCCAACTCGGGAGCAGAGGCGAATGAAGGGGCGATCAAGATAGCCCGTAAGTATGGGGAGACACAGTTTGAGACCAAACGCTACAAGGTCATCACCCTTGAACACTCCTTTCATGGGCGTACCATCACGACAGTAAAGGCGACGGGGCAGGAGAGTTTCCACACCCCACACTTCGCTCCCTATCCTGATGGGTTCTCCTATGAGAAGTCTATCGAGGCGGTCTATGATGCGATTGATGAGGAGACGGTGGCAGTATTGATCGAACTCGTACAGGGTGAGGGGGGTGTAGAGCCATTTGACAAAGAGGCGATACAGCAACTCGCACGCCACCTCAAATCGGAGGGGATTTTACTGATTGTCGATGAGGTACAGACAGGGGTCTATCGTACGGGAGAGTTTCTCGCCTCTAACCTCTATGAGATTGAGCCTGACATTATCACCCTTGCCAAGGGCTTGGGGGGTGGTGTCCCTATCGGTGCGGTGATGACACGCCACAAGAGCATACTACACGCAGGCGATCACGGAAGTACCTTTGGGGGGAACTACCTCAGTAGTCGTGCGGGACTAGCGGTACTGGAGGTGCTTCAAGGACTCTATGACTCAGGGGCAGTGGCGGAGAGTCATCTCTACTTTGAGCAGAAGCTTCAGGCTATTGTCGCCTCTTATCCTCATCTCTTTGAGAGAGAGGTAGGCTTAGGGTTGATGCGGGGATTGCGTGCCAAGAGTAGTGCGATACAGAAAGCCACCGTCACCCAAAGTATGCAAGAGGGGCTTGTGGTACTCAAAGCAGGACGCAATACTGTACGCTTCCTTCCTAGTATCACCATTAGTAAAGTAGAGATTGATGAAGGGTTTATGCGTTTTGAAAAAGCTATTGCTACGCTCTAGTCTTCTCCTTTGGGGACTCTCTTTGGGGGTGCTTGGGGATGAACTGCGTGATTTTCTCTCTGAGGAGAAACAGCACCTCTTTGGGTATGAGTATCAGAACAATGCACTCCAGAGTGATATACTTCAGAAGAGTTGGATCAACCCTGTGATGGTGCAGTATACACGAAGTTACTCAGAGCAGATGAGAGGAGAGAGGACTCAGACGGGGAGTTTCTCTATTGGGATCGATCAGCCGATCTTTAAGTCGGGGGGGATCTACTTTGCCATTAAGTATGCAGAAGCACTGCGTGGAGCCAATGAGGCAGAGATCACCTTAAAGAAACGAGAGATGATAGGGCGAGGGGTCGAGCTACTCTTTGAGATGAAGAAGCTCAAGTTAGAACAACGCAAAATAGCCCTCCTTATCCAAAATGATAAGCTTGACATCATCCAAAAAAAAGAGCGTTACCATGCAGGGGTGAGTGATAGTAGTCTGCTTGACCAAGCGATCCTCAAAGCCAATCAAGATGAGATACAGAAGTTACAGCTTGAGATCTCATCCCTAGAGCTAGAGAAGCAGTTTGCACTCTTGAGTGATAGCAATCCCCATACCCTTAAGCTCCCCACCCTTAAGCTCATCTCCTTAGAGACCTACCGCAAAAACAACCTCGCACTCCAACGCGATCGCCTACGCATCGAGGAGAAGCACTACAGTGCCAAGATGGCATGGACAAAGTACCTCCCCACGGTCTCGGTGCAGGGACGCTATACCGATGCCGATCTCAATCCACTCTTTGCACGACCAGGACTTGAGGAGCGGTATAACACCTACGGCTTTACGATCTCGATGCCACTAAGCTTCAATGCATTGGCAGATGTAGAGGCGAGTAAGGTCGCACATCTCAAAGCCCAAAGTACCTTTATAGAGCAACAAGAGGCGATTGGGTTAGAGTATGCACTACTCAAGAAGCGACTGGGGTTTATCGATCGTAAGATTGCCCTTGCACGCAGAGATAAAGCCCTCTACCAAAACCTCTATACGACGACGAAGAATCTTGCCCAAGCAGGAGAGAAGACGAGCAGTGATGTGGCAATCATGCGAAACTCGTTGCAGATTCGGAAGCTCAATATCCAGATCTACAACTTAGAAAAACAGATAGAGCTTCTTGGACTCTATACAAAGGTGAGTAATGCAGTTTAGTGACTATATGGAGCAGTGGCTCTATGGTGAGGGGGGCTACTACAAGCAGTTTAAGGCGATTGGGAAGTCGGGGGATTTCTATACCGCAGTAAGTACGAGTCGCTTTTTTGGGGCGAGTATCGCCAACTACTTCTATGGACTTCTTAAGTCAGAGCAAGTCCCTAGGGATGGGTGGCTCATCGAAGTAGGGGCACACCAAGGCTACCTCTTGTGCGATATGATACAGTGGCTCTATAGTTGTGACCCTACATTGATTGGGAGCTTGAAGTTTGGTATCGTAGAGCGACAGCCTGAGGTACAAGAGGCTCAAAAAGCCTATATCCAAGAGCGTTTTGGTAAGGATGTGACGGTACACCACTTTAGTAGTTTAGCGGAGGTTGAAGCCTCCTATGCCTTTATCGTCGCCAATGAGATCTTCGATGCCTTTCCGTGTGAGCTACTCAAAGAGGAGAAGATCGCACGGGTTAAAGAGCATACGATCTATTGGGAGGAGGCTCCCGCTTCACTACTGAGCTGGGCAAGACAACACCACCTTACCCAAGGGGAGATTGCGGTTGGGTATGATACCTTTGCTCAAGAGATGTGCCATGCGATTGAGCGGTGTGATTTTGTGAGCTTTGATTATGGCGAGAGGTATGTCCGTAATGACTTCTCTATCCGTGTCTACCGTACCCATGAGACCTTCCCGCTCTTTGATGAGGCACTTACATTGGCAGACTCCTATCAACACGATGATATCACCTATGATGTCAACTTTGGACACCTCAAAGAGATCTTTGAAGCCGAAGGGTTTGAGGAGGTTGCCTATGAGACACAGGCACGCGCCTTGATACGCTTTGGGTTGATTGAGATACTCGAAGCCTTTGCCAAGCAGACCACCCAAGCACGCTATGCACGAGAAGCGGACAAAGTCAAAACCCTTATCGCCCCGACCATGATGGGTGATCGCTTTAAGATGGTACACTTTAGGCGTTAGTTGATGATGCGTCTAGCTCCCTTGTAGCAGGCTTGATAGAAGGGGGTATCAAAGGGGGTGATGACCACCCCTTTTTTGGCTGAACTTGCATGGATAAAGCGTCCATCTCCTAGATAAATCCCCACATGATTGACCCGATTTCGATCTTTTTTAGCGGTAGCAAAGAAGAGTAGATCACCGCTTTGTAGCTTGGATTTGGAGATGGCACGCCCGTAGCTCGATTGGGAGCGAGAGGTACGCGGTATCCAGACTCCTAGCTCCTTGAAGACCTGAGAGGTGAAGCCTGAGCAGTCATAACAGTTGGGACCCTCTGCCCCCCAGACATAGGGGAGGTCAAGCTTGGATTTGGCGACTTGCGTGATGAGTTGTTGGGCGTAGCTTGTACTTGGTGGTGGGGGTGCGGGGAGTGGAGCCTCTTGGTAGAGAGGTGGAAGTGGAGGCACGGCTAGAGTCGTGGGAGCAGGAGGTGGTGTCTGCGTGGTGTGAGTAGGGGTGGGTAGGGTCGCTAGGTGGTGGTTGGGTTGTCTCACAAGGGTGTTGTCTGAGGGGTGGCAGAGTGAGTGAGAGAGCTTGCGTGTGAGAAGCCCCTCTAGGGTGGATTTCTGGGTCTGGAGCGTGGTGATGGTTTGGGTCTGCTCTATGCTTTGGGCATGGTAGGTCTGCTTGAGCTGGTCGATCTCTGTCTGAAGGTGCTGGATATACCAGAGTAGTGTGATCACCACACCACCCCCGATGAGGAGTCCCAGTGTAGCATAGCGTGTAGTAGGAGAGTAGGTCACTTTTTTCATGGACGAATCATACCATATCTTAATTGTTTTTAAGAAGTAATATGCTAAGATAAAGGGATTTTTAGTTTATCTATTGAGATAGGCTAAAGTTCAGAGTTTTACTAATCAAAAGGAGTATGAAAATGAAAACAATATTCTCAAATCAGAGAAAAAGAGGCGCGTTTACGCTGGTTGAACTATTGGTTGTTATTGTGATTATGGGGTTCTTAGCCTCACTGGTTGCACCAAAGCTAGCAGGATTTGCTGAAGAGGCATCGTGTGGAAGTTGTCAGACTAACCAAGAGAGACTACAGAAGTATGTCATGATGCATGTCTACCAAAACAATGAGCTCCCTTCAGGATTGACCAATATGGTTATCTCAAATAATCCAGGAGATGTAGCTATCCGGGTAAGACCAGAAGATGGTAATAAACGCAATGGTGCTGAAGAGGTCTCCAAAGAGTTCTATAAACGCTTTAAGCCAATACTACACTATATCAATGCGACAGAAGCAGATGAACTAGAGGATCTTGGTATTGCCGAGGTCTATGATCTGGCTAAGACTTCTGATGGGTCAGGTGAGAAACCTGATGCAGAAAATAATATTGTTGAGCGAAATGTCCGTCGTGATGTAGCAGACAAGCTTGGGATGTTAATGATTGGTCTAGGGTGTTCAACTGTAGATTCAAATGAGACAAATTATAGTTCTGGTGAACAGTATAAATTTACTGCAAGTACCTCATCATTAGAGTTGGAAGCTCCATCAGTTGCACTTAATGCAACTGATGGAACTACGACTGAAAGTAATAGTGATAAGTGGATGCGTATGGAAGAGGGAAAATTTATCGGTAGACTTGTTTTGGGTGTAGGAGATGCGACCTTTGAACTTGTTAAAAGTGAGATGCTCGATAGTGCAGGGACCTGTCCTGATCAGATCTTAAGCCGTAACCAATATAGCTGGGGGAACTACCTCTTAATTGTACCACGATTGGAAGAGACAATTAAGAGAGTTAGTGCAGCAGTTGATACACCTGCAAAACTTCACTATTTTGGGGTTAATGTCAATGATGATAAGACAATTGGTAAACACCCAATTATCTTGAAAACAGAGGGAACAAAAGGGGACTTCTCAGCTCAAAAAGAGTCTGACTTTGAGATCGCCTGTCCCAATGGACATGTTTGGGGTGATATAGCCGATAGCTACCTTGTCTCTATTGAAGGTGAGAGATCGTAGTTTACCTTGATATAGCCTCCACCTTTGGGTGGGGGTGTTAATCACTGGTAAGTAGAGAAGACTCTATTTACCAGTGATTTACCTAGCCATGTTATATTTTCTACTTCCAAATTCCACTTAAAGATAATACGAATGAAACTTCTCAAATATACTCTACTTTTTATATCACTTTTGCTACTTCTGCTCTTTGGCTTTATGGGGTATAGTTATGATCAGTATCAAGATGAACAGTCGCGTGTTCGAAGCTATCACGCTCTTGCATTTGAGGGATATAGTGCGATAGCACATGGTCAGAAACAACAAGCACAAGAGGCGTATGAGAAGGCAGTGGCGCTCTATGATAAGGAGAGTTCTACTCTCACTGCCCTAGCCGATATCTACCAAGAGGCAGGAGATATGAAGCGTGCAGGGGAGCTCTACACCAAGGCATACCACGCCAAGCCTGATGAGACGACTGCCTACTACAATGCTGCACTCTGTGACTATGCGCAGGGGGCATACAGAGAGAGTATCGCTAAGATACTCCACCTAGTCGACCAACACAAAAAAGATAGTGCCTACTACAAGCTTTTGGTCGCTAACTACTTCAAGCTAGGGGAGAACGCTAAGGCGTTTGGGTATCTAGCACTCCTTGATGCAGAGGGACGCTACCGTGACAATGCCCTACTCAAACCCGTGTGGGAGGCGTATGATGCACTCGACTCCAAGCCCACGCCTACGCCCTTTGTGTTTGCGTATGAGCAGACGGATGATCCTCAAGGGCTCAAAAAGATCATCGATCGTTATATCCAAGAGGGTAAAGATCTCAAAGCCCTTGCGACTGCTCGCAAACTTCTCATGCTAGAGCCGACGAGTGACTATGCCCATCTTGCCATCGCCACACTTTTAGCCAACCATAAAGCCCTCAAGAGTGCCTTGCCCCATCTGCTTAAAGTCCAGCACCATACCGCGAAATCATGGGTACTACTTGGAGGAGCTTATCAGAAACAAAAAGTCTATGATAAAGCACTTTCAGCGTATGAGAAGGGATTGGCTCTCTCTCGCGAGCCTGATACGCTACGGGCGATGGTTGTCTGTGCGTTGAAGCTTCGTGATGGGAAGCGAGCCTTTGAGTACCTCAATCAGTTGGAGGAGATGGCACCACGACTTGCCCATAAGCTACGCTATGCGTTGGAGATCAATGCTAAGATAAAGCATACCCCATGGCAGACTGCGTGGTATCTCTTGGTAGATAGACTCTATGAGATAGGAGGTGTGAAGTGAGGGCATGGATAGCAGGCAATAAGCGACTTGTTGGACTTCTTGTGCTACTTGCTCTTGTTGTTACCGCCAAGATTGTGCAGGTAGTGATGAGTCCAGCCCCTCACCATACCCATACCCCCAGTGAGGTGACACAGCTTCATCAGATTGAGTTGCATCGTTTTGGCAATGAGGGGAGTGCTACACCTCAGGAGATCGTAGCCAAGCCCTATGTTTTGTTGGAGTTCTTCTCTCTCTCTTGTCGCTACTGCCAAAAGAGCATCCCTACACTTAACCGACTCAATAGACACCCCAAACTCTCGGTCATTGGGTATGCTCAAGCCAATCCCAAGCCCGTACTTGAGTATGCCAAGGCGAAGGGGGTAGCCTATACCCTCTGTCAGACAAGCCTCCACTACTTTGAACTCTTCAACCCTGTGCGTGTCCCTGTGAGCTATCTAGTCGATACCAAGAGCCTAGCGGTCAAGGCACGATTTATGGGAGAGGTAGACTATGATGAGGTTGTGTCGTATCTCAAATAGTCCGTGGGGTAGGGTGCGTGGATTTTATGGTAAACTATCACAAATTTTTATAAAGGGTGGGGATTGTGCTGAGAGGCTCTAGTAGAAAGCGAAAAGATACTATTGTCAAAAACCTTACGACAACCCTTCAGGGGAAATCGGGAGCCTATCCTATCTCTATCGAGGATACCTTCAAGGCACCCTCAAGCTCATGGTATGCTCAGCTACGCAAGAGTCGTGGTACACCCCTTGAGGTAGTCGATAGTCTCAAGACCGCTCTGGTTGCCAATGCCCTACTCCTTATCGAGATACTCCCCACCGCTATCTCCGTAGCGATCGTAGCGAAGCGATCGGTTTTGATGGAGATCAAGTACCTCGAACACTACACCTATGAGGCTCTCCATCAAGCCCACGAACGCATTACACAAGAGACGATCCCCTATGTAGCGGATACCTATCGTTCTTTGGAGATGATCCTCAATATCATCGCTTATGAGGCGATCTATCGGCTACCTCACCGTATGGTCGTCATCGATGATACCATCACACAGTTTTATGGGATAAGCAAAGCCCCCACCGCTTCACCGAGTGATGGGTCGCCTATCTCTTCTAAGGAGTTTCAGATACTCTCTGGCTATCCGCCTCATGAGGTCTATGAAACACGTACGCTATACCCCAACCCCTCAAAGGCTAATGCTCCCCATGAGGATAGGGTCTATCTGTTCTCCATAGCCCAAAAAGAGGCAGTCGATAGCCTCTCTAGGGGTGTAGGGGTATTGGGGTATGAGATCAAAAAACTCCATGCACTCTACTCGGCACTCTATAGTACGCTAGCTAACAGATCGCAAGGCACACAGATGCGTATCCATGTGGTAGAGCGTACCGCCTACTGTCTCCAACGCCATACCAATGGGGCGTTTGAGACGCATGAGTATGATCTAAGCTATGAGTATGAGGGGTTGGAGCTGGTCACCTACCGTATGGATGAAGTGATTGTGAGTGGAGGGGGTGTAGCCTATGAGCAACTCAAGCAAAATCTCCAAACTGCTCAGGTTAATTTGCGTACCTTTAACTATATCGATGATCTACCCAAGGCGATTATACGACTAGAGAAGGGGTTGGTTCTGGACAATAGCTTCGCACTGCTGATTGGGGTGGGGTACTATGAACTTTTTGGTGTCAACTTCAAGACACTACGCTTGGGGGTGACACTGCTCCCTACAGGCTATGAACGACTCCGAGACAATCTCCATCTGCTTCCTTTTGCCCTCCTGCTCTTGGTCATACTGGGTGCGTATGGTGCAGACCGTTGGGTCGAGTACCGCTATGAGCAGATACATGAAGAGAACAAAGAGCTCTCTAGGCTCCTGCGTCAAAAAGAGAAACTCCAAGAGGCGATTAAGCGTAGAGAGAAGGATATCCAGCGTATTTTGAGCCGTACCAAACGGCTTGATGATCTTCTGGCTAGTCGGCTAGAATCGGAAGATGCCTTGATCCTCCATGAGATCGCACAGAAGATCCCTGATGATATCATCTTGACCCATATCTCCAAAAAGCTCAAAGGGGCTAAAGGCTCTGTGATCCATATCACGGGGAAGTGTTTTCAGGAACGCTCGTTGTTGGAGTATATCAAGGCGTTGAAGTTTAGAGATAAGAAGGTCTTCTTGACGAGTCTTGTCGACTCACGCAAGGTGGCATCACAGCGTGTCAATAGCAAGAGTAGTGCGTCGATCTATGCAAATTTTTTGGAAAACTTTGTACCCAAAGAGGGGAGAGCTAAAGAGAGTAAAGAGGTCAAAGAGATGATACGACAGATGGAGATTATGGCATCTCAAAAGCAAGAGGTCTATTTCGCTGATACAATCAACAATACCTTTGTACTGGAGATAAAGTAGTGCATAGACGCTATCGTGATTGGGTGTTACGCCATACGATTGTAAGCTATCTACTGGTAGGGGTCTTGAGCCTAGGGATACTCTACTACGCCTATGCGTTTCATATCCGTCAGACGCTCGATCAGATCGATGCGATACGCAACAATATCACGATGATCGATCGCCAAGAGCTTGAAGCGGAGTTGGAAGGTTATCGTAGACTTCAAAAGAGTAAGCAGGCAGCGTATCGTAAAGCCCTTGAGCAGAGTAAAATGGATAACCGTGGACTCTACACCGATAAGTACAGTGTGGCAGTCGATATCTTAGAGCAGGTGAATCGTTCGTTTTTCAATCTCTATCGCTATAAGCTCAATAGTAGTTATGAGTTGTTAACGCTACAGTTTAATGGCTCCTACCTTAACTTGATTAAGTTTTTTGATTATCTCCAGACCATCAAAGCAAATATCACGATCAACTCGTATAAGATTGAGCTAATAGATGGTAAAATGCTAATTGCAATAACACTCAAGATAGGATTGATAAAGATATGAGAGTTGTGATAGTTATCCTTTTGATCTCTGTGGGGGTGTTTGGGCGAGAGTGGCATATCAAACGCAACCCTTTTGTCGTGAGTAAAGTCTATATGGATAGTACGGGAAAACACTACTTGCTCCCCAAAGATACCTACGCTTTTTTGGATATCTCTGCACGGGGAGTCTTTTTTAAAGATGGGATTAGACGGGTGCTTTTGGATCTAAAAGAGCGGGGGTTTATCACCGTAGCAGAGGGAGAGTCAGTGCAGATAGATACAGCAGATATTATGAGTACCATCAAAGCAGAGAAGATTACACAGCGTTATGTTCTGATCTCTATCAATGGTGCAGAGGCGACACGATATGAACTCAAATAGAGTTTTTCTACTACTGATGATGCTATGGAGTGTGGTGGTGTATGCCCAGCCACTCAATCTACGCACCATTAAGGTGGAGTATATTAACTTCAATGATATACGACTCGACAATCTACTGGGATTTTTGGGTAAGGAGTATGGACTCAACTTTAGTATCAACCCTAAGCATAAGTCCCGTACCGTCTCGATCCATCTGCGTCACTCTAACATGCATGATCTGCTTGAGGCGGTGACACATGATAGTAAGCTACTCTACCATCTCAAAAACAATATCATCTACATCACCAGTCGTCAACAAAACCTTATCGATAAGTATATGGATGGGGGCTACCGACGCAGTCGTGTCACCCTCCAGCACGCCTCTGTCCAAGATGCCATCACCTTTTTACACGATATGATGCCAGGGCAGGCAGTTATTCGCTCATCAACAAAAAATCATCTCTACTCTAATCTTTATAATGCTACACCAACTATGTTGCTACCTGATACACTCAGAAATCAAGGGCAAGAAAATAGCCTCATCTATCCACAAACAGCAATGCTCAATGGAGGGAGTGAAGTCAGAGCAGACCTCACCGAGGAGGAGAGACGCAGGCTTCAACGCTACTATGGTGGGGGTATGCGTAATGAGAGACGCGAGAATGTCCCCAAAAATATCCTCTATATCGTCCCCTTCTTTGATGCCAATCGGGTCTACCTTGTCTCAACAAGTCGTGCGTTGATCGCGGAGGCAAAATCGCTCCTCCAAGAGATAGACCAGCCCTCTAAGCAGGTGTTGATACAGGGGAAGATCTTGGAGTTTACCGTAGGCAATGGCTATAAGTCTATCTTTGATTTTGCGGGTAAAAGCTCCAAGGTAAGCTCTCTTGCAAGTAGTGTCCAGAGTAGTGTAGGGATAGGGAATCTAAAGTATGCGTTTTTAGATAGCAATCTACTCGCAAGTATCGATATCGCCCAAAATGAGGGGCGTGCCTCCTTTGTCTCCTCTCCGATGCTCTTGACGATGAACCGTGTCTCTGCGACACTTGATATGACCGAAGATGTCTCGATCGTCACAGGGGTCAAAGAGGGGTCTACCTCGACCTATGATAGTGGGGTGGTGGTCGTGCCTCCTACACCCATCTACCAGAGTAAGAAGCTAGGGACTCAGCTAGAGATCACCCCCTATATCAACCACAAAAATGAGATACTACTCAAAGTCAAGATCAATATCTCCTCCCTCAGTGGTAAATCTCAGACGATCAAAGTCCCTACGGCCAATGGGGGGACAGAGAGCTATACGGTGGATAGTATCACCGAGTCCAAGATCGAGACACTACTCAATACCGCCAATAAAAAGAGTATCGTCTTTGGGGGGTTGATCCGTGAGTTTACCTCTAAAGATGAGAAGAAGACACCACTCTTGGGAGATATTCCGATATTGGGTATCCCCTTTAGGAAGATAGAGAACTCTACGGAGAAGAAGGAGCTGATTATTATCTTGACTCCTACGATCGTCGATCCCAAAAATCCTAATATGATGCAGAGTATCCAAGGGGTACGCCAAGGGATACATAGTGTCAACCGCCCTAAAAGTTATCAGATCAAAAAGCCTGTTGTCAAGTCGACTGCAAGACCTAAACCCCGTACCCAACCCAAAACGCGTAGTGTCGATGCTATTTATAATCAAGAGATAGAGGAGTTTTTACGATGATACCTAAAGTTATCTACCTAGGTCTTATAGGACTACTACTTGTAGGGTGTGTCCCTCCCCCCCAACCCTCCCCCTATAGTAGTGCTTACACCACTGCAGATGACCCCATGCTCAAACGAGCCGTGGTGAAGTTGATACGGGAGTATAAGCGTCTCGATGCTAGGGTACAACGCCATGAGAGAGCGTTACGAAGTATGGATAAATCAAGCAAGAGTATCAAGAAGTTTGTCTCAGAGAAGCCCAAGCATGACTACAGCGTCAAAGTAGGGGTTCCTCGGGTCAATGTCCGTAGCAAACCCTCTGTGAGTAGTCGTATCTATGGTACTGCGAGTCGTGGAGAGAGTTTTGTCGTCATTGATAAGACCGATACCAATTGGTACAAGATCAAACACAAAGGCACCACCGCATGGATCCATGGTAGTGCGATTACAAAAGAGGAGTAGTGTATGTTTAAAAAATTGAAAAAACTTGCGAAGAAGGCGTTTAGCTCTAAGACCTATCTTCTGCTCACCATCAATAAAATGGTACCTAATAACTTAGGTGAGGTGATCGATATCTCTGTCGATCGAGAGGCTCAGCACCTCTTTGTAACCTTTGCCAAGGGGATAGAGAAGGCCAGCTTGACAATCGAGGGGTATGGGATTGAGTATGAGGGAAAAGATGCCTATCTGATCTTTGATACCATTCACAAAGAGGGCTACCTCAAGTCGATGCTCAAAGGCTTTCATGCAGATAAGCGTATCAAAGTCGATCCTAAATACCTCAAGCTTATCGAGAAGATGGTATGAGTCACCCCCACCAAAGAGATGCCTTTACCCTCATAGAGATACTGGTTGTTATCAGTATCTTGGGGGTGTTGGCTACTTTGGTGGCACCGCGTTTGAGTGGTACGATACAACACTCCAAAGATACACTCAACCACTCTCAAATGCAACATATCAAGCGTGCAACACTACAGTTTTATGAGGATGTCGGATTTGTCCCCGATACGCTTTCGTTGCTGATCTACCCCTTTGAGTCGTGTGAAGTGGGGGTGACCAATGCCCTCGATAGTGATAGCGATAGTCGTACTTGTAAGCGTATGATAGCCTTTTTAGATGGACACTATAAGTTTACCGATAGCAACCCCGCACTGCGTGACGGGAGTAGTGATGAGGGGGATAGTGGTGCAGGGACACGCAGACTCTCCAAGCTCATTGACCCTATCGAGCAGAAGCTTGACCCCAAGCGAGGGGGATGGCGAGGGGAGTATCTCGGAGGCAATGGGGTATTGGGGCAAGAGCATATCAAAAAGCTAGGAGATGGGAGTGATGAGGAGGAGAACCTCTACTATCTGAGTGATCTTGATCTCCAACACTACTACAGTGCAGGAGTCTCCGCTACAACCCCTCTCTATGAGGTCAATCCACACTGGGATGCTCCCCATGCCAACAGGGAACTCTATGTCATCGCAAGTAGTGACTTCAATGGTTCTCAAAATCTACAGAGTAGTGGGAGGGTGATTGAGATGGATGCCCTCTACCAAAATGCTAAGTATCGTCACAACCTTATCGGAGCGATGACGATAATCGACCCCTACGGTACCCCCTATGAGCTACAGATACCTACCAAATCAAGCGTAGGCAACCAGAACCGTACCAACTATGCCCGTATCGTCTCTTTTGGAGCCAATAGACGACGCGATACGCAGATTGATCGCTTGGCTATCGATTATGATGCGAAGGGGTATGATGACTCTGTCCTCTACCTCTTTGATGGCAACCACACCAACTACTTCCATCAGGAGGTGGAGTAGTGTTGCGAAGAGCCTTTAGTCTAATCGAGCTTCTCACGGTGATTACGATCATCTCCCTAGTCGCCTCTTTGGGGTTGGTTACACTCAAAGATACAGGTGAGATCCACGCCAAACGCTACACCACTGAGCTACTCAAATCGATCAAAGAGGGGATCGCCTCTGTGGAGGAGGGAGAGAGTATCACAGGCTTTCTCAATGACTTTGGTACCATGCCACCACACCTCTCCTGCCTCCTCAACCGTGAAGGGAACCTCTCCTATGTCAATGGCACACTAGGACGCTACCGCATCACCAACCTTCTGCGTCGCGATCAGGGGGAGAAGATGCCTGCGATGCCTTTTTTAGATGGGGAGGATAGTGGGGCGTTTGTCGATAGTCAGATCGCCCTCTCTACCTATACCACTCCTGCACTCTATATCGGCTACCATGGGGGCTATATCGGGCAGGGGGTAGAGCGTGAAGAGGAGAGTAGTCTCCTGCATGATGGTTGGGGTGTTGGGGTCAAGGGGGTAGTCGATCTCAATATCTCCTCACACGCACCTCACGACTTTTTGACCCTCTACTCTGCGGGGAGTGACGGGCGATTTGAGGGGGGTGAGCCAAGCTACCTCAAGGAGGAGTTTGACCCCTATCGTGACCCCAAAAGTCTCCAAGGACTCTATGCTTCTGATATCACGACCCTCTATGATGAGGAGGCATTTACCCCAACAGAGATGATGATCGATGTTGATACGGAGAGTAACCGTACACGCATTGTGATCTACTCACCGATGCTCTACTATGCAGAGGACTCCTCAGGAGTTGTGTGTAGTGAGGAGAACAGCACCCATGCTGATTGTGATGGGGATATGCGTCGCTATATCCCCTATATCCCCCATGTAGAGGCGTTTGATACAGCAGTAGCCGATCACAATATGAGTTGGCATGTTGGGGTGGCAAAGTACTGCTTTGATCTCAATACCACCGATGGGAATCTCTCTATCAATAACCACCCCTACCACTTTGCAGGGAGTAGTAGTGCGAGTCTCAAAGGCTCTAGCTTTTTTGAGTCGATACGGATCCATGGGGCATCACTCTGGACAGGTGCAGGGGATGAGAACAACCCGTTTTATATGAGTGCGGGGGAGAAGGTGGTGGTGATCTTGCGAAGTCTGGATGGGGGGCAGACTTGGGAGTATCGAGATGCCTATACCGCCCACTTCCTCCCCAATAAAAAAATAGCAATAGTCTATCCAAGGTAGGGTTATGAAAAGTCAACGAGAGTTTGAGTCCGCACTGTTACGGTACCTTCTGCATGAGGGGTTTATCGATACGACTCAACGCACACAGATTGTGCGGAGTGTGGATACGACACAAGAGAGTCTAATCGCACGGCTTATCAAGCATGAGGTGGTAAGTAGTGAGGTGATTGCGTCGTTTATTGCAAAGTATGCCCAAGTGGAGGTTCTAGGGCAGGGTGAGCGGGTCACGCCTCATCAGACCCCCATGACGGATACCCTCTTTAAGGCATACCGTGTCCTTGTCGATATTCGTGATGAGCATACTGCGACAGTCTACTTTGCCTCTCCTCTCTCGTGGCAGGCGTGGGGGGATATCACCCACTCCCTAGAGGAGCGGACACTACGAAAGGTGGTCGTACCCTATGAGCAGTTTCAGCGACTCGCCTCCGTGATGGAAGATGCGATTGAAGTGCGGGAGTATTTTGCGATTAGTACACAGCAGGATTTGGAGCGTCTCCCCAAAGAGCAACGAGCGATTGCGTTTGCAGAGGAGATCCTTCAGCGGTGTGTAGAGCTTGGGGCATCAGATATCCATATCGAGCCACAAAAACTACGCTTTAGGATTCGGATGCGGATCAATGGGGTACTACAGGTTTTTGGGGAGTATCCTATGGCGTTTTTCCACTCCTTTAGCTCTCGGGTCAAGCTCATCGCCCATCTCGATATCGCTCAAAAACGCGATATGCAAGATGGTGCCTTGGTCTACCATACCCAAGAGGAGGAGGGGGAGGGGTATGATGTCCCCTTTCGTGTGGCAGTCATTCCTACCGTCTATGGAGAGAAGATCGTCCTGCGGAAGCTCAACCACTATGAGATCTCCCTTGGGTTGCGTGATCTGGGAATGGATGGGGATATCTTGACGCAGTGGAAGGAGATTATCGCTAAGCCCTATGGGATGATTTTGGTCTCTGGTCCTACGGGGTGTGGTAAGTCAACCACCCTGCGGGCTGCGATTGGGGAGATCAAATCAGATGCCATCAATATCTTGACCGTTGAAGATCCCGTCGAGGCAAAAATCCCAGGGATTACGCAGGTAGAGATCGATAGTTATAAGGTCTCCTTTGCGGAGGTGTTGCGTGGGGTACTCCGACAAGACCCTGATCTCTTGATGGTGGGGGAGATACGCGATAGTGAGACCGCTAAAGTCTCCTTGCGGGCGGCATTGACGGGGCATATGGTCTACTCTACTATCCATACCAATGATGCCCCTAGCACCATCACACGGCTTCTTGATATGGGGATAGAGCCATTTGCAATCTCCTCTACACTGGTGGCGGTATTGGCTCAGCGACTCGTACGGGTACTCTGTCCTGTGTGTAAGTCTGCCAAGCTCACTACCCCTGAGGAGATGCACCTACTGAGCATCGATACCCCTCAGAAGATCTATACACCTAGAGGGTGTAAAGCGTGTATCAATAGTGGTTACAGCTCACGCATCGGTGTCTATGAACTCCTCGTCCTTGATGAGACGATACGACGCATGATCAATAGTGGAGAGAATGATACCCAGATCAAAGCCTATGCGATGGAGACGCTCCATATGCCCACACTCTTTAGTGCGACGCGTCAGAAGGTACTCGATGGAGAGACCTCACTTGATGAGTTTAAGAAGATCATTGTCCAATAGGAACAACCATGCAAACAACGGGTGTTAGACACTTTATCCGCAACCATGTGCGAGGGATCTCCCCTAAGGTACGGATCAACTTTTTTCGACAGATGGCGGTGCTTACGGGTGCGGGGATTACGTTGATTAAGGCACTAGAGATGCTTCATCGACAATCTAAAGGCAACCTCAAATACCTGATAGGAGATACGATTAATCTCATCGAGCAGGGAGGTCGCTTCTCGACTATCGGGCAGTACTATACGGTCTTTTTTGATAAGACTATCTGCTCTATGCTTGAAGCGGGTGAAGAGAGTGGTAATATCCAGATGATTTTTCGGGAGATACACCATAACCTTGAGATCAACGAGACCTTTAAAAAGCGTCTGAAGGGGGCGATGCTTGTGCCGTTGTTGACCCTGCTCTTTGCCGTTGGGGTGGTCTTCTATCTGAGTATCAAGGTGGTACCTGAGTTTAGTCGGTTTATCGAGAGTATGGGGGGTGAGCTACCCACCACGACACAGTACCTACTCGACTTCTCTGGCTATATGCAACAGCACTGGGAGCTGATAGCTCAGAGTATTGGGCTAGGGGTTGGGGTGTGGCTCATCGCCTATAAGCTCATCCGTCCGTTTCGCTACGGGGTACAGCGTCTATGGCTAGCAACACCTCTATTCGGTACGATCTCACTGTTTAGTATGCTCTCACTCTTCTCCAACTCTATGGAGAAGCTCTTTGGAAGTGGTGTGGGGTTGGTAGAGAGTCTGGAGATCGCCAAAGAGGGGGTGAAGTCACTTCCGCTTCAAGCCGTTATTGATCGCTCTATGGAGGGGATTATTGCGGGGGGATCACTCTCCTTGGCTTTCGAGAAGGCGTCGATTGTCCCGCTTATCTATGGGGATCTGCTGATTGCAGGGGAGGAGAGTGGTCGTCTCGATGACTCCTTTAGGGAGTTAGCCCTTATCTACCGTGAAGAGGCCGATGAGAGGATCGCTATCCTTCAGAGGCTCATTCCCCCGATTATGACGCTACTTATTGGGGGGATTGTGGGGATGATTGCGATGAGCTTGCTCATTGGGATGATGGCGATGTGGGCTCAACAAAGCTTATAGGAACACCTCTTTTAGCGTTGTCGCATCGCTTTGAGCATGACACATCGTTTGATGGCAGAGCCTTCGCTTCCTAGCATCTTTGTATACTTCGCAAACTTCGCCTCTCCAATCATCCCGATACACGCCTCTTTGCTCATCGCAATGGGGGTAGGTTGTGTACTGTTTTTCTCGCCATACTGCATCGTTTTGGAGGCGACTGCTAGCGTGGGTTTGGGTTTTTGGGTGGGGTTGTCTGGGTAGGCGTAGTCACTGTTGTAGTTGCTATCATCGACTTTTTTTGGGATGAAGCGTCTGCGTGGTTGTTGGGCTACATGCAGAGGTGTGACGGTAGGTTCATCTTCGAGTATGAGGGGTGAGGTGGCGTGTCTACTTTTGCTAAGCGTCTGAGGCTCTTGAGTACATCCGACCATTAGTAGAGTGGTAAGTGTGAGTAGTGTAAGGGATTTCATCTGTAGGACTCCTGAGTGTATGGTTTGTGGCTTAGTGCTACCACCGCGATGGCAAACCCACCATCATGGCTGATAGAGAGTGAAGTGTTATGAAGTTGATGTACTTGTTGTGCCTCATGGGTGAGGGTGAAGAAGGGAGCACCTTTGTGGTTCTTGGCGATGATGATATCCAAAAAGGACAACTCCGCACCGATACCACACCCCAAGGCTTTGGCGATCGCCTCTTTGGCAGCCCAGAGACCTGCGAGGGTCTCTATCTTGCGAGCCATAGCGATCTCTTTGGGGGAGAGGTATCGCTCCTTAAACTTAATCCCATAGCGGTCTATAAGCTTCTCTATTCGTCTGATTTCAATAATATCTGTCCCTATTTTCATGGAGTGGAGTGTAACCAATTAAATCTTCAAAAGACGCATAAGTGCCTCTTTGAAATCTGTAGGCATGATAGGTTTGCGTAGAAAGAGGTCAAAAAAAGCAGCATACTCTTGGTACTTACTAGGGTAGATGGTGAGTGCGGCAAGGCGTGTAATCTCAGATTTGTGAAATGCCGCTTTTGCTACATCAACACCTGAACCATCAGGGAGATTCATGTCGACAATCATCGCATCATAGGGCATACTGTTTTCGATGATTTTTTTGGCATCTTGTAGGGTATTGGCACTATCGACTTCGATGGTGATCCCTAGCTCTTTCTCGAGTGTCTTGACGACTTTACTCTCAAACTCAATGTTATACTGTACATCATCCACAAAAAGTACTCTCTTGTTCATGACTTACTCCTAAATTTTTGCAGAGTATAGGATAATTTGACTCAAAAGTCTGTAGGAAGAGACCTACAGAGAGGTGATAGGGATGCAGTTTAAAAGAGTAGTGGCTATAATATGCAAAGTTCAATTTTCTATTGGACTGTTAGGAGTATAGATGAACTATAAGATTGTCTCAGACTTTTCCCCTGCATCGGTGTGTGCTATAGGGTTTGTTCCTACTGTTGCGATTGGGTTTTATGTGGCAGGTAAGGAGGCGGAGGTGATAGAGCATTGTGGGTATGCCCATGCACTCTATCCTGAACTAGAGTTTATTGGGTGTAGCTCAGAGTCCAATATCTACCATACCCTACCTCATATCGATAACAGTAATCACACCTGTATCTTTATGCTACTAGAGATTCGTAAGGATGCCTACCACATTGAAACGATTGGTTGTAGTGAGTTGGAGGCGTGGGAGAAGTGTACGCCTAAGTTTGCTTCTGCTCATGCTTTTTTGTTTGAACTGCCTGAGTCCTGTTCTGAGCAGACGATTGAGGTGACTCAAAAGCGTCTAGGGGTGGGTGGGAAGCTCTATGGTATGATAGCAGGAAGCCCAGAGGAGGCAGTGATGCCTACACTCTTCTACAATGGTCGCTTTATCCACCATCAAGCCCTCATCTGCTCTATCGATAGCCGTTACTATGAGATGCAAGGGATAGCCATACACAACTTTGAGCCGATTGGGTTACGGCTTGAGATTACCAAAGCCAAAGGACACAGACTCTATGCACTAGAGGGGCGTCCTGCTCTTGAGGTGATCGAGGAGATTATCGGGGAGATACACCAAGAGGGGATCAACTCCTTTGAGCATCCGCTCTTTCTCTTTCATAAAAACGATTCGATTAGTGAATCTAGTGTCCTCTCTTCGATTAAGAGTATCGATAGGGAGCAAGGGAGCATCCTCCTCTACAAAGAGATCGATGACTCCTACCGAGAGATCAAGATCTCGACTCCGTTAGGAGTGACTGAGGAGAAGAAACGCTTCCAGAGACTCTTTGACCCTCAGCTCAATTGTGGGGTTCTCTTTTTGTTTGCGTGTATTGGGATGAAGCAGTTTTTGGGGACACGGGAGCATATGTGGCTCATTACCCTAGCGAAGCATCTCAATCACCCCTTTATTGGGGCACATGCGTTTGGTGAGATAGGTACCTCGATCTCAGAGGTATCCTCACAGCTCCAAAACCAGACCTTTACGCTCTGTTCACTCTGTGAAAAGGAGATGGTATGATTGTCTTAGATAGTACCATACGAGAGGTGGTGAGTGAAGCCCTTAAGTGTGTTGAGAGTGATCCTATGGAGCATGAGGAGCTTTTGGGTTTTCTTGAAGCGGTGTTACTCGATCTGGAGGATCAGCGTTTTTTCTTGGCACTGTGTTATCGTATCTCGATGCAAAACGATCCGCTCTTCTCTCATCAGCTCTTTGAGACGATTCACTCTGTCTATCGTAGTCTCGCACGATACTATCGTAGTGAAGCCCCCAATAAGTTTCTCGATCGCTTCTTCTTGGAGTTCTTTTTTAAGACCTATGTCGTCAAGAGTATGGAGTCGATCAAAGCCCAAGAGAGAGCTCAGACAGCACAGCGTGTCCTCAGGCACCTCTCGATGCACCAAGAGAAGGTACTGCATACCCATCAGCTAATGATCGCCAATGTCTCTCATGAGATGCGTACCTCTCTCGCAGCGATTGAGGGGTATGGCAATATCGTACAAGAGGAGAAGAATATCTCCCCCCAAGGGACTAAAAACTACCTCGATAAGATCCAGACTGCCACGAAGAGCCTCACCGCACTCGTAGGGGATATCCTCTCGATTAGTAAGCTCAACTCAGGACAGCTAGAGATAGAGAAACAGCCCTTCTGGATCGATGAGGTGATGATACAGGCTATCGATAGCGTTATCCAAAAAGCCCATCTCAAAGGGCTGAAGTTTCAGTATGATATCCCGATGTTCTCCTCACAGTTTTATGGGGATGGGCATCGTATCTTTGAGATCGTGAGCAATCTTCTCAGTAATGCAGTCAAGTATACCCCCAAAGGGAGTGTCTCTTTGGAAGTGATTAAAAATATGATTGATCCGCAGTTGGTAGAGTTTACTTTTGCGGTTGAAGATAGTGGGGTGGGACTCTCTGAGGAGGAGCAGGAGAGTATCTTTGAGTCCTATGTCCGTCACAACAATACCGAAGAGGGGCTAGGGCTAGGACTCTATATCTCCAAACAGCTCGCTCAGCGTATGGGAGGAGAACTCACCGTCAAGAGTCAAAAAGGTCAGGGGAGTCGCTTTGCGTTTGTGGTAGTGCTTAAGCGTCATCCGCTTGATACGACTATCCTTCAAGGACTCAACTTCTGTTTTCTAGAGGAGTACCAGAGTGAGAAGTATCAGCACCATGCGATGGAGCGTTTTGAGTTGTTTAAGTCTTTGGGGGCAGATATCAAAAAATTTAGCGTGGGGGAGAAGTTCTCTAATGAGCTTTTTATCCAGCGTAATAGCTCCACAGAGCATCCTGATGTGGTTACTATTGTGACAGGGCAAGAGGCACACTACAAAGGGTATGATGAGCTTATCGGCTATGTCAAACACTTTGGACGCTATGAGCAGACAGCCTTTATCGCAGAGGGGGTTGAGCGACTATCGGAAGAGGCACTGAGTAATTTTGACCGTATCTTTACACAGCAAGCTCCACTCTCCTACTACATAAGCTTAGCAAAAGCAAAAATACGAAAAAGTACTAAAACAAGGAAGATTACTACGAGGATATTGGCAGTTGATGATATCGCAACCAATCTTGATCTTTTGCGACTCTTTGTCAAAAAACGCTACCCTGATGTGATATTGGATTTGGCACTTGGAGCCAAGGAGGCGATAGCATACTATGAGAAAGAGGCGTATGATCTACTGCTTCTTGATCTCAAGATGCCTGAGATTGATGGGTTTAAACTCTATGCGTTGCTCAAGGAGATCAAACCCCTCCCTGCGACCTATGCTTTGACCGCGGATGCCTATAAGCAGACCCATGAGCGGGTAGCTGAGACGGGGTTTGATGGGATACTCACCAAACCCTTGGTAGTGGATCGACTCTATCAGATTATTGAGGAGAGAGGGAATGTACAAGATCATTAATCGTTCACAAGAGATTGCCAAGAAGCACTTGAAGTCATTTGGATTTGAGGAGGAGGATATCCGTCCACTCATTACACAAGCGACAAAGGATTTGGAGGAGAACCTTGCTAGACTTCAAGAGCAACTAGCATCTAGTGTGGTAGATAGAGAAGCGGTGAGTGGTACGCTTCATGCACTCAAAGGGCTACTGTTTCAACTAGGTAATAGCTCTGTAGCTGAAGAGATAAAAGAGCTTCGTATGGATATCGACTCTCCTGAGAGTATCGCTATGATTACGGCTCTTCTACTCACGGAGTAGTCTGATGCGTGTGATGATAGCGGATGATCATCAGATTGTGCGTGCAGGCGTAGGGTTGATACTAGGCTCCCTAGGGGAGAGGGTTGAGATAGCGGAGTCCTCCTCCTTTGCTATGCTACAAGAGAAGCTGAGCCGTAGTCACTATGATCTGCTTATTCTCGATCTCAATCTTGGAGATAAAAATGGTATCTATACGATACAAGAGGTGAACCATCTCTATCCCGACCTCCCGACCCTTGTCTTGAGTATGCACCCTGAGAACCCCTATGCCATTCAGTCTATCCAAGCAGGGGCGAAGGGGTACCTCAACAAGACGGTACTCCCTGAAAATCTCATAGAGGCGGTGAAGCGGGTCTCAAGTGGTGCGACCTATCTAACCAAAGAGTATCAGGAGACACTCCCCTTTGGTACCAAGTTTACCAAGTGTAAAGATAGACTACTCGATAGTCTCTCTCAGCGAGAGTATGAGGTCTATAGTGCGTTGAGTGAAGGAGTCTGTTTTAGTAAAATCGCCCAAAAGCTCAATATCAGCCCCAAGACCGTCTCCACCTATCGGACACGCATCCTAGAGAAACTCTCTTTGAGTACAACGGAGCAGTTGGTCGCGTTTGCACTCTTGCACCCCGTGAAGGATTAGGAGTACGCCTTAATTATCGCTTTTTTCTGTTACAATAGTTGGATGAGACACTCTCCTCTATAGTTACTGATCGCACCCCCCATATACCCACTGATATCTTGGAGTGCCTTCATTATATTTTCATTCATTCATCAATCCTTTAAATCTATATTTTGAGATCGTGAAATTATTATATCGTAATGGTACTTTGAGTGTATGTAGGCGATGACTTATATCAATTATGACCAATTTTATAGTACAATAAGGGGTTTTAAAAGGAGTACAAACGATGAAAAGAGCTATGTTGATACACTTGATAGTCTGGCAACTGATCGCTACTTGGCTTGGTGCGGCTACGACACGAAGTGATGTAAAGATTTTGGAAGCCTCTGAAGAGATTAAGTTTATGAGTCAGAAGATTGTCAAAGAGTACTTCTATCAAGCCAAAAGAGCCAATGTTGCAAAGCGTGGAGAGCGGAAGTTACAAGCTATTGTCTCTCAGCTTGATGAGAAGCTTCGACTGATTGCTACGGCTACCCGTAGTAAAGATGCTCGAAACCTTTTGAGTTTTCTGTCGTTAAGTAGTGAGCAGATAGGGGAGATTGTCGTACAACCCTATAGTATGGAGCGTGCAGCGTTGATGATAGATTATAGTGAAACCCTCTTAGAGGGGGCAACATCTCTCACCCAAGAGCATGCCTATGACTTTTCACTAGAGGAGCAGATGTTTATTCGTATCAAAAATATGGAGTATCTCCTTGAACGCATCAATAAATACTATCTAGCCTATCACGCAGGATTTGTCACCAAGCATACACTCAAGGCACTCTATGGAGCGATTGATCAGTTTGATACGGAGTTGGCAGTGTTATTTACCTACTCATATGAGGGGAGTCTACTCAAAGAGCTAGAGATGATTCGTCAGTATTGGCGGGTGGTACGGGTCTTTTATGTCTCAATCAAAAAGCACACACTACCCAATATCCTCTATCTCTCTACACTGCACCTAGAGAGTGTCTTGGCAGATTTAGCACTTTTCCATAGTAAAAACCAATAGGGAGTAGAGTATGAAACTATTAAAAAATCGTTTTTCCTATACCGCGGTCGTCTTACCCATTATCGCCATATTATTGGCCTCTGTGTACTATTTTTATCATGCCTATGAGGGCTATAAACAGAGTAGAGAAGAGGGTGTTGCACTCGCCTATAAAAATCAGTTGAGTCGTGTATTGATGGAGCTAGGTGAAGAGCAGGGGGTGGTTGCGACCTATATCGGCAAGGGGGGGAAGTCGGACTTCCATACGGTTGAGTCTCAGTGGGACAAGACCGATAAGGCGATCAAGAGACTTCAAGAGCTAGGGGAGCAGAATAGACGCTATAGGTATAAAATCACTCCCATCCTCACACAGCTAGAGGGACTCAAACAGGAGCGGATCAATATCCAAACCCTCAATGGTGATCTGATCAAAAACTACTTTGATACCTATATTGTAGAGAGTGTAGCACAAATCATAGCGGGGTATGAGACTGATGTACACCTTGGTGATCATGCCCTCTCTAGGGTCTATCAGTCGATTGTAGCACTCCAAGCCAATAGCTATACAGAGCGTGCGTTAGTCTCTCTCTTTCTTCTGCGTAAAACCCCCATCAGTACAGAGGAGTTGGAGGTGTGGGATAGGGTCTTAGCAGGTAACGACCTTGTGGATTACCATCATCTACTCTCTCTAGAGCAGAGTTTGAAGCTAGAGAGTATCTTAGGAAAACACTCTTACGAGCGGATAGAGACCAAGCTTTTTAGTTATCGTACGACACTGATTGGTGAGTCTATGTGTGGGCGATACACGATTAAAGCGTCACTTTGGGTCGATCAACAGAGTGCCAAAATAGCCCTGCTAGAGCGGGCAAAAAAGGTGCTTTTGGGTGCGTCACAAGCAACAGTTGAAGAGGAGTTGACAGACTATAGTCGTCAGATGTGGATAGCCATAGGGGTATTCCTCTTTTTTGTGATACTACTCTTTATTGTACGAAGTATCTTTGAGCATATGGAGAGTGATACAAAGAACCTTGAGAAGATTATCAAAAATATCGCAAGTGACTCTGATATCGAGAGTGAGATGGCACTGATTGAGATGGTACAGCAGAAAGATAAGAGACAGATGTATGAGTTTTTGGAGCATACCGTACTCGATGCCAAAGAGAGTAAGAGGCTAGCAGAGGAGGCAAACAGTGCCAAGAGTCTCTTCCTTGCCAATATGTCTCATGAGATACGCACCCCGCTTAATGGGGTGGTTGGATTTACTGATCTACTCAAAGAGACCCATCTTGATAGTGAACAAAAAGAGTTTGTGCAGATTATCAAGAAGAGTTCAGAGAACCTCCTCTCGGTTATCAATGATATCCTTGACCTCTCCAAGATTGAGAGTGAGAAGATAGAGATAGAGCATATCGACTTTAATCCTATCGAGGAGTTTGAGAGTGGGATTGAGGCGTATGGTGCCAAAGCATCAGAGAAGCAGATCACCTTTACGCTCTATATCGATCCAGCATTAGCGACCCATCAGCTCAAAGGTGACCCCAACAAGATCAAACAAGTCCTCGTCAATCTCATCAGTAATGCGATCAAGTTTACGCCTGAGTATGGGACGGTGGATGTGCGTATCGAGCGGGTAGGTGGAAGTACCCATGATAGAGTACGCTTTAGTGTCAAAGATACAGGGATTGGTGTCACTCCTGAGCAGAAGAGTAAGATCTTTGAGGCCTTTACGCAAGCCGATAGTAGTACCAGTCGTGAGTTTGGTGGTACAGGACTAGGATTGACGATCTCTGGACGGTTGGTTGAGTTTATGGGTGGGGTACTCGATCTCGAGAGTCAAGAGGGAGAGGGGACACGCTTCTTTTTCGAGCTAGAGATGGAACGCAGTATGCAGATCCAAAAAACCAATAATTTTGGGGATCTTCATATCCTCTACTATCTCCCCTCTATCCATACCGCAACCACAGAAGATAGAAATGTCCAGACCTATATCGATGCGTTGAGTAGTGGGTATGAGGTGGTTAGTGATCTTGCACTGCTTGCGGAGCAAAATAGTAGCCTCCACCCTGATCTTCTCTTTGTTCGTTATGCTCTTTTAGAGGAGGGGGATTTTGAGCTATTGGAACAACTCGACTCTAAAGTCGTGCTACTTACGGAAGTCTATCAGAAACAAGAGGTACAAAATCAAGAGCCTCAACTCTTTAGGGTACTCTACGCACCCTTTAACCTCACCAAGATAGAGAGTACACTTCTGCTCTCTCAAGGTGTTGGTGTGAGTGAGGAGAAGCAGAAGGTCATACAGTTTAAAAATCTTCGTATCTTGGTAGCTGAAGATAATAGTATCAACCAGAAGCTTATCAAACAGACACTCGAAGGGATAGGTGCTGAGGTCTCCTTGGTGGATAATGGTAAGGTTGCACTAGATCGACGCATGAGTGATGGGTTTGATATCATCTTTATGGATGTGCAGATGCCCGTGATGAATGGTATCGAGGCGACTGAGGCGATACTGAGCTATGAGGCGGAGTATGGTATCCCCCATATCCCTATTGTTGCACTCACTGCCAATGCCCTCAAGGGAGATAGAGAACGCTTCTTGGCTGAAGGGATGGATGACTATATGTCTAAGCCCATCAAGATAGAGGTACTGCGTGACCTCCTTGCGACCTACTTCCCTGATAAGGTTGATGGGGAGCGTGTAGCCAAGCAACCCAAAAGCATCAAAATCAAAGAACCACTCAAAGCGGAACCTACGGAGTCCTTTAATGTTGTTTTGTGTAAGTATTCAACACATGATGCTAGAATCTTTGAGGTATTGCTACATAAGATAGGCTACACTGTGAAGGTGGCAAAAGATTTTGAAGAGATGAAGTCTCTACTCCTTGCTCACCATGTGAAGTATGCCCTCTTTGATAAAGAGATACTAGAGATCGATAGAGACAAGGAGGAGGAGTTTGGTCAACTGCTTGATCGTCTACAGGTTAAGAGTATAATGTTTGTAGACAATATGCGTAATGCGACCTCACACGACCATGCTCACTACAGTATAGTCGCCCCTAATGTCCCCAATATCAACCTCCTGCGGACACTGATTATCAAGCTCAACCCCGTAGAGGATTTTGAGCTATAGGGGCTACATCCACTCCACGACTTTGGAGACCTCACTTGCGACAAAGCACTTGATGCTACTCTTCTCTAGTGGGGTGTTAGGGATGATTGCTTTGGTAAAGCCTTGGGTCTCCATCTCTTTGAGGCGTTGGGTGAGGGCGGGGATCTCTCGTATCTCTCCTGTGAGGCTCACCTCCCCCAAGAAGAGGGTATTGGCACTGAGTTTGCGTTCGCGGTAGCTACTGAGTATCGCAGCGATGACAGCAAGATCGGCTGAGGGTTCAGTGACCTTGATGCCCCCTGAGATATTGATAAAGACATCATAGGTACCCAATGGAAGGTCGAGCTTCTTCTCTAGTAGTGCCAGAAGCATCCCTAGACGGTTGTTGTCAAATCCCGTAGAGCTTCGTTTGGGGTGTCCATAGGCCTCGGAGACGAGGGCTTCAACCTCGATGATGATGGGGCGACTCCCCTCCATAATGACCGTCAACGCAGAGCCTGACTGGAGATGCTCCTTATCAAAGAACCGCCCCGCCATACTCTTGGCATCGTTGAGTCCTCCCGCACTCATCTCAAATATCCCCACCTCATTGGTTGAGCCAAAACGGTTTTTGAATCCTCGTAGTAGTCGTAGCTCTGAGTTACTATCACCCTCAAAGTAGAGTACGGTATCGACCATATGCTCTAGGACTCTAGGACCTGCGATCGAGCCATCTTTGGTGATATGCCCGATGATAAAGATCGGGATATGGAGGCTCTTGGCGATACGCATTAGCTCAAAAGTGATGGTGCGTACCTGTGTGACAGAGCCTGGAGCAGAGGGGGTCTCATCAGAGTAGAGGGTCTGGATGGAGTCGATGACGATAAAGTCATAGGAGGTTTTGGCAACTTCTGCCAAGACACTGCCGAGGTTGATCTCTGCGAGGAGATAGAGCTTGGGGTGGTTAGCATCGAGACGATTGGCGCGTAGTTTGATCTGCCCTGCGGACTCCTCCCCTGAGACATACAAGACGCGTCTATCTTGTTGGGCTAGGTTACCTGCTATCTTGAGGAGTAGGGTCGATTTACCAATCCCTGGACTCCCCCCAATCAGCGTGAGTGACCCTGGTACCACTCCACCTCCAAGCACCAAATCTAGCTCCTTACTACCTGAGGAGAAACGGGTGATATTATCCTCTCCCACTTCAGTAATAGGAATCGCCTTGGAGGGGGTGCTTTGTCTGGTTGTCGTCTCACTCTTGAGAAACTTAATCTGCTCAGCACTAAGCTCTATCATCGTCTCCCACTGATTACAGGAGGTACACTTCCCCATCCATCGTGGGGACTGAAAGCCACACGCTTGACACTCAAAGAGGGTTTTTTTCTTTGCCATTGTCGATACCTTTTTATGAAAGTATAGTCAAAAATCTCCTAGAGTTATCAAAGTGTGACAGATTGGTGCTTTTAGCTCTTTTGGTTATAATCCAACTCTATTTTATCAGAGGGGATTTTATGAACTGGAACCAAATCAAGCAACTAGGCTACGCACTCTATCTGACCAATAGTTTTGGGTGGAGGCTCAAGCAGACCTCTGATCCATTGGAGAAGAAGAGGATTCGTCTAGCCTACTCCAAAGCCCAACTCAAGGCACTCAATATCACCATCAAAGTAGAGCATGAGGAGAGACTTCCGCTAGATGGGCAGTATCTACTGGTGAGTAACCACCGTACGATTATCGATCCGCCTATTATCGAGATGATGTTAGAGAAGACAAATATCTTTGGACTCTGGATCTCCAAAAAAGAGCTCTACAACTCCTTCTTCTTTGGACTCTTTGTACGCAATGCAGGGACGATCCTACTCGATAGAGAAAAAGAGCAGATGAGTGGATTTTTTGCCGATGTCAAAGCGGGGGTCAAGGAGGGAAGTTCTATCTTTATCTTTCCTGAAGGTACACGCAACAAGACAGACCATTCACTTATCCCCTTCAAGGAGGGGGCGCGTATCATCGCCCTGAAAAACCGTCTGCCGATACTCCCTGTGCATATCCGTGGTAATGCAGGAGCCGTACTCTCTAAATCACTCAAAGATAGTAGTGTCGCACAAGAGATTACAGTGGTGATTGGGGAGTTGATCGACTATCGAGAGAAGCGACCCCTTGAAGAGGTCTACAAAGAGCGGTTTGCTCTCTAGGGGTTAGACGAAGATCTCATCTAAGATGGTATTGATATAGGCGTTTGCCTTGAAGTCGATGAGGTCTTTGGGCTGTTCACCTGTCCCGATGTAGAAGATCGGCATCTGAAGCTCATCGGCGATACTGAGGAGTGCCCCCCCTTTGGCTGTCCCATCGAGCTTGGTGATGATAATCCCATCAATCTCTATCATCTCATGAAACGCCTTGGCTTGGTTGATAGCGGAGCTTCCCTGTGTCCCATCGAGTATGAGTAGTTTACGGTGGGGGGCTCCCTCTTGGGCTTTATGGGCGATGCGTATCATCTTTTTGAGCTCTTCTGAGAGGTTGGTTTGGGTATGGAGTCGCCCTGCGGTGTCGATGATGACATGCTCAAGCCCCTTGGCTTTGGCTGACTCGATGGTATCATAGACGACTGCGGAGGGATCATGCCCCTGTTGTGTTGCGACGATAGGGAGGTTGAGCTTGGTTGCCCATCGGCTCAGTTGCTCTATCGCTGCAGCTCTAAAGGTATCACCCGCTCCGAGTATCACCCCCTTGCCTTGGCTCTGGTAGCGGTGGGCGAGTTTGGCGATGGTGGTGGTTTTACCTGCTCCATTGACCCCGATGATCATCTCCACAAAGGGGGTTGTCTCTGGCTCTTTCCAGTTGGCTTTGTACTGAAAGACAGAGATGAGGGAGTTGAAGGCTTGGATACGGTTGATGGTGTTGGGGAGTGACTTCAAGAGCCTCTCTACCAATGCGTAGTTGACATCAGCCTCTAGCAGTATATCCTCAAACTCCTCTTTGGAGATACTCTTTTTCTTGGTGGGGACTACCCCTTTGATCGCTTTACTGGTGCGACCGAGGACTTTTTTAAATAGATTAAACATATGGGTTCCTTGTTAGTGTTTGATAATCATTTCGATATCGTGTGTGAGCATCTCAATAGGCACTTCACCCTTATAGTCACTACGGTAGGTACCGTTGTAGTAGAGTAGGGTAAGTGGTAGAGGGCTTTGCTCTATGGCTAGATGCGATTGAAGCGTATGGAGTAGGGTGTGGGTTTGTGGACTATAGCTGATCCAGTGAGCTTTGGGCTTAGGCTCTTGTTGGAGTGGCAGGGTGAGGAGTGTCATGACTTTGGCATAGCGTTTTTGGAGTGAGGGGAGATAGGTATCCATTCCGTGGTGTTTGTCAAAGAGATGTAGCACAATGAGGGGTTTGGCTCCTGCTTGAAGCTGAAGGCTCTGTGGTTTGAGTGTGAGATTGTACTCCTCTCCTGTGCTACTTTTGAAGCTAAACTGCTCTTGTAGGATCTGTGGTGCTACGGGGGGAGTAGAGAGAGGCGGTGTGGTGGTGACTACGGGACTCTCTGCTGGGGATGGTGTTGTGGGTGAGGGGGGAGTCGGGTGTGTTGTCGTAGGCTTAGGTGGTGTAGGCTTGGTGCTAGTCTGTACCACTGGGGCGTTGTCAATAGCGTGTCTAGCTTGTAGCATCACCTCCATCAACTCCGCATCAGATAGCCCCTCTTTGGGTTGGGATTGGGGTATTGGGATTGGAGTGAGTCTCTCCTCCTCTTGGGAAGGTTCCTTTTCACAGCCACTGAGAAGTAGAAGGAGGCAAAGCACGCGTACACTCTCAAACAGTCGTAGTCTTTTTATCACTAGATTCCTTTGGGTATAATAGCGTGAATTATACCAAAATAAAGTTATAGCCATGAATAAACAGTGCTTTAGAGCAGGGTGTTTGAAGCGTTTGCGACGCATCAGCTCCCTTGGTGTCTACAAAAAAGATAAACAGGTGCTATTAGCACTCTATGGGGTCATCAGAGAGATGAATGCCCAGCAGATTATGCTCTACCTCCCACTCAAGAGTGAGGTCAACCTCACCCCCCTTATCAAGCAGTTACGACGCGAAAAGCGTACACTCTATGTCCCCTTTATGGAAGGTAAAAGTTTTAGAGTGGTAAAATATAGGTATCCATTAGAGAAGAAGTCTTTTGGTATTAGAGAACCAAAAAATTCAAAAAAATATAGAAATAGAAAATTAGATGTGGCTATCGTGCCGATTGTTGGAGTCGATGTGACACAGCGACGCATCGGCTTTGGCAAAGGGATGTACGATAGATTCTTTGAGAAAGAGCGACAATATATAGATAAGATTATATTTGTAGCACGGACACTCTGCTATAGTCCTACGGTTGTGACCGATGACTACGATGTGCGTGCCGATACGATTATAGTACCAGAGGGTATATGTACTTTTTTGCCACCTAAGTAAGGACAAGATGTTAGAAATTATCGGAGTCTCCAGTGTCGCTGGAGTAGTAGTTGGAGCAGGGGTCTGTTACCTCTGGTTGCAAGCGAGTACCAAAAATCGCTTTGCCTACCTAGAGGTCGAGGCGAGAGCCAAAGCCAAAGCGATCGCACAAGAGGCAGAGCTTCTGCTAGAGGAGACGCAGTCACGCCTTAAGACCAAAGAGATCAAGCTCAATGCCCGACTGCGTGAACGAACCCAGAGTATAGAGGATCAGCACCGTGAGCTTGTTGTGGAGCAAAAAGCACTCAAAGTCCATCAGCAACAGCTCGATGCGTTAGAGCAGACAGCGAGGTATCGGGTGGAGAAACTCGCAACCCTAGAGGCACGCAAAGTCCAAGAGATAGCCAGTGCGGTAGGGAAGATGGAGAGTGTTGCCTCCTTGACCCAAGAGGAGGCGAGAGCCTATGTCTTGGAGAAGGTCGAGGAGCAGAGTCGCCAAGAGGTCGCAGCGATTGTGCGTCGCTATGAACAGCGTGCCAAAGAGGAGGGGCAGAAGCGTGCTAACTATATCCTAGCCCAAGCGGTGAGTCGCTACGCAGGGGAGTTTGCGGGAGAACGACTCATCAATCTTATCACCCTGCCAAGCGATGAGCATAAGGGGCGTATCATCGGAAAAGAGGGACGCAATATCAAGAGCCTTGAGATGCTTTTAGGTGTGGATATCGTCATTGATGAGACCCCTGGTGTGATACTGGTAAGTAGCTTCAACCTCTACCGTAGAGCAATCGCGACACGGGTGATTGAGCTACTAGTCGAAGATGGACGCATCCACCCTGGGCGTATCGAAGAGGTACACGCCAAGGTCGAAGCGGAGTTTGAGCAACGCACCTATGAGGCGGGGGAGAATATCCTTATCGATCTAGGACTCTTCCCGATGCACGAAGAGCTTGTGAGACTCCTTGGGAGGCTAAAGTATCGTGCTAGTTATGGGCAGAATGCCTTGGCACACACCCTCGAGGTGGCACGCCTTGCCAAGGTGATGGCAGCTGAGATGGGAGGTGATGAGAAGCTGGCATTGCGTGCGGGGCTTCTCCACGATATCGGTAAGGCACTCACGCAAGATAGGGGGGGATCTCATGTAGAGCTAGGGGCGGAGTTGTGTCGTCGACACAATGAACACCCCACCGTCATTAACGCTATCTATGCCCACCATGGACACGAAGAGCCAGACTCTGTAGAGAGTGCGGCGGTCTGTGCGGCAGATGCCCTTTCTGCGGCTCGACCAGGGGCGAGACGAGAGGTGCTAGAGAGCTTTACACAGCGTGTCAAGGAGATCGAAGAGATCGCCCTCTCCAAGCCCTCAGTGGAGCGTGCCTATGCGATCAATGCAGGGCGGGAGATCCGCGTCTTTGTCAATGCACAGCAGATGAGTGACAATGAGGTGGTACTTCTTAGCAAAGAGATTGCCAAAGAGATAGAGAAGCGGGTACAATATCCTGGAGAAATTAAGGTGAATGTTATTAGGGAAATGCGTGCGATGAGCTATGCAAAATAAAATCTACTACAAAGGAAATAAATGAACAGATGTCACGAAATCACAGCAAATGTAAGAATGGAAGAGCGTTACGCGGGGTTGAGCCTTGTCTTTAAGGGTGAGGAGTCACTTAGAGCAGAGATAGAGGAGGCGATTGAGGCTACCAAGAAGCAGACAGGACTCAATCCACTGATTTTTGACAACTCTAAAGATCATCATGAAGCCAAGCAGGCACTCTATATTGAGTTTAGTGATGAGGTACAGCGGGAGAGTGGAGCATTTTTTGAGCTGGTACTCAAAGAGCTCAAGATCGATAAGTGTGAAAATGATGTGGTGGGGGCGTAGTATGAAGCGTATAGTACTCACCTTGACCCTTCTTTTGAGCGTTGTGTTGCACGCATCTACACCTCAAGCACCTGTTGTGGTACTTGAGACCAATGCGGGGGCAATTGAACTAAAGATGTATCCAAAAGTAGCTCCTTTGGCTGTTGAGAACTTTGTAACCCATGTCAAAAATGGCTACTATGATGGGATTATCTTTCACCGTGTTATCAAGGGCTTTATGATCCAAGGGGGAGATCCTACGGGTACAGGTCGTGGGGGAGAGTCTATCTGGAAAAAGGTCTTCAAAAATGAGTATGCTCCTAATCTTGTCTTTGATAGACCATTCCTTCTAGCCATGGCAAACCGTGGACCCAATACCAATGGGAGTCAGTTCTTTATCACAACGGTACCTACACCACACCTCAATGGTGGCTATACGATCTTTGGTGAGGTGATTAAGGGGGAAGAATCTGTGAAGCGGATTGAGGGTGTCTCTGTTGGAGCGGGGTCTCGACCACTCTTTGACCAAGTGATCAAAAAAGCCTATATCAAAAAGCCCTAGATGAATCTCGATAGCCTAAGAGAGGAGCGACGCAAGTGGCTCACTTGGAAAAATATCCAACCGCGTCAAGATGCGATCCATGCACTCCCTGAGTTTGAGGAGGTGCGTGTCGTACTAGGGGATAGGATACGCGTGGAGATCGCCAATCTCTCAGATAAAGATGCCAAGCGTATAGCGCAGACTGCCAAGGTAATACAGCCGTGGCGTAAGGGTCCCTTTGAGATCAATGAACTCTTTATTGACTCGGAGTGGCAGAGTCAGATTAAGTATAATCTTTTGGCTAAACACTTTGATCTTACCGATAAGATTGTGGGGGATATCGGGTGTAACAATGGCTACTACCTCTTCCGTATGCTTGCCCAAAAGCCTAAGCGATTGGTGGGCTTTGACCCTTCGGCTATCTTCTACTCACAGTTTCAGTTTATCAACCACTTTGCTAAGACCCCTATCATCTATGAGCTACTAGGGGTAGAGCATGTGGAGTTTTATGAGCATCGCTTCGATACCCTCTTCTGTCTAGGGGTACTCTACCATCGACCCGATCCTGTGGGGACACTGAAGTCTCTCTTCAAGGGACTCAACCGAGGGGGAGAGCTGATCTTGGATACCTTTATGATCGATGGGGAGGAGGAGGTGGCATTGACCCCACGCGACCGCTACTCCAAAATCCCCAATATCTACTTCATTCCTACCGTCAATGCACTCAAAAACTGGTGCTATCGTGCGGGGTTTAAGTCTGTAGAGGTGTTGGAGATAATGAAGACTGAGTCACATGAACAGCGAAAAACCCAATGGGTTGATGCACAAAGCTTGGAGGATTTTCTTGATCCTGATGATCCAGAGAAGACCGTAGAGGGCTATCCTGCACCCAAACGCGTCTATATTAAAGCCATGAGAGAATAAAATAGCATATAAACCTTAAAAAAACTTGCTTTTATTTTTAAATAAGCTATGTTTCGCTATAAATACGCTAATAAAAGAGAGAAGTAGATAAAACTTAAGGTTTGTCTGCTTTTTGAGTAGATTGGATAGCCATATAAGATGAGAATATTAACCGTAGGGTTCAGAGATGAGTATGTCAGAGAGTTTGAAGAAGAGTTAGAGAAGTATTTTATCTGCATTGTTGATAATGCCAAAGATATGTATGATGCGACCAATTTTACAGACTTTAGACACTATGAACTTGTCGTCATTGTCGATGAGGGTGTGAAGTTTTCCCTAGAGCGGTATGTCAATGAGGTCAAACGCAAGAAGAGTGAGACAAAGATTATGATACTCACCGATAAGCCACAGCGACAGATGGGCTTTTTTGCCTTGGGTGTTGATGATGTCATCTACCAGCACTGTGACAAGCCAGATCTTATCGCTGCACGGGTACTTGCCAATATGCGACACCTCTTTGGTACACAGGTCAATATCGATAAGCTAGTGATCGATATCGCTAACAAAAAGATAGAGTATGATCAAAAGATCGTCTCACTTAACGGAAAGACCTTTGACATCCTCGCCTATTTAGCGTTGAGAAAACAGCGTGTCTTCTCCAAAGATGAGATCATCAATGCACTCTGGGAAGAGCCTGAGTATGTCAGCGACAACACCGTAGAGGTCGCAATCAATCAGATACGCAAACGACTTAAAAGTATCCTTGGATTTCAAGTAATTCATACGGTGCGAAGACGAGGCTATAAGTTCTCCTATTAGGGGGTGCTTTTTCTCTTTAACCCCTCCACTCTTCCCTTTTAGTATGCTATAATCTACTTATTTGAAGGAGAGAGTTTATGAGAGTACTACTAACAGGTGGGGCGGGGTATATTGGTTCACATACTGCAATCGTCTTAATAGAAGCAGGGTATGAAGTGGTGATATTTGACAACTTCTCCAACAGCTCTCCAGAGAGTATCCGTCGGGTAGAGCAGATTGTAGGAGAGAAGATCCCTTTGGTAACGGGAGATATCCGAAGTCGTGAGGATCTTCAGCGTCTCTTTGAAGCATACACTATCGATGTGGTGATTCACTTTGCAGGGCTCAAAGCAGTCGGGGAGTCGGTCGCTCATCCACTCAAATACTATGATAACAATCTCCACGGTACGACACTCCTATGTGAAGTGATGGCGGAGTATGGCTGTAAAGCGATGGTCTTTAGCTCCTCTGCGACAGTCTATGGAGACCCCCATACTGTCCCTATCAAAGAGGAGTTCCCACTCTGTGCAACCAACCCTTATGGTAGAACCAAGCTCTTTATCGAAGAGATGTTGCGTGATGTGAGTACCTCAGATAAGGCGTGGCGAGTGGTACTGTTGCGTTACTTCAATCCTGTAGGGGCACACCACTCAGGACTGATAGGAGAAGACCCTAACGGTATCCCCAATAATCTAATGCCCTTTATCACTCAAACAGCCGTAGGAAAACGCGAGAGCCTCAGTGTCTTTGGGGGTGACTACCCCACTACTGATGGGACGGGAGTGCGAGACTATATCCATGTTGTCGATCTCGCACTAGGACACCTCAAAGCCGTCGAGAAGATCACCTCACTTGCGGGGGTCTTGAGTGTCAACCTTGGTACAGGTCGAGGCTACTCGGTACTAGAGATGATCAAAGCCTTTGAGAAGGTCTCAGGTAGAGCAATCCCCTATACCATCGCTCCACGACGCAGTGGTGATATCGCTAGCTGTTATGCTGACCCCTCCTATGCCAAGGAAGTCTTGGGCTGGGAAGCGACACGAGGTCTAGAGGAGATGTGTCAAGATAGCTGGCGATGGCAAGAGCAGAACCCTCATGGGTATGCTAATGCAGTGTAGGAGGTTTCTACTCAATGGTATCGCTTTTTCTATTGAAGCCCCTAGTGAGCTTTCGGAGTACCTTGAGTATTATACTTTAGAGCCTATGGATACTGTAGCGCAGTATCATATTGTGAGTACGATACGGTTTGTTGAGGAGTTTGATCGTACCGTTTATCGGACTAAAATCTCAAATGATCTCTACAAGGGTGGTGAGAAAAGCTACTATCTTTTTGATCAAACCCTACGCATTAGCATACTAGAGCTAGCGTCTCATAAAATTGTTTCTGAAATAGAGATATTGAAAAAACCTCTCTCCTGCACTACCACACTACGCAATCTTTTGAGTAGTAGAAGAAGAGAGCAGGTGATGAGAGCAAGGCAACATAGTATAGTCCAAGCCCTACGACACGCTATTTTATACCCCTATTTTATTATGCTTAACCAAATAGAGTCGGTTGCACTCTCTCATGGTTCAGCTTTTTTTCAAGAAGGGCAGAGTGTTGCTATGATTGGGTTTGATGGTATTGGTAAGAGTAGTTTAGCCCTTCTTGCCCAGACAGAGGGAGCTACACTACTCTCTGATAACTTTATTCTCTACTCTAAGAGGTCACTTTTCTTTGTGCCTGATCCTCTACGCCTCTACACCAATGGTCAGGGTGATGCGTATGGAAAGAAGTATGAGAAGATTAGGGTAGCCCTTCAAAAAGTCAATACGCCTCGTTTTATCTATACTTACTTGGGTGAACGCTATTACTTTAAGCGAGGTGTAGCCAATCGATTAGAGAGATATCATCAGCTCTTTTGGGATTTTTTACCAGAGTTTTTAGATCTACGACGCTACTTAACTTTTTTGGCTCTTGTCAATGATCAGTTGGATCTTAATCTACTAGAGTGTGAAGAGGGGGAGGATATCGTGTATTACGAATGTATGCGTGCAACTATGAGTGATAATAAAAGGCTTTATGATGATCAACGAGCAGTTTAGTTTTTTTGGTAAATTTACGATTGCACTACACGCCTCTGTACCCTCTGCTATTCTTGCCTATTTTAAAGAGGAGTATACACATCACCCTTATGAGGCAGAGCGTATCCTTCCTAGGATCTCTTTGGTTGAGGTGGTAGAGAAGATTGTTATTCCTCAGGATAGTAGTGTGTTGATAGATCAGACATTGTATTATCAAGGGGAGTCGATCTACTTTGTACAAGAGGGGTTTCATCTCTCTATTGTCATGGCACGAGATTGTTATGTTTTATGTGTTGAAGAGGGATTTGATCCCTTTACGCTCTTCTATCTTCATGAGGTATTGATGCGGTATTATGCGACAGCATTTGGGCTACTCTTCCTACATGCGTCAGCTTTTTCTTATCAGGGAGCGTGTTATGTTATCAATGCGTTTGGTGGTACAGGTAAGACCAATCTACTCCTTGATATATTGGAGAGAGGGGGGGAGTATCTTGCCGATGACTTGACCGTAGTAGACCAAAATGGAGTGATCTACCCCTATCGCAAGCGTATCAATCTACTCTATTACAACTTTCACTACAAGCCATTATTATTGAAAAAGACCCGAGTCTCTCAATGGAGATTAAAACTGCTTATGAAGATTCAAGCGTCCAAGCATAGTGCGTTTCTCTATCGTTTTTTACTCTTTCGGATAGAGTGGCGACTTAGAAGAGTGATAGATCAAAAGGTTGATTATCGTCTACTCTACCCCTCTTGTAGTGTAGCGAAACTCCCTGATACGACGCACTTTATCTGGCTTGAACGCACTGAGGCAAAGACGGGATTTTTTGAGGTTGAGAGAGGATATCTTCTTCCTAGGTTGAAACTCTGTTTAGCGTTGGAAAATAGAACATTTCTTGATTTTGATGGGTATTTTAGTCTAGTCTCCTCAGACTTTAGCTACTACCAAAAGAGACAAAGTAAGATGATCGATGCACTACTCGTAGCGTATGAGTTTAGTGGTGTGAAGAAGCAGACAGGGGATGAACAGGGTCTCTTCCATCTCATAGATAGCTTTACAAAGTAGGGTAATGAGTAGCGTATTGAGAAAGCGTGCAGGGGTGGGAAGCATCATCAATATTCTTACAGGTATGGTACAGGTTTTGATCCGACTCGTAGCAACTTTTGTACTAGCACGCATCCTTCTCCCTGAAGATTTTGGCATTATCGCTTACGCTTCATTAGTCTATAGTCTTTTTTCACATCTGAGTGAATTTGGTGCTTCGATGGTTATTGTGACACGAGAGCAGATTAGCCAAAGAGAACTCTCTACCGCATTTTGGTTTAATCTCTTCTGGTTTGCTTTTTTGGGGATGCTTACGGCTATAAGTGCCAAGATACTATCCGATTTTTTTGATGTAACGCCACTGGCATCGCTACTCCCTCTCTATGCCCTTCTTTTTATTCCACTAGGATTTGCCTCTGTCTCTAAAGCACTCCTCAACAAAGAGATGCAGTTTAAAGTCCTCAATGCCATTACACTAGTGGGAATGGTGATAGAGACACTGATCGCTATTATCTTAGTGGTCTATTATGGGTTTGACTATTGGGGGGTTGTTATTGGCATTCTGTGTTCAGAAGTTGTGATGTCCTTGTGCTATATGCTCTTTGCGAGATGGCGACCGAGTCTCTCCTTTGATGTTAGCTTCTTACGCTACTTTTTACGGTTTGGATTTCATCTAACAGGGGAGAGAGTACTCAACTATATACGACACAATGTTGACTATCTTATTATTGGAAAGCTTCTTGGTAGTCGGGAGCTAGGATTCTACTCCTTTGCCTACCGTATTCCCAATCTTGTCTATACTAAGTTAGCCATTCCTGCTAGTTCTGTACTACTACCCTATATGATTAAAAAGCGTCAAATGGGTAGACTGCTATTGGGAGAGAGCTATATTCGTATGACCAAATATATCACTTTTATTACCTATCCAATACTCTTTGGAATTATCTTTTTGGCCGAACCGATGGTGTTACTCTTTTGGGGTACACAGTGGAGTATGATCGTACTTCCCTTGCAAATCATCTCTATATCTCCTATGATTTATATTTTGTCTGTCTCTATTGGGACAATTTTTTTGGTAAAAGAGCGACCAGAACTACTCTTCAAAATAGAGTTTTTTAAGCTTTCTATTACGGTTGTCTCTGTAAGCCTATTGGGGTATGCTTATGGAATTGTGGGGGTGGCGATGGGGATGTCTCTGAGTGCTATATTGACTTTTTGGCTCTCTTTGTTGATCGCGTTTAGACTGATTAAAATGCGTATAAGCCTCTTACTAAGAGAGATTATGCCTATTATTATTGCGTCACTCTTGACAGGGATAGGGGCTTTTTGGGTAGAGTATTTTTTACACGCGTTACTCCCCCTTCTATTTGCATTTATCCTCTCTATCCTTGTGGGAATGCTGATCTACTTTCTAACTTTTTTACTCCTGTTTAATCAAACCTATCAAGAGATTATTGCCTTGATTCATAGTGTGCGTTATAAGGAGCAACAATGAAAATCGCTTTGGTCACTTACGCCCTAGAGATAGGAGGGGTCGAATCGATGCTTCATCTACTCTCTGGCTACTTTCGAGCGAAGCATCATGAGGTGGTATTGGTAGAGACCTCTACCAAAGGTGTATGGTCAGAGTATCTCACAAGAGAAGGGGAGTCTGTCGTCTCGATCCTTATCTCTCCATGGGAGTCGAGGCTCCACCATGTCAAGCGTATCGCACACCATCTACAATCGTATGATGTCATACTCCTCAATGATGCCCCGTTTGCTCAGAGTATTGTAGGGTTACTACCTCCTCGTAGTGTTGTGATGGCTATTGTGCATAATGCCCTCCCCTCCATGGTGCGTAATGCGATAGCCAACCTAGAGGCGTTACATCAGATTGTCGCGGTGAGTCCCGCACTGCAAGAGGAGATAGAGCGTAGTATTGGAGAGGCATCTCTTGGTGTCACAACCATCGCCAATGGGGTCGTAACACCGCAAAATTACTCTAGAGCCAATAGGGTATATCAGGTAGGAGAGGAGCTTAAACTACTCTATGTAGGGAGGGTGGAGCATCACCAAAAGGGGGTAGAGTATCTGCCTACGATTATAGAGCAGGTGCTAGCACAAGGGGGAGAAGCGATACACCTCAGTGTGATAGGAGATGGGGAGTCTATGGAGTCGTTACGGGAGGAGATCCAACGACTTCAGCTCACTGCTCATATCTCACTGCTAGGGAGTCGGGAGCATAGCGAGGTGATTGCGATGATGGAGCATCACCATATTGTATTGATGCCCTCACACTATGAGGGGCATCCTATTGTCTTGATGGAGGCGATGGCACAGGGTATGGTGCCTCTTGTGACACGACTCACGGGGCATACAGATCATGTGGTAGAGGAGGGGGAGAGTGGATACCTCTTTCCGTTAGAGAGGCTACCCGATGGGTTTGCCGATCGGATTATTGCGTTGCAGGGCAATCCGCTACTACTCCAACACAACGCCTATCAGGCTTGGAAGCAGATCGCTACACACTTTAGTGCCGATGAGATGGGTAGAGCCTACCTTGAGCTGATCGAGGGCGTGGGTAGCTCCCCAAGACCACGCAGTGGAGAGGTTGTTCTCTCTCTGCTTGGAGATCTCCCTTGGCTTTGGCATCTGCTTGTGAGACCTGTGCGTAAGATAGCACGATGGTTAGGCGTATGGGAGCATCTGGTACGATTATGAGGATTCTTTTTATTGCTACAGGGTTTGCCCCATATACTTTTTCGGAAAATATTGTCAATAGCAAATTGGTTATGGCATTTTTAGCTAAGGGGTGGGAGGTCGATGTCATCTCCAAGAAGGATGAGGGGGCTACCTACACGACACACCTAGAGGAGGAGTGGGGCGTACTTAAGCCTCTGATTCATGAACTCTCCTATCCTGTAGGGGGTCCCCTTGTGCGGTGGTGGGATACGATACGAAGTAGTCTCGTGATGGGGTTTCCTCTCGATGGGGTACGCTGGGCAAGGCGTGCCTATCGTCACGCACTGCTCCTGCATGATCAACATCCCTATGATGTGGTACTCTCTCGCTCTCCCAATGATATCTCCCATCTCCCCGCCTATCACTTTGCCAAAGCACGATCTATCCCGTGGATCGCCAACTGGAATGACCCCGTTGCACACCTCTGGCCCTCCCCCTATACGCTACCCCTACAAGGGTGGAAGCGAAGGCTCTATGGGTATTTTATGAAGCGTATGATGTCCTATGCCCACTACAATACCTTCCCCTCCCAACGCTTAGGTACCTATCTCCTACGCCACATCCCCTCGTCTCATACGATAGCGTGGCGTGTGGTTCCCCATATCGCTTCCCCACGCCAGAGACCTCATACCGCGGAGATAGCAGAGTCGTTCTCATGGTGTCATATAGGTAACCTCTCGATAGAGCGAAGCCCCAAGAGCCTTTTTGAAGCGATTTCCCTCTTTGTCAGACGCTATCGTGGTGTACCTATCCGAATCGATTTTATGGGAAGGGAGGATGAGGTTAGCCGTAGTTTGGTCTCCTATTATGGGCTTGAGCCGTATGTACGATTTTGTGGGAGTCTCTCCTATCATAGATCACTAGAGGTGATGGCACGCTATGATCTTCTTTTGTTGATTGAAGCGGATCTAAAAGAGGGGATATTTCTCCCTAGTAAGATGGCAGACTATAGTGGGCTTACACGCCCTATCTTTGCGATTACGCCCAAGGGGAGTTGTGTGGCAGAGCTGATTGAGTCGTATGGTGGGGGTATCTGTGTGGATGTCTCCTCTTGTGATGCGATCTTTAAGGGGATTGAGCAACTCTATCATCTCTGGAGACAAGATCGTAGCCTATGCTCCCTTTGGAGTGAACAACTCACTGAATACTTCTCCGAGGAGAGGATTATAGAGGCGTATGAGAGTATGTTTGAGGAGGTAGTGGGGTGATACGAGAGCGTTTTCGTAGGGTTCGACAGTGGGTGTTGCGAGGTATGGTGCTATCACGCAGACACTTTGAGGTGACATCCGCCTCGACACTCATCATCGCACCCCATCCTGATGATGAGAGTTTTGGGTGTGGTGGACTTATCCGCCTTAAGCGACTGCGTGGAGCAGAGGTGGTAGTGGTGTTTGTGACACGCGGAGAGCAGAGCCTTGTGGATACCCCTCCTGAGCAGGTTGCTACCAATCGTATGGCAGATGCCCACACAGTACTCTCCCTTCTTGGAGTAGAGCAGTCTGTGAGTATGGGATTAGACGATGGAGCGATCCCGCAAGTGGGAGAAGAGGGCTTTGAGGAGGGGGTGGCGATGCTTCTGGAGGTGATCACGCAGTATGCTCCAGAAGAGATCTATGTAACCCATCCGCTTGATGGCTGGTCTGACCATACCGCGACGGCTACACTGGTCACTGAAGCGTTGAGACGCTACCCCAAAGAGCCAAGATGCTACTACTATTGGGTCTGGATATGGTATAGCCTCCCGTTTCGTACCTTTGGTGCGTTGGAGTGGTCTCATACCCAGAGGCTCTCTCTTGCAGGGGTCGCCTCTACCAAACACGCGGTACTCAGACACTACCTCTCACACCATACACCTAGTGGTACACCCTATTGTGGTATCCTACCCGATGGATTTTTGCGTGCTTTTGCGTGGGAGTATGAGGTATTTGAGGAGGTGAAGTATGCTGGAGTTTAAGTGGATTACCTCATGGGATGAGGTCTGGTCTGAGGATTTTATGGCAGAGTGGGAGGGGTGGATGGATGTGTCACCCACTGCTCATATCTTCTTCCATCCTGCGATGGTACGGGCATGGGTCAAGACCTATCTGCCCTTGCGTCATCTTCAGCCACTTTTCTGTATCGTACAGAGTGAGGATCAAACGATCTTCTTGCCTCTTGTCGTCTGGCAAAGAGCGTGGAGGGGGGCTTGGATGCGGATGGTTATCCCTGTAGGGTATGCGGACTTTGACTACCATGACCCGATTGTGGTTGGAGCAAGCCCACAACTACCCGACTCCTTTTGGGAGGAGTTTGCTATGGCTCTTGCTAGGGATAGACAAGGGGGGTATGATCAGGTCTCAATAGCTGGACTCTCTACGGAGATGTGTGGTAAGGGGCGTTCGTGGATGGTGGAGGATGTCAGCCTCTCTGTCACACTGGGGCAGTTTGACTCCTATGAGGCATTTGTGTTGCGACTCAAACCCAAGATGCGTCGTAGTCTATACAAGGAGCGACACGCCCTCCAAGAGTTAGGAGAGCTCTCCTATCATCGCTTTACCTCTACGGAGCTTCCTGAAGCCTTAGAGAGCTTATCGGTGATGCTTTACCACCATACACGCCGATGGCAAGATGCCTATAAAGCTCCTCACTTTCATACCAATCTGATCACAGAGGCGATGGAGGCGGGGGTGCTTCACTTTGCCCACCTCTGCCTAGATGGAAAGCCTATTAGTTGGAGTTTGGGGTTTGTCTATAAGGGGCGGTATGCCTACTATATGCCTGCGTATGATGAGTGCTATCGAGCTTATGGGGTGGGGAAGATGATGATGTTTTTGACGATTGAAGCACTCTTTGGTGAGGGGGTAGGGGTGTTTGATCTACTGCGTGGGGCAGAGGCGTATAAGGAGAAGATCGCTACAAGTAGCCAGAGCCTCTACACGCTATCGTATGATACTCCACGCCTAGAGACACGACTCAAATCGAGACTGCTTAAGCTCAAAGAGCGTATCAAGGCATACCGATGAGAGAGCAACCTATCCCAATCCTCATCACCATCCCCTGTTTGTTACACGGAGGGACAGAGTATCAGACCCTTCAGCTAGTCAATGTTCTACATGGGGCGGGGTATCACCCTGTGGTCTTGGTACTCTTTGAGTATGATAGCGTGATGGTAGAGCAGATGGGTGAGGCGGGGGCAGAGGTGAGGCTGATGACTCCTAGTGGTCTGCGTCCTACGGGACTCTTGAGGATCGGTATCGCACTCTTTAACGGTCTGAGAAGTACACTACAAGAGGTACACCCTAGAGTGGTACATGTGCAGTATATGACCCCTGCGGTGTTGTTGATGGGGGTGTTGAAGCTCTTGGGGGTGAAGTCTATCCTCGCTACGGTACATACCCCTGCTCATATCTACTCACACAAGTGGATCGTGCGTCTCATCTCCCGCTACGCTACCAAGAGTTTCCTTACGGTCTCACGCTCTGCTGAGGTTGGCTTTTTTGGTGGGGAGCCTGCTTTGTTTTCTCTGGAGGCTTTTGAGCGTGGACGCAGACACTTCACCCTCTACAACGGTATCACCCTGCCACCACTCCCCTCTCCCCATTGGCGACCCCCTTTGACGCTAGGCGTTGTCTCACGACTTAGTTATGAGAAGGGGATCGATATCTTGCTTGAGGCGATGCCTAAGGTTTTGCGAGAGATTCCTACCGCACGCCTATTGATTGTTGGGGAGGGGAGAGAGCGAAAGCGACTCGAAGCACTAGCCGACGCTTTGGGGATTTGTGCCTCAATCCACTGGGTTGGTCTCCAGCCAAAAGCGAAGTTGATCCACTACTATGGGCAGATGAATATAGTGATTGTCCCCTCTCGTTTTGAGGGGTTTGGACTCACTGCTTTGGAGGCGATGAGCTTGGGGATCCCTGTGATTGTCTCTGCGGTGGATGGACTCCAAGAGGTGGTTGAGTTGGGGGTCTCTGGGGTCTGCTTTACGCCTGAGGATAGTGCCTCTTTAGCCCAAGCCATTACGACCCTTGGAGTGGATAGATCGAGGCGACAGAGGCTTGGGGTGGCAGGGCGTGAGCGAGTCGCTTCACACTTTAGTCTAGCACGCTACCAAGAGGCTACGCTCACTCTCTATCGTATGCTCTTAGCGGAGGGGTCTTAGATGTATGTAGTGCTTAATATTCTGGTCTTTCTCCTACTGACAGGCTATGCCGTCCTCTTGATGTTCTCCAAGCCCTCCTATGTCACCCTCTCCAAAGCACAGAGGGTACGCTTAACGGGTCGGGAGAAGTTTCTGCTCTTGACGCTGGTGACAGGGATGGTGAGTGTGGGTGGGGCAAGTCTAGGGATAAATCTCTCTGCTTTACGCTTGATGGTCTGGATGATGATGATGCTTGGGGCATTTCTACTCTATCGCCGTTCACCACACTTCAACCGCCTTACACTGGTCTATCTCCTTTTCTTGGGGTGGTTGCTCATCACCCTGATATGGACTCCTAGTCTGGGGTATGGGATACGGGTCTTTCTCAAGTACCTCTACCCCTTGGTGGCACTGCTCTTTGCTGCGACTTTTGTCCACTCTAGGGAGTTTATCTATGTGGCGATGCGTCAGATGCTTCTTGTCTCCTTTGTTCTTTCGCTACTGCTTGGTGGGCTGATGACCCATATCGTGGGCTTTTGGAACTTCTATCTAGGGGATCTCTTCTGGTCGATGTCCACACTCAATGACTACCTTGGGGTGATGTCGGCACTCTCTGTGGTGATGTGGTGGCGTACCAAGGAGCGACGCTATCTGCTATTGATTGGGTGGTTTATCCTCTCTGCTACGCTCCAGAGTGTCCGTACAGGGGTCTTGTCGATTGGGATGGTACTGATGGTTGCGAGTTATCTTCACTATGGGCTGAAGTCACTTCCTCTCTTGGTGGCAGGGGTGAGTATAGGGCTTAGTGCGATACTCTTTGTCCCTCAGATCAAGGAGAAGATGTTTTATGATGCCTCCAAGGTGGAGAGTGTTGTCGATATCTTTGTCGCCCAAGAGGAGGGAAACTTCAATACCAGTATGCGGTCGTATATGTGGGAGCATCTCTTAGTGCTATTCTATGATGAGCGGGAGTGGCTTGGCTCAGGGCTAGGGAGTGTCCAGCACTATATGTATGAGAACTTTGTCTTTGGTGGCTTGAAGGTGACGCATAGTGACTATATACAGATGCTGTGTGATGTTGGAATGGTAGGGTTGCTCCTCTATCTCCTCTTTCCTGTGACGCTCTACTTCTCTGTGCGAAGAGACTACACCGTACCCCCTATCACCCCCTATCAGACTACCATAATGCTCTCTCTACTAAGCTATAGTGCAGTGCTTCCTGCTATGGGGTTTGATAATATTGTCAACTACGCCTTTGCAACCCATGCCTACCCCTTTACCTTTATTGGGATTATGTTAGCATATCGTAAATCTACCTAGAGGAGTATCGATTATGTTTAGTGTTGTGATCCCGCTCTACAACAAAGAGCAGACGATTGCTAGAGCGATTGACTCTATCTTGGCACAGTCTCTGCAAGCGTTTGAGATTATTGTGGTAGATGATGGATCGACTGATGAGGGGGTGCGGGTCGTTCAATCGTTTGAGGATCATCGTATCCATCTCCTCTCTCAGCCCAACCAAGGGGTCTCCTCTGCCCGCAACCAAGGGATCGCTATGGCACGCTATGAGTGGATCGCATTTTTGGATGCCGATGATGCGTGGACTCCAGAGCATCTCGAAGAGATGCGTAGACTCAAGGTGTGCTATCCTGAGGCGAAGCTCTTAGCCTCCAACTACACGATCGTCGATCCCTCTGGTCAGACACGCTCCCCTATCGATACCACACAACTAGGGATTAGCGGGGAGCGGGGAGTACTGTGTGACTACTTTTTGATTGCGAGTAAGATGGCTCCTCCACTCTGGACAGGTGCGGTTGTGGTAGAGAGAGAGTCGTTGTGTCGTGTGGGGTGTTTTCCACTAGGGGTAGGGATGGGTGAAGATCTTTTGGCTTGGGCAAAACTCGCAATAGCTCACCCCATCGCCTACAGTAAGAACGCTACGGCCTACTACCACTTCAAAGCACTTGATGAACTCATAGCAGAGGAACCGCTCCCACCCGCAGAGGATCGTGTAGGTACCCAGCTCAAGCAACTCCTTCCCCACGCAGGAGAGGTCGCCCCTGCACTCCGCTCCTATCTCTCTCTTTGGCACCGTATGCGTGCCACACTCTACCTCAACAACAACGACCCCATCGCTACACGGCGTGAACTCTTCAAGGCGATTGGGTATGATAAGTGGCGCTATAAGAGCTATGTCATCTTACTCCTCTCACTGCTCCCCTCTCCTCTGCGTGTGGGGGTGATGCGACTACGCCGTTACTTAGCCTCACGGAGTCTCTCTTGAGAGTAGCACTGGTGACCAATATCCCCACCCCCTATCGTATCGCACTCTATTCGCACCTCTTTAGGCTATTTGGAGAGGGGTTTGTGGTACTGTTTGCGGCACGACGCGAACCCAACCGCCTCTGGAGACTTGGAACCCTTCCCTTTCCCCATCACTTCTTAGCAGAGCGTATCACTACCAAGCGGGATGGATTCAACTATATCCACAACAATCTTGATGTGGTGGGATACCTACGGAGGTTTGATCCTGATGTGGTGATTACTACAGGGTTCAACCCTACACATCTCTATGCGTGGGGCTATGCCAAGTGGTTTGGTAAGCGACATATCCCAATGACTGATGGGACACTCCTCTCAGAGACGCACCTCTCTTGGCTCCATCGGTTGGTACGCAGGGTAGTATTCTCAACCTCTGATGCGTTTATTGGGGCGAGTCAGGGTAGTTTAGCACTCTATCACCACTATGGTATCGATAGCAAAAAGTGTTTTCAAAGTCCCCTAACCGTAGAGAATGAAGTGTTTATCAATAGCAATGGATTGGCTAATCGTCCCTATGATCTCCTCTTTGTTGGGAACTTTATCGAGATTAAAAATCCGCTTTTTTTTGTAGCGGTACTCAAATCTCTCTGTGAGAGAGGCAGGCACCCCAAGGTGCTACTGATCGGAGAGGGGAGGCTCAAAGAGGCTCTGCTTTTGGCTCTAGCTGATCTGGAGGTGGAGGTTTCGTATGTAGGGTTTGTCGAACCGATCCAGATCCCTGCGTACTACCAAAAGGCAAAGGTACTACTCTTCCCGACGCAACATGACGCATGGGGTATGGTCGCCCATGAAGCACTGGCTAGTGGTACCCCTGTGGTGGTTACACCCTATGCAGGTGTCGCCTATGAGCTAGTACAAGATGATATCAATGGCTTCATCCTACCGCTAGTGGTTTCACAATGGGTAGTGCAGGTCGATAGGATACTGTGTGATGTGCCACTCTGGGAGCGACTCTCTAAGCAGGCGTTTGCCTCTGTCCTCCCCTATAGCTCTGAGCGTGCCGTAGAGGGGGTACGCAGAGCGTGTGAGTATCGTGATGCGAAGTAGACCCAAACTCCTCCTCATCCTCCACCGCTCTCCTCCTACTCATGGGGCAGGGAGAGTGGGGGATAGGATCGCACAGAGTCGTAGACTCCAAGAGCAGTTTGCGTGTCGGTTTATCACCATTGACTCCTCGGAGAGTATTGCCGATATTGGGCGTATTCGAGTGGGGAAGCTCTTCGCTTTTGTGAAGCTCTTCGGTGCGGTGTTGTGGGCATTGGTCTGGTTTCGTCCCGATAGGCTCTACTTTACTGCGTCGGTAGGGTCGATAGCGTTCTATCGTGATCTACTTCTCTCTACGCTTTGGAAGGGGTATGGACTCCTTACGCCTCTGGTGTGTCACTACCACTACCATACCCAAGGGGTCAAGCAGTTGATCGCCTCACACCGCTACCATCGTAGGATGTTACGCTTCTTTGTACGAGGGGTGAAGCTGATACTTCTTGCTCCTGAACTAGCAGGGGAGTTTGAGCAGGTGGAGGGGATTGCGGGGATTGCCTATCTGCCCAATGGGATAGAAGACCCCCTAGGTGAGGGGGAGTTTGAGCCAATGGTTGCCAAGCGGTTGGAGCAAAGTGAGCCGATGCGGGTACTCTATCTTGCCCATATGATGTATGAGAAGGGGTACGATAGGGTACTTCAGCTGGCCAAGCAGACCCAGAGGGAGGCGATCGTCTACCACTTCGCAGGGAGTTGGGGGAGTGCGGTAGAGGAGCAACGGTTTGTGGAGCAGGTACGACGCGAGGGGCTAGAGGCATCGGTGTGCTATCATGGATTTGTATCTGGAGAGGCAAAGGCGACACTCCTACGAGAGGCACATCTACTCTGCTACCCCACCCGTAACGATGCGTTTCCTCTGACACTGCTTGAGGCGTTGGCGTATGGTCTGCCGATCCTTGCGACAGAGCAGGGGGCGATTGGGTCGATTGTGGGGCGTGAGGGGGGGTGTGTGGTGTCTGACGCATCGAGGCTCTCTGAGGCACTGCAAGAGGCATATCATAGATGGCGAAGTGAGCCGATGGCATCTGCGTGTCGTAGACGCTATGCGGAGCATTTTACCCTTGAGGTATTTGAATCGACCCTGCTAAATGTGTTACAATAAGCGTATGAAAGAGATAACAACATTAACCGTCATGGGCTATCCACTTCTAAGGGAGAGTCTTACTAAAATTGAGATTGGAGAGCGAAAGCAGGTGATCAATACCCTCAACCCCCACTCCTATATCTTGGCCAAAAGCGATCAGCCCTTTGAGAAGGCGTTGCGTGCATCTGATCTCCTACTCCCTGATGGGAGTGGGATGGTACTCGCAGCACAGCAGATCAACCAAGAGAGCCTCACCAAAGTCGCAGGATCTGATCTCCACCACCATCTACTCCAAGAGCTTGATCGCTCTGGGGGATCGTGCTTCTATATGGGGGCAAGAGATCACACGCTAGGGAGGATAGAGGCACGCCTCAAACGCGAGTACCCCAATCTACGAGTCGGCTTCTACGCACCCCCCTATCGTGATGTATTCTCCACAGAGGAGAGCCAAGAGATCATCTCTGTGGTCAATGCCTTCAAGCCCGATGTCCTCTTTGTGGGGCTTACCGCCCCCAAGCAGGAGAAGTGGCTCCACGCCCATCAAGAGCTACTAGAGTTCAAGATAGGGTGCTGTGTGGGAGCGGTATTTGACTTCTATGCAGGGACAATCCAACGCTCTTCACAGTTTTGGATCGACCACCACTTAGAGTGGTTGCCACGGCTCTTTCGGGAACCCAAACGGATGTGGCGACGCAACTTCATCTCTACCCCACTCTTCTTACTCGATATGCTCCGCTTCAAGCTAGGGTGGAAGTATCGTGCCTAAGGAGAGCGTGAACCCACTACTTCATCATCTGATGGGGAGGTTGAGGGATCTGTGTGTTGCTTCACCTCGTAAGCAGGTGCGGTGATCGACCTACCGCCGTGAGCGACTCCACCTCAAACACCTCGACCACGCAGACTTCTCTACACGGGCATTTGAGCATAAACTACCTCCATAACAACCCATTTCACCTTTTCCTAACGGCTATTTTGATAAAATGGTTTTATATTAAAATCAAGGTAGAAGAATGATCGATAGATACTCAAGACCAGAGATGGCGGATAAGTGGACATACCAAGCGAAGTACCAAGCGTGGTTGGATGTTGAGATAGCGGTAGTCAAGGCGTGGGCGAAGCTAGGGAAGATCCCAAAGGGTGATGCCAAAAAGATCGTCAAAAATGCGGGGTTTGATATCGCTCGTATTGATGAGATTGAGGCGGTGACGCGTCATGACTTGATCGCGTTTACGACCTCTGTCTCTGAGACCCTTGGTGATGAGAGCCGATGGTTTCACTATGGGATGACGAGTTCGGATACGGTTGATACGGCAGTAGCTCTACAGATGACCTCTTCACTTGACCTTGTGATCAAAGATGTCAAGATGATGATGAAGTCTATCAAGAAGCGTGCCAAAGAGCATAAGATGACCCTAATGGTCGGACGAAGTCACGGTATCCACGGTGAGCCTATCACCTTTGGGCTTGTCTTGGCGGTGTGGTATGATGAGATGAAGCGACACCTTGAGAACCTCAAGCAGACACGCAAAGTGATCGCAGTAGGGCAGGTGAGTGGTGCGATGGGTAACTTTGCTCATGCTCCACTAGAGCTAGAGGAGTTGACCTGTAAAGAGCTAGGGCTTCAGCCTGCTCCTGCCTCAAACCAAGTGATCCAGAGAGATCGTTATGCTCGATTGGCTACGGCATTGGCTCTCTTGGCTTCGACTATCGAGAAGTTTGCGGTACAGGTGAGACACTGGCAACGCACCGAGGTCTATGAGTGTGAAGAGTACTTTGCCAAAGGGCAAAAGGGAAGCTCTGCAATGCCACACAAACGCAATCCAATCCTCACCGAAAACATCACAGGACTAGCGCGTATGATCCGTGCCTATGCGACCCCTGCGATGGAGAATGTCGCGTTGTGGCATGAGCGAGATATCAGCCACTCTTCTACGGAGCGTTTTTGGTTACCTGATGCGTTTATCACCACAGACTTTATGCTCCACCGTATGAATAATGTCATCGCCAATCTCACCGTCATGCCTGAAAATATGATGAAAAACCTCAACCTTACGGGTGGGTTGGTCTTCTCTCAACGCGTACTCCTTGAGCTACCACTCGCAGGGGTGAGCCGTGAAGATGCCTACCGTATCGTCCAGAGAAATGCGATGAAGGTCTGGGAGAAGATCCAAGCAGGAGAGAGTACCACCAACGACAAAGGGGAGTCACTCTACCTTCTCCACCTCCTTGCGGATGAGGAGCTAAGAGCCTCACTCAGTGAAGAGCAGATTCGTGAGTGTTTCAACTTCGACTACTACACCAAAAATGTCGATGCGATTTTCAAGAGAGTCTTTGGTAAATAACCTCTCTCTACTACACCCTTGGGGTGTGGTAGCCCCCTAGACACAAGGAGTAACCCATGTCTCAAGAACACCCCAACAACCCCCTCCACGGTATCACGCTCAAAACCCTCCTCACCGAACTGGTTGACCACTATGGCTGGGAGATGCTCTCAGAGTTTGTCTCTATCAACTGCTTTGAGAATAACCCCTCTATCAACTCCTGTTTGAAGTTTCTCCGTAAGACCCCATGGGCGAGAGAGAAGGTGGAAAAAGTCTATCTTGTGATGAAGCAGAAGTAGGGTTGGGTGAGCGGGTAGTAGGTAATCTTAAGCTTTTTTTGTCATAATCCACGCAAATCATATCAATCACAAAAGGATAATAATGAAGAGTGCATCACTACTACTGGCTTCACTACTCACTACAGGGATACTACTCGCTCAAGAGGCTACGCCTGCTTCTACCCCACTCACGGCTAAGCAGGAGGGGGTAAAGTATATCAAGCTTTTGGGGGGTAGACTCAAGGGTAAGCTCCAGAAGGAGATGAAAGCAGACAAGACGGCTCTAGGGGCTGTGGCGTTTTGTGCTAAGGAGGCGGAGGCGTTGACCAAGGAGGTCAATGCGAAGCTCCCTACCTACGCAACCGTGCGACGCACCGCACTCAAGCTACGCAACCCACAAGCCAATGGAGCAGATGCGTTGGATATCGAGGTGATGAAGGGGTATGAGGAGTCGATCGCTAATAAGAGCTTCTCTCCCAAAGATATCCGTGTCGTAGAGCATGAGGGGGTAACGCGTGTCTATAAGCCTCTCCTTGCCAAGCCTGTCTGTCTACTCTGTCATGGGAGCAAGATCTCTCCTGCTATCCAAGCAGAGATCACCAAGCACTACCCACAAGATAAAGCAGTGGACTTTGCTGAGAATAGCCTCAGAGGGGTCATTGTCGCAGAGATCGCCAAGCACTAATCCTCCACACTCCCTCCCCCTGCGTGGGTGGAGCGGATACGCTCACCTTTAAAACCTTTTATACTATAATCCTACAAATTATGTCACACGCTTATCGTGGACACAAAGGGTTATGATGGCAGTAAAAAAAGCAACTATTCAAGTCTACGGTGCAAAAGAGAACAACCTCAAAAATATCAATCTCGAAATCCCCAAAAACAGGCTTGTCGTCGTGACAGGTATCTCAGGGAGTGGGAAGTCTACTCTGGCGTTTTCGACGCTCTACGCGGAGGGACAGCGACGCTATATTGAGTCACTCTCTAGCTACGCACGGCAGTTTTTGGGGCGTGTGGGGAAGCCTGATGTCGATAAGATAGAGGGACTCACTCCCGCCATTGCCATCGATCAGAAGACCACCTCCAAAAACCCCCGATCTACGGTGGGGACGATCACTGAGATCTATGACTACTTGCGTCTGCTCTTTGCTCGGGTCGGGGAGCAACACTGCCATAAGTGTGGTAAGCCCATCTCCTCGATGTCGGCATCGGATATCATCGAAGAGGTACTCACTCTGCCAGAGGGTGCCAAGCTCATCATTATGGCACCCCTTGTCAAGGAGAAAAAAGGCTCCTTTAGTGATATGTTGGAGTCGTTGCGTCACAAGGGCTATGTGCGTGCGATGATCGATGGAGTGATGGTGCGGTTGGATGATGAGATTGAGCTGAGCAAGACCAAAAAGCACTCGATCAAGGTTATCGTCGATCGTGTGGTGGTCAAGGAGCAGAGTCGTGACCGTATTGGGCAGGATGTTGAGCGAGCCTTGAAGGAGAGCTATGGGGAGATGGAGATCGAGGTGATCAACTACGAGGAGCTTGGGCTTGATCGTGGTTTGATACACTACTCCGAACACCTCGCGTGCTTTGCGTGTAAGCTGAGCTTTGAACCACTAGAGCCTGTGAGCTTCTCGTTTAACTCCCCCAAGGGGGCGTGTCCTGCGTGTGATGGGCTAGGATTGCGGTATGTGATCGACCTTAAAAAGGTGATCGACCCTGAGCTGAGTGTGGAGAAGGGGGCGGTCAAGATCATGTATGGCTTCAACAAGAGCTACTACACGAAGTTTCTCAACGCCTTTTGTGAGCAGAATGGTATCGATGTCACCACCGCGTATGGGGAGCTAGCCACCCATGAACAAAAAGCGATCCTCTATGGGGTTGGGGGGACGGTGGAGTTTCTCTGGAAACGCCACAAACTCACCCGTGAGTGGCCAGGGGTGGTGAAGTTTGCCCATGATATGTTCAAGGAGGAGAAGGATCTCTCTGAGTATATGACTGAGAAGGTGTGTGATAAGTGTGAGGGGCATCGCCTCCGCCCCCGCTCCTTGGCGGTCAAGATAGAGGGGAAGAGTATCGCTGATATTATTGATATGCCTATCGAACACTCCTACGCCTACTTTGCGGATGCGGAGAGCTTCTCTCACCTTAGCCCACAGCAAAAAATGATCGCAGAGTCGATCCTCAAGGAGCTTTATGAACGACTCTACTTCCTCTATGATGTGGGGTTGGGCTACTTGACACTGAGCCGTGATGCCCGTAGTATCTCAGGTGGGGAGGCACAGCGTATCCGTATCGCGTCGCAGATTGGCTCTGGGTTGACGGGGGTAATGTATGTCCTCGATGAGCCGAGTATCGGTCTGCATGAGCGAGATACTATGAAGCTTATCCGTACCCTCAACTCCCTACGAGACAAGGGCAACTCGGTCATCGTCGTAGAGCATGACAAAGAGACGATCCTTGCTGCGGACTATATCATCGATATCGGACCTGGAGCAGGGGCGTATGGGGGGGAGGTGGTCTTCGCAGGGGATGCCAAGAAGCTTGCCAAAGCCAAGACCCTCACCGCAGACTATATGTATGGACGCAAGCAGATTAGCTATAGCCACACCAAGCCCCAAGAGGCGTGGATAGAGATCAAAAATGTCACCCTCAACAATATCCAAAAGCTCGATGCAAAGATACCACTACACAACTTTGTCTGTGTCACGGGGGTGAGTGGGTCGGGTAAATCCTCACTGATTCTACAGACCTTACTCCCTGTCGCACGGGAGCTACTCAACCGTGCCAAAAAAGTCACCCGTATCGATGGGGTGGAGATCACAGGGCTAGAGCAACTCGACAAAGTCATCTACCTCGATCAGAGTCCTATTGGGCGTACCCCACGCTCCAACCCTGCGACCTATACGGGGATTATGGATGAGATACGAAAGCTCTTTGCCCAGACCAAAGAGGCGGAGCTTCGTGGCTACAAGATTGGGCGGTTCTCCTTCAATGTCAAGGGGGGACGCTGTGAGAAGTGTCAAGGGGATGGACAGATTAAGATCGAGATGCACTTTTTGCCTGATGTTTTGGTCAAGTGTGATGCGTGTGAGGGGACACGCTACAACGCCCAGACACGGGAGGTACTCTACAAAGAGGAGTCTATCTCCGATGTCTTGGCGATGAGTGTAGGGGAGGCGTTGGAGTTTTTCAAGGCGATCCCTGCGATTGCGACCAAGCTCAACACCCTTACCGCCGTGGGGCTAGACTATATCACCCTAGGGCAGAACGCCACCACCCTCTCAGGCGGGGAGGCTCAGCGGATCAAGCTTAGCAAAGAGCTAAGCCGTAAAGATACAGGTAAGACGCTCTATATCCTCGATGAGCCAACCACGGGGCTACACTTTGCAGATGTCGATCGGCTCACGGGGGTACTCCACCACCTCGTCGAGCATGGCAACTCAGTTGTGGTGATAGAGCATAACCTTGATATGGTCAAGAATGCCGACTATATCATCGATATGGGACCCGAAGGGGGCAACAAAGGGGGGGCTATTATCGCGACGGGATCGCCTGAGAGTATCGCCCAAAACTATGAGCAGACAGGCTCCTACACAGGTGAGTACCTCGCCAAAGAGCTTAAGGGGATGGCGTGAAGACGATTACGATTATAGATACTTTTGGGTTTTTTTTCCGCTCCTACTTTGCCCTGCCTCCACTGCGTAACTCAGAGGGGTTTCCTACGGGGCTACTGACGGGATTTATCAACCTTGTCGACTCGCTACGGCGTGACCATAGTACCGACTATCTGGTCTTTGCTCTTGATAGCAAGGGGGGGAGTTTCCGCAATAGGCTCTACCCCGACTACAAAGCTAACCGTGACAGCCCACCAGAGGATCTGACCAAACAGCTCCCTATCGCCATCGAGTGGATTGAGCAGATGGGGTTTGCCAATCTGAGTCGTGAGGGGTTTGAAGCCGATGATATTATCACCACCGTGACGAAGTTTGCCAAGGAGCGGGGGCTAAAGGTACGCATCGTCTCACACGATAAAGATCTCTATCAGATGATAGAGGATGGGCGTGTGGTGATGGTTGACTCTGTCAAGAAGCAGGAGATTGATGAGCGTGCGTGTATCGAGAAGTTTGGGGTCGCTCCCAAGGATTTTGTCAACTTCCAAGCGATCCTTGGGGATAGCTCAGACAATGTCCCTGGGGTCAAGGGGATAGGCAAGGTGGGGGCGAGTAAGCTTATCAACCGCTACCACACCCTCGAAGCGATCTATGACGATATCGAAAACTGTGGCACCCCACGCATACAAAAACTCTTGCTAGAGAGTAAGGAGCAGGCATTTTTGTCGCGTGAGTTGGTGACGATGCGGAGTGATGTCTACCGTGATCTCGACCTTGAGGCGTTTGCCTTTGAGGAGAAGAACTACCTCCACCCCCTCATCGATGAGTTTCGGATGTATGAGATGAAGCAGGCGATCAAAAAAGCCTCTGTAGGATTAGAAGAGTCGGTGGAGTTTGCCGATCATGAGGAGCAGGTGAAGGAGACGATAGGGTTTGAGCCGATACTCTTAGATAGTATCGAGAGGCTTAGTGATCGTATCGAGCAGATTCCCGCAGGGAGTGTAGTGGCGTTTGATACGGAGACGACGGGGCTTGATACCAAAGTCGCCAAGCTTGTGGGCTTCTCCTTTGCCTATGAGCGGGAGCGTGCCTACTATGTCCCTATCGGGCATAGCTACCTAGGGGTAGGGGAGCAGGTCGCCATTGCCGATGCGATTGGGGCGATAGAGCGACTCTTTGAGTACCCTATCGTTGGGCAGAACCTCAAGTTTGACCTCTCCCTACTGAGCAATCAGTATGGGGTAGAGCCTATCATTCCCCATGGGGATACGATGATACTCGCATGGCTCTATAACCCCTCACGGCGAGTAGGACTCGATAGCCTTGCCAAGCACTACTTTGACTACACCATGAAGCCCTTCAAGGAGATGGTCAAGAAGGGTGAGGATTTCTCAGGTGTGGCGATAGAGGATGCGACTTTCTATGCGGGTGAGGATGCGTGGATGAGCTACCTACTCTATGAGACGCTTACAACACAGATGGAGTCGGAGGGGTTGGAGAGCTTGTTAGAGGAGGCGGAGTGTGTCGAGTACCCATTTGTGGGGGTCTTGATGCGGATGGAGCAGTTGGGGATTACCCTCGACCCCTCTAAGCTTCTCACACTTCAAAGAGACCTAACCGACGCACTCCAAGAGCTAACAGGTGAGATCTACGCATTGGCAGGGAGTGAGTTTAATATCAAGTCGACCCAACAGCTTGGATTTGTCCTCTTTGAGACCCTTGGGCTAGAGGGGGGCAAACGCACCAAAACGGGCTTTAGTACCAATGAAGCAGTTCTTACGGGGTTGCGTGACGCTCATGCGATTGTCCCTAAGATCTTGACCTATCGTGAGTATCAGAAGATCCTCTCTACCTATGTCAACCCCCTGCTTAAACTCGCCCATGCCGATAGCCACCACCGTATCTATACTAGCTTTGGGCAGACAGGGACAGCAACAGGACGACTCAGCTCTCGTGATCCAAACCTCCAGAATATCCCCGTGCGTTCGGCACTTGGACGCTCTGTGCGTGAGGCGTTTGTCGCCAAAGAGGGCTACACCCTTGTGAGTATCGACTACTCCCAAATCGAGCTACGACTCCTCGCACACTTCTCCAAAGATCGTGCATTGTTGGAGGCGTTTGAGCAGGGGGTTGATATCCACCTTGCTACCTCTACGATACTCTTTGGGGAGGCGGAGGCACATGCCAAGCGGAGTTTTGCCAAATCGGTCAACTTCGGACTCCTCTACGGGATGGGACCCAAAAAGCTCTCCGATGAGCTAGGGATCACCTCGCGTGAAGCCAAGGAGATTATCACCAACTACTTCGATTCGTTTCCTACCGTTAAGGCATTTTTGACAACGATCCAAGAGCGTGTCAAGGAGCAGGGGTATGTGGAGACCCTGCTCAAGCGTCGCCGTATCTTCGACTATGAGAGTGCCAATGGGATGCAAAAAGCAGCCTTTATGCGGGAGTCGGTCAACACTGTATTTCAAGGCTCCGCAGCCGATCTCATTAAGCTCTCAATGAACCAAATCGATACCCTCATACGCCAAGAGCAGTTGGAGGCTTCGATGTTGTTGCAGATCCACGATGAGCTGATATTTGAGGTCAAAACCTCAGAGGTAGAGGCGATTAGCCAGCGGTTTGTGGCGGTGATGGAGGGGGTGATACCTCTGGATGTCCCCTTGGTGTGTAGTGTGAGTGTGGGGGCGTGTTGGGGGGAGCTAAAGTAGGAAATTAGCAACCCATTAACAAACATTGGTTACAATCCTTTTTATTCAACTACAAGGGGTTTGGTGTGATACTCAAGCGACTATTATCGATGCAGATGGCAGTTTTGATGCTGTTTCTTTTTGGTGTACTGGTGGGGAGTGCCACCTTTATCGAAAATGACTACGGTACCCAGACCGCCCAAGCCCTCATCTACAAAGCCAAATGGTTTGAACTCTTCCTTGCTTACTTTACTGCGATCTTGGTCTATCAAGTCATTCAGTACAAGAGTTACAAAACCAAATTCTCTGTTTTTCTCTTCCATTTTGCCTTTTTTTTAGTCGCGATAGGGGCGTTGGTCACCCGTTATGTCGGCTATGAGGGGATTATGCATATCCGCGAGGGACAATCGAGCAACCTCATGGTCTCTGATGTCAAAGTGCTTCAGCTCTATGCGAGACAAGGGGAGAAGAACGCCTCCCTAGAGCAGGAGGTCTTCTTCTCTAGTATGACCCCCAACCACCTAAGCCAGAGCCTTCAAGTGGGGCAGAAGCGTGTAGAGCTAGAGCTACTCACCTATCTCCCGAGTGCGACCGAGTCGGTAGTCGATGGGATGGATGGTGAGGATATGCTAGAGCTGAAGATCTCTACGGGAGAGCGTGGGGAGATTGAGTATCTTGCTACGGGCGAGGTGAAGGATTTTGGTGATTTTGCGGTGGCGTATAATGCCAATGCTACGACATCTACCAAGCCTACCTTTCAGATCATGGGGAGTCTTGATGCCTTGGAGGTGAACTTCCCCTATACCCTTGAGACACTCAATATGGACACTAAGCAGAGTAGAAAACTTGGCATCGGGAGAAACCCGTTGAGCCATCGGGTACTCTACCGCTTTGGGGATAATGCCATCGTACTCAAAGCTACCCACCCCAAAGCGATCCGCACCATGATCGCAGAGGATCTCAAGAGTAGTTCAAGTAAGCCTGAGTATGTGCAGTTTCGGGTGCGTGTCGGAGAGGAGGAGGAGATCGTGACCACCCATCCACAGAAGGGAGCGGTGGGAAAACTCCATCAGTTTGAGTTGGGGGGTGTGATGGTAGGTCTGCGTCTCGGTGCGAAGATCATAACACTACCCTTTTCGGTGAAGTTGACAGATTTTCAGCTCGAACGCTACCCTGGATCGATGACTCCCGCCTCCTATGCGAGTGAAGTGGTGCTTATCGACCAAGAGCAAGCTATCACTATGCCCTATAGGATCTATATGAACCATGTACTCGACCACCGTAACTACCGCTTCTTTCAATCCTCTTATGATCCCGATGAGCAGGGTACCATCCTCTCCGTCAACCACGACCCTGGGACACTCCCGACCTACTTGGCGTATCTCTTGATGGGGATTGGGATGCTCTGGAGCCTCTTCACCCCCAATGGACGCTTCCAAAAGCTCCTCAAAGGGGCAAGAAAACTCCAAGCAGGAGCGATGGCACTTCTCGTGACTCTCCTACTAGGGGGGGTGACCCCGACCCTGCACGCTGCACCACTAGAGGTGACCCCTCAGATACAGAAGCAGTTGGAGGCGTATCCTCTCTCTCATAGCCAAGCCTTTGGGATGCTTGCTGTCCAAGATGCGATGGGACGGATGAAGCCGATGGATACGGTGGGGCGTGATATTATGCGTAAGATTACAGGCAAGAGTACCCCCTATGGACTCGATCCGATACAGGTTTTTTTAGGGATGATGATGCAACCTGATCTCTATCAGAGTATTGCGATGATCAAGCTAGGACACCCCAAGATAGCACTAGACTTAGGGCTAGACAAGGGGGCGAAGTATGCGAGCTTTGAGGATTTTTTTGATAGCAAAGGGGAGTATAAGATCTTCACTGCAATCACCCAAGCGAGTCGTAAGAAGCCTTTGGAGCAGACGCAGTATGACAAGGAGCTGATCAAAGTCGATGAGCGACTCAATATCGCCTATATGACCTACCAAGGGAGTTTTTTGCGTATCTTCCCTAAGCCCAACGATAGCAACAACAAGTGGCTCACTCCGATGGAGGCGTTTAAGGATCTCAAGGGGGAGATGCTAGAGGATGTACGGATGCGTATCCAAGCCTACTTTATGATGGTGACACAGGGAGTCAAAAGTGGTAATTGGGAGTATGCCAACAAAGCGATTATTGGGATACAGCAGTATCAGAAGAGGTATGGCTCTGCGGTACTCCCTAGCCCTAAGCACCTAGAGATGGAGATCTGGTACAACAAGCTTGGACTCTTTGGGAAGCTTGTACCACTCTACTTGATACTGGGGTTGGTACTCCTACTCTTTGCGTTTGTCAATGTCCTCAAGCCTGCGTTTTCACTTAAGTGGGTGATGCGTATCGCATGGGGGGTATTGAGTATTGGATTTGTGGTACACCTCATTGGGCTAGGGATTCGGTGGTATATCGCAGGACACGCCCCATGGTCAAACGCCTATGAGTCGATCGTCTTTATCGCTCTCTCGACAGTCTTTGCGGGGATACTCCTTGCCAAAAACTCCCCCTTTGCACTGGCAGGTACAGCGATACTCGCAGGGATCACGATGGGGGTGGCACATATGAACTTCATCAACCCTGAGATCACCAATCTCGTCCCTGTACTCAAATCCTACTGGCTGATGATTCATGTGGCAGGGATTATCTCTGGTGATGGTTTCTTTGGGCTTGGCTCGATCTTGTCGCTGTTGGTACTCATCCTCTATATCCTACGGGGTAAAGCAGGCACTCCCTCTATCGATCGCTCGATCAAGGAGCTAAGCAATCTCTCTGAGATGGCACTCATTATTGGACTCTACCTCTTTACGGTAGGTAACTTCCTTGGGGGAGTCTGGGCAAATGAGTCATGGGGACGCTACTGGGGTTGGGATAGCAAAGAGACATGGGCAGCGGTGACGATCCTCATCTACGCAGTGGTGCTTCACCTGCGTTTTCTCCCGTCACTTCGCTCTAACTTCATCTACAATGTTGCAACGGTCTGGGCATACTCCACCGTATTGATGACCTACTTTGGGGTCAACTACTACCTCTCAGGACTCCACTCCTACGCAGCGGGCGACCCTATCCCTATGCCCGTATGGGTCTACTATGGTGTGGCAGGTCTGATGGCACTCACCCTACTTGCAGCACGAAACAGAAGGATTAACCAATGAGAAAAAAAGTAAAAATCAAAGTCTTTACGACACAGATAGCCAGTGGTGAGTTTAAGGGTAAAGTGATAGAGATACCTGATATCCAGACAACTCGAAGCTCCAAAGGGATACTTAAAGAGTCGCTCTTTAATACCTTACAGTTTGATATCATCGATAAGAACTTTGTTGAGGTCTTTAGTGGGAGTGGCTCTATCGGGCTAGAGGCGTTGAGCCGTGGGGCAGGGGCGTGCTACTTTATGGAGTATAACCAGACTGCCTTTAGGGTACTAGAGTCCAATATCCGCAAGCTTGACCCTAGCCGTTGTCAGCTCTTCTTTGGGGATAGCTTTGAGAAGTTTGCTCTGGTCTATAGTATGGTCAAATCCTCCCCTCACAAGACCTACTTCTACTTTGACCCACCGTTTTCGACGCGTGATGGGATGGATGAGATCTACGACAAGAGCCTTGCCCTCATCGAGACGATAGCACCAGAGGTGTGTGAGATGGTGATCGTGGAGCATATGAGTAGCCTTGAGATGCCTGAGTCTATCGGTGCGATGGAGTTTGTCAAACGCAAGAAGTTTGGGCGAAGTACCATGAGCTACTACCGACCAAAGGAGTGCTAATGGGACGCAGTAAAAACGAAGACCATATCGCTCTGTTTATCGATTGTGACAACATCTCCTATCGGGCGATTGAGGGGATTATCAATGAGCTTAGTAAGTATGGGGTGGTCAATATCCGTCAAGCTTATGGCAACTGGACAAAGGACAACCTCAAGAACTGGGAGTCCAAGCTCCTCGCCTTTGCGATCAAGCCTATCCAGCAGTTTGACTACTCCCGCAATAAAAATGCCACTGATATCCTCATGACTATCGATGCGATAGACCTCCTCCACACCAAGGAGATCGATGCCTTTGCTTTTGCGACGAGTGACAGTGACTTCACCCCTGTGGTGATGCGTGTCAAAGCAGAGGGGATCAAGGTCTATGGCTTTGGGGAGGAGAAGACTCCCAAGCCCTTTATGGTGGCGTGTTCGCAGTTTATCTTCACTGAGAAGCTCATGGGCAACACCCGCACCACCACCGAGAAGACCCCAAGCGATACCCCACCCGTGACCCGACGCAAGAGTGCCAAGGAGATGCGAGGGGATCACTGGCTTGTCCATGTCCTCAAAAATGCCGCAGAGCAGACGATGGAGGATGATGGCTGGGCGACCTTGGCAGAGGTGGGGCAGTATATCAACAACAATACCTCCTTCTCCCCCATCAACTACGGCTACAAAAAACTCAGTTCACTTATTGATGCGATTGATATTTTTGATGTCTATGTCGATGAGAAAACCAAGCAGATGAGTATCCGTGATAAACGGTTTGGGAAGTAACTATTAAGTAAACTTTAAGAAAAAAAAGCTATAATCTCACTCACAAAACACGGACAGTTGGGTGAGTTGGCTGAAACCACATCCCTGCTAAGGATGCGTACTGGTAACGGTACCGAGGGTTCGAATCCCTCACTGTCCGCCATTATACTCCTTTCACAATTTTTACTATTGTCCACATTTTAATCCTTCTAAGTTTTCATCTATTAGGCTCTTTTTTATCTCTATAGGGGCGATAAATTCTAAAAGATCGAAGTCTGCTTTGAGTATAATCATTATTCATTTTTATTTAAAATATCACAAGGGTAGGGAAGTATGCAACAAGAGATTCTCAATGACAATACAAATATTACGGCTAATAGCCACCAACTCAAACTCCTCAAAAAAAACTTTCCGCAATGTTTTGATAAAAATGGTGATTTTATCTCTCATAAGATGGAGGAGATAGTAGGAGAGAGTGGGCTAAAACTTAGTAGTGAGAGCTACTCTCTTAACTGGCTTGGTAAAAGTTATGCAAGACTCTTAGCAAATGAAAATCCTCATACTCTTATAAAAGAGGACAAATTTCATAATATACAAGAAAAAAATAAAGAGAGTCAAAATCTTCTTATAAAAGGGGATAATCTTGAAGTTTTAAAACATCTCTCAAATGCTTACAGTGAATCTATAAAGATGATATATATAGACCCACCATACAATACAGGAACTGATGGATTTGTTTATAATGATGATAGAAAATTTACATCAGAAGAGTTGAGTCGTTTAGCTGGTGTAGATATAGAAGAGGCTAGACGCATCTTAGCCTTTACTCAAAGCAAAGCAAACTCCCACTCTGCATGGCTTACTTTTATGTACCCACGACTTTATGTAGCACGAGAGTTACTTAAAGAGGATGGGGTTATTTTTATCTCCATAGATGACAATGAACAAGCACAACTTAAACTGCTTTGTGATGAGGTTTTTGGGGAGGAGAATTTTGTAGGTGAATTAACATGGGAAAAGAAAAAAAAAGGTACCTTTTTATCTAATAGTTTAACTAATATTAAAGAATCTATTTTAATTTTTTCAAAAA